>Ga0316620_10000185_pt1 | contig 24474 bp, 19 predicted proteins | sample OWC_Aug_M1_C1_D5_FD_207651 | JGI IMG/M metagenome (GOLD analysis project Ga0316620, IMG submission 207651) | Wetland soil microbial communities from Old Woman Creek delta, Ohio, United States - OWC_Aug_M1_C1_D5_B | ecosystem: Environmental > Terrestrial > Soil > Wetlands | place: USA: Ohio...
AGGCGACCGCGGTCAGGACGAAGGAGAGCATGAGCGCCGGGCCGGCGCCCGGGCGGTGGAGGTCGCCTGCGGCCGCCGTGCCGATGGTGGCGAAGATGCCGGCGCCGATGATGGCGCCGATCCCGAGCATGGTGATCTGCACCGGCCCCAGGGACCGGCGCAACGACTGCCCCGGCGCTGCGGCCTCGGTGAGGATGGCGTCGATGCTCTTGGTGGTGAAGAGACCCTTCATGGTCAGCTCCCCGAGGCCGGCAATGCCAGCACTCTAGCAGAGCCGATTGCCAGGGCTGGTGGGCCCCCGCCTTTCGCCGCACCCTCCGTACCAGGTCGGTCGAGCTGTCGAGTGTCCGAAGTCCCGAGCCGACTCGAGGTCTTCAAGGCGACGAAGCATGCGAGCCCCTGTGCTCCCGCGGTCGGGCGACGACGTAGGCGAAGTCGCTCGGCAGGACGCGGTGCTCGACGAGCGTGCGTTCGAAGAGGAACAGCAGGCGAACAAGGGAAAGCTGCTCCGGGTTGTCGAGGCTGAAGGTCGGCATCAGGTGGGTCAAGACCAGGTTCAGGAGCGTGCCGCCGTAAGGACGGATTTCGAGAATCTCGAAAGACCGCTCGAGCAGCAGCAGGATCTCGCTCGAACGCACCGCCTCGGTCGCATCCTCCTCGATCATCTCGCGCACCGTTGGCCGCTCGAAGCGGGGCAACGGCGCGAGCCGCCGCTGGCGTTCGGGCATCAGCTCGAGGATAGAGTTCGCCAGCCCGAGCTGGAGGTCTGTCCACTGAAAGAGCGAGGGTCCGACGAACTCGTTGAACATGAGCAAGCCGCCGGGCCTGAGCGCGCGCCCGACCTGCTCGTAGAGGTGCTCAAGACCCTTGATGTGGTGGAGGGCCATCTTGGCGACGGCGAAGTCGTACGCCGCCGGTGGCCACTCAGCGTGGTTGAGATCCGCAACGTGGTAGGAGATCCGGCTGCCGAGGTTTGCCGCGTCGGCCAGCTCCCGTGCCAACCGGATCGACTCCGGGCTCGAGTCGTACGCGTCGATCTCTCGCACTGCCCCCATCGCGATCAGCGCCCGCTCCAGGTTGCCGCCGCCGCAGCCCAAGCTCAGGGCCCGGTGCTGAGGCAGCTCGCGGAGGTGGGTGGAGATGAAGTGCTCCAGGTAGGACAGGCGGGGGTCTCCCGAAACCTGGGGCCGGATGTGCTCGACCTCGATGAGCTCCCAGTCGAGCCATCCCCTGCTGACGCCGCTCTCCACCCCAGCGACCCGTTCGTCCCAGGTGTGTGTCGGCGATTCGCGTCGCGAGAAACGCAGCCGTCGGCGAGCGGCACGTGCCACCCTCCACAGCCGAGGGTGGAAGGCGAGCCTGGCCTTGAGCCAGCTCTCGATCCGACTCCACATGTTGCCCGTACCTTGCCGCTGTTGCCCCGGCCACGAGTGCGGCCGGGCAATCCTGGAACCAAGCTGCTCGGCTCGTCCGCGTCGAGGGTAGCACGCTGATCGAGGCCCGGCGGGAGATCCGAGTGCGTCGCGGTGCAGACAGGCGCCGCGCCCTCGCCAGCTGTCCGACCGAGATCTGACCGAGGTAGCTCGACCCCGGGCAGGGATTCCGGTAGGATGACGCTCGGCCCGGCCCCGGAGCTCGGGCTCTGGCAATGATCCGTCGCTACACCACCGCCCTGAGGCCCCACCTCCTGAAGCGTCTCGAGGAGATCCGCGAGGCCGACATCGTGGTCGGCATTCCCTGCTTCAACAGCGAAGACACCATCGTGCACGTGATCCAGATGGTGTCCCACGGCATCGACCGCCACTTCCGGGAGCGCCGGGCGGTGATCATGGTCGCTGACGGCGGCTCGACCGACGACACGCGGGATCGCGCCGTCGAGTTCCAGCTCAAGCCGTGGCAGGAGAAGATCGTCACCATCTACCGCGGGGTCGGCGGCAAGGGCAGCGCGCTGCGCGCCTTCTTCGAAACTGCCTACCGGCTCAACGCCAGCGCCTGCGCCTGCGTCGACGCGGACCTGCGCAGCATCGACCCGGACTGGATCAAGTATCTGATCGAGCCCGTGCTCGACCGTGGCTTCGAGTTCGTCGCCCCGGTCTACTCGCGCTACAAGTACGACGCCACCATCACCAACAACATCGTCTACAACCTGGTGCGGGCGCTTTACGGCAAGCGCATCCGCCAGCCCATCGGCGGCGACTTCGCGTTTGCTCGTCGCTTGGCCGGTCACTTCCTCGACCAGGACGTCTGGTCCACCGACATCGCCCGCTTCGGCATCGACATCTGGATGACGCTCAACGCCATCGTCGAGAACGCCTCCATCTGCCAGGCCAACCTCGGGGTCAAGACCCATGAGGGCAGGGACCCCGTCGAGGCCATTGCGCCCGTATTCCACCAGGTCTGCGGCACCTTCTTCTCCCTGCTCGAAGAGCACGAGAGCTTCTGGCGGGCCACGTCGCGCAGCGAGCCGGTACCCACCTTCGGGCTCGAAGTGGTGCCCGAGCCCGAGCCCATCGAGGTTGACCAGCCGCATTTGGTGCGCGAGTTCCAGGAGGCCGTCCGCCTCTTCGGCTCCGTGTACCGGCAGATCTTTTCCTACGAGGTGAACTTCGAGCTGCAGCGGGCGGCCACCGCCGAGCCGCACGAGCTCGAGCTGCCGGTCGCAACCTGGGTCAGGCTGGTCTACGAGCTGGCTGCCGCCTACCATCACATGCGCATACACCGGATGAAGTTGCTCTCCCTCATGACCCCTCTCTACCTCGGCCGGGTGGCCTCGTTCATCACCCAGACTCGCGACATGACATCCCGCGAGGCCGAGCAGGTAGTTGAGGAGCAGGCACAGCTCTTCGAGGAACATCGGCCCTACCTGCACGAGCTGTGGGACGAGCACCCCGCCGCGCGCCAGGTCGACGAGGCGCTCGCAGGAGCCGACAGCGGGCCCGCCTCGCCGCCGCTGCGGATCTGACCCGGCCGGCGGCCAAGCCCGCGCCCCATTGCCCCAATCCAGTGTGTCGCCCGGGTGGAGGGTCGGGGAGCGGGTTGCCGGTCCGGGTCGGTGGTGCCTCAGCTCTCGGCCGCGGTGCTACAGCCGCATCCCGAGATTGCGCCAGCTGCTCCTGCGCTTCCGTCCGGCGACCGTGCTGCATCTGGCTCTGACACGTTGCGCCAGCTCTCGCGGTAGATGGTGGCGACGGTGAGCAGAGCAGTCATGACGAGCGGACCGACGAGCACGCCGAGAGGGCCCCAGACATAGAAGCCGCCGAGGATGGCAAGCAAGACCATCGCCGTGTGCATGTGCATCCGGCGCCCGACCGCGGCCGGCTTCCACACGTATTCCACCAACGTCGCCAGGACCATGAGCGGAATCAGGAACAGGAAGGCCCGCACGGTCTCGCCAGTGACCAGCAGGATGAAGAAGCCGGGGATGTAGACGAACGAGATCCCGATCACCGGGAGGAAGGCGAGAATGCCCATTACTACCCCCCACAAGACCGGGGCCGGTAGGCCGAGGGCCAGGAGCATCAGGCCGCCGCCGACGCCCTGGATGATGCCGGCGACGCCGTTGCCGACAAGAAGCGACTTGGTCATGTCGGCGAATCGCTGAACGACCAAGCGCTGCTGTTCCGCCGGCAGCGGCAGGGTCTCCTCGAACCACTGCATGAGGCGCTCGCCGTCGAGCAGCACGTAGAAGAGGATCACCACCCAGAGGACAAAGGAGAGGGCGAGCCGGACCAGGCGCTTGGCCAGTGACATGCCTTGCCGGTAGAAGAGCTCACCGAGCTTGACGCCGGTGCGCGTCAGAGCCGGGTAGAGGCTCTCCGGGCGCACGTCAACGCCGAGTGGGGCGGTGATCGCGCTGATCGACTCCAGACTCTGGCGGCGCTCCTCGAGGTGCTCGCGCAGGCGCTCCTCGCTGAGCTGGCTGCGGGTGAACTCGTAGAAGCGCGCGGCCTCGCGCGACACCGAGGCCAGAGTGGCGAAGAGCGGGCCGAGCACGACCACCACCATGCCGACGCAGAGCAGCGCAGCCGACACCTTCGGCCGTCCACCCAGAAAACGGGTCAAGCGCTGATGCCACGGCATGAGCAGGCCCCCGGAAACAACGGCCATGAGAATCGGCCCGAAGAATGGGAGCAGGACCCTGAAGCTGAGGTAGAGAACGAGGCCCACCAGCACCAGCAGTGCGGCCCCTTGCCAGCGCGCCGCTCGGGCCGGTTGCGGAGGGCCCCCGGTGACACCGTCGGCCACGCCGCGAGCGGGACCGGGCAGAGTCGACGACGACGACAGGTCGGGTTGCATCGCGCTCGCACATCCCGGGCATCGCGGGGGGGCGACCGCCCAGCAGCCCGGGCGCCACTGGCACTGGGATCACTCGGACCAGGGCTAGCGTCAACCGATCACGGTTCCCGGGCCGCCGAAGCCGGGCGCGACGATGGCTTCCAGCCGGGCATCAAGGGCCGGCGAGGATCACCGCCAGCCCCGGCCGCAGCAGGTGGCAGAGGCGACGGGCGTCCTCGCTCGTCACCTCCACTACCAGGGTGGACGGTCGCTGTGGGAGTGCCTCGCCCCCCAACCGCCTCCAGCCCGAGGCGATGGAGTCGACCAGACGCTGCCGAAGCCCACCCGTCCGGGTGGCAGTCACCCGCAGTTGCCAGCCGTTTTCGGCCAGGCAAGCGTAGTCGTCGGGAACCGCGGGGGCCGGAGCAGCTGGGGCTGTCTGAAGCTTCGGGGTGGGAGTGGGCGTCGGCGCCACTTCATCCTCGCTGTAGGGTCGGAGGGTCGTCGGCGCCACCTCCCGTCGCCAGCTTTCCTCGGGTGCGCTCACCAGCCGCCACATCGTGGGCAGCTCGAGCACGGCCGAAGCCGGCCTGCTCACCAGCGGCGCGAGGGTCAGCACCGCGACCCGATCGACCGGCACCGTCTCCAGGACGAGGCCGCGGGCCTTGATTTCGAGCTTACCCACCCAAGGATCGAGGACCAGGTAGACGGTCGGAGTGCGCGCCAGCTCCAGCTCGAGGGCCAAGCCCACGGCCCGGTCGGCTTCGCCCTCGGCCGCAACGGCCGTGACCGCCAGGACCGCGCTAGTACAGGTACACGCGAGCGCCCACAGGAACCGTCTGGTAGACATGGCGCAGGTCCTCATCACCCAGACGGATGCAGCCGTGGGTCGCCGACTGCCCGAGTAGGGTCTGGAAGATGGTGCCGTGGATGATAAACCCGTCACCCAGGTAGAGCGCGTAGTCGCCGAGGGAGAAGGTGTCCACGCGCTCCGCAGGGTCGGTGGGGGGAATGAAGCCCTCCTCGATGAACGCCCAGTCGGGCTTGGACCACACCGGGTCGCGCACCTTGCGCTGCACGCGTCGCTCGCCGACCGGGGAGTCGAAGACCCAGGTCCGCGAGCCGCGGGGATCGCGCAGGACGATGCCGGTGCCGGTCGAACACACGGCCTCGCGCTGCACCACCCCGTCCTCGCACACCCGCAGCCGGTTGCGATAGGTGTCGATGACGATGTAGGAGCTCGTGGGCTGCAGGCGTTCGAGGCTGAGCTGCAGGCGATCCGCGGAGTCCGTCCCGGCCTGGCCGTCCTCTGCCGCACGTGCGGCCACCGCGACCAGCGGCGACGTGGCCTCGGAGCGGCCGAGCAGGGCAATGCACGCGACCGCAACCAGGCTGAGCTGCGCAACCGCCGTCGCCGCGCCGAGGGCCGCCCATGGCCAGCCCAACCCGCAGCGTCGCGGACGCGGGGCCGAGTCGGCGCCCCGCTCGCCAGTGCCAACGGTCTCGGCAGCGCTGGTCGAGATCTCGTCCATCACAGAGTCCCGACGATGGTCACAGGAGTGCCCAGGTTGACCCGGTCGTAGAGGAGATCCATGTCCTCGTCGCTCAGGGCCACGCAACCCTCGGTCCAGTCCCGACCCTCCCCACCCCGGCCGTGGATCTCGATCAAACCGCCGATGCCGGCGCCGCGGGGCACGAGCCCGGACCTGACCGCGGCGGCGAACCGGCGCCGGTCATCGTCATTGGGGTAGTCGAGGAGAAGGGCCTTGTAGTAACGGGTCTGATGTCCCTCCTTCTTGACCACGACGCGATAGCGGCCTTCAGGCGTGGCATGGTCGCCGCTGTGGAGCTTGGGCCGCAACCCGTTGGTCCCGAGCTCGACCGGGATGTTGAGCACGAGGCGACCACGGCGATAGAGCATCAGCTGCCGGCGCAGCTTGTCCACCACCACGCTGGTGATGCCGTTGTCGCGCGACTCGTGCACCGTGGCAGTAGCCTCCTGATGCCAGCGCCGCAGGAGCTTGGGGTCCTCGAAGCGCTCCAGGAGGGCCTTCCAGCGGGCCTCGGGCGCTGCGAGGTGGGCGATCGCGCCGCGGGCACCGATGATGGCGCCCTCGAGGTCACCGGCCGCGGCCAGACGGCGTGCGTTGTCGAGCCGCGACGCGGCCACGGCCAGCCCACGCGCGTCGCTTCGCCCCATGCCCGGTGTCTCGATCATTTGCCCGGCGGCGGCGAGGCGGCTGGCAGCCTCGGCCTCCAGTGAACGGTAGCGTTCGCGGGTTTCCTGGAGCCGACGTCGAGCTGCGACCACTCGATCAGCCGCCAGCGCGGCGGCGTGATGCCACGAAGCCTCCACCTGCCCGCCGTGCCGTCGCCATGGCGCCACTGCGGCCTCTGCCGCCGAGGTCGCCTCGGCCCGGGTCAGCGCCGACTGGATCTCGGCCGCATCGTTCGGATGGGTGGGTTGGAGCTCGACGATTGCCCTCGTCACTGCAGCCCGGAGGCCGGACACGTCGAGCGGAGGCGCGACGGCGCAGGCCACGGATGCGGCGGCCTGCAGCACGACGAGCTGAACAAGAATGGGCCGGCGGCCAGAGGCGGCCGCCGGCCCATACGATGATCGCCGAATCAGCACCCGATCTTGGTCTTGGCCTGCTCGAGGTCAGCAAGCAGCTGGTCGAGCTGGGTCTTGACGGTCTCGGCCTGAGTCTTGGCCTGGAAGTAGCGCTCGCCATTGACGGCTTCGTCGATCTCGGGGAACGACGCCGCAAGGCCGTCAGCAGCGCCGCGCAGCAGCTCCATATCCTTGCTGAAGCCCTTGGGCTTCCGCTTGCAGGCTTCGAGCTGCGTGAGCATGCCCTGCACCGAAGTCAGGGATGCCTGGGCCGCATCGCGGGCGGCAGTGGCCTCTTCGTACGCCTTGCGCTTGCCGGCCACGGCGGCTTCTTCGGCCTGCTTCGCCGCTGCGGTTGCAGCAGTGATGAGCTCCTTGGTCTTCTTGTAGGAGCGGAACAGGGCGAACTTCGCCTCCTGCGCCTTCAGCTCGGTCTCGACCGCTGCCATGGCTGTGTCGGCAGTGTTCAGCGCGCTCTCCGCGTACGTCGCGGCCTCGGCGCTGCGCGCCGCGGCCAGCGCGGCCTTGGCGGCATCGAGCTCGACGGTCGGCGGCTTGGCACACGCCGCGGCCACAATGGCCAGGACGACTACCAGCGCCAGACCCAGGGTTGATCTACGTGAGTTCATAATGGAATCCTCCTTCTGTACTGGCGGCGGCACCACTCACGAGCGCCGTCGCTCCCCGTTACACTGCGGTCGTCTCGTCCCACCGCCCCGCTGCCGCGAACCGGCCGCGGGGTCGGGCGGTCCAGGACGACCATGGGCGGATTATACTCCTGTGCCACTCCGATGCCACGTTCATAGCTCGGATCGGGCTTCCGCAGTCCCGTAATGGCCTGTTTTCGAGGGCAGGCATTGACAAGACTCCCGATCTATGAAAGCACCCGGAGGTACATCACTTTGCCGTCCCCCGGGGCGTAGAAGTCTGTGAGCTCGGCGACGATCTGATAGCCGCAGGCCAGGTAGAAGCCGCGTGTGCTCTGGTACTGAGCGCGAGACGAGGTCTCGATGTAGACCCGGCTGCGACCCTCGGCCAGGACCCATGCCTCGGCCTCGGCGAGCAGGGCGCGCCCCGCCCCGATCCCCTGCAGCTCGGGATCGACCGCGATCCAATACAGGTCGACCGAGGCCTGAGTGCCCGGGATCGGTCCCCAGCAGGCGTAGCCCGCGACCCGGTCATCGACCTCGGCGACGAGGAACCTGTAGTGGCTCGCCTCGCCGTGCTGCAGCCGGTCGTCGACCAGCTCCAGGGCCACCTCCAGCTCCTCGGGGTTGAAGAAACCGGTCGCCTCGAGGAGGTGGGCCAGCGGCTCCCGATCGGCAGTCGCGAGGTGACGCCGCACGGTAATTGAGACGCGCTTCCGACCTGCGCTCACGATGCCTCCCGTGATGCTGCGGCGAGAATCCGCCGCACGACTTGACCCATGCTCAACCCGGACTGCCGGGTCGCGGCCACGAAACCGGCGTCGGCGCTGAGGCAGGGGTTGGCATTGACCTCGAGCACGCAGGGCGCACCGCTGTCGTCGAGACGCATGTCGACGCGGGCGTAGCCGCTGACACCGGACACCTCCCAGGCGCGGCGCGCGGTCGCGGCCAGCTGCCGGGCCAGGCCAGCCTCGCCGTCGTCGAGAAACCGGCGCACGGTGTGGGTGTAGGCGAAGGAATCCGGCTCCCACTTGGCCTCGTAACCGAGGATGCGCGGCTCGTCGTCCGGGAAGTCGACGTAGGCCAGCTCGGCCACCGGCATGACCTCCACCCCACCGCCTTCGGCGAGCAGGGAGAGGTTGAACTCCCGCCCGGGGAGGAAGTGCTCGGCCAGGATCGGCTGTCCGGGGAACCGGGCGGCAAGCTCACGGACCCGCTCCACGGCCCGCTCCCGGGTCGCGCACAGGGCGGAGCCCTCGAGGCCGACCGAGGCGTCCTCCCAGGCCGGCTTGACCACCCACGGAGGGGGGACGTCGTCGAGGACGACTGGCCGCTCGGGGTCCACTGCCCCACCCGCGGCCACCGCCACCCCGGCCGCCGTCAGCATGACCCTGGTCTCGATCTTGTCGGTGGTCCGCCAAATCGCGGCGGAGCCGCTCCCAGTGAAGTCGACACCGAGTCGCTCCAGGGCCTGCGCCACCTCGAGCTGCTGGCGGGGCCGTCCCGGGGGAGCCTCGACCAGGTTGAAGACCACCAGCCCTGGACGCGACTTGAGGCCGGGCCCGAAGCTGCCCTCGTGCACCGCCAGGCAGCGGAAGTCGAGCTCGAGCTCGGCGAGCCCCTGGCTCACCGCAGTCACCTGGTCGAGCACGTCGCGGGTGGAGGGGTCGTCGCTGTCGGCCACCGCGTTGTGGGCCACCACGACCTCGGACGGCATCACGCCGACGCCTCCGAGCGCGGCCGCCTCGCAGCCGGCGGTCGAGAGCCCGCTCGGGCCAGGGCCGAGCCCATGATCTCGTTGAGCAGCCACGAGTACGGGATGCCGGCCAACCCGGCCATGATCGGCAGATCCGAGCGCACCGGGTGGAGACCCGGCAAGGGGTTGATCTCCAGGAAGTGGGGCCGGCCTTCGCGGTCGCAGCGCAGGTCAACCCGGCCGGCGTCCCGGCACTCGAGCACGGAGTAGCAGGCGAGCGCCACCGCGCGCGCCTGTTTGGCCAGGGGTCCTTTGCGGAGCAGGCGGTAGCGGACATTGGTCAGGTACTCGGCCTTATTGGCCGCAGTGTAGGACTGGCTTTCGGCGCGGCGGGTGTAGAGCACCTCCATCACCGCCACCACCTTGGCCGCGGCCCCACTTCCAACCAAGCCGACCGTGAACTCTCGTCCGGGCAGGTAGCCCTCGACCAGCAGCCCGCCCGGGTGGCTCGCGAGCAGCTCCCGGCAGCGCGACGGGAGCTCCTCACAGCTTCGCACCAGGGAGTGTCGGCTGACACCCATCGAGCTACCCTCGGCCAGCGGCTTGACGAAGAGTGGCGGCTCGAGGCTCACCGACTCGGCCTCCTCCGGGGTGTGCACCACGGCAAAGGGGGCGGTCGCCACACCGGCGTCGCGGACCAGCCGCTTGGCCCAGGCCTTGTCCAGGGTCACGCCGCAGGTCACCGGATCGGAGAAAGTGTAGGCCTGCCCGTAGAGCTCACACAGCGCCGGCACCTGGGCCTCGCGGCCGCGACCGCTGACGCCCTCGGTGAAGTTGAACACCATGTCCCAGCGCTCCCCCGCGGCCAGCCGCCGGGCGAGCTCGAGGCCACGACCGATCCGCTTCACCCGGTAGCCGAGGGAGCGCAGCCCCTGCTCGAGACCGGCAACGACCTCCTCGTCGTCCATCTCCATCACCTGCTCGGCGGTAAAGCCGGCAGCCATGTAGTCGCTCTTGAGGTCGTAGCACAGGCCGACTGTGGTCATGGTTCACCCTGCCTCGGGCGGGTCGACGTAGGTGTAGACGCCCCCGGCCCAGTTGCGGAGCCGCCAGGTGTCCCCGCTGTGCTCGACGACGGTCTCGGCGGGGAGAGGAATCTTGCCCCCGCCGTCCGGAGCGTCGATCACAAAAGCGGGCACGGCGTAGCCGCTGGTGTGCCCGCGCAGGGCGCGCATGATCTCGATGCCGCGACCCACGCTGGTCCGCAGGTGGCCAGTGCCGATCACCGGATCGGCCTGGAACAGATAGTACGGTCGCACCCGCATCCGGATGAGACCGTGGAACAGCCGCTTGAGCACCGCCGGGTCGTCGTTGACGCCGCGCAGGAGCACGGTCTGGCTGCCCAGGGGGATGCCGCTGTCGGCCAACAGCTCGCACGCCTCCGCGGCTTCCGGCGTCAGCTCATCGGGGTGTGAGAAATGGAGCGAGAGCCACACCCGATGCCGACGCAGGACCGCCGCCAGGGCCGAGGTAATGCGTTGCGGCAGGACAGAGGGCACCCGGCTACCCACCCGCAGGAGCTCGACGTGGGGAACCGAGCGCACCGCGCCCAACAGCATGTCGAGCCGCTCGTCGGACATCAGCAATGGGTCGCCACCCGAGACCAGAACGTCGCGCACCTCGGGGTGGCTGCGCAGGTAGTCGAGGATCCGGTCGAGGCGCCGTGACAAGGGCTCGAGACGATCGCGGTTGACGAGGCGCGAGCGCGTGCAGTAGCGGCAGTACGAGGCACAGGTATCGATGGCGAGCAGCAGCACGCGATCGGGGTAGCGGTGGACCAGACCCGGCACCACCGAGTCATGCTCCTCGCCGCATGGGTCGATCATGTCGCCGCGGCTGACCAGCAGCTCCTCCTCCCGGGGCACGACCTGGCGGCGGATCGGGCAGTCGGGGTCGTCGGGGTCGATGAGCGACGCGAAGTACGGCGTCACCGCGACCGCGAACCTGCCGTGCGACATTTCGAGGCCGCGTCGCTCGGCGGGCGTCAGCTCGAGCAGGCGGGCCAGCTGCTCCGGCTTGGTCAGGCGGTGCCGCATCTGCCAGCGCCAGTCCTCCCACAGGGCAGGGCGATCGGGTTGTCCGATGATCCGGCACACCGTCGTGCGCCGGCGGGGAAGAAGTGCGTCCGCTTCAGCCGTTGCTTGTTCGAGCACGATGCTCTCCATGGTCGGGGTCCCGCGCGAGCGGCGCTCCGACTAGTGGCAGCCGACTATCGGCTGCGGTCAGGGCTCGAGCGCGCCCGCAGCGATCGCCCTCGAGGGGCCAGATGGTCATCGCGGCGGCCTAGCTTGGGGACCCGTGGGTGAGCCGAAGGACCGCAGGCGGCACCGCGCGCCCGGGCCTCAGGTCGGTGGGTGAGAGGGAGGGAGCCTGGGGACGAGTCTTGGCGACGAACCCGACGGGACGGGGCATGGCCGCGGCGCGAGGGCCACTGGGGTAAGGACAGTCGGTTGACGCGTCGTGCTCCAAGACTACCGCTCCACAGGTGGAGAACATAGCTGGGTTTTCGCAGCTGTCAAGATGGAAATGCAAAGTGGCGGATCGTCGGAAACAGATCCGCTCGCCGCAGAGCCGGCCTAGAGGGCGCCGTGCCGCCGACCCACTCGGCTGAGAGGACAGGTATAGTCTCCGCGGCGAGAGCTGGTGGATCCAGGCGACGGCCTACCGCCCGCGTTCGCCCGTCACCGACGACGCGCTGCGGCGCAGCCGATCCGCGCCGACGACCGAGAGGGGAGAGAGTGGAGCTTTCGTCCAACCTGTCAATCCGGCTCCTATTCATCGCTGTCCTCGAGCCCAGGATGAACGCAGTGACCCTGCGCGCGGTGCCTCATGCCGGCGCTGGCGCGCCGTGCTCAGCGAGGAGCGGGAAGCACTGACATGGCCGCCGTCGTCTGGATCGCCTTCATCCTCCTCATCCTCAGCCTGCTGGCCCTGGACCTCGGTGTCTTCCACCGTCGGGAGCACGCCATCTCGATCCGGGAAGCCCTGGCCTGGTGCGCGTTCTGGGTCGCCCTCTCCCTGGCCTTCAACGTGCTCGTGTACTTCCTCTACGAGCACCACTGGCTGGGCTTCGCCGCGTTCTACACGCACGACCTGAGCGGGACCGAGGCCGCCCTCCAGTTCTTCTCCGGCTACCTGCTGGAGGAGTCGCTGTCGATTGACAACATCTTCGTGATCGCCATGATCATCAGCTACTTCGCGGTCCCCTCGGCGAGCCAGCACCGGGTGCTGTACTGGGGGATCCTGGGTGCCCTGGTCATGCGCGGTGCCATGATCGCCGCCGGAACCGCGCTCATCTCTCGCTTCGAGTGGATCATCTACGTCTTCGGCGTCCTCCTCTTGTTGACTGCCGTCAAGCTTCTCGTCACCCGCACCGACAGCGTCGAGCCCGACCGCAACCCTGTCGTCCTCCTGGCGCGTCGCTTCGTCCCGATGACCTCGTCCTTCGAAGGCAATCGGTTCTTAGTGCGTCGCCACGGCGCGTTGATGATGACGCCGCTGCTCGTGGCTGTGATCGTGATCGAGACCAGCGACGTGATGTTCGCGATCGACTCGATTCCGGCCGTCTTCGCCGTCACCCGCGATCCGTTCATCGTCTACACCTCGAACGTCTTTGCCATCCTCGGGCTGCGCTCCCTCTACTTCGCACTGGCGGGCATGATCGTGCGCTTCCGTCACCTCAAGACGAGCCTCTTCTTCCTGCTCGCGTTCATCGGCTGCAAGATGCTCCTCTCCCACGTCGCCCCGATTCCGACTCAGGTCTCGCTGATTGTGATCGCCGGCATCCTGGCAGTCGGCGTGGTCGCCTCCCTCATCTCAGCGCGTGGCGAGGCGGCCCAGCCTTCACCGCCGGTCATCGACGATATCCAACGCCTGGCCCAGCTCAGCCTGCGCCACGCCCGCCAGGTCGTAACCGTGGTGGTGGGCGTCACCGTCCTCGCCGTCGGTGTCGCGATGATCGTGCTGCCGGGTCCGGCCTTCCTCGTCATCCCGGCCGGGCTCGCCATCCTCGGCGTAGAGTTCGTGTGGGCGCGGCGCTGGCTTTGCAGGATCCGCAAGACGGTGGGCAGGGCACGTCGGTCCGTCGGCCTGGGGGGTGAGGCGGACGCTGACCTCGAGTGCGACGGCGACCGCAGCGGCGGAGGCGACGGCTCGCCGTGAGCGGCTGGATGTGGGTCGCTCGGCTCAGCGGCCCGCGGGCGCGGCCGCAGACGGCGCCGCGCGCAGCGGCAGCTCCCGGGCCGGGTCGGTGACCGCACCGATCTTGACCGCGACGCCGACCCGCTTTGCGACGTCCTCGTCGGTCACGATGTGGACGTCGAGCAGCGCCTCCTGGCGGTGGCCCGTGCGCAGGTAGTTGATCTCGGCCAGGCACTGGCTCCACCCCTCGAGCCAGCTCAGGAGGTCGGCCCGCTGCGCATCGTCGCCGCGGAAGTGGACCAAGAGGTCGATATCGGCCGAAGGTCCGGCGGTGGCGTTCTTGGTGCTGCCAACGAGGTACATGGCGACGACCCCGAAACGGGTCGGGTCGGTGGCGGCGGCGACCCGCTCGGCCATCTGCAGGCGCCAGCGCGACGGCTCCTCCGGCTGTCGTGGGCGACGTGCGGCCGGCTCCGCGGCTGCCACCGACCGGTGGTCGCCAACCGCGACCAGGATTCCCACCGCCTGCCCGAGGTCGGCGTTCATGAGCACCCGCAGCACCCGGCCGCCGGTGACCGCCGGCACGTCGACCACTCGCACAACGTCCGCGAAGCGTTCCATCTCGGGCAGGAGACTGCCGAGCAGGTTCGGGGCCTGCAGGAGAAAGCCCTCGTTGAGCTCGCTGTCCTCGTCCGGGTAGAGGGGCAGGTAGCGGATCGAGGCCTCGACCAGGTCCTGGAAGAAGTGGGTCCCGAACGACAGCTCGGGCCGGTACTGCCCGGTGCGGCGCGCGACTTCGACCAGCAGCGAGGTGTTGTTGATGTCCGAGTAGGTGACGCTGACACCGAGCCTGATGTCGCCCCGGCTACCCCACCGACCGGGGCCCATGAGGATGAACTGGCGTTTGGGTAGCAGCTTGTTGAGCTGGCTGATCACCCGCCCCACCAGCTGCAGCTCAGCCATGCTCTCCAGCGCCGCGTATCCCTCCGGGGAGACGTAGACCACGTGGGTCACGTCGGGCAGCCAGCCGTTCGACACGTAGCGGCGAGCGACGAAGACAACGTCCTCGGCTGGCAGCTCCGCGGGGATTGCCGCCGGGGCCTCGGTCTCGGCGTAGCCCTGCGGCCGGCACTGGAGCAGGTAGAGGTCACGGCCGTCGTGGGCGAACTCGATGTCGACCGGCGTGCCCAGGGCGTCCTGCAGAGCCTTGAGCATGCTGCGGATCTGGCCGACGAACGGGCTCGCGCCGAGGAGGCCCTCGAAGCTCGCCACCAGCTCGTCCCTGGCCGGGTCGATGAGCTTGGACACGGGCCGGGTGAGCGCACCGTCCCGCAGCACCGAGAAGACCTTGTCGAAGCCGGGGTAGGCCGCTCCGTGGTTGCGAACCAGCTCTTTCAGCTCGACGGTCTCGAAGGTCCGGCTGACCAGGTTGATGGCGTCGGCCTTCCTCGGGGAGTAGCGCACCGCCTCGTCCACCGAGGTGTTGACCCGCAGCCCGGGCTGGCCCGGCGCGCACAGGATGGGGTAGTCGTCGCCGATCCGGTCCACCGCCCGGGTGCCGAGCCCGGGCACGATGCGGATGAGGCCGTCCTCGCGCCTGATCCTGGGCGACCAGCTCAGCTCGTTGTTGGAGAACGCCACGCCGGCCAGGGCCGGCAGGAAGTGGTCGCCTACCCGCTGACCGACTACCTCCTGGATGAGGATCGCCATCCCCTCGTCGAAGTCGAGCAGCCCGCGCTCGCGCCGGTACTCGATGGGGTCTGGACCGAGCACCGAGGCGTAGACCTCGGCAATGGCGTCGAGGAGGGCTGCGAGGCGCTCGTCCTTCGTGCCCTGGTTGGCCAGGAACAAGCTCTTGTACTTGCCCGAGAACGCCGAGCCGAGCCGATCCTCGAGCAGGCTCGAGCTGCGCACGATGAGCGGCACGTCGCCGAGCTCCTCCAGCGCCAGCGACACCCCCTTGACGATCTCGGGCGGGTGCTCACAGCTCTTGAAGAGCTGGACCAGGTTCGGGTACTCCTGCCGCACCTGGGAGGTCTCCTTGTACTTCTCCTCCAACACCTCCTCGAGCTCGTTGTGGGTGATAAACCGGATCAAGCCGTCCGAGGCGATGTACCAGCTCCTGGGCACCTTGAACGCGCCGATGCCGCCGCCGGCGGCATCGGCCCGGCGAAGAATGCGCTCGGCCAGGAAAAGCCCGGCGGTCTTGCCGCCAAGCCTGCCGACGCTCTTGGCAGGACCGGCCACCCGGTCGAGCAGGGCAATGAAATCGGCCGGCTCGACGTACCTCCTCGCCACGCCCACGAGCTCGAGCTGATCGGTGAGGAACCGCCGCGACAGCCCGGCCCGCAGCTCGTCAAGTGCGGACGGGGTGAGCTGCCCACTGGCAGCCATGACGTGCACGAAACGGCGCAGAGCATCGCCGATCTCCGAGATCGAGGAGGTGGGTTCCATGAGGACCTTGGGCAGGAAGCTGGCCTTGTCCTGCACGATCCACTGCTCGACCAGGTTCAGAATTTCTTCATTGCCGAGGTGCCTGGCGGCGAGCTCGAACGGTGTGCCCTCGAGCAGCGCCGTCAGGTCGAGCCTTCGCTGCCGGCCAGGCACGTTGATTTCGGCTTGGGCGGGGGTGGCGCTCGGGTCGCTGCGGCCGTAGATCTCCTGGAGCACGGTCTGGGCGTCGTCCACTCCGATCCACGCCAGATGGTTGATGGTCTTGCGGGCGATGCGCAGGTAGAGGTCCGGGTCAGAGCGACGGAGGAGGTCTATGGGTCCCCGCCAGCCGCGCTCACGACCGCTCGAGTCCGCTTGCCCGGCGCGCTCCCATCGTTGGCGCATGTCCTTGAGCTGGCAGTAGAGGATGGCGTGAGCCAGGCGCTCGGCGACCGTCTTGAGCAGCCGTTCCTCCTCGGCGAGGAAGGGGCCGAGGGCCTCCCGGGGGCGCTCCTCCAGGTAGTAGACGCTGACCTCGCCCAGCACATGCTCCTGGACGACGATGGGGACCGTGAGAGCCCAGGGCGTGGGCTCGAAGTCGGCCGAGCGGTACTCGCGGCCCCCGTGGACCAGCCGCGCCTGGCACACCTCCGGGTACTGCCACCCCGATGGGATCGCGTCGACCACGGCCTGGAAGGCGGCCTCCAGGTCCGAATCGGACGTACTCAGGGCCTGCTCGACCTCGAACAGGCAGTCGAGCTCCTTGGCGCGCTCCCTGAGCGAGGTGAGGAGCCGGTCGACCGCCGCGTCTGACTCAGACATCGTGTATCGCCGCCCCAGGGACCCAGGATACTCGAGCCAGGCAGGCCAGGTCGAGCCGCGGCCAGGGCCTGCCCGCCTGGGCGTCCAGGTCGCTTGTCAGGGGCGCGGGTTTCGACTAGCGTGTGCCCCATGAGCGTCAAAGAGTTCATCACCCGCCACTACCGTCACTTCAACGCCGCCACCGTCATCGACGCCGCCCGGGCCTACGAGCAGCTGGTGGACTCGGGAGGCCAGATGCTGGTCACCCTGGCCGGGGCCATGTCCACCGCCGAGCTCGGCCTGTCCCTGGCCGAGATGATCCGGCAGGGCAAGATCCACGCCATCTGCTGCACCGGCGCCAACCTCGAAGAGGACGTCTTTAACCTGGTCGCCCACGACCACTACGTGAGGCTGCCGCACTACCGCGACCTGACGCCCGAGGACGAGGAGGGACTGCTCGGCCGCCACCTCAACCGCGTCACCGACACCTGCATCCCGGAGGAGGCGGCGATCCGCGCCATCGAGCACGTCCTGCTCGAGCTCTGGCAGCAGGCCGACCGACGCGGCGAGCGCCGCCTGCCGCACGAGTTCTTCTTCCAGGCCTTGCGCGAGGGCCTGTTCAAGGGCTCCTACCAGATCGACCCCGCCGAATCCTGGATGGTGGCCGCGGCCGAGAAGGAGCTGCCGGTCTTCGTGCCCGGGTGGGAGGACTCGACCCTGGGCAACATCTTCGCCGCCCGGGTTATCGACGGCAGCCTGCGCAACGCCACCACCATGCGCGGCGGCCTCGAGTACATGGTCGAGCTCGCCGCGTGGTACACCGGCGTGGCCGGCGAGCGAGGTCCCGGCTTCTTCCAGATCGGCGGCGGGATCGCCGGCGACTTCCCGATCTGCGTCGTGCCCATGCTCAACCAGGACCTGCGCCGCGACCTGCCGGTGTGGAGCTACTTCTGCCAGATCAGCGACTCCACCACCAGCTACGGCTCGTACTCGGGCGCCGTGCCCAACGAGAAGATCACCTGGGGCAAGCTCGGCAAAGACACCCCGAGGTTCATCATCGAGTCCGATGCGACCATCGTGGCGCCGCTGATCTTCGCCTACCTGCTCGGTTGGTAGGCACCCGCACCCCGCTCCCCGCCGCCCGCGGCCCGATGCCCGCGGCCCGACACCCGCGGCCCGGACGCGGCTGCCAATCGGGAATCGGAGGGCGGGCAGCAGGAGTCGGGATGCGGGGGCGGCGACCGGGGCAGGGACGGCGTCGGGGTCGATCGCGAAATGGGCTGTAGGGCCGGGACTTGTCCGCGGCCGGCCGGCGTTCTTCTAGCGATCGCTCGCCAGGATCGAGCTGAGGAATCGGTAGACCAGCTTGGCGGCCAGGAACTCGCTCGCCCACTGACCCGGGGTCGGCAGCAGCTCGACCACGTCGAACCCGACCACTCGCCGCGCTCGAGCGACCTGCTCGAGCAGGCCCGTGACCTGGTACCAGTCGAGCCCACCCGGCTCCGGGGTGCCGGTGGCGGGCACGAAGGCCGGGTCGAAGGCGTCGAGGTCGATGGTGACGTAGACGTGCTCGGCGAGGTGCTCGACCACGCGTCCCACCCATCCGGGCTCGGCCGCGGGGCCGTTGATCTGGTGGGCCCACACCACTCGCCCGCGGTCCAGGCCGGGAATCTCGTCGACGTCCACCGCCCGGATGCCCACTTGAACAACCGGGCACCACTCTCGCACCCGGGCCATCACGCAGGCGTGGTTGAAGCGGGAGCCGGCGTAGCTCTCACGGGTGTCGGCGTGGGCATCGACCTGCAGCACCGAGAGCCCGGCGAACTGCCGCGCGGCGGCCCGGATGGCGCCGATCGAGACCGCATGGTCGCCGCCCAGCACCACCGGCAGGACGCCCCGGTCGAGGAGCTCGGCGACCCGCTCGCCGACCATGTCGGCAAGCTGCTCAGGACCCTCGTCGCAGAGCACCGGGTCGAGGGTGGCGATGCCGAGGCGGCAGGTCTCCCGGGCCGTGGCCAGGTCATACCACTCGACGTGATGCGAAGCCGCGAGGATGGCCAGCGGGCCCTGGTCGGCGCCCTTCCTCCAGGTGCTGGTACGGTCGTAGGGCACGGGCAGGATGGCGGCCGCTGCGGTGGCCGGGTCGGAGAGCTCGTCGGGCAGCTCGCAGAAGCGCGGCCACTCGCCCATCCGGGTCATTCCAGGTAGGTGTAGCCGGTGAGGCCCCGCTCGTAGTCCTCGAGCAGGGCACGACCCTCGGCGACCTTGAGCTGGCCGGCCCGCATCGACCGCTCGCAGTCGCGCCGGATGGCCTGGAAAAGCGCCCGCGGGTCGTACTGCAGGTAGGAGAGCACCTCGCTGACCGTGTCCCCCTCCACCACCTCGTCGATCTGCCAGCGACCGTCATTGCCGACCGTCAGGTAGACGAGGTTGGTGTCGCCGAAGAGGTTGTGGAGGTCGCCCAGAGTCCACTGGTAGGCGCCGGCGAGGAAGATCCCGATGTAGTACTCCTCCCCTTCCCGTAGCGAGTGCAGGGGAAGGGTCTTGGCCACGTCCTCGAGGTCGACGAAGCGGTCGATCTTGCCGTCCGAGTCGCAGGTGATGTCGACCAGGGTGGCGCGCCGATCGGGCTCCTCGTCGAGGCGATGGATGGGCATCATCGGGAAGACCTGGTCGATGGCCCAGGAGTCGGGCAGGGACTGGAAGATCGAGAGGTTGCAGAAGTAGGTGTCGCTGAGCTTGAAGTCGAGCTCCTGCAGCTCCTCAGGGACCTGCTCGAGCTCCAGCAGGTGGCGGTTGATCTCGAGGCAGGTGCTCCAGAACAGGCGGTCGACCAGACAACGGGTCTCGAGGTCGAAGAGGCCGACCTTGAACAGAGTCAGCGCCTCCTCCCGCGCCTGCTCCGCATCGTGGTACGCCTCGACCAGGCTGTCCGGGCTGACCGACGCCAGGGCATCGACGACCTCGTCGAGGACCCGCGGCACCTCCTCCATCCGCGCCAGCGTGGCTCGGGCCTCCTCGAGCGAGATCGACCAGCGATCGGCCCGGTTGACGCCGAGCACGTTGGTGACCAGCACGCTGTGGTTGCTGACCAGGGCCCGACCGGCCTCGGTGACGATCGTCGGGTGGGGAATCCCGACCTCGTCGCAGCCGCTCATGACGCGGTAGATTACGGTGTTGGCGTACTCGAGCAGATCGTAGTTGATGGAGAACTCGCTGTTGGTCTTGCTGCCGTCGTAGTCCACTCCGAGGCCGCCGCCCACGTCCAGGTAGCGCAGGCCGGCGCCCAGCCGGGAGAGCTCGGCGTAGACCCTGGTCAGCTCGGTCAAGCCCGCGTTCACGACCCCGATGTCGCTGATCTGGCTGCCCATGTGGCAGTGCAGGAGCTCCAGGCAGTCGAGCATGCGCACCGCCTCCAGCCGCCGTGCGACCTCAAGCACCTCGACCACGTTGAGGCCAAACTTGGCCTTGTCGCCGGTCGAGTGTCGCCAGCGACCGCGGCCGATGCTCTCCAGCTTGAGGCGGATGCCGATGCGCGGCCGCACCCCCGCCGCGAGCGAGACCTTGATCAGCAGGTCGAGCTCGTCGGTGCTCTCGACCACGGCTACTATCCTGCGGCCGAGCTTGGTGGCGAGCAAGACATGGCGGAGGTAGCGCTCCTCTTTGAAGCCGTTGCACACGATCAGCCGATCCGGGTAGTCCACGGTCATCCCCATGACCGCCAGCAGCTCGGGCTTGGAGCCCACCTCGAGGCCGAAGCCGAGGGCCCGTCCCAGCGTCTCCACGCTCTCCACCAGGAAGCGCTGCTGGTTGACCTTGATCGGGTAGACGCCCGTGTAGCCACCCTTGTACCCGTTGGTCGCGATCGCCTCCGAGAACGCCTCGACCAGCTCCAGCATGCGCACTTTGAGCAGCTCCAGGAAGCCGATCGTGACCGGGCTGCGGATGCCCCGCTCGGCCAGCCCCTGCACCACCTCGTAGAGGTCGATACGAGCGCCGGAGGTACGGCCCGGCCGGACCATCACGTGCCCCGTCGGCCCCACCTCGAAGAAGCCCATGCTCCAGTCCTCGACCCGGTACAGCTCCGCCGAGTCGGCGGGGCTCCACCCCTCCGGTCGGCCGCTGTCCGGCAATTCGCCCGGCTCGAATTCCGTGATCATCTGCGCATCATACCTCGACGCACCCGGTTTGCCTCCCGGGGGTCGCGCTGGTGGCCTCCGGCTCCCCCGCCGCCGCCCGGCAGATCCCTGCAGAAAAGCTTCTCCCACCCCTGCCCGCCGCCGGGTTGGCCGACGCGCCCCCTTGATTTCGGGTCGGTTCAGTACCATAGTGCGTCGTCCGTTTGGACTGGGGAAGGGACGGGTCGAGCCCATGGCTACCAAGTCGAAACTGTGGTGCGGATTCCTCGAGGCCGGTGACAAGGCCTCGCCCGTCGTCCGGGACTCCACGCTCGACACGGGAAATCCCGCGACCGTCTACCTCTTCAACTTCAAACGCTCGGCGATTCTCGAGTACCGCAAGACCATCGTCGAAGAGCTGCTCCGCGAGCTGACCAAGGACGAGGAACCCCTGGCGGCCGATCTCCGCAAGGAGTACAAGCGGGTTCGCGCGGGCTTCACCCCGCGGCGCGAGCGCCAGCTCCGCCCCCCGACCCGCGTCCGCCGTGCCGCCCAGGAGACCGAGGAGTCGGGCGACGACGACTTCGACGACGACGCGCCCACAATGCCGGCGTTCGACGACGACTCAGCGCCCGAAGCCGATCCCTCGGACGCCTAGCCTGGCGCCACGAGAGGTCCAGCCGGTGACCCCGGCGGGGGTCGCCAGGGTCTCCGGCTAGATGACCTTCCACAGCCAGCTCGCCCGCTCCATGCGTTGGAGGATCCGCTCGACCTGGCGTTGGTAGGCCCGGCTGCTCGACCCGGGGTGCCAGCTCGACGGGCGCGACAGGGACGCGGCGAGCAGGGCGGCCTCGCGCTCGGACAGCTGCGAGGCGGGCTTCCCGAAGTACATCCGGGCCGCGGCCTCGGCGCCGTACGTCCCCGGGCCGAGCTCGACGCAGTTGAGGTACAGCTCGAGGATGCGCCGCTTCCCCAGCACGGCCTCCAGCCGGATCGTGAGCAACGCCTCCTTGACCTTGCGCCAGGGGTTGCGGGAAGGGCTCAGCCAGAGGTTCTTGGCCAGCTGCTGGGTGATCGTCGACGCCCCCCTCGGCAGCTCGCGCTCGGCCATCGCCTCGTGCACGGCCGCCTTCATCTCGCCACTCTCGAATCCGTTGTGCGAGAAGAAGTTGATGTCCTCGGCCACGAGCACCGCCCGCTTCAGGTGGGGTGAGATGCGGTCGTAGCTGACCCAGCGCCAGTGCAGCGCGGGCTCACGCCCGGCGCGTCGTTCCCGCTCCAGGTAGCGGTCGATGAAGGCGGTCGACCTGGGCGGCGCGGTCGCGAGAGCCGCCACGTCAGGCCAGGTCAGCCACTGATACCCGCCGAACAGCCCGGCGACGACCGCCAACACGCCCAGGCCATAGAGCGTCCAGCGGATGAGACCACGCACTCGTCTGCGACGTCGTCCAGGCATCGGGCCCTGACCATCCTCCACGGCGGTCACCCTCACTGAGGCGAGAGCCTCTCACATTCCCTGTGACACGCCAACCGGGCCGTCAGCGCAGGGGAGCCGCAGCTGGCCGCCCGGCAGGACCGCTGCTCCCTCCCGGGCTGCTGCTACAATCGCGAACCGAGGCTGACAAGAAGGGAGCTCCCCATGAAGACGACCCTGGCGATACTGACTGTCGTTGCCCTCGCATGGATGGCCCTGCTCGGCCACGCCGCGCCGGCCACCCCCAACCCGATGACCAACGAAGGCTCCCCGGCCGTCGCCGCTCCCGGTGCCTCGAGCGCGTCCCGCGCGTTCCAGGACTACACCGATGCCGGAGCGTTCGCCGCGGCAGCGGGCCCCCTCACCACGATCGCCTTCACCGAGGTGCCGGTGGGTACGGTGCTCACGAATCAGTACCCCGGGTTGACCTTTACCGACGGTGACGACCAGACACTGAGCAACTCTGCATTCGTCAACGACGGCGTCGGCGTGGTGGACGGCGTGGACAGCTCCGCGCTGATGACCGTGGTGTTCGACCAGCCGATCCTGGCCGTCGGGGTCCACTTCCCCGGGGCTGCGAGAATCGCCGTCTACGACGTTCCAGGCGGCACCCTGCTCTACCAGTCGGCGGGTTTCGGCGGTTCCGGAACCGGTTTCTTCGGCGGCGTGGTGTCGACGGTCACTCCCTTCACTGCGGTGGTCATCGTGGACTGGTTCGCAGCGCCCGGCTATTACGACGATCTGGTCTATGGCGAGCCGGTGCCGGTGGAGCTCACGACCTTCACCGTCGAATAGCCCGGATGTCTCACCGGGGTGCGTCGCGAGGGCGTCGAAATGCCTGCCAGGGTGGTGATTCGCAGGGAGGCGGCGCCGAGGCGTGCTCGACAGCACGTCGCAGGCGTCGCCAACTGACAAGCGCCGCCCTGGCGGGCAGAGGGCGCCCGCAGCAGCAGCGCGGTGAGACATCCGGGGCTGGCCCCGAGCGTTTCGCGAGCCCGTGAGCCCTTCCATTCCTGCGGCCGCCGCGTCGGCCGCTGCCTACCGGCGGTTGGCCGGGTGAGCGCGCACAGGACAAGCGCCTGCAAGCCCGGCTGAGCTCAACGCATGCACACCGAGCGCACCTGCTTGAAGTCGGTGTCGCCCTGGCAGACCTTCCAGATGCCGTCCTGGAGCAGGGTCCGCATGCCCGTCGCCGCGGCCAGCTCGCGGATCGCGTCCACCGGCTTGCGGGACACGATGAGCTTGCCGAGCTCGTCCGAGCCCAGGAGCAGCTCGTGCAGGCCCATGCGGCCCCGGTAGCCGGTGTCGGCGCACTCGGAGCAGCCGACCGCGCGCTGCAGCCGGAGGTCCGGGCTGTAGGCCAGCCCGATGTCGCGGTCGAAGAGCTCGGGCCCGTAGGTCTGCCGCAGCAGGTCGAACTCCTCGCGCTCCGGCAGGTAGGGCTCCTTGCAGCGCGCGCACAGGGTCTTGACCAGGCGCTGGGCGAGGATCGCCAGCAGAGCGTCGGCGAAGTTGAAGGGGTCCATGCCCATGTCGAGGAGGCGGGTGACCGTCTCGGGCGCGCTGTTGGTGTGGAGGGTGCTGAAGACCAGGTGGCCGGTGAGCGACGCCTCGATGCCGATGGCGGCCGTCTCCTGGTCACGCATCTCGCCGATCATGATCACGTCCGGGTCGGCGCGCAGGAAGGAGCGCATGGCCGCGGCGAAGGTGAACCCGATCTTGGGCTGCACCTGGACCTGGCGCAGCCCGGCCTGGGTGATCTCCACCGGGTCCTCGGCGGTCCAGATCTTGACCGCGTCGGTGTTGATCGCGCCCAGGGCCGAGTGCAGGGTTGTGGTCTTGCCCGAACCGGTCGGGCCGACGCACAGGATCAGGCCGTACGGCTCCCCCACCGCCTTGCGGAACTTGTCGACGTTCATGGGGTGCATGCCGAGCCTGTCGAGCGGTATCGGCTTGGAGCCGGAAAGGATGCGCATGACCACGTCCTCGTTGCCGGCGCCCGAGGTCGGGATCGTGGCCACGCGCAGCTCGACGACCCTGCCCGTAGGCATGCGGAAGCGGATCTTGCCGTCCTGCGGCTTGCGCCGCTCGGAGATGTCGAGCTGGGCCATGATCTTGAGGCGGGAGATGAGCGCGCTGCGGTGGGTGGCCGGGATCTTCTGGTAGCGGTAGCACTCGCCGTCGCGGCGGAAGCGGATCACGCACGGTTCCTGCGC
>Ga0316620_10000186_pt1 | contig 24466 bp, 32 predicted proteins | sample OWC_Aug_M1_C1_D5_FD_207651 | JGI IMG/M metagenome (GOLD analysis project Ga0316620, IMG submission 207651) | Wetland soil microbial communities from Old Woman Creek delta, Ohio, United States - OWC_Aug_M1_C1_D5_B | ecosystem: Environmental > Terrestrial > Soil > Wetlands | place: USA: Ohio...
CGTCAAGCAAGAATCGTTCAATGTCGTGAAATCAGGTACATAAGCCTGCGACCGGGCGACCGGTGTAAATTACATCGACACTGCTCGGTCGGCGAGCAGGTCACGGCCTGGGTCGGGTTCTCGTCGCCATTGACGCATGCCGGGCGTGCGGTAGCCCGCCGTGGACTGCAGAGCCTGCGGCCCTAGCGGGCGACGGCGAGCTGCCGGGCCTGGTCGACTTCCGCGGCGGCTTGCTTCGCCGCGGTGCGGGCGCGCTCGTAGGCTTCGCGCACTACGGACTCTTCCAACAGTGCGGTCCCGCCGCCGATCAGCGGCACGAGCGTCTTGCGCGTGGTGATGTAGGAGCTTGTCAGGTCGGCAAAGGCGTCGCTCGCCTGGCGGTAGTCGAAGTAGTTCTTTTCCAGCAGGTCCTTCTTCTGCATCGCCTCGCCGATCCAGCCGCGCGCGCGGCGATCCGCGCTGCGCATGTGCTCGGCGAGCGCCCGCGCGTCGGCGGCGACTTCGCTGCGCAACCGGTGCATCCTTGCCTGGTACACGGCGATCTGGCGCGCGGTCGTCAGGTAGTCTTCGGCGGCCTCCGCCAGCGGCAGGTTGCGCGTGGTGTCCATCGCGTGCAGGGCCGAGACCTGCTGGTCGAGCCGGGCGGCGATCTGCTCCAGCCGGCTCACCGCCTCGGGGGTGTCGGCCGCATTCTGGTCCGACTCGACGCCGAGGGCGGCGCGCAGCTGCGCGCTCGCCTCGGTGAGCAGCGCGGCGATATCGCTGCGGAACTCGACCTTCTTGTGCTGGCCCCAGTACAGGCTCGCGGCCACGGCGATCACCAGCAGCGCCGCGACGCCGACGACGACCTTGAGTGTTTTGCTCATGAAAGGATTGTCGCTCGCGAAGGGGGGCGTGTATATATGAGATATTTCCGCATCGAGTGGAGAACGCGATGACCTGGGAATGCTTCGACGTGAGCATCGAGAACAAGGTGGCGCACGTCAGGTTGTCGCGCCCGGAGCGCATTAATGCGATGACATTGGCCTTCTGGCGCGAATTGCCGCAGATCGTGCGCAGCCTCGACTCGGGCGGCGGCGTGCGCGCGGCGGTCGTTTCCTCCTCCGGCAAGCACTTCAGCGCAGGCATGGACCTGTCGGTGTTCCAGGACGCGGCCGCGCTCGACACCTCGACCGTGGCCGCGCGCCGCAGGTTCGCCGCCAAGCTGGCCGAGTTGCAAGCCTCGCTCAATGCCCTGGCCGATGCGCGCTTCCCCGTGATCGCCGCGCTCCATGGCGGATGCATCGGCGGCGCGGTCGACCTCGCCACCGCCTGCTGCCTGCGCTACGCGACGCGGGACGCGTACTTCGTGATCCAGGAGATCAACATCGGCATGATGGCGGACGTCGGCACCTTCAACCGCATGCCCAAGCAGCTGCCCGAAGCGGTGGTGCGCGAGCTCGGTTACACCGGGGACCGGCTCACGGCGGAGCGTGCCGAGCGCCTGGGGTTCGTCAACGGCCTGTACGACACGCACGAGGCGCTGGTGGCGGGAGCGCTCGACACCGCGCGCCGCATCGCCGCCAAGGCGCCGGTGGCGGTCGCGGCGACCAAGCAGATGATCTCGTATGCACGCGACCACGGCGTCGGCGAAAGCTTCGCCTACCTGAACGCGCTGCAGCCCGGCATCTTCAGCGTCGAGGACATCCGGCGCGCCGTGTCCGCGGCGAAGACGGGCCAGGCGGCCGCATTCGACGACCTGCCGCCGGCCTGAGGGCGCCGTGCGTGGCAATGCGAAGCTGGTCTTCACGATCCTTCTGGTGCTCACGGGAATGTCGATCTTCGCCACGTCGGACGCACTGCCGCTGCGGGTGGCGATACGCTTCGGCACGAACGACCTGGCAGACGGCTGGATGAGCCGCGACCGCTACCTGGTGTTCACCCTGTGCGTGTCGCTCGGCGTGCCGCTCGCGCTGGTCGCGGCCCTCGGCTGGCTGCCGCGCGTGGACTTCCTGCGCGAGCACGCCTACCGGCTCGGGAGCGTGGCGCTGCTGTTCGCGCTCGGCGTGCACCTTCTGGTGCTGCAGGCGAACGAGGCGCAGCCGCCCCGGCTCGCGAGCGGCTTGCTGGTAGGGCTGCTGGCGCTGCTCGTCGCGGCGCTCGCGGCCTGGTCGCTCTCGCTCCTGCGGCACGTTCGCAAGCGCTGAGCGCGATGCGATCGAACGAATCGCGCATCCTGACCACGCACGCCGGCAGCCTGCCGCGGCCCAGGGACCTGGTCGAACTCCAGCTGCGCGCGAGCCGCGGCGAGCCCGTCGATCGCGAGGTGCTTTCGCATGCGTCGGCGCGCGCCACGCGCCGCGCCATCGTGCGCCAGCTCGAATGCGGAATCGATGTCGGCAACGACGGCGAGCAGCCGCGCGAGAGCTTCTTCACCTATGTGCGCGACCGCATGAGCGGCTTCGCGGGCGCGAGCCGCCGGCCGCCGGTCGCGGACCTGGTGCGGTTTCCGAGCTACCGCGCGCTCGCCGAGGCGCAGCCGCGCGTCAGCCTGCTCGCGGCGCCGCCGCGCGCGGAAGGGGAGGTGCGCTATGTGGATCGGGCGCCGCTCGAGCGGGAGCTCGCCGATTTCGCGAGCGCCCTCGGGGAGCAGGGCACGCGGTTCGCTGAGACTTTCTGGACCGCGCCCTCGCCGGGGATCATCGCCTGCGCGATGCAGAACGCGCATTACGCCTCGCTCGCCGAGTACCTCGACGCCCTGGCGCGGGCGCTCGCGGTCGAATACCGCGCGATCGTCGCCGCGGGCCACGTGCTTCAGATCGACGCGCCCGACCTGGCCATGGAGCGCCACCGACTGTTCGCCGAGAGGCCGCTCGCCGAGTTTCTCGATTTCGTACGCCTCAGCGTCGCCGCGATCAACCGCGCGCTCGAGGGTGTGCCGCCCGAGCGCGTGCGGCTGCACGTGTGCTGGGGCAACTACCAGGGACCGCACCTGTTCGACGTGCCGCTCGAGGAGCTGCTGTCGGCGCTCGGCGAGGCGCGCATCGGCGCGCTGGTGCTATCGATGGCCAACCCGCGCCACGCTCACGAGCACCGGGTGCTGGCGCGCGGGCCGCTGCCCGAAGGATGGCTGCTGTGCGCGGGCGTGATCGACACCACCACCAATTACGTGGAGCACCCCGAGGTGGTCGCCGAGCGCATCGAGCTCGCCGCGCGCGCGGTGGGCGACCCGCGTCGCGTGCTCGCATGTCCCGACTGCGGCTTCGATACCTCGACCGGCTTCGGCATGGTGGCCGAGGAGCTGGTGTGGGAGAAGCTCAAGGCGCTGCGCGCCGGCGCCGAGCTTGCCTCGACGCGCCTGTTCTAAGGCCGCTCAGTACACCTCGCAGATGTCGCAGCCGGCGCCGATCAGGTGGCGCAGCTGGCTGCCGATCGATCCGAGGCCGAGGGTCGGCAGGACCCCCGCGCGGCGCGGCAGGATGATCTGCGCGCAGCGAACCTCGCGCGCGAAGTCGACGATCGACTCCGCCTTGCGTCCGACCAGCACCCGGTCCAAGTGCGGAATGCCGGCCGCGTCGAGCCGCTCGATCGCGGGCGCGAGCGCGCGCATGCCGCTTTCGCGGTGGAACTTCTGCCGTTCGTTCCTGTTGATGAAACGCGCCACGTAGCGCGGCATCGGCGGCTGCACGTTCAGCAGGTAGATGCGCAGCGGCTCGCTGCGGTACAGCCCAATGACGTGCTCCACCGCCCAGGCGGTGTCGCGGCCTTCCTCGATCGGAACGACGACGCATTTCATCGGGCTCTCCTAGGAAGAAGCGGCGTCGAGCGCCGCGCTGCCTCGCCGGCGCGCGAGCATGCTGCCGACGACGATCACGGAGGCCGCGCCGATCAGCGGCGCGAGAAAGTCCAGGTAGTGCGCGTGCGACTCGATCGCGCCGTGAAACGCAGGGTCCGCGATCGCCATCTCGCCCGCGACCCAGCCGAGTAGGCCGGCGCCGATCTTGATGAACACCGGAAAGCGCTCCATGAGCTTCATGATGAGCGCGCTGCCGAACAGGATGATCGGTATCGTGATCACCATGCCGACGAACAGCATGCCGAGATGGCCGCGCGCCGCCCCGGCCATGCCGAGCACGTTGTCCAGGCTCATCACGATGTCGGCGACGATGATCGTCTTCACCGCGCCCCAGAAGTGGTTGCTCGCGCCGACCTCGTTTTCCTCGTCCTCGGGCGCCAGCAGCTTGATCCCGATCCACAGAAGCAGCACGCTGCCGATCATCTCGACGTACGGCAGGCTGAGCAGGTAGGCGGCGCAGGCGGTGAGGATCGTCATCAGCACCACGATGCCCGCCGCGCCGATGATGAAGGCGTTGCGCGCCTGGCGGGGCGGGAGCGAGCGGCAGGCGAGCGCGATGACGACCGCGTTGTCGCCGCTCAGCAGGATGTTGATGACGGCGATCTGGAAGAGCGCCACCCAGATGTCGGGACGACTGAGGGATTCGAGCATGCCGCCAGTTTGCGGGGCCCGGCTTGTGGGCCGCTTTCGGGCGCATTACCGGCGGCTTTCGCCAACATTACGGCGCAGTAATCTGCGTCTCCTGCGGAAAGCTGACGGTGAAAGTGTTGCCGACGCCGTCCGTGTCCTCCTGGAGGCTGATCGATGCCCCGTGCAGGGTGGCGATGTCGCGCACGATCGCCAGCCCGAGGCCGCTGCCCTCGGATTGCGTGCCGAGCAGGCGGTGAAAGCGCTCGAACACCCGCTCGCGTTCCTCGGGAGGGATCCTGGGGCCGTCGTCGCTCACCGAGAAGCTCGGGCTACCTTCGGGCGCGACCCGCACCGTGACCTTGCCGCCGCGCTGCGTGTAGCGGATCGCGTTGTCGACCAGGTTGTTGATCAGTTCGGTAAGGCGCACCGGGTCGCCGCGGATCGTCACCGGATGCCTGGCGCCCTCGAAGCCGAGGTCGATGTCGCGGGCGTAGGCCTGGGTCACCCATTCCATCGTCGTGTCGAACGCGAGCTTGTTGAGGTCGAGCGGCGCGAAGCTGCGCGTGGTGGCGGCGTGCGGCTCGTTGCGCGCCAGCGACAGGAGCTGCGCCACCAGGTGCGCGAGGCGCTCTGCGCTCACGTAGAGGTGCGCCAGAGCGCGCCGCGTCTGCGACAGATCCTCCTCGCGCAGGGCGACCTCGATGTGCGCCTTCAGGCCCGCAACCGGCGTGCGCAGCTGGTGCGCGGTGTCGGCGATGAAACGGCCCTGCGACTCGAGCACGCCGCTCAGCCGCTGCATCAGCTCGTTTACCGCCGCGACGAGCGGCCTCACTTCCGCCGGCGCGTCGCCCGCGGCGACCGGGCTCATGTCGAGGTGCGAGCGGGCCGCGACCTCGGCGCGCAGGCGCTCCAGGGGCGCCAGGCCGCGCGCCACGCCCCACCACAGGAGCGCGCCCGCGGCGGCGAGCAGCGCGAGCTGCGGCAGCGCCAGGCCGAGCAGCAGCTCCTCGGTGAGCTGCGCGCGCTTGGCGCGCGTTTCGGCGACCTGCACCAGCGTCTGCCCCGGACCCCGCAGCGAGGCGACGCGCACGGCGCGCCCCTGGTAGGTGGCGTCGCTGAACGCCGTCCCGCCGGGCCCCGGCGGGCGCGCCGGGGCGGGCAGCTCCGAAGCGCCGGCGAGCGTCGCGCCTCCGGGGGCGCGCACCGCGTAGTACACCTCGTCGACTTGGTCGAGGAGCAGCGTGCGCTCGGCTTCGCGCGACAGGTCGAAGCGAAGGCCCGCGGCGTCCGCGTGCACGTGCAGCTGCAGCTCGCGCCCGATCTCCGCAAGCTCGCCGTCGTAAACGTTGTCGGCCAGCGCCCGCGCCGCGACGTAGCCTGCGGCGATTCCCACCAGCAGCAGGACCGTGAGCGGCACCAGCAGCCCGCGCAGCAACCGTGCGCGCAGGCTGGGCGGCTCAGCCTTCACGCGCCTTCTCGAGCAGGTAGCCCATGCCGCGCACCGTACGGATGTCGATGTGGAACGGCTCGAGCTTCTTGCGCACGCGGTGCACGTACACCTCGATCGCGTTGCTGCCGACGTCCTCGCCCCAGCCGAACAGCCGGTCGACGAGCTGCTCCTTCGTCACCACGCGGCCCTGGCGCGCCATCAGCACCTCGATCACCCCGAGCTCGCGCGCCGACAGCTCGATCGGCTGGTCGTCGTGGAACACGCGCCGCGCCGCGAGGTCGAGCCGCAGCCGGCCGTGCGTCAGCGTGTCGCCGGCCTGGTACTGGCCGCGCCGGATGAGCGCGCGCACCCGCGCCTCGAATTCCGGCAGATCGAAGGGCTTGGTCAGGTAATCGTCGGCGCCTTCGTCCAGGCCGGCGACGCGGTCCTCGAGCGCGTCGCGCGCGCTCAGCACCAGCACCGGGATGCGCGAGCGCCGGTCGCGCAGGCGCCTGAGCACCCGCAGGCCGTCCACCCCGGGCAGCGCGAGGTCGAGCACCACGAGATCGTAGGAGTCGGCCGCAAGCGCCAGGTTCGCGTCCTCGCCGTTGGCGACGTGGTCGACGGCGTAGGCCGACTGGGTCAGCGCCCGGGTGAGGGCGGCGGCGAGAACCTCGTCGTCTTCGACTACCAGGATGCGCATGCGCGGCTCGCGAAAGGGCGCGCCAGACTAGCAAGAAGAGGGGTGAAGAGACTGACGCCTAGCTGACGGCGGCGCGAGCAAAGCCGCGCGCGCGGAGCAGCAGTCCGACGGCGATCGAAAGGTTGACCAGGTTCCAGGCGATGCCGTTCAGGAACGCGGCGTGGTACGAGCCGGTCAGGTCGAAGATCTCTCCGGACATCCAGCCGCCGAGCGCCATGCCGAACAGGGTCGCCATCAGCACGGTGCCGGTGCGCGCACCGGCCTCGCGCGGCGAGAACAGCTCGCGCACGATGATCGCGTAGGAGGGCACGATCCCGCCCTGGAACAGCCCGAACAGCGCCGAGATCACGTACAGCGAAGCGAGCCCGTCGAACGGCAGGAACAGCAGCAGCGCGATTCCCTGCAGCGTCGAGCCGAGCAGCAGCGTCCTCAGGCCGCCGATGCGGTCGCAGATCCAGCCCGAAGCGAGCCGGCTGACGATGCCGCAGCCGAGCATCAGCGACAGCATTTCGGCGCCGCGCGCCACTCCGTAGCCGAGGTCGCCGCAGTAGGCGACGATGTGCACCTGCGGCATCGCCATCGCCACGCAGCACGACACCCCGGCGATGCTTAGCAGCGCAGTGAGGGCGTTGGGCGTGAAGCCCAGCGGCCGCGCAGGTTGCAGCACGCTCTTGGCGGGGCCCGCGGGTGCGGCGGCGAGAGCCGGTGGCCGCCGGCGCAGCATCAGCGCGAGCGGCAGCATCGCCAGCAGGCAGAACACGCCGACGCCCTCGTAGGTGCGGCGCCAGCCGACGGTGTCGAAGAAGTGCTGCATCACGGTCGGCCAGATCGCGCCAGCCAGGTAGTTGCCGCTGATGACGATCGCCACCGCGATGCCGCGGCGCCGCGTGAACCACAGAGAGATGTCGGCGACGAGCGGAGCGAATGTCCCCGCGGTTCCGAACAGCCCGATCACCAGTCCCTGCGCCAGGCTGAACTCGAGCAGGCTGCGCGCGTTGCCGGCGGCGACGAATCCGGCGCCGAGCGCAGCCGCGCCGATGAGCACCGGCACGATCACGCCGAAGCGGTCCGACAGGCGCCCCATCAGCACGCCGCCGATGCCGAAGCCGACCATGGTGAGGGTGTAGGGCAGAGATGCGGCGGAGCGCGCGACCCCGAACTCGGCCTGGATCTGCGGCAGCACCACCGTGACTCCGTACATGCCCGCGCCGCCGAGCGTCATCATCGCCAGCGCGGCGATCATGCGGCCCCACGCGTAGCCCGACTCGGCGCCCGGAGAGGTCACGGCTTCGCCGCCTGCGACAACACGGCGAGCCGGGCGAGGCCCACCCTGGAATCGAAGCGGCGCGACAGCGCGAGGTGCAGGCCGGTCTCTGCGCCCTGCGGTATCGGCGCGAGCGTAACCGTCCTGGTGTCGACATTCGTCCGCGCGCCCGCCCTGGGCTGCACCACCGTGGCGGCGAGGTCGAGGTCGACCGCCGTCGAGGCCGCGCCCGATTCGGACAGGGACGCGAGGCAACTACGCAGGTCCGCGGCGAGTTCGGCGGCGCTCTGGTAGCGGTCGGCGGGATTCTTCTCCAGCGCGCGCGCCACGATCAGGTCGAGCACGCGCGGCAGGCGCTCGTTTAGCAGACTCGGCGGCGGCGGGTTGTAGGTCGCGATCTTGTGCATGAACTGCGCGGTGTCGGTCGCGGAAAACGGCGGCGTGCCCGCGACGACCTCGTAGATCACGATGCCGAGCGAGAAGATGTCCGATCGGCCGTCGGCCACGACGCCCCGCACCTGTTCCGGCGACATGTACTTCGGCGACCCGAGCACCGCTCCGGTCTGCGTCTGGATGTCCGAGGCACGCATCCTGGCGATGCCGAAATCCATCACCTTGGCGCGCTTGCCCTCTAGCACCATCACGTTGCCCGGCTTGATGTCGCGATGCACGACCCCGCGCTCGTGCGCGTAGGCGAGGCCCTCGGCGACCTGCGCCAGGAGGTCGAGCGCGACCCGCAGCTCGATTCGCCCTTGTCGCATCATCTCGCGCAGCTCGACACCCTCGAGCAGCTCCATCGCCATGTAGGCGAGGTCGCCCTCGCGTCCGATGTCGTGGATGGTGATCAGGTTCGGGTGGTTCAGGCCGCCCGCCGCCTTTGCCTCCTGGTAGAAGCGCTTTTCGTACTCGGCGCGCACCTGCGGGTCGGCCGACATGATGATGGTCTTGATCGCGACCGGGCGGTCGAGCAGGGGGTCTTCGGCGCGGTAGACGATGCCCATCGCTCCGCGGCCGAGCTCGCCGATGATGCGGTAGCGGCCGATGTGCGCCGGTGTCGATTCGCTCATCGCGGCTAAAGCCCCAGCTTGCGGCGCCAGCGGGGGATCAGGCCCTCTTTCTGCTGGTGCGGCATGACGAAGCTATGGGTAATGGTCATCTCTTCCGCCTCGCCCAGGTTCACCCTGAGCTTGAGCGGCGGGAACTCACCGTTGCGCACTTCGATGGTATGCGCGCCCGGCCTGAGCTCGATGCGCGACAGCGGCGGGGTGCGCCCCTTGGCGGCGCCGTCGACGAACACGTTGCCGTGCGGCTTGATGTGGAACCGGACCGACGCCGGCCGCGCCGGCGGCCGGGCCGGGGCGGCGGCGGGCTTCGCCACGACGGGCTTCGGCTTTGGCGCCGGAGCCGGCGCCGGCTCTGGCGCGGGGGCCGGGGCCGGTTTCTGCTCCGCGATCCTGGGCGCCACCGGCGCGGCCGCCGGCTCGGGCGGGGGCGGCTCGCGGCGCAGCCGCCGCGCGACGAGCGCGGCCGCGGCAACGGCCACGGCGCCGTAACCCGCGAGGAGCAACACGCGCCGACTGCGCGAGGGCGCCGGTCTCGGCTTGAGCGTGTAGATCTCGTGCCGGCGCACGTTGACGTCGGTAAGCTCGCCTGCGGCGGCGAGATCGCCCGCGCGATGCGAGCTCGAGGCTTCCAGCGCCTCGTGGAACGGCCGGGACGCGAGCAACCGGCCCGGAGTCGCGGCATTCGCCAGCACCATGCCCGTGGCAACGCCGTCGCCGACGATGCCGGGACCGCGCACCGGGTCATTCGCCTGGCGCACCGGGCCGTGGTTGACCCCGATGCACAAAGGAAGGTTCGTCGCGGCAGCCTCGCAGCGCTCCGCGAGCTCGAGCGCCGCCTGCGGCCGCTCGAGCACCACCACGGCGAGCGCGTCCGGCGCCTCGAGCACGATGCGGTCGCCGGCGGCGAGCGGCTGCAGCGCCTTGGCCGCGAGCGCTTCCAGCTGCCCCTTCAATCTCGCTTGCTCGGCTACCGGCTTGCGGCCGAATTCCTGCAGCCTGAGGACCACGACGCTCGCGGGAACCGGCGCGTCGGGCGGCTGATTCAGGATGACCGTTTTTTCGGCGGCTTGCGTTCCCATTCAATCCTGCAAGATTCGGGCGGGCTGCATCGGACAGATGATCGCATGGCGGCGCCTCGCTCGCTGCCGCCGGCTGAGAAATACGCCCGCTGCCCTAATCGTCGAGCTCCGGGTAATGACGGAATATGCCGTGCTCGTTGAACGGAATGCGCCGCGGCGAAGCGAGGTAGGCGCGGATGCGCGGGCGCCCGGCCATGCGGTCGTGCAGGGCGGCGACCCAGGCGCGGCGTCGCTCGAGACGCGCCATGGCGCGCGGAAAGGCGTAGCGCAGGCCGGCGATCATCTGGAACAGGGACAGGTCGGCGTAGGTGACGCGCGCGCCGCGATGGCGCGCGACGACTTCGCCGAAGTAATCGAGGAACTTGGCCATGCGGCTCGCGCGGAACTCCCGTGCGCGGCGCTTCGCCTCGCGCTTCTGGTCCTCGTAGTACAGGCCGGCGCCGACCGGGTGGTGGACGTCGTGCGCCTCGGTCACCCAGTCGGCGATCGTGAGCTGCAGCTGATGCACCCACAGCCGGCCGGCTTCGCTGCGCGGCGCGAGGCCGAGGCGCGGGCCGAGGAAGAGGAGGATGTTCGCGGTCTGGGCAATGACGAGCCGGCCCGCTTTCAGAAAGGGCGGCGCGAAGGGCGGCTGCTTCGGCGTGCCGCTTTCCATGAGGCGCAGCATTGCCGCCATGCCGCGCGGCCGGCGTGCCACGTCGACGTAAGCGGCGCCCGCGTCCTCGAGCGCGAGCCGCACGAATTCGCCGCGGCCCTGGATCGATGGCCAGTAGTAGAGTTCGTAGCGCATGGCTCCCTCTCCTTGCACGAAATGCGCATCATACTGACCCCGCGTAACGGCAAAACAGGATCTGACCCTGTTTTTCGCGCGCGAAAGCCGGCCGGAGGGCCCTGGTAGGTCTAGACTAGGCGTCGAGAGCCCCAAAGGAGGGAGGCGAGCATGGATGCAAGCGACGCGAGAACGAACAAGGGCGCCTTCTGGTGCGGCGTACTGGAGGGCGATACCCCGAGCATTGCACCAGGGCGCGAAGTGCGGACGGTGCGAGGGATGTATACCACCCTGCGGGAGTCGCCGAAGAAGCGTGGCGCAGCGACCCGAGTGCTGGGCGACCCGCAGCGGTCCGGAGGGCGGCTTCCCTGATATGGAGAAGATGAAGAAACCCAAGGAGTCTTCCAGCGCCTATTTCCTGAGGACGAGGCCCAAGTTCCTCGACTGGGAGCCCCCGACGGAGGAACAGTTGAAGCTGCAGGTGCAGGCGCGCAGGGACGCGAAGCAAAGGGAGCTCGACAAGGTCACACGGCTGGAGAAGGAACGTCGGGCCGCGAAGCAGGGCAGCCGTAAGTAGCGCCATCTGCTCCGAGCGAAGCCGGTGCCGATCGACCAGGACAGCCCCGCCGCGCTGCCGGTCTACCGCCTGATCGCGGCGCTGGCCGGCGGATCGCTGACCTCGAGCGCGCTGGTGGAAAGCCTGATCGAACGCATCGCGCGCTACGACGCGAAGCTGCATGCCTTCGTGAGCGTTTACGGCGACGAGGCGCGCGCCGCGGCCGCCGCCGCGGACGCCGCGCGGCGCGCCGGGCACGCGGTGGGGCCGCTGCACGGCATCCCGGTGGCGGTGAAGGACATCGTCGACATCGAGGGCCGCGTGACCACCGGCGGATCGAAAGTGTGGGCCGCGCGCGTCTCGCCGCTCACCGCGACGCTGGTGCGGCGCATGCTCGCGGCGGGCATGATCGTTCTCGGCAAGACCCACTCGGTGGAATTCGCCATGGGCAGCTTCGGCACGAACCGGCACATGGGAACGCCGTGGAATCCCTGGGATCTGCAAACGCATCGTGCGCCAGGCGGATCGAGCTCGGGCACCGGGGTGGCGGTCGCCGCGCGCATGGCGCCGTGGGGCATCGGTACCGACACCGGTGGCTCGGTGCGCATCCCGTCGTCGTGGTGCGGCATCGTCGGCCTCAAGACCACGATCGGGCGCGTGAGCTGCGAGGGCGTGCTGCCGCTCAGCACCACGCTCGATACGCCCGGCCCGATGACCCGCTCGGTGGAGGACGCCGCGCTCCTTTACCAGGTGCTCTCGGGCGACGATCCCTTCGCCCGGCTGCGCGCGGGCGTGCGCGGGCTGCGGCTCGCGAGCATGCCGGCCGCCGAGCGCGCCGGTTGCGAGCCCGGCGTGCTCGACGCGTACGACGCCGCGCTCGATGTGCTCGCCGGGCTCGGCGTCACGGTCGCCGAGGCGCGCCTGCCGCGCAGCTTCGCCGAGATGGGCGCGCTGGTCGGGCGCATCATCGGCGCAGAGGGCTATTCTTTCGTCGGGGAGCTGGTGGACGACCCGAAGCTGCCGGTCGACGACGACGTGCGTCCGCGCATCGGCGTCGGGCGCGGCATGAGCGCGAAGGACTACCTGCTCGCGCTGCGCGAGCGCGACCGGGTGAAGCTGGAGTTCGAAGCCGCGCTCGCCGATTTCGACGCGCTGCTCACCCCGACCACCGCGGGGGTGGCGCCCCCGGTCGCCGCGATCGACCAGTCCGGCACCGCGGCCGGGTTCACGCGGCCGGTCAACCTGGTGGAGTGGTGCGCGCTCGCGCTGCCGAACGGCAGGGACGCGGCGGGCATGCCCACGTCGCTGCAGATCGCGTGCCGCGGCCGCGACGAAGCCACCGCGCTGCGCATCGGCTGGGCCTTCGAGCAGGCTACCGACTGGCATCGGGCCGCTCCCCAAGGGTGGTAAGCTGGCGCGGCCATGAGCACCCTGTTCCGCTACACGCTGCCGGTCGCCGAGACGAACTGGAATTTCGGCGGCACGGGCGAGACCTCGTTCACCTGGAACTACGACGCCGCCAACGAGGACCTGCTCAGGCTCTACGCCAAGGGCAAGCAACAGCAGTGGGACGCCGACAAGCGGATCGACTGGAGCCTGGAGGTCGATCCGGACGATCCGATGCAGATGGACGAGAGCGTGATACCGCTCTACGGCACGCCGCTCTGGGACCGGATCTCGGAGACGCAACGGTCGGACCTGCGCTACCACAGTCAGGTGTTCAACCTGTCGCAGTTCCTGCACGGCGAGCAGGGCGCGCTCATCTGCGCGGCGCGCATCGTGCAGGACGTGCCGAACATCGAGTCGAAGTTCTACGCCGCCACGCAGGTGATGGACGAGGCGCGCCACGTCGAGGCCTTCAGGCGGCTGCTGACCGAAAAGTTCCGCTTCGTCTACCCGATCTCCAGGCCGCTCAAGCAACTGATCGAGCAGGCGCTCACGGACTCGCGCTGGGACTTCACCTACCTCGGCATGCAGGTGCTGATCGAGGGCCTGGCGCTGGTCGCGTTCCAGCGGATCCGCGACTACGCGAAGAATCCACTGTGCCGCGCGGTCAACGCCTACGTCATGCAGGACGAGGCGCGGCACGTCGCCTTCGGCCGCCTCGCGCTGCGCGACTACTACCCGCACCTCACCGACGCCGAGCGGCGCGAGCGCGAGGAGTTCGTGATCGAGGGCTCGATCCATCTGCGCGACCGCTTCAATTCGCCGGAGATGTGGGAGCACCTCGGCTACGACTTCGCGAACGAAGTGCTGCCGCTGCTCGAGAACTCCGAAGGCCAGGTGCGCTTCAGGAAGCGGTTGTTCAGCCGCATCGTGCCGATCGTCAAGGACATCGGCCTGTGGGGCGAGCGCGTGCAGCAGGCCTACGCCGCATTCGGCGTGCTGCACTACGCCGAGCGCAACGCGCAGGAGATGCTGGACCACGACGCGCAAGTCGCCGACGAGTTCGACCGGTTGCTCAAGGCACGCGCCGCCTCGCCCGCCGCATGACCGTCCGCTGGGAGACTGCCCGCGCGGAGGGGGCGCCGATCCGCATGTACCTCGGCGTGCCGGATTCGCCCGGCGCGCATCCGGGCGTGGTGATCGCGCACCACGCCTTCGGCATCGACGCCTCGATGCAGGACATGGTGCATCGCCTCGTGCGCGAGGGCTACTGCGCGGTGGTGCCGGACCTTTTTCACCGCCAGCCCGAGGGCCTCGAGCGGCCGCAGCGCACCGCGCGGCTGCGCGACGATGAGATCCTCGCCGACGTGGCGGCTGCGGCCGCGTTGCTCAGGGATCGTGCGCCGCTCGGCGCGCTCGGCATGACGGGCTTCTGCATGGGTGGGCGGGTGGCCTACCTCGCGGCCTGCGGCCTGCGCGGCTTTGCCGCCAGCGCGGTGTTCTACGGCGGCAACATCATGCAGGCGCTGGGCGGCGGCCCGAGCCCCTTCGAGCGCAGCGCGTCCCTGGAGTGCCCGCTGATCGGCTTCTTCGGCGTCGAAGACACCAACCCCTCGCAGGAGGACGTGCGCAAGATCGACGCCGAGCTGACGCGCCTCGGCAAATGGCACGAGTTCCACAGCTACCAAGGCGCGGGCCACGCATTCCACAACTTCACCGACGAGCGCTACCGCGAGCGCGCCGCGCGCGCCTCCTGGCACGAGCTGCTCGCGTTCTTTTCGCAGACCCTGAAGCGCGGCGGACGGGCATAATCCGCGGGGGAACCGGGAACGCAGGGGGCGACCGTGGTGAACGTGAAGCGCATGATGCTCGACGTGCTCAAGCCGCATCAGCCGAACGGGCTCGAGTTCGCGACCGCGATCGCGGACAAGACGCCGGGCGCGAGCGTCAAGCTGACGGTGGCGGCGGTCGACGAGAGGACCGAGAGCGTCGTGATCGTGCTCGAAGGCGAGAGCCTGGACTTCGACGCCATCAAGGGCGTGATCGCCAACCTCGGCGGGTCGATCCACAGCATCGACGAAGTGGAAGTCGCGAGCTCCGCCGCGCGCGCCTCGCGCCGCTGACCTGACCTCCGATGTTCGCGCAGCTCCGGGTGCTGCTGCACATCACGCGCTCGCACCTGATCGCGCGCCGCTACTTCGTGGTCAACGGCTTCGATGGCGCGCTCACCATGATCGGCCTGCTGGTGGGATTCGAGGTAAGCGGGACGGCCGACCTGACTGTATTGCTGAACGTTTGCCTCGGCGCGGCCGTCGCGCTCGGCGTGAGCGGCGTAAGCAGTGCTTACATCAGCGAGGCGGCGGAGAAGCGTCACGAGCTTCGCGCGCTCGAGCGGGCGATGCTCGCCGACCTCGGCGGCTCGGCCTACGGGCGCGGCACGCGCCTGCTTCCGTTCGTCATCGCGCTGGTCAACGGCTCGGCGCCGCTCCTCATGTCGCTCGCGATCCTTGCGCCGCTGTGGGCGGCCCGGGCGGGGCTCCCGCTGCCGCTCGCGCCGCTGCACGCTGCCCTGACCGTAGCGCTGGTGCTAATCTTCCTGCTGGGCCTATACATCGGGCGCATCAGCGGGACGTTCTGGCTGTGGGCCGGAATCCGAACGCTGCTGGTCGCGGCGCTCACCGCCGCGCTGGTGGTGCTGGTGAGCCCGCGCTAGGGGGCGAGCAATGGCGGCGCGCGTCTTGAGGCTGGGCATCCCGCGGCTGGAAGGCGAGGGCACTCGCATCGGGACGGTGCGCCGGCCGCCGCGCGGCGTGCCGAAGTCGAAGTTCGCGTCTCAGGACTGGTACGACGTCTGGTTCCCGACGCTCGCGCCGAGCGTGCCGACCATGCACGCGGCGCAGAGGGCTTCGGGCGAACAGGCATGGCGTGCGTTCACAAAGAAGTACCGCGCGGAGATGGCGCGCGCGGAGGCGAGCCGCGCGCTCGACCTGCTCGCGGCCTTGTCGCATCACGCGAACTTCTCGGTCGGCTGCTACTGCGAGGACGAGTCGCGCTGCCACCGCTCGGTGCTGCGCGAGCTGCTTGCCGAGCGGGGCGCGAAAATCGCGCCCTGAACACCTATGAGCTACAAGGTGACTTTCGAGCAGAAACCCGGCTACGTGCACGCCGTCGTCACCGGCCGGAACAGCAGCGACAACGTGGCGCGCTACCTGGAGGACGTGCGCCGCGAGTGCCTGGCGCGCGGATGCTCCTGCGTGCTGATCGAGGAGCGGCTCGAAGGGCCGCGCCTCGTAGCCACCGAGGTATTCGATGTCGTGTCGGGCCGCGCGGCGCGCGGCGCGGGGCAGCTCCCCGTCATCGCCTATGTCGACGTGTACGCCGAGGGGACACTGATGAAGTTCGCCGAGGACGTCGCGGTCAACCGCGGGGTGCGGGTGCGCGTGTTCGCGACCGTCGCCGAGGCCGCAATGTGGTTGCAGCAGCTCAGCGCCGATGCGCCCTCAGGATCTGGTAGATCTCGTCCTTGATGCGCAGGCGTTTCTTCTTCATCTCCTCGAACTCGAAGTCCTGGAACGCCTTGTCGTTTTCCTCGATGTCGACGATCGCTCCGTTCACCTCGTTGTATTGCTCGAACAGGGTGGCGAGTTTCGGGTGGTGGTCCCTGAGCTGGCCCATCAGGCCGGTGTACTCGGGGAACTCGTGAGCGAGGTCGTGGGGCAGGATCTGCATGCCGGCTCCTCCGATGGCGGACCGACGGCACGGTCGTCGGCTGGCCGCAGTATGCACTGGGTAGGTAAACCGGGCTAGTCGCGCTCTCGCTTGCCGGAGGAGAGCTCGGAGCGGACGCGCAGTACCTCTCGCCGCACCACGTCGAGCTCGGCGCCCGCCGCGCTCGCTTCCATCACCAGGGTGGCCGTGACGGCCTGGTTGGCGAGCGACGGCTGGTGGTCGGCCAGCGCCAGGTGCGCGTTGTGCAGACGCTCGACCGCGCGTTGCCAGCGCTCAAGCAGACGCTGCTCCTCTTCGCGCCATGCCTTGAGAAGCTCTTTCATTTGCGAAAAACCGTGAAACCCTGATCGGGTCAGGGTTATAGCGCGCATGCTGCGCCCGGTCAATCGGCTACTTCAGGCCATCCTTGCGGGCGTCGGCCGCCAGGCGGCGCGCGGTCTCCAGCATGGCGCGCGCCTGTCGCATGCGCGCGGCGTCGCTGGGATGCGTCGCAAGCATCGTATCGCCGCTACCGTGCAGCTTATCGAGCAGGCTGAGCATCGCGTTCGGCTCGAAGCCTGCATGTGCGCCGAGGATGAAGCCGATGTAGTCCGCCTCCAGCTCCTGCTCGACGTACACGGGGCGCATGCGGATCATGACCGAGAAGCTCTGCGCGAGTTCCTGCTGAATGTCGGCGTAGTCGCGCGCCAGCCCGTTGTCGACGAAGTAGCGGGCGGTGGTGGCGAACTCGCGCGTGTGCTCGGCCAGCACGTGCGCCATCTCGTGCGCGAGCAGATAGGCGAGCTCGTCGTCGCTGAGCGCGAGGCGGCGCACCATGTCGGCCGACAGCAGCAGCTTGCCGCCGGCCATGGCGGAGGCGTTCTCGTCACAATGCGTGCAGCTGTGGATTTCCCATTGCAGGCTCGCGGCCGCCGGCCGCTCGTAGATCGCGGCGCGGAGCAGGCGCGGAAAGATGCGCTGCACGCGGTCTTTGAGGACCGGGTCGGGATCGAGCTTGCCGGCAAGCGCCAGGGTGCGCAACCGGGCGCCGAAGCTGCGCGCGGCGAGGGCATTGACTTCAGCGGAGCTGAACGCGAGGTCTTTGCGGAACTCGAGCACCTGCTGCGCCGCGGCCAGGCCGGGCAGCACGACAAGGACCGCAGCGAGAAGACCTTTCAAGCCTCACCCCCGCGCCGGGATGTACTTGCGTCCCGTTATGAAGATATTACGCCAAATCCTTGATCATGCAACGCTAAATTCATCACGTTTAGGCTGCCTTTTGCGCCTTGAGCCCCATCTCGTCGGCGATCTGCTGCCGCAGGATGTACTTCTGGATCTTGCCGGTGATGGTCATCGGGAAGCCGGTGACGAACTTCACGTAGCGCGGGATCTTGTAGTGCGCGATCTGGCCGCGGCAGAACTCGCGGATCTCCTCCTCGGTCGCCGTCATGCCTGTCCGCAGGACGACGCAGGCGCATAGCTCCTCGCCGTACTTGTCGTCCGGCACTCCGACGCACTGCACGTCCTGCACCTTCGGGTGGCTGTACAGAAACTCCTCGACCTCGCGCGGGTAGATGTTCTCGCCGCCGCGGATCACCATGTCCTTGGAGCGGCCGACGATGTTGCAGTAGCCCTCGGCGTCGATGGTGGCGAGGTCGCCGGTGTGCATCCAGCCGGCGGCGTCGATCGCCTCGCGGGTCTTGTCCTCGTCGCCCCAGTAGCCGAGCATCACGCAGTAGCCGCGCGTCAGCAGCTCGCCCTTTTCGCCGCGCGGCACGATGCGGCCCTCGGCGTCGACGATCTTCACCTCGATATGCGGCTGGATGCGGCCCACGGTCGACACGCGCCGCTCGAGCGGGTCGTCGACCGAGCTCTGAAAACTGACCGGCGAGGTCTCGGTCATGCCGTAGGCGATGGTCACCTCGCGCATGTTCATCGTGCCGGCGACGCGCTTCATCACCTCCACCGGGCAGGGCGAGCCCGCCATGATGCCGGTGCGCAGCGTCGACAAGTCGTAGCTTCCGAACTCGGGGTGGTCGAGCACGGCGATGAACATGGTTGGCACGCCGTGCAGCGCGGTGCAGCGCTCGGCCTGCACCGCCTCGAGCACGCTCTTCGGATCGAAGCCGCCGTCGGGGTACACCATGGTCGCGCCGTGCGTCAGGCAGGCGAGGTTGCCGAGCACCATGCCGAAGCAGTGGTACAGCGGCACCGGGATGCACAGGCGGTCCTTCTCGGTGAAGCGCATCGCCTCGCCGATGAAATAGCCGTTGTTGAGGATGTTGTGGTGGGTGAGGGTGGCGCCCTTTGGCGAGCCGGTGGTGCCCGAGGTGAACTGGATGTTGATCGGGTCGTCGAACTGCAGCGTCTTGGCGAGCGCCTCGAGCTGCTCGACCTCGGCGTCGCTCGCGTCGACCGTCAGCTCGTCGAAGTTGAGCATGCCCGGGGTCTTGTCCGCGCCGAGGCGGATCACCGTCGCCAGGTGATGGAGCTCCGGCGCGACGCTCTCCAGGATCTCGATGTAGTTGCTCGATTTGAAGGCGGGCGACAGGATGAGCGCCTTGCAGGCGACCTTGTTGAGCGCATACTTGAGCTCGGCGCGCCGGTAGGCGGGGTTGATGTTGACCAGGATCAGCCCCGCCTTGGCGGTGGCGAACTGGGTCAGCACCCACTCGGCGCAGTTCTGCGACCAGATGCCGACGCGATCGCCCGGCGCGAGACCGAGGCGCCGCAGCCCGGCGGCGAGGTTGTCGACGCGGCGCTTCAGCTCCGCGTAAGTCCAGCGCACGTTCTGATGGCGCACCACGAGCGCTTCGCGCTCGCGGTACTTCGTCGCGATGCGGTCGAAATGCTCGCCGATGGTCTCGCCGATGAGCGGCACCGGCGAAGCGCCGTGCACGTAGCTCGGCTTCTTGTCCATGTCTCGTCCTCCTTTCGCTGCAAGCCCCCAGGTAGCGATGCTACTACCCTAGAATCAAGGGGTCACCGACGGGGGCGCGCGCATGGCTGACATGTTTGAAAAGCCGATGGACTTCAAGGGCCGGTGCGTGATGCTGACCGGCGCCGCCGGCAACCTGGGCCGCGCGGTGGGCGAGGCCTTCGCCGCCCGCGGCGCGAACCTCGCGCTGGTCGACCTGCGGCGCGACGCCCTGGAAAAGGCGTTCGGCGCGGAAGGCAGCACGCGCCTGTTCGCGGCGGCCAACCTGCTCGAGCAGGCCGAGGTCGAGCGCGCGGCGCGCGCGGTGCTGGCGCGCTTCGGGCGCATCGACGTCCTGGTCAACGTCGCCGGCGGCTTCCGCATGGGCGAGGCGGTGCACGAGACCTCGGACGCGACGTGGAACTTCCTGCTCGACCTGAACGCGAGGAGCCTCTTGCATACGGCGCGCGCCGTGGTGCCGCACATGCTCGCCGCGGGCGGCGGCAAGATCGTCAACATCGGCGCCTATGCCGCGCACAAGGGAGCTGCCCGCATGGGCGCCTACGTCGCCGCGAAGAGCGCGGTGATCCGCCTCACCGAGTCGATGGCCGCCGAGCTGCGCGAAAAGAACGTCAACGTCAATTGCGTGCTGCCGACCATCATCGACACGCCGGAGAACCGCGCCGCGATGCCCGACGCGGATCCTGCGCGCTGGGTCGCGCCGGCCGACCTCGCCAGCGCGATCCTGTTCCTCGCCTCCGACGCGGCGCGCGCGGTGCACGGCGCTGCGCTGCCGGTCACGGGGCTCTCTTAGCCGATCGAGCCCATCGCCCCGGGGTAGGACACCTCCTGCAGCTTGCCGGTGTCGACGTCGTAGATGAAGCCGCGCACCGTCATCGCGTCGGCTCCGCTGGTCGGGATCCAGGGATGGTTGAGGATCGCCGACATGCCGCGCCGCACGTCCCACTCCAGCCGCTCGATCTGCTTGGCGTTCGGCGCCCCGTCGAGCGGCTCGAGCGGACCGCGGAAAGCGTGGAACTGCGCCGGCGTCGAGGCGTGCTTCTTGCAGCTCACGAACTTCCGGCTGGTGGCCTGGCCGAGCAGTTTCTCGGCTGCCGGATCGCCTTCCAGGCCCGCTTTCAGCAGGTCGTCGCTGAACGCGAGCATGCCGCAGCGCGTGTGATGGATGAGGATGATCTCGTTGGTGTTGAGCAGGTGGTGCGAGATGATCAGGCAGCGGATCGCGTCGTCGGTCACCACTCCGCCCGCGTTGCGGATGATGTGCGCCTCGCCGGTCTGCAGGCCGAGCAGGTCCTCGACGTCGAGACGCGCGTCCATGCACGCCACCACGGCGACGCGCTTTGACGGCTGGATCGGCTGCTTGCCGGGATAGGTCGGCTTGTGGACGGCCTGCTTGTCCGCATAGGCCTTGTTGTTCTTGAGAAACTGGTCGGTGTTGGAAGATGCCATGATCGTGCCTCCTCTCGGTTAAAGACCGCCATGACAAAGCCTAAGCCCTTCACTCTCCGAATTCCAGAGGAAATGCTCGCCGACCTGCGCGAGCGCCTGGCGCGCACCCGCTGGCCGGACGAGCCGCCGCTCGAGCCCTGGTCGACCGGGACGAGCCTTGCCTACGTGCAAGCCCTGGTCGAGCACTGGCGCAGCGGCTTCGACTGGCGCGCGCAGGAGGCGCGTCTTAATGCGCTGCCGCAATTCACCGTGCCGCTCGCCGGCATCGACCTTCACTTCATCCGCGTCGAGGGCAGGGGAAAGAAACCGCTGCCGCTCCTGCTGTCGCACGGCTGGCCCGGGTCGGTGGTCGAATTTCTCGACCTCATTCCGCTCCTCAGCGAGCACTTCACCATCGTTGCGCCTTCGCTGCCCGGCTATACGCTGTCGTTCAAGCCAGGCCAGCCGCGCTTCGGCGTCGAGGAAATCGCCGATTGCTTCGCCGCCCTGATGACCGATGTCCTCGGCTACCGGCGCTTCGGTGCGCAGGGCGGAGACTGGGGGGCGTTCGTCACCTCGCGCCTCGCGGTGCGCTACCCGGAGCGCCTCGCGGGCATTCACCTCAACCTGCTCGCGCTGCCGCGCGAGCCGCAGGCGCTCGAGCAGCCCGCGCCCGAGGAGCAGGCCTACCTTGCGCAGCTCAGGCACTTCGCGCGCGAGGAGACCGGTTACCAGTGGATCCAGGGCACCAAGCCGCAGACGCTTGCTTACGGCCTGACGGATTCCCCCGCGGGACTCGCGGCGTGGATCGTGGAGAAGTTCAGGAGCTGGAGCGACTGCGGCGGCGACCCGGCGAGCGCGATCGGCCGCGACCGCATGCTCGCCAACATCGCGCTGTACTGGTTCACCGGCGCGATCGGCTCGTCATTCTGGCCGTACTACGCGCGCCGCCACCGTCCCTGGCCGATCGGCGAAGGCCGCACCGTCGACGTGCCCACCGGCTACGCCCAGTTCCCGAAAGAGATCCTCACGCCGCCGCGCTCGCTCGCGCAGAAGCTCTACACCGACATCCGCCGCTGGAGCGTGATGCCCAAGGGCGGCCACTTCGCCGCGCTCGAGCAGCCCGAAGCGCTGGCGGCGGAGATCCGGGCGTTCTTCGCTAGCCTCGGCTAAGCGCTCTTTTTCTTGAATGGCCCGAGCGCCCAGGCGCCGCTGCCGAGCAGCGCCAGGGTGAACATGGCCGCCGCCCAGAACATCGGGTATTCCCAGCCGCCTCCCTTGGCGACGAAGACCCAGCCGTACTGCCAGTGCACGGCAAAAGCAATGACGAGCAGCTCGACCCCTAGCACCACCGCGATCGGGCGCACGCAGATGCCCAGGATCAGCCCCGCGCCGCCGACCAGCTCGATGGCGATCGCCACGTAGGCGAGCCAGCCCGGAAAGCCGACCGAGACGAAGTACTTCATCGTTCCAGGAATGGTGAAGACGAGCAGCTTGGTGAGCGCGTGCGCGATGAACAGCGCTCCGGAAGCGACGCGCAGCAGCAAGGCGCCATACGGCGCAGTGCGTGCATCGATCATTTGGTTCCCCTCCTGTTCGTTGTTGTCGGGCGCGCCAAGTCTACTCCCGGAATAAAACGGCGCGCACCCCGGTCTTGCATTCTGACGCCGGCTTCGGGGCCGGGAATCAACGGAGGGCGAGATGTCAGGTTCGATCGATCGCAGGGATTTTCTGAAGCTGGCCGGCCTGGGCGGGGTCGTGTTCGCCTCGGGCCTGGGGTGCGCCGCCGGCGGCTACGGGCCGGCTGCGCAGGAGGAGTTCCATTTCGTGCAACTGTCGGATGCCCATTGGGGCTTCGAGGGTCCGGCGGTCAACCCGGACGCGCGTGGCACGCTGCCCAAGGCGATCGCCGAGGTCAATGCGCTCGCGCAGGCGCCCGATTTCATCGTCTTCACCGGCGACCTGACGCACACCACCGACGATCCGCAGGAGCGCCGCCGGCGGCTCGCCGGGTTTCGCGACGTCGTGCGGGCGCTGAAGAACCCGAACGTGCACTTCATGCCCGGCGAGCACGACGCGGCCCTCGACCGGGGCGCCGCGTGGAGCGAGTTCTTCGGCGCGACGCATTACGTCTTCGACCACAAGGGGGTGCACTTCATCGCCCTCGACAACGTGTCCGACCCCGCGGGAAAGATCGGCGACGAGCAGCTCGCCTGGCTCAAGGCCGACCTCGACCGCCAGGCCGACGACGCGCGCATCGTCGTGTTCACTCACCGGCCTTTGTTCCCGCTCTATCCGCAGTGGGACTGGGCGACGCGCGATGGCGACCGCGCGCTTGCGTTGCTCATGCCGTACCGCAACATCACCGTGTTCTACGGCCACATCCACCAGGAAAACCACCACATGACCGGCCACATCGCGCACCACTCGGCGAAGTCGCTCATCTTCCCGCTGCCCGCGCCGGGCTCGATGCCCAAGCGCGAGCCGGTCAAATGGGATCCGGCGCAGCCCTATCGCGGCCTGGGCTACCGCGAGGTAGAGGCGAGCACGCCGCCGCCCGAGTACGCGATTACTGAATTTCCGGTGGGGAGCTGACGATGCACGCCCGCCGCCGCCTTATCGCCGGGGCCGCCGCAGCCGCGCTGACGGCGACTGTCGCCCGGGCGCTGTTCGCCGCCCCCGCGGAGCGTGTCATTCGCGTAACGGCGCACAGGTTCTTGTTCGAACCGAACGAGCTGACGCTGACGAAGGGGGTGCCGGTCGCGATCGAGCTCACCAGCACTGACGTCATGATGGGCTTCAGCGTGCCCGACTTCGACGTACGCAGCGACATCGTTCCCGGCCAGGTGACGCGCCTGCGCTTCACTCCGGACAAGACGGGCAACTTCGTCTTCCTGTGCGACGTGTTCTGCGGCAGCGGCCACTCGGGCATGTCGGGCGTGATGCGCGTGATCGCCTGAGCGAAGCTTCGGGAGTACGATGAGCCTGCCTTGAGCGACCGTCGGCGCCGATTCGAGCAACTGGTGCTGCCGCATCTGGACGCGGCGTACAACCTTGCGCGCTGGCTCACGCGCAACGACCACGACGCCGAGGACGTGGCGCAGGAGGCGATGTTGCGTGCCTACCGCTTCGTCGACGGGCTGCGCGGCGAGCCGCGCCCATGGCTGCTCGCGATCGTGCGCAACGCCTGCTTCAGCTGGTTGCAGGCGAACCGTCCGGCGGAGCTCGCCGCGGCGGTGGACGCCGAGGCGGCGGATGCCCCGGACCTGAGCGACGGGCCCGAGGCGCTCGCCGCGCGCGATGGCGACCGGCGCATGCTGAACGAGGCGATTGCCGCGCTGCCGCCGCAGTTCCGCGAAGTGCTGGTGCTGCGCGAGCTGGAAGATCTCGCCTACAAGGACATCGCGCGCATCGTCGGCGTGCCGATCGGCACCGTGATGTCGCGGCTATCGCGCGCGCGCCGCTTGCTCGCCGATTCGGCGAGCGTGATCGCGCGGGCGGCGAAGGCAGGAGTGCACGAATGATTTCGGAAGAGACCGGACGGCTGCTGAACGCGTACCTCGACGGCGAGCTCGACCCGGTGAACAGCCGCGACTTCGAGGCGCAGCTCGCCGCGAGCGCGGAGCTGCGTGCCGCGCTCGAGAGCATGCGCGGGCAGTCGGCGGCGATCCGCGCCG
>Ga0316620_10000188_pt1 | contig 24339 bp, 11 predicted proteins | sample OWC_Aug_M1_C1_D5_FD_207651 | JGI IMG/M metagenome (GOLD analysis project Ga0316620, IMG submission 207651) | Wetland soil microbial communities from Old Woman Creek delta, Ohio, United States - OWC_Aug_M1_C1_D5_B | ecosystem: Environmental > Terrestrial > Soil > Wetlands | place: USA: Ohio...
ATTCGGCATCGCCTACGTCGACATCGACGACTTCAAGCTGCTCAACGACCATTACGGCCACCAGTTCGGGGACCGGTTGCTGCGCTCCCTGGCCACGACCCTTGCCGCCAACCTCAGACTGACCGACCTCGTCGGGCGTTGGGGAGGTGACGAGTTCCTCGCCATCCTCGCCAACGTCACCGACCAGCAGCTGGCAGTCGTGGCGCAGAGGCTGGGGACCATGGCCGTCGACTCCGCCGCCCGCCTTGGTGAGGCGCGGGTGTCGACCCCGGTCTCGATCGGGACCACGCTTGGCGCCCCCAGGGACACGATCGAGACCCTGATCGAGCGTGCCGACCGGTGGATGTACAAGAGCAAGCGAGCGAGCAAGCGCCGCGCTGGCTGAAGCGGACGTTGCGCCACCGGCGCGGCGCGAGCGAGCCCCGGCGGGTTCACCGCCGGCACCTTGCCGGTTGGGGTCCGCCCCACCTTGGGCGGCAACGGGTCAGCTGGGATCGGTCCCAGCCCGGGTCTCCAAGACGTGATCGCGCCCCCGGCGCTGACCGATGGCTACGGCCAGGTCCAGGGGTGGCGCGTGACTGCCCGCAGGCGCCTCGTCGAAGGGGCATGGGATGCCGCGGGCGACCCAGTCGGCCACCCGCTCCGGGGTCCCGACGTCGGACCAGCCGCAGGGTGGAACTGGCAGCACCCTGAGCCGATCCGGGGCCTGCTGGAGGACGCTCTGCGAGAAGTCGAGGGTGGGCAGCTGCTCGAACAGGCCTTCCAGGCTCGGCCTGCGCCCGTCCCCTCCCCCGCCCACCAGGGTGTGGCGGAAGAGCCTGACCAGCCAGGGCATGACCGACTCGAACAGGGTCAGCAGTGCCAGGCCACGGGCGACGAAGATGAAGCTGTTCCACAGCGCTCCTCGTCGCATCAGCCCCTCGATCGCTTCCCTGCCCGGCTTCTCGAGGAAGGAGACGACCGCCCGCGATCCCAGCTCCGCCGGTTCTCCCGGCACCACCCATCCGTAGCCTTGGTCGGCCCACTGCGGTTCGACGCCGAGGAGGATCAGGCTGCCGCTGTCGGGTCCCTCCTGGACCTCCCGGACGGCGCAAGCCGCCGCCCGCGCGAGCACGTCTTCGTCGGCAACCACGTGATCCGAAGGCAGCACCAGGACGACCGCATCGGGGTCTCTGCCGAGGATGGTCAGCAGCGGGAGCAGCAGACCGCAGGCCGTGCCGCGATTGCACGGCTGGACGATGACATTGGACCGCGGCAGCTCGGCGAGGTCGGGCTGCCACCACTGTCTGTGGCTCTCGGCCACCACTGCGGTGGTACGGTTTCGGCCGGCGAGCGCGTAGGCGCGGGCCAGGGCCTGTCGCAGTAGAGACGGGCTGCCGTTGAGCGAGCAGTACTGCTTGGGAACGCACTGCCCGTCGGGACGGGTGGTGAGCTCGCGCAGCCTGACGCCCTCGCCGGCCGCGAGCACGATCGCCCAGAGATTACAGTCCATGGCCATCATCTGCCCCCAGTTCCTGTCATCGACGTTCCATCCACGGGACGGACCCACTCATGAAGCAATATGGTCCGCCTGCGTTTCGGTGTCCTGTGCCCGTGGTCACACCGTGCTCCCGGATGCGGCACGAGCCCACCCTTGACAGCAGTTTACTACCGATTTAGATTCTCAGTATCATGAAAATGACGGAAGCCAACCACGGTTCGAGTCGAGCAGAAGGCCGGCCGTGACGCTGCGTCGGCGCCCGCGAACAGGGAGGTCGAGATCAAGAGCCACGCCAACCCGGATGTTCTCACGCCCGCCAGCTGGGCCAGGAGCAACCTGGAGGGGAAGAGGATGCGCTTCGTCGAGTGCTCCGTCGACCCGCGCCTCTGCACCAAGGGTCATATCCCGGACGCGCTGTGCCTGGACTGGGAGACCGACCTGAGCGACTCTCGGATCCGGGACATCATCGGCTCGGAGCAATTCGAGTAGCTGGCCTCCCGTCTCGGCATTGGCAACGACACCGCGGTCGTGCTCTACGGTGACCAGAGCAACATGATGGCCTGCTTCGCCTACTACTAGGACTTCCGGCTTGACGGCCACGACAAGCTGAAGTCCCTTCGACGGCGGCCGCACGAGCTGGACGATGGACACGCTGCCCCTGGTCACCGAGACGCCTGACTACCCACCCGCCAAGTTCACGTGTCGCGACCAGGAGACCGACTCCCGCGCGCGGCGAGAGGACGTGCTCAGCCACATCGGAAGACTGCGGGCCGGAGTGTCCGGGGTGAGAACTCCCGCCCGGCGGGCCCTCGTCGATGATCGCTCGCCCGAGGAGTACAGCGGCGACCTCAAGGAACATGGCAACTACCCCCAGCGCTACCTGCGCCGCGGCCACATCCCGGGGGCGGTCTCCCTGCCCTGGGCGGAGCTGCTCGACACCGACTGCACCTTCAAGTCGACCGCCGAGCTCGACCGCATCCTGAGGTCGAGGAAGCTCACGCCCGACCTCGACGTGATCGAGAATACGCGGATCGGCGAGCGCGCCGACGTGACCTGGTTCGTCCTCCACGAGCTGATGGGCTTCGGCAAGGTCCACACCTACGATGGCTCCTGGACCGAACGGGGCAACCTGATCGGCATGCCGATCGATAATACGACCCGTCCCGAGCGAAGAGCACGCGAGCAGCGCGCCTTCGCGTAGGTCGTCCTGCGGGGAGGCGTTGGGACCGGCTCGAGAGAGCCGCCCGGGCAGCGGCTCGGGATGGGCCGGGACCCCGGCCGATGTCCCACCGCCCCGTGGACCTCGGGCAGGCACGGACGATCTCTTGAAGACGCCAGGGTGGGGCCGGGGTTGGTCCCCAGTCACGGAGTCAGCCTCGAACACTCGGCGGCTCTTCGCGGAACGTCAAGGGCTGTGCGTACGGGCGGCTTGGAGGCCCGTCGAGCGGCCCGGCCGCGATTCAATCGGCCGAGCCGCCCGGATTGCTGGCGATCACGGCAGGCCGACGACCGCACCCCAGCGACTCGTGTCACCACTGTCGAAGCCGTCCGAAAACAGCAGCCCGGCCTCGAGCTCGAAGGCGCCGACGTCGCACACCAGAGACCCGTCTCCGTCGCCGTCGACCGGCCGGCTGATGCCACGCTGGTCGGTGGCGGGACAACCTGCGAGCGGTCCGGCGTCGATCGCCGGGCTGCCCGAGAGCAGGGCGCTGGTCGGAGTCGGGCCGCCATTGTCGGCCAACCCACCGAGCACGGGCTCGGTGGCGATCAGGTCGCCGGCACCGGCGCTCAGCCCACAGCTCGCGCCGTCCTCGAGGTTGTGCCCGAGGGTGGTGATCGGCGACTCGCAGTTGGCGGTCGTGTGGCCGGCGAGAATGCTGGCCGCCGCGTCCACCGGACCGCTGCCGCGCAACCCATAGGCCCCGTTCTCGGCCACCGTGCAGAAGCTGAGGCTGACGGTTGCCGGCGCGGGGTTGTTGATGCCCGGGGCGAAGCCGGCGGCGTTGGCCCGGACGGTCGAGTTGACGAGCTCGAGCTGGCCGTAGTTGCCGATGCCGCCATCGTTGTCGCCCAGGTTGCTGCTGATCGTGCAGCGCTCGACCCGTGCGGTACCGTCGTTGAGCAGGCCGCCGAAGCTGCCCGGGCCGCCGTTGCCGTTGGCATGCACCCAGGAGTCGGTGAGGGTCAGGTTGCCGAGGTTGTGGATGCCGCCCGCGGCGCCGTTACGGAGCTCGAAACCGGTGGCCGATACCACTGCCGGAGCGACGACGGTCACGGTGACGCCGGAGCCCCCGGCATCGACCACCGCTCCGCCGGGTCCGCCGCCGACCAGGAGCAGGTCCTTGGCAATCGACAGGCTCTCGGTGTAGGTCCCGACCGCTACCATGACCGTGTCACCGGAGTGGGCGCGCGTGATCGCGTCCTGGATGCTGGCACATGGGGTCGATGGCGAATGGCAGTCGTTGCCGGGGTTGCCGTTGGGCGCCACGTACCAGGTCCAGGCGTCGTCGTTGAGGATCGTGCCCAGGCCCTGACCGTCGGCCAAGGTGGCGTTGACCGGGTTTGACAGGTCGACGAAGAAGGTCTCGTCCTCCTCCGGAGCCGTGTCGCCGAAGACCCGCACGACCACGGTCCTGGTCGCGGTGCCGGACGGGAAGCTGAGCAACCCGCTCTTGACCTCGTAGTCGCTCCCGGCGGTGGCGGTCCCGCTGGCGGTGGCGAAGTCGACCGTGACGGTATTGGTCCAGGTCCCGACAACGGTCACGGTGAAGGTCGCGTTGACGAAGCCGCTGTCGATCTCGAGCAGCGACACGTCGTTGATCGAGATCTGCGGCAGCGGCTGGAACGGCGTGACCGTGATCGACACGGTCGCGGTGTTGCTGAACACGAGGCCGTCCCACGCGCGGAAGGTGAAGCTGTCGGCCCCGGTGTAGCCGGCGGCCGGGGTGTAGGTCACGTCGGGCGGCGTTCCGCTGAGCCCACCGTGGGAAGGCCCGGCGACGATGCTGTAGGTCAGCGGGTCGAGCTCCACGTCGCTGGCAGTGAGGGTGATGGCCTTGGCCGTGTCCTCGACCGTGGTCACCGCCTGGTCGTTGGCAACCGGCGGGTCGTTGACCGGGGTGACGGTGATCGAGACTGTGGCCGTGTTGCTGAAGGCCGAACCGTCCCAGGCGCGGAAGGTGAAGCTGTCTGGACCGGCGTAGTCCTGGGCCGGGGTGTAGGTCACGCTCGGTGGCACTCCACTGAGCGATCCGTGGGCGGGCCCGGCCACGACGCTGTAGGTCAACGGGTCGAGGTCGACGTCGCTGGCGGTGAGGGTGATCGCCTTGGCGGTGTCTTCGGCCGTGGTCACGGCCTGGCTCGCGGCCACCGGCGGGTCGTTGACCGGGGTGACGGTGATCGAAACCGTGGCGGCGTTGCTGTAGGCCAAACCGTCCCAGGCGCGGAAGGTGAAGCTGTCTGGACCCGCGTAGTCCTGGGCCGGGGTGTAGGTCACGCTCGGCGGCGATCCGCTGAGCGAGCCATGGGCGGGCACGGCGAGGATGCTGTAGGTCAAGGGGTCGAGCTCGACATCGCTGGCGGTGAGGGTGATGGCCTTGGCTGTGTCCTCGGCCGTGGTCACGGCCTGGTTGTTCGCCACCGGGGGGTCGTTGACCGCGGTGACGGTGATCGAAACCGTGGCGGTATTGCTGAAGGCGACGCCGTCCCAGGCCCGGAAGGTGAAGCCATCGGGGCCGACATAGTTCAGAGCCGGGGTGTACGTCAGGTTCGGCGGCGACCCGCTCAGCGTGCCGTGGGAGGGCCCGGTCACAACGCTGTAGGTCAGCGGGTCGAGGTCGACGTCGCTGGCGTTCAGGGTGATCGGCTTTGGAATGTCCTCGGACGTAGTCACCGCCTGGTTGTACGCCACCGGCGGGTGGTTGACCGGAGCCATGGAAACGACGAAGTTGCGCTGGAAGTCGTCGCCGCCCATTCCGTTGCCGTTGCCGTCGAGCGGGTTGCCGGCCCAGTCGAGGATCGTGGTGGTGCCGCTGCCGCAGACCAGCAGGCGGTAGGTCCCCTCGGGCAGGGCAAAGCCACCGTTGAGGTCGAGGGCCGCTTCGAGCAGGCTGCCGGAGGTCCAGGTCACGAGATCCACCGAGACCGCAGTGTCCCCGGAGGCGATCCCTCCGGCGCAGCTGACCGTCTGGAACCCGTTGCCTCCGTCGCTGAACAGCAGGTAGTTGGCGGGGTTGGTCACGTCATGCGGATCGATGTCGCCGACGTGGTCCTGTACGACCTCGTTGAAGTAGACGTAGAGCTGGGTGATGGCGACGTCGGTCACCTCCCCCTCGCCGAGCACTCCATCACCGGTGTCCTCCCAGGACGCGATGCCGGCGACCTGCGGCGGGATCTTGTCCAGGGCGCCGGCGAGGGCGATTGTGAAGTCGTCACCAAAGACGAACTGGGGATGGACGGTGGTGCCCTCGACCTCGAACACCTCGAAGGTCTCGAAACCGCTGGTGTCGACCACGCCCATGAACTTGTGCGCGCTGGTCAGGGCGCTGTCCGACGGGATCAACGTGGTGACGGTCGCATCGGCTCGAGTCAGCTTGAACTGCACGTGGCCGCCGCCGAGGTTTCCCTGCAGCCAGCCTCCGGCCGCGAACAGGGTGTTGCCGCCGGGACCCGTGCCGCGGAAGCCGTCGTAGATGAACCCGCCGGGCGGTGCCTGGGAATCGCCGTGGGGCATCGAGTAGACCGCCCAGAGGCCGGTGCGCGCCGGCCCGGTCCCGGTCGTGATCTTGTTGCTCTGAGGTGGATCAGACCAGTTGGAACGCCACGCGATTCCCTGGCTGGTCACGCTGGCCTGAGCCGCGGGGGAGCGGGCCGCGCCCCAGACCAGGTCGTCCTCGAAGCCCTCGCGGACCGTCGCGTAGCCGAGCTCCGCCACCTTGGCCAGGTAGGACGCCTCGTCCGGGCAGAGGAACTGGGTCGGCCCGCCGCTGCACCCGGCGACCCCCTTGGCAGCCTTGGTGAGAGCGTCGGCCGACAGAGCGCCCAGGCCGGGCGTCGGACCCTGCTCCCGCGCCGGAGCACGAGCGACGACACCGGGTTCCGCGGCCTGAGCCGCACCCGCGAGGACCGCGAGCAGGGCACCGCTGAGCCAAGTCGAGATCTGGTTCTTCATGGTCGTTTTCCTCCGTCGCCTGATCTGCCCCAGGACGGCTTCGAGCCCCAGGGGTCGATTCACCCTGCGCGGGCGGCTAGCGATGATCCTGCGGTACTCGAGACCGGGGCGCTCGAGCACGGCAGGGTCCTCGCGTCCATCGCTGGCCAGACTCGCCTCTGCCTGGGACCGCTCAGCACCGACGCGTCGGCCATCCGTTACCGGCCTGTCCGGGTGGGGCGCTGCCTCGCGGTGCGATGCGGTCCGGGCCATCGCGACCTAACCCCCACCGGCAGCCACGATCTCGGCCCGCAGCAGGCGGCCGTCGTTGGTTCCGGGCAGGTCGTTGCCGTTCACTTCCGAAACCATGGCGTCGATGCCGCCGGTCTGACCCGCGACGCCGCCGCCGATCAGCTCGACCCGCAAGCTGCCGGCGCTGATGGCGGAGATGCCGAAGTCCGCGGCGAACCCGTTGTGCTGGAGGTACTCCCCCGGGGCGAGCGGGTAGGTCTGCTGGTGCAGGACCAGCCCGCTGGCGTCGAGCACGGTGACCCGGGCATCGCTGGCCAGCAGCCCGCCGCCGGAGTCCATCCGCGCGTTCTGTAGGATCAGGTTGGCTCGTGTCGCAGAGTCGTGGCTGAAGCCGACGACGCGCCCCTCGCGCCCCGGGCCGACCGTGGACTGGCCGGCGCGCGGCTGGATGGCCTGGCCGTAGGTGACGGTCGCCCCGCCACCGTCGACCTCCTCGGTGTAGGTCCGCATCCAGATCAGGGGCGGCTGACCGCTCAGTGCTCGCACCGCGAGGCTTCCGACCACCGGCGGGGAGTAGCCGAAGAGGGTCTCCAGCACGTTGCCGTCGAGCCGGCTCTCCCCGGCCCCCAGGACGAGCGAGCGCATGTCTGCACCGCTGCCCGAGTGGCCGGCGCCGAAGAAGGCGAGCTCGACGCCGGCCGACCCCTCGGCAGGGTTTACCACCACCACGTCGCTGCGCCACTGGCTCGAGTTGACGCCGAGGGTCGCGGCCGCGCCTGGCAGCCAGACCGCGGCCGACGTCGCCCCCGGCCACTGGCCGACCAGGTAGCTAGCGTCGTTGGTGAAGTTGTCGATGATGCTCGCGTAGGCGACCACACGGCCGTCGATGCCGGTCACGTCGACCCGGTGCAGGCTGTCCTCGAGCGGCGTGGCGCCGGGATTCTCGAGCAGGGTCGGGAAGACGTTTTCGAACAGCCCGTTGAGCTGGGTCCAGGACCACGGCGCGAGGGTCAGCAGGCGCCCGCCCCTGAGCGTCCCAAAGCGGTCGACGACCTGCACCCTGGCCTCGTGGCAAGTGCCGTCGCTGGCGATGCCGAGGTTGGTCCGGTAGGGTCCGGCCAGGGCGGGCACCGACACCGGCGTCCCGGCCGGCGCGGCCTCGCTCCAGCGCAGGCCCGGGACCTGCTGCCCGTAGCGGCGCACCCCGTCGACCCGGTTGTAGGTGTTGGCCGACACCAGCAGCCCGGCGCCTTCACCCACCACCACGCGCCAGCTGATGGCGCCGCTGCCCGTGGTCCCGAAGTCGTTGTTGACTACGTCGACCAAGGCCAGGGTGCGGTCCGGCTCGACCGTGACCTGGATCGGGGCACCCGGGCTCCCACCCGCCGGGCTCAAGGAGAGCTCGACCGTCGCCGCCGTTGCCGCGGCGTTGTGCAGGTAGAGGTCGCTGTGCCAGTCGCTGCCCTGCGCCCCGGCCAGGTCGGCCACACCCGCCACCACCCCGGTCATCACGCGTGCCCCGGGATCGACGGCGGTGATGGCTCGCACGGCCGGGGTCGGATCGGCCAGGCCGTGGGCATCGGTGGCGGTCAGCGTGACCGTGAACCTGCCCGGCGCGGCATAGAGGTGCGGTCCCGGCACGAGCAGGGTCGAGCCGCTGCCGTCGCCGAAGTCCCACTCGACCGTGACCGCGTCGCCGTCCGGGTCACTGGCCGAGCCGGCAAACGAGACGCTGTCGCCGGCGAGGACCTCGAGGTCGGCCGGCGGCTCGACGATGACGCCGTCGGGCGGGCGGTTGCTGGGGCCGCCCGCGAAGGCCAGGGTTAGGTCGTCGACGAACACCAGCTTGGGGTCCTCGACCGTGCCCTCGGTCTCGCGCAGCTCGAAGCTCGCGAACCCGGTGTCGACCACCACGCCGTAGAACTGGTGGACGCTGGCGAACGGGCCGAGGTCGATCGGGTTGGCCTCGTCGCCGTCGAGGATGACCGCCAGCCGGCCGCCGGCCGTGCCGGTGAACCAGCCGCCGACCGCGACCAGGGTGCGGTCCGCGCTGCCCATGAACCCGTCGCGGATGAAGTCGGTCGGCGCGGCCGCGTCCGGGTCGCCGTGGGGCTGCGAGTAGAAGCCCCAGGCGCCGGTGCGGGCCGGGCCGGGGCCGGTGGTGACGCGGTTGGTGGGGTGGTTGGAGGTCCAGGTGACGCCCTGGCTGGTGACGCTGGCGACCGCGTCCGGCATCCGCGCCTGACCCCAGGCGGCGTCGTCCTCGAACCCTTCGAAGACGGTGCTCGAGCCCGCCACCGCCGCCAGGAAGGCGCCCTCGTCGTTGTAAGCGATCGCGTTGGGCGGGTTGCCGACCAGGCTCCCGAGCACCGCCGCGGCCGCCTCGAGGTCGATGAGGCCGTAGCCGGAGTCGGAGTCGGCCCCGGACGGAGCGAGGTCGACCGCCGCCTCGCGCAGGGCGCGCTCGAGCTGCTCGAGCGAGGCCGCGGGGTAGGCGCCGAGCAGGAGGGCGAGGCCACCCGCCACGTGCGGCGCGGCGAGCGAGGTCCCGGAGCCCTCGACGTACTGGTCGGGGAACACCCCGCCGAAGGTCAGGTCAGTGGTGCGGATCCCGTCGCCCGGCGCCGCCACGACCGGGAAGATGCCGCCGGTGCAGGCCGACGGACCGCGGCTCGAGGCGCTCATCACGACGCCGCTGGAGTCAGTACCCCCGACCGCCAGCGCGCCCGGGTTGTTGGCCGGGCTGAGGCTGGTCCCCGGCGCCGGGCCGCTGTTGCCGGCCGAGAACACGACCGCGATCCCCGCCGCGCGCAGGACCGCGATGTCAGGGACGAGGTCGGACAGGCACTCCCCCACTCCGTCCTGGAAGCCCCATGAGCTGTTGACCACGTCCGGCGCGTCGTCGGTCAGCGGGTCGCCGTCCGGGTCGAGGAGCCACTGCATCCCCTGGCGGATTCCACTCAGGGTGGCGACGCCCGAGTCGTCGAAGATCTTGACCCCAATCCACTGCGCCCCGGGGGCGACGCCGATCGCGGAGCCGCCGCCGTCGCCGCCGACGATCACGCCGGCCACCTGAGTCCCGTGCCCGTCGGCGTCGTAGGGTTGGCCGTGCTCTCCGTTGGGGTCGAACCAGCTGTTCGAGCCGCCGCGCCAGCGCGGCCCGAGCTCGCGGTGCAACGCGTCGACGCCGGTGTCGACCACCGCCACCACCACCCCGTCGCCGACGCGGCCGGCGGCCCACATCTCGGGAGCTCGGATCGCCTCTAGGTTCCACTCGGGAGAGGCCGCCTTGGCGCGGGTGATCGCAGGTGCTCGGAACCGGCGGTCGAGCCTGACTTCCTCGACCCCGGCCAGTGCGGCGAGCTCGGGCACCACCGCCGCCGGGACGGTGACCGCGACGCCATGGGTCGCCCACAGGGAGACGACCACGGCTTCGGGCGCCCTTCCGGCGAGGTGGCGGCGCAGCGGCGCCTCGGCCCCCGCCGCCTGCTCGCGCAGGGCGCGCACCAGGCTGGCGCGGGCCTGCCCGCGGGGGCCGGCCGCTCTCGCGACCGGGTCGAGACCGCCAGCGAAGGACACCAGCACCGTGATGCTCCGCTCTGGCGGGAGGTCGACCAGAGCCTGCCGCAGCGCCGGCTCGAGGCGCCCGGTCGACGCCCCGCTCGACCCGACGACGAGCGCCAGCAGGACGAAGACGAGGGCGCGGGGGACGGAGAGGCGGTGCCCGCGCATCGGTCACTCCACGACCAGATCGGCCTGGAAGTCGCCGATTTCGAGGCGGGCCTGCTCGCCGGGACCGACCAGCCCTGGGTTGGGGAAGAGCATGAAGTAGGTTCGCCCCTCGAGCGGCGGGTTGGTGCTGCGCAGGGGACCAATCGTGGACGGGGTGAACACCGGCAGCCGCGCACCGGAGCGGGTGACAACCAGCTCCGGCTGCGCGGCGCGGATGAACAGCGGGGCCGCCTTGCCGGGGTCGAGAACCTTGTAGCGGAAATCGAGCATGCGGCCGGCGGCGGTCAGCCGCAAGGCCACCACCTCGACCCCCCAGGTCTGTTCCAGGCACTGCGCACTGAGCGAGCACAGGGACTCGCCTGCCGACTCGTCAGCTCGGGCCACGGTCCTGCATCCGCTGCCGGCCAGAGTCAGGGCGAGGCCGACGGCAAGGGCTCCGAGAACCTGACCGAGGCTGACTCGCGCTGCTTTCGTAAATCGGGCTCGCTGGCTCATCGTTGAACGTCTCCCCTTGTGGTCTGCGCTGCGACGGTGCAGCCCATCGACCTGTCCTCTTCAGATCGAATAATCGAGGAAATCGGTCGTATATTCCTCAGCCGTCACGCGATAAGGAGAAGGCGGGGCGCCCTCCACGGTGGAAGACGCCCCGCCTGTTGTTCGCTGGTCGCGGGGCGCTCGCCCGGCGACTACCTGACGACGTCCACCCGCACCAGGGCAACGTTCGACTGGTTGCCGAGCGCGTCGGAGACTCGGTACTCGAACGGATCGGACCCACGCCGACCCTGCGGAGGCGTGTACAGCACGCCACCAGTGACGACCGTCACCGACCCGAACTTCGGCGGAGTGACGATCACGATCGAGTTGGGATTGAGATCGCCATCGACATCGGTGTCGTTGCTCGTCAAGTCGATGAAGTTGTTGGTGGTGCCGAGCGTGATCCTGGCGTAGTCGGGGTTGGCGACCGGCGGCGAGGGGGCATTGACGGTGGCCGTGACCGTCACCGTGTCCGGCGCGCTCGTCAGCTCGAAGTCGCTGACGACCAACGCCAGGACGTAGCTGCCGGCGGCGGCGGGCGTGAACTGCGCTGAAGAGGTCGCTGCGCCGGACTGGACCGGTGCTGAAGCCCCTGGCCAGGACTCGAAGGTCCACGAGTAGCCGACGAGAGGATCGGCGTCGGGGTCGTACGACCCGGCGCCGCTCACCGTGACCAGGTCACCGGTGAACACGGACTGGGCCGCACCGGCGTCGGCCACCGGGGCCAGGTTGGTGAACACCACCACCGTGTCCGGAGCGCTGGTGTAGACGCCGTCAGTCACCACCAGCTCGGCGACATAGCTGCCCGGCAGGTCGAGGGTGAAGGCGACCTTGGCCGGGTTGAGCGGGTCGAGCGGGTCGGGTCCGAGAGCCGCGACGCTGCCGGCCGGCGCCGAGGTCAGGGTCCAGCTGTAGCCAGTCACGCCCGCGCTAGAGCCGCTGCCGTCGAGGTGGACCACCGTCGGCAGACCGCCGGTGAGCATGGCGACGTGGATCTGGTCGGGCCCGGCGTTGGCCACTGGCACCCCAGCCACGTCGTTGACTTGGACCGAGGCGATCAGGCCGCCGCCGGGGAGACCGCCGGTGCTCAGGTGGAGGCGGCGGTCGTAGATCTTGTGGAGACCTGGGGTCACCGGGGTCCACACCGCGTCGATGGTCTTGCCCGCGGCGAGCAGGGTACCGTAGGCGGTACGAGAGTAGGGATAGAGGTTGCCGTCCTCGGCCACCAGCTCGACGTACTCCCCGAGCAGTGTCGGCGCGTAGTCCTTGAGGCCGGCGTTGAGGAAGCGGATCAGCACCCGCTGGTTGATGCTGGGCTGGGCGAGCGCGGCGCCGCCGTCAGCCTGGCCGTTGACCAGGAAGTAGGTGGGTCGGTAGCCGTTGAGCCTCCAGTTCGTGGCATCGCGAGGAGTGGCGGTCGCTACCGCGTTGTGCAGCACCGGGTCGACCTCGGAATAGAGCAGGACCAGCGAGGTGTCGTAGAGCAGGCCAGGGTAGGCCTCGCCGGCGACCGCGTTCTCGTCCACGAACAGCCCGCCGTAGAGCCCCATGTGGACCTGCTTGGCGACGTGGCTGCCGCTGGAGTAGAGGTAGGTCCCGGACTTGAGGTTGGCCCAGGAGTAGATCGCGGTCCCGCCGGTGGCTGCCTCGTTGGCGAGGGCAACCACGCGGGTTCGCCCCTGCCCGTCGATGTTGGTTCGCAGAGCCGGCGCCCCCGGTTGGCTCGGGATCACGATCGAGACCGCCTCAGGGAGGCAGTTGCGGAGGTTGATCGTCAGGCTGGGGTCGCTCGCCCGGTCGACGAACAAGGCCGGACCGACCGCCCAGGCGCCGCCCGCACCGCAGGCCTGGCCGGCGTCCGAGGCGAAGCCCCACATATTGACCACCGCGCCGTCCGGCATGGTGGCGGTGAACTGGTCGGCGACGAGGTCGTAGGTGACGGCGTAGGCCGCCCCGGGCAGTGTGCCGAGGAGGACCAGCGCCAACGCCGACCGGCGCAGCATCGAGGTGAGTCTGGTGTGTTTCATCGCTGTCCTCCTGGTCACTCGACGACCGGTTGGCCCGGTGGCACGACGAGCAGCATGGCCATCAGGCCGCCTGGGAAGATGTCGTCGTTGGTGAGCTCCTTCTCGGTGTGGGAGTGCCACATGAAGGTGTAGCCGCCGACCGGGTTCATCCCGCCCTCACCTGGGGGCAGGGCACCGAGCGCGCCGAGGTAGGGGCTGCCGCTCCAGAACCCGCCGAAGACCAGGTCCTGCTGCTCGGGCATGAGCACCGGAAAGGGCTTGCCGTGGTCGGCGCAGTACTCCCAGGTGATGTCGTCATAGCCGTCGGCTGGCGGCAGCCCGCTGCGGTTGTCGCGCGAGTCGACGCAGTCATGGGCGTAGGCGGGATCGGTCGGGTCGCCGTAGGCGTCCCAACCGAGCCCCTTGCCGGTCCACTCGAAGATCGCGTCGTAGGTCTCGCCCGGCACCGCCTGGATGGTGAAGACCTGGTAGGAGAGGTCGGTCCCGGCACCCGCACCGCTCGACAGCAGGCGGCCGTCGCGGGCGATCACCCGGGAGTGGTTGCCGTGGTGGTGGAAGGGGTGAAGGTCACGCCCGGCCGACACCACCCGCATCAGGACCCGGTCGCCGGGGTGCATCATGACCATGGCGTTGACCGGCTGGGTCGGCAGCCAGTAAACGTCGCGCTCGGCCATCGTGTCGGGGGCGGTACGGCCGTTGACGAACCAGTACCTTGACAAGTAGTCGCCCAGAGTCCAGGCGTTGGCACTGGCGATCGACCCGTAGAACAACATGAGGTCGTGGACGACCGGGTCCATCTCGCTGAGGACGAACAGGTACTCGCGCTCGTAGGCCGAGGCCGGGTCGCCGTAGGCCTGGGGGTGGAGGAGGTCGAAGCCGTAGGGGCGGACGACGATGGCGCCAAACAGCCCCATGTCCACCTGGACGTCGGGATCGGTGCCGCTGTGGTAGAGGTAGGTGCCGGCGTCGGTGGCGGTGAAGGTGTAGCTGGCGGTGCCGGCGGTGACCCCGTCAGAGGCCGCGGCCTCGCAGGTCAGGGTCCCGGCGGCGCCGGTGCAGCTCTGTACGTCGTGGCCGGGGAAGACGAGCGATGTGGCGGCCGGCAGCTCGTTGACCAGATTGACGGTGACCGTGTCCCCCTGGTTGAGGATCAGGGTCGGCGCCGGGTACTGCGCGCGACCTCCGGTGGTCAGACCCCACAGAGCCAGGCTGCCGCCGTCGCCGGCCGACACATAGTCGCTCTTGGCGTAGAGAGTGATGGATCCCGTCACCGGAGTGCCGTCGATCGCGGCCTCGACCAGGGCCGGCAGCAGCAGCAGCGTGGCCGCGAGGATGACGGGAGCCGTGAGGGCGTGCGTGATTTTCCTGTTCATGGTTCTTCTCCTCACCGTTGCCTCAGTTGATCCGGATCTCGGTCATCATGCCCCCGAACTCCTCGGTCTTGTTGTTGAGGTAGTTGAGGTTGGTGGTGTACAGGAGGTACACGTCGCCAGCCGTGGTGCCGGCGGTGTCGAGGATGACGTCGACCGACTCGCCACCGCCGAGAGTGACCGAGCTGGTGGTGTAGTAGAAGGTCTTGCCGACCAAGGGTCCGGCCCCGTCAGGGTCCGGGCCGCGCAGCAGCTTGGCGTCCCTGCCGACCACCTCCATCGGCAGGCCGAGGGTGGCCAGGGTGTAGAAGCGGGTGACGTTGAGGTTGGAGATGCGCAGCAGCACCCGCTCCCCGGCGCTGGCGGTAATGAGGGAGCTCACCAGCTGGGAGGGCTTGGAGCCGTTCTCGGCCGGAGGGGTCAGGGTTCCGGGGTCGACGGTGTCCGGATAGCCGCGGCCGTTGAGCATCGGGTAGTCGTCCCGCATGAATGCGAAGGGCAGCGGCTGCACCCCCTCGGAGGAGTCGTGGAACTGGCTGTCGAAGGACCCGATCTGGATCGGGTACTCACGGTCGTAACCGGTCGAGCCATCCCCGTCGTTGTACGCGAAGGTGGTGTAGGTCCGACCGTTGTAGGTGAACGCGGTGCCGTTCTGCGCCGGCCGCACGTAGAGGTTGCCGAGCATGCCCATCTGCATGTGCTCGGCCGCCTCGACGTGGCAGTGATACATGTAGGTGCCGGGCTCGACGATCGCGTAGTAGTAAGGCAGAGTGGCGCCCATCTTGATCGAGACCGCGGACTCGGGCACGCCGTCGAACACGGTCGAGGCCTGCGGGAAGCCGTGGAAGTGGACGCTGTGGGGGTCGAACAGGTCGGGCCGCATGACCATGCCGACGTTGGTCAGGTTGAGGTAGAGCTCGTCCCCCTCGTCGACCGCGATGGTTGGGGCCGGGAAGGCGGCATCGAGGGTTCCAACGTCCATGACATTGGCCGCCGGAACGCCGGTGAGGTTGGAGAAGCCGAACATGTACATCGGCCTCCCGTCCGCCATCTTGATGTAGCCGTCGCCCGCGCCGAGGTGCATGCACACCGCATTGGGGTGGTTCGGGTCCGGGGTGTCGATCACCGCGTCGCCGTTGGTGTCACCGGGGCACTGGACGTTGACCGCGGCCGTCGCCGGCAGGGTACTGAAGAGCACCGCCGCGACCATGGTCAGCGCCGTGAGAAGCCGTACTCGGTTCATGGTTTCACTCCTTGGTCGGTCAGCCGTCCCCGCCGGGTTCCACCCCGGCGGGGACGGTTTCATGGCTTTGGTCACTCGGTCGCGAGCGTGACGTGTTCTTCGTAGTCCTCGTCCGGCCGGGACTCAGCGAGCGGGCCCAGTCCCGGGTTGGCAGGCACCTCGTCGGCGCCGATGTCGACCAGCCCAGTCGCCGTGTCAGGCCGGACCTGGAGGTCGTAGTCGGTCGTCAGGCCAGGGTAGGCGGGTCGGTTGGGGTTGGGGTTGAGGTCGAGGCCCAAGTTGCGGGCCACGGTGTCAGTGCTCTGCAGGTGGTAGTTCCTGAACAGCACGCCGGTCGCCGGGTCGGTCAGGGTCAGCGGCCCGAAGCGCAGACGGATGAAGTTCCCGCCCTCGTCGAAGGCTGCCGAGGTCTGGATCGCCGAGGTCACCTCCGGCTGCTCGATCGATCCCTGGCGGTTGCCGTTGAAGTGGTCGGCCACGAACAGTGGGACGCCGCCGCCGTCGAGCACGCAGCTGGTGCAGGTCAAGGCGGCGCCGGGGGTGGCCGAGCCGATGACGCCGAGGTCGTCGAACACCGCCGTGCCGCCGTTGAACGGGGCCGGCGCCACGGCGCAGTCGAGCAGCGGATTCGAGCTCGTGAGGTCCGGGCAGAGGCCGAACGGAGTCACCCCGGTATTGGGGTCGGGGGTCTGGCCCGAGCCGACGAACACGAACTGCCGGTTCTGCCAGACGATGTTGTCGACCATCGTGGGGTTGGAGAAGTCGGGGTAGCTCAGCGGCAGGAACTGCTTCAGCTCCGCGCTGTGGCCGTGCGACACGACTCCCGCGCCCGGCTGGGCCTTGGAGATGATCGGCGCCCCGGCGCTGAAGGCCTCGCCGGCGGTGGCCGTGCTGTCGTTCTGGGCGATCGTGTTGTGCATGATGTTGACGCGCAGCGCGTCCTGGAGCGAGATGCCGCCGCCGGCCAGCGAGCTCACGTTGCCGGCGATCATGTTGTTGAAGAGGTCCACCAGGTGCCAGCGGGAGATCTGGTTGGGGAAGCTGGCCGCGTCCTGGCCGTTGACCCGGTTGAGCCGGATGCCGCCGCCGTCACCGGCCTCGGCCGCGTTGCCGAGGATGAGGTTGCGGGTGACGGTCAGGGAGCCGGTGCCCGGGCTCAGGACCTGGGTCGGGTTGGTCAGGCAGGCCGGGTCCGGTTGTCCAGTGGCGGGGTTGATGGGGCAGCCGAAGGCCGGTGCGCCGGTGATCAGCAGCCCGCCGCCCGACACAGTCTGCGCCTGCAGGAAGCTCTCGTTGAACAGGATCCGGTTGTCGGCGATGAGACCGCCCTCGCTGAGGCCGAAGTGGGCCACGCCGCCGCCCTCCTGCTGGTTGAAGTTGCCGCAGATGTAGTTCGAGGTCAGCTGGTAGCTGTCCGAGCCGGTACACAGCGACACGCCGCCGCCGGCACCGAGCAGGTCGCTCTGGCCGCCGTTCTGCCCGACGTAGTTGTTGTGGATGCGAACGAAGTTGTTCTCGGCAGAGGGGTAGATCACCTGCTGGGCACCCTGCCCGGGAGCGACCAGGGCGGGATGGCCGAGCCGGATTCCGCCGCCGTACCAGCCGGAGTTGTTGATGATCCGGTTGTTGGAGATCTCCAGGTACTCGGCGAAGCCGTTGGCGATGATGCCGCCGCCGGTGTCGGCGCCGGTGATGGTGAAGCCGTCGATGCGGGCGCCGCGGTTGCGGGCGAGGCCGAAGCGGCGGGCGCCGGTCGCCTTGGCGAGGACCAGCACGCCGGCCCCCTCCTCGGTGTTGAGAGCCGCTGGCTCGACGCCGCCAAACACCGCCTCCTGCCCGGGCAAGAGATCGACCAGGCCGTTGGTGACCAGGTAGGCGACGTAGTCACGCCAGACCTGGAGCGCCTCGACCGGCGCCTTGACCGCGTCGATGGTGGTGCCCTCGCCCCAGCCCTGGAGCTGGACCGGCTTCCACATGATCACCATTTCCTGGTAATGACCGGGCGCGACCAGGATGAGGTCGTTGGCCCCGGCAGCGTTGATCGCCGCCTGGATCGACTGCCCCTCGGTGACCGTACGCAGGGTCGAGCCGGTGCGCAGCCCGACCTGGACGGTGACGGCGTTGATCGACTCGAGGCCGCTGTCGAGTCGCGTCACCTTGAGCTGGCCGGTAGTGGTCCCGGCACCAACGGTGACGTCGATGTACTCCCGACCCAGCAGATCGGTGCCGCACGAGTCGACGGGAGCCGCGACGCCGTTGACGGTGACCGTCGGGAAACCGGCGCTGCAGCCGAAGCTGTAGTCGCGGGCGATGGTCTTGGGCGTCGCGCTGCCCAGCCCCTGGTACTCGGGGTTGGGTACCTGGACCCAGCCCATCGAGGTGACTTTCAGTGACTGGCCGCTACCGGTCACGAATGGGCCCTGGTTGGCGGTGTTGGTCACCGAGAAGATGCGCGGCGTGCGGTCGACGAACTCGCAGTCGAGCGGGAACTGGTCGGCGCCAGCGAACGCCGCCACCGGGATCACCGGGGTGTCCAGGTAGGTGGTGGTGCCGGGCATGTACTGGAGGGTGTAGCAGAACTGGCTGTACTGCGGGTTGTGGAGTGGATCGGGCTCGTAGAGGGTACTCCCGTCAGCCTGCAGCACCGGCCGCATCTTGGCGTTCATGCACGAGGTGAGCATGCCGGGGGACATGCCGCTCGGCTGCGGCAGGTTGGCGCTCCAGGTGGAGGGAACCAGGAAGTTGTACACCCCGTAACCGTCGGACAGGGTGCGGCCGATCTCCCGTCCGGTCCAGTCGCGGATCGAGATCGGCATGAACGGCGGCGCGTACTTCTCGCCGAAGTGAGGCGAGTTGGGGTCGAACTCGTTCTGGGTGTCGTCAAGGATGAAGCCGTAGCCGTGAGACGCGATCGGGACCTCGGTGAAGAGGTAGAAGTCGGCCGCGTTGTTGGCCCCGGCGTAGGCCTTGACCAGCTTGCTGTCGCACAGGTTGAGCTGCTGTCCAGCGAGGGGTGCCGGCACCAGGTCGGCCGGGTCGACACCCGGCAGCGGGTTGAAGCCGTCGCTGTTGGCGGAGAGGAAGCTCGGCACCGTGTAGGGGGCGCCGACGCACTGCGGCGGCAGGAGCTGCGAGCTCGGCACGCGCTCGTCACCGAAGTCGACGTTCTTGTCCTGTGAGCGGACGACCTCGTAGCCCGCCGGCGGGATTACCTCGACCACGTAGTAGCCGGGCTTGATGTAGCCGATTGATGGGTCGCTCGGGTCCTGGTTGACCCAGGAGGGGCACACCCCACCCGGGCAGTCGATCTCGGGCCCGAAGGCGTAGCCGCCGTCGAACACCGCCGGCCGCACCTGGTTGAAGACGCGCAGGCCGTCGTAGCAGTCGATGGTGCGCGGTGCGATCGGTCCCGCGGCTCCGTCCGGGTCGAACACGAAGGCCTCGCTCGAGCCGACCTGGCAGGCCTCGGGAACCGCCGCGTCCCAGCTGTCCGAGGTCACCGAGTCGAGGAGGGCGAGCTTGTTGCCGTTGACATCCGACGCGTAGAGGTTGACCTGGACCCCGGGGATGCCCGGCTCCCACGGCTCGCCGGCACCGAACTCAGGGTCATTCTCAGCGCGGGTGGTCGAGTAGTAGACGATGCCGCTGATGCCGCCGTTCTCGACCCCCTGGTAGGCGCGCTTGCCCCACTCGAAGACCGAGGTCTGGCCGACGAAGCCCTGGTAGCCCTCGAGCAGGACCGGACCGAGCTCGGTGCGCGCGTCACCACCGTGGGTGACGAAGCTGTTGCCTTCCGGGAAGGCCGGGTTGCCCTGTGCCTGGGGGCTGAGGGAGCCGTCCCAGGACCAGGGGTTGAGGAACGGGATCGCGCCGCCGTCATCGACGTAGACCGTGGTGCCAGTGGCCTTGAAGCGGAGGAAGTCGACCTCGGCGATCTGCCAGGCGAAGAACGGGAAGACCTGGTCGAAGGGCACGAAGCCGGTCGTGTCGGTGGGCATCGACTGGTTCATCGAGCCGTCGCGCCAGCGCAGGTTGATCGCCTGCTCGGGCAGGCCGACCTCGTCGCCCAGGGCGGCGTTGTCGCAGGCCGGGGTGACGCATTGGCGCTGGCCGTCGCCGTTGAGGTCGTTGAACACCCAGTGCTCCTGGCGGGTGAACCACTGGAACACCGGCACCAGGCCGAGGTTGCAGCTGTCGCCGTTGCAGCTGAGGTCCGGACCGACGGTGATCCCCTTGAAGGAGATGATCAGGTCGAGGTTGGAGTCGAAGACGACCAGCTGGTAGCCGCCGGGCGGCACGTTGGGAATCGAGAAGTAGCCCTCTGGGTCGCAGGGGGCGGCATACACACCCTCGCCGCCGCCGGCCGCGCCCAGGTTGAGGGCAACCCACGGCGTAGTGTGGGGGAAGGGGGCCCCGGCGTACATGGTGTAGTCCGGGGGTCGGGACATGTGCAGGTTGACCACCTGTCCGGAGATGGTGGCCCCGCCGCTCAGCACGTTGCCGTTGGTGAACGGCCTCACGAAACCGATCGAGACGTGCGGCCCGGGCGGCCCGAACTCCGCGAAGTAGCGGGGCTCGTTGGCCTTGACCCAGGCGTCGATGACCTTGGTCCCCTCGATGGTCGAGGTCTGCTGCCACTTCTGACTGGCCGGCGGCACTGCTTGGATGCCGTACTTGCCGGGCGCCAGGTGCCGGATGATGGCGTAGCCGTCGGGCCCTGAGGTGATCCCCATGCCCGGCGTGGTCACGATTGGCAGGCCGTCAGCGTCCAGGGTGTAGGCTTCGCCCGGGTCCTGGAGGCCGTTGCCGTTGAGGTCATTGAAGGCGTACTCGGTACCAAGCTCGTTGCCCCATATGTCGTAGGCCTGGGCGCCGGCCGACATACCGTAGCGGCCGCCGGCGTCCTCGAGCACGATCTGGAAGCCCTCCAGCGGCGCCTCGTTGAGGTCGTTGATGCCGTTGATCGGGCTCGCATCCTCGTGGACGTAGACCACGATCTGGGCCGACGGGATGGCCCAAGGCGTGACGAAGACGTTGACCGACGCGTCACTCATATGGAACGGGGCGCCGCCGATCGAGTAACCGGCGAACGGCAGTACCGAAACGTAGAAGTTCTCGCCGTAGGCGTCGGCCGGGTTGGCCGGATCGGGGTTCGGGTCGAGGGCCGGCAGGGCGACGCCGGCGCCACTGGCGCCCGTTCCCTTGGCCGCCACCGGCATGTAGCTGCGATGGAAACCCACTGACAGGGTCTCCGACTCGCGCACCGGGTTGCCGGTGATATCGACCGGCACGTGGTACGTGAGGTCCTTCTCGACCATCCACCGGAAGCCCACGGTGATGGGCTGGCCGGTCTGCCCGTCGCGCACGACGAGGTTGACGGCCTCGGCAGACGTGGCCGGGAGCAGCCCGGCGAGCACGATCGCCAGGGCCGCCACGGCCCACGCAGTCGATGAACCGAACTGCTTCTGGTTTCTCCTCCGTGGTTTCATGGCTTAGCCTCCGTACCGAGTCTCAGGTTGATGGTTGCCGTGGGGGCGAGATCCCTCATGGTGCTCACTCCTTTTTGCGTCGTCGTCTCCTGGCCGGTCAGAAGCTGGCCGGCACCGGTTGCGTTTCGGGCGTCGCGCGGAGGGACGGAGCGGGCGCGGCCGCGCGCCCTCTCGTCCCACAGCGGGTGCGGGGTGGGCTCGCATCGCCTCCAGCTCGATCCCCACCGGATGGGGACGGCGCGCTGCGGGCGGGACGCTGATTGCCTCGATTGCTGATGCACCGTGCTGCTCTCCGTATCTCAACCGACCGGGTTGAGTGCCGGTCTCAAGAGCAAGCGCCATGCCACTCTTGTCCTGAGCCCCAGAGAAGCTCGTAAGTTTCGTGATTGGAACGTATTAGTTGGAGTTTCTCGAGAAATCCCGCGGCCCTGACGGCTCGTCGCCGGAAGCGCCGTGAGACAGTCCGCCGCGACGGCTCAACCTCCCGCCGGCGCCCAGGTGGGCGCGCCGGACATATGTCGCATCAGCATGGATCGCCGACCGACCCCTGCTGCTCGACACGCGTGAGCCTGTGTCGCAGCGCGGTGAGACAGTGAGACGCTGAGACAGTCGAGTCGCGGGACGATCCGCCCCGGCCATGGCCATCCCGCCGACCCGGCCCGCAGCTCGGGCCAGGGCACGGACAATCCGCTCCCGTTCCCGTAGCCGACGAGCTCCTCCACCGCGACTCTCGGCAGCGGCGCTCGCGGGGTCGAGGAGCTCGTCGATCCTGCTCGCAGGTTTCGCGCGGCGCCTCCCGCTCTGGCACGGCCATGGTTTCGACCCGCACCAGGCTCGCCGGTACGGTCGCGGATGCGACCGTGACCGGACACGCGGGACGCCTGGGGAGCGTTCAGGCCGGATGGGACTGCAGGTCGGCGAGGTAACGGTAGAGGGTCGCCCGCGAGACTCCCAGCACCCGGGCGGCACGGCTGCGGTTTCCGTCGCAGCGGCGCAGGGCGGCCTCCACCAGCGGCAGCGAGAGGGCGCCGCGCCCCGGTCGCCGGACCGGCACGACCGGCTGGCCGACGGCGATCGGCGTCGGCAGGTGAGCGGCCTCGATGACCCCACCGCGGCTCTTGATGATGGCGTACTCGAGCGCGTTCTGGAGCTCGCGGACGTTGCCCGGCCAGCGTGCGCTGGTCAGCACGGCAAGGGCTTCGGACGAGAGCTCGGGCTTGGCACGCCCGCTGCGCAGCGCAGCCCGCTCGAGGGCGTGAGCGGCCAAGAGCGCGACGTCGTCACCCCGCTCCCGCAGCGGGGGCAGGTGGATGGGGACGACGCACAGGCGGTAGAACAGGTCCTCGCGGAACGTTCCCTCGGAGATGGCGCGGCGGAGGTCCCGGTTGGTGGCGGCGACCACCCGCACCGTCACCTCGAGTGTGCGCTCGTCGCCCACCCGCTCGAATCTCTGCTCCTGGAGCACGCGCAGGAGCTTGACCTGGAGGGCGGGCGAGAGGTCGCCGACCTCGTCCAGGAAGATGGTCCCGCCGTCGGCCAGCTCGAACCGCCCCTTCTTGTCGCGGATGGCGCCGGTGAAGGCGCCCTTGACGTGGCCGAAGAGCTCGCTCTCGAGCAGCCCCTCGGGCAGGGCGGCACAGTTCACGACCACGAACGGGCTTTCCGACCGGTTGCTGGTCGAGTGGATCGCGCGCGCCACCAGCTCCTTGCCGGTCCCGCTCTCGCCGGTGATGAGGACCGGGCAGGAGAGGTCCGCCACCTCCCGGATGGCCTGGTAGACCTCGAGCATCTTGGGGTGGCCGCCGACCATGCCGGCGCAGCTGTCGGGCCCGCCGACCAGCCGACGCAGGCCCTCGAGCTCGGTGACGTCCTCGACCACGACCACCGCCATCCGCTCACCGCCGTAATCCAGCGGCGTCGCCGAGAGCAGGGTCACCGCGCTGCGTTCCTTGCCGTTCCCGCCGCGAGCCGCCATCTCCACCCGTCGCCGGTGGACTCGACCGCCGCCGAACACCTCGTTGAGCGTGGATCGCAGCCCGCACTGGGAGCAGGACTCGAGGCAGCCGCAGGATCCGGGAATGCCGAGGGCGTTGACGCAGCGCAGCAGGTCTCCCGGGAGATTGGTGCCCCCCCCTTCGGCTGACCGCTTGGGCTCGCGGCCCGGGGTGGCGTTGGAGGCCCGCACCGTGCCGTCTGCCCCGACCACCAGCACCGGCGACGGCATGGCCGCGAACAACGCCTCGAGGAAGGCCTTCTCGGCGACCAGGTCGGCGTTGATCCGCTGCAGCTCCTCTTCCCGGCGGCGCAGGGTCTGCTCGGTGGCGTGCTTGAACAGCGCGATCTCGATCGCGACCTGTAGCTCCCGGTCCTGAAACGGCTTGAGGACGTACCCAAAGGGCTCGGTCCCCATGGCGCGAGTCAGGGTGGCCTCGTCGGCGTGGGCCGTGAGGTAGACGACCGGGACACGGTGGCAGGCCTGGATGGCGCGGGCGGCCTCGATCCCGTCCATCCCGTTCCTGAGCTGGATGTCCATCAGTACCAGGTCGGGAGGGTCCGCGCAGACCGCGGCGACGGCGTCAGGTCCGCTGACCACCCAGCGGTCGGCGTCGAACCCGATGGCACCCAGCCGCCCCTGGACGTCGCGGGCCACGATGCCCTCGTCCTCGACCAGCAGAATCCGCCCCTTGCCCATGGTCCACCCCCTCAGCCCGAGCAGCCGAACGCCAGCTCGAAGCGGGCGCCGTGCTCGTTACGGGCGCTGATCGAGCCCCGGAGCTGCGTCGCCAGCACGTCGACCAGCTGCAGACCCAACGAACCGGCGCGCCCGTGCTCGCCGTCGCTGGGCAGGCCGACGCCGTCGTCCGCCACCGCGAGCAGGAAGCGTTGCGGCTCGGTCGAGCGCAAGGAGATCTCGATGGTGCCCTCGCGCCGGCCGCGAAAGGCGTGCTTCAAGCTGTTGGAGACCAGCTCGTTGATGACCAGTGCCACCGGGATCGCAGTGTCCACGCCGAGGTCCAGCTCCTCGACCTCGACCCGGACGGTGATCGTCGCGTCGGCCGGGCT
>Ga0316620_10000189_pt1 | contig 24324 bp, 19 predicted proteins | sample OWC_Aug_M1_C1_D5_FD_207651 | JGI IMG/M metagenome (GOLD analysis project Ga0316620, IMG submission 207651) | Wetland soil microbial communities from Old Woman Creek delta, Ohio, United States - OWC_Aug_M1_C1_D5_B | ecosystem: Environmental > Terrestrial > Soil > Wetlands | place: USA: Ohio...
CTTCAGCTTCCCTGCCGGTCAGCAGGTAGCAGTCAGCGAGGTTGACCGGAGTAGCCGGGTTCGTCGGGTCGAGCTCCATGGCGCGTTCCAAGCTGATCGCGGCCTCCTCAAAACGCCTGGCGTGCAGCTGGGCGGCCCCAAGATCCTCAAGGTGAGTCGGCACAGGCGATTCGGCCACGAGCTCGAGGAAGATGCCCTCCGCCAGCTCGCAGCTGCCATAGTAGTTCTCCAGGCTCCCGATCCGCTGGCGGATGAGCGGGTTGCCCGGTGAGAGCTCGTCCGCCCGGCGGAGGCTGCTGCTCGCCTCGTCAATCCGGCCGGACCGCATGCACAGGTCAGCCAGATTCACGAGGTGCTGCCAGGATGGGTGAGCGCCGGCAGCCTCCCGGAGGAATCGCAGCGCATCATCGACGCGGCCCAGCTTTTCGGCGAGGAGGCCCTTGCAGCTTATGACGTAGCTGTTCGACGGGCACAGACGCTCGAGTTCCTCCAGGCTTTCGCGCGCCGTGTCGAGATCACCGGCCGCCACTGCCAGTTCGAAGGCGACCAGAAGGGGCCTGTGGTCGCCGGGCGCCTGCCGTTTCGCCTGGTCAACTGCGCGGAGGGCGCGGTCGAAATACGCGGCATCGCCGGTCGCCTGAAACAGGTACCGCGCAACCGATGCTTCCACCGTGTGCACGTTGAGAAGCCCTGGTGACCTCCGGCCAAGATCGTGGAGACGGTTCAGCACTCCTGCCCAGGAGATGTCCCTTGGAGGGTCGTAGACCAGGGCGCGGATCTGGAAGAACTCCTCGTAATCCTCCGGGGTTGCGCGGATCTCCACGCTGCCAGCGCGCCTCCTCCGCTCCTGGTAGCCTCGCACCAGGTGGGCAGTTACGGTCTCGGCGACCAGCTGCAGGTCATGCGAGGGAACTTCGGTCTGGGCAGACCACAGCCGGTGGCCGTCACTGCCTGAAACTCGGCTCAGGCCAAGCCCACAGGTCGTACCCCGGCATGTCACTGCCACGGCGACCACCTCGTCAGCCGCGACGGCCCGCGCCACGGCCAGCGCATCGCCCTTGGCGGCGTCCACCTCGCGCATGTCGACTGATACGACGCCGACGAGCGATGCGAGCGTGTCGATCGTCGCGGCTCGGACTGCGGACGCGACAATCGTCTGCCGCGGGTGATCGGACTCCCCCTCCACGTACGGCCGCAGTACCGCGACTCTCAGAGGATCGAGGTCGTGCGCCTCGCGCAGCCGCCATGCAGCAGCCGCTGCAGCAGCCAGAGCGATGGCGGCGGCAGCGAGCACCCAGCGGGCCGCCCTCAGGCTGGTTCGATCCCCCGCGCCAGAGCCGTGCCTTCTTGCGGTATGTTCGAGCGCTGTCGTGAGCTGCCGCACCACGTCTCCAGCGTGCGCCGGGCGGTCCTCCGGTCGCTTCTCGAGCAGCTTCGAAACCAGGAGGGAGAGCCCTCTCGGTACTTTTGGATTGCGCTCGTGAGCCGGACGCGGCACGTGTCCCATGATCCGCTGCATGGTCTCGACCGGGATCTCGCTGCGAAAGGGATGCTCGCCGGTTAGCAACTGATAGAGCAGGGTACCGAGGGAGAAGAGGTCAGAGCGATGGTCAATGCTCCGTCGTTCCACCTGCTCCGGCGACATGGCGGTGAGGGTTCCCCCGGTCCCTTTCTCGCGCGCTTCCAAGCCTCTCTCGGCACCGGTTGGCAGGAGCTTCGCCAGCCCGAAATCGAGGATCTTGGCCCGCCCGTGGGGCGTGACCACCACGTTTTCCGGCTTGAGATCCCGGTGCACGATACCGGCCGAGTGCGCCGCCTCTAGGCCCTCGGCGATGTCACGGGCGAGCCGAAGAGCATAGGCCAGCTCTGGCGGGCCCTCGGCCAGCAGCTCTGCCAGGTTCTTGCCAGCTACGTGTTCGAGGACCAGGAAGTCACTGTCATCGACCGAGAGGATGTCGTAGATCTGGGCGATGGCGGGGTGGTTGAGCGAGGCCAGCGTCTGCGCCTCGCGGAGCATCAGAGCGCGCAGCTCGGGGTTCCTCAGCGAACCAGGAGGGACGGTCTTGAGCGCTACGGTGCGGTTCAGCTTCGGGTCACGGGCCTTGAAGACCTCGCCCATGCCGCCACGGCCGAGGCTGCCTTCAATGCGATAGCGCCCGATGCGCTCCCGTAGCACGGGCCCATTCTAGACAAGGACGCGTCCGGGAAGGTGCGGCGCGGGGGGAAGAGGGGCTGAATCTGGTCGGAGCCCCCCCTCCGATCGCCGCGGGGTTACTCGACCTGCATGCCCGCGAGAAGAGAGACCTTCTCCACGAGATCCTTGTTCTCGAACGGCTTTTCCAAGACGTCGTCTGCCCCAGCCGCAAGGGCCTCGTCGAGCTGGTTACGGGGCATCGCCGAGACAACCAGGATCTTCATGGCCTCGAGCCCGTGCATGCTGCGGATCGCCTTGAGGACCTGCAACCCACCCAGACCAGGCATCTTCAGGTCGAGAGTCATCACTGCCGGCCTGAACGTGGCTGCGAGGCTGCCGGCAAGGAACCCATCGGGCGCGATCATCGTCTCGAAGCCCTTGCGCTTCAGGGCCCTGTGGATCGCCTGAGCCATGCGATTGTCGTCCTCGACGATCAGGATCCTGAGCACCGGCGGGGCCAGCTCCTCGGGAATCGGGATGTTGTTGTCCCTGAGGAACCGCAAGAAGTCCTTAGCTGCGACGCGGTTGTCCCCTCGGCTCCCAGGCAGCTGAAATGCCTTTAGGCGCCCGCTCCGGATCCACCGAATCACGGTGCGGAAGTTGACCCCACACAGTTGCGAGATGTCCCCAGTGGTCAAGTACTTCTTGTCACGATCCCAAGCCACGGCACATCCCTTCTTGAGCTTGCGTTGCCCATTCACACACCGGATTGCTGTCAGGTCCGTGAACAGGGTACGTGCGAATCCGGATCGCGGGACCTGCCAGCCTCGATCCGCTCGTCACCGCCGGTCCCCCTTCGCCCCCCAGACGCACGCCCATTTTAGCGCCGTCCACTCGACTGCACAAGAACGGGCGTGTCATGGATGCGCCACAACTAACAGAGTTGCGGCCCGCGTACGGGCGCAGGCGATGGCACGCTCCAAATTGTGCGGGTCAAGGGCTGCAAAGCTCTCGTCCAGGACCACCAGCTGCGCGCCTTGGAGCAGGGCCCGAGCCAGGTAGAGCCGGCTGCGCTCGCCGTGCGACAGCTGCCATCCGGTGTCACCGACCATCTGCATGAGGCCAGCGGGCATGCGCGCGATGAGCTCGCCCAGGCCGAGCTCGGCGCAGATCCTCTCGGCTTCGCTGAGGTCGTCGTGAGTTGGCGGCCAGTCCCGACCCATGAGCAGGTTGAAGCAGAAGGTCCCGGTCAGCACGTGGTTTTCGTGGAACTGCGGCGCGGCCGCCACGTACCGCCGCCACTGCGCCTCGCCCAGCGTCTCCATGTCGAGACCGCGCATCAGCAGCAGCCCAGTTTGGGGCCGGCGGACCCCGGCCAGCAGTGACACCAGGGTCGACTTGCCGCCGCCCGAGGGACCGAGCAGCAGCGCCCGCTCCCCATGGCGGATCTTGAGATCCACACAGTCGAGCACGGTGTGCGGTCGGCCGGCGTAACCGAAGACCACCTCGTGAGCCTCAGCCACGGTCTCGGCGGCACCGTCCCCATCACCCTCCAGCGCACCGCGCACCCGGCCGCGTGTGGCCGCGGCCAAGATCGGTGCCACCCTGCGCCAGGCGATGGCAGCACCGGCGATCCCGTTGAGCCCCTCGGCGAAGCGTGCCAGCGCCCTCGAACCGAGGATGATCCCGCCCAGGCTCACCGCCACAGCTGCCATGGACGCCTTTCCGGTCACGAACGGCGCAGCCAGACCGGCCACGCCGATCACTCCCCAGCCGGACGGGATTGCGGCCACCAGCGGGCCCAGTACGTCCATCTGGTGTGACGCGGTGAGGTAGCTCGAGAGCAGGGCGTCCTCGCCCTCGTGCCACTGCTCCGGCGGTTGCTGCGCGAGCCGGGTGCGATGGCCGACCATGCGCTCGACCAAGTCATTGGTGAGCTCCAGCCGCGACTCGGTCCAGCTGGCGCGGGCCGTCCACGACTGCCACGCCAGGAGAACCACCAGCGCGACCCAGGCAATGAGAAGCGCGACGTGCATGGCGCCGCCGGCGCCAAGTGCCAGTACCACCAGCGCCAGCCCCAGCTCGACCACGGCGAGCAGCGCCAGGTACCCACCGCCGAGCATCAGTGCTTCCAGTGATTCGGATTCGTAGATCCGGCTCAGGAACTGGCCCGCACCCAGGTGGCGCACTTCCTCGGGGTCGAGCCGAAGGACTCCGCTCAGCAGCCGCTGCTTGAGCAAACCCCCGGCGCCGATGAAGAACCGCCCCTGGAACCAGAGGGCCACAAGCTGCAGAAGGACCATGGTGAGCAGGAGTAGTGCCCATCCCAGGAGCCACCCGGTATCGAGGCGGCCGACCAGGGCGCCGCGACCGATCAGCCACCACGCGCCGAGCATGACCAGGTACTGGAACAGGTGGCAGCCACCGACCACCGCGATGAGCCCGAGCAGCCCTGCCTGGCGCAGCTGGCCAACGAAGGGCGCGGAGGGTGGCGCCCGCAGCAGCCAGCATCCGCCGAAAAGACCTCCGGCCAGGTGCTCGCGGAGCAGGGCCTGGCCTGCCCGTGCCTGCCGCCGACCGTGCAGCCCGGCCTCCTCGAGCAGGCCATCGATGCGTGGCGAGACGCGGGACTCGTCAAGGGCGCAGAGCGCGGCTCGCACCTCACCCACTGGAAGGCGGTGAACGCTGAGGTCCGGGGCCAGCAGGCGCACCTTGCCCCGCCGGCCGCCCAGCACCAGGAGGTAGAGCGGAGAGTCCCCGGAGGCGACCCGCACGATCAGTGGCCCACCACGCAGGAGCATTCCCTCGATCTCGTGGTAGGGCGCGCGTAGCGGCTCGGCCTCGACGCCAAGCCGGTCAGCAGCCGCGACCAGCCAGCGCTCGGCCTCGTCGGACGAGCCAGAGACGACGCCGACGGGAGGCGGGGGCAGCGCGCCAGCGTCAACAGCCAGCCTGGTCGTCCGAGCCAGTGACTCGACAGCCTCGCTGAGGCGCCCGCACGGCCATCCCACGGAGGCGACCATGGCACCCATCAAGCTTCCCCTCGCCCCTCGCGCAGCCGGCCTTCTGCGAGGTGGAGGATCCTCCACTGCTGGTCGTTCCACAGCCGCTCGCGAGCCTGCCGCTCGGCTTCCAGAAGCTGGTGATACCGCCCCTCGGAGCGGTCCAACAGCGCTCGCGGCTGGCCGTGCTCGGTGATCCGGCCGTCCTCGACAACTACCACTTGGTCAAAGTCGAGGGTTTCGCTGACGTCATGGGTGACGCAGAGCAGGGTCACGTCCGACCACAGCCGGCGTGCTGCTGCCAGCAACTGACGTCGTTCCTCGCGCTGGAGACCGCGGAAGGGCTCGTCGAGGATTGCCAGGCGTACCGCAGGCCGCAACAGGCCACGCGCGAAGCGGACCCGCTGGCCCTCGCCCCCTGAAACCAGCCCGCCGCCCTCGCCGAGGTGAGTCTGCAGGCCGTCGGGCATGCGCTTGACCACGCCGTACAGACCGGCCCGCTCGAGCACCTCCGGGACCGGCAGCGAAGCGCCGTCCTTGCAGCCAAAGCGCAGGTTGCCGAGCAGGCTGCGGTTCCATAGCTGGACCGCGGGGTCGATCCACGCCGTGTGTTGACGCAGCCAGGTCAGCACCTCGCCCGAAAGGACCCGGCCGTCGACCTCGACCCTGCCCGCGGCCAGTTTGTGCCAACCCAAGAGAACACCCACCAGGCTCGTCTTGCCGGCGCCCGACGGGCCGACCACAGCGACGTGCGAGCCGGCCGGGAACGCTAGGTCTACGTTCTCCAGAATGGTGTGACCAGCGGCGCGCAGCGTCACGCCGTGCAGCGCGATGGCGAGACCGCCGGGACTCTCCTCGGCCAGCCCTTGTTCCCTGGCCGCGGCGGCCTCTTCCGCACTCTCGTCCGGCGCGCCCAGGGGCTCGAAGAGGCGCAGAGTGATGTTGCGCCGGGCCGGGTACTGGCGCAGGATCAGGGCCAGCTGGCGGCCCAGCGCAGGCAGGGCGAGGGTCCAGTAGATCAGCAGAAGGACCATGCCGGTCTCCCCGGCCCGGCGCAGGTGGCCGAAGAGGAGCCAGGCGGCGAGGGCCACACCGGCGAATCCCAGGACACCCTCGGTCGCGACCGCCACCCTCAGCAGGCCGAGCGCGGAGCGGCACCACTCCACGAGCAGGGCCTCGTGCTCGCGCCGCACCGCGTTCCCTGCGCAGTGGCAACGCACCGGCATCAGCCCGAGCATGGCGTCGAGGTAGAAGCGGGTCAGGGCCCCGGCATGGGTGCGGACCTTGAGGTCGCGCTCCACGAGCAGACGCTGGGTCGCCGCCGGAAGGGCCACGCACAGAGCCGCAACCACTGCTGCCGCGGCTGCGCTGCCTGGATCGAGCCAGGCGATGCCGGCCGCTGTGAATGCCAGTACGAACAGGGTCCGCACGAGGTCGGATGCGAGCCCGGGCGCTTGGCGCAGGGAGTGCACGGTGTGCGCCCGCTCGGCCATGTCCGAGCTCAGCCGACTGTGGAAGTAACGGTCGGACAGGCGCGGAATCTTGGCCAGGAAGGCCATGCGCAGCCTGACCTCGAGCCGCCGCCCGTAGCGCAGCGCAATGGCCGCCAGGGGCAGGTCGAGGAGCGCGCTGGCACCGAGCACGACCAGCAGCGCAACGATGGCGGCAGCTCGCTGGTGTGCCAGGCCGAGGGAGCCTCCGAGGTCGATGAGACCGCGGAACAGCAGCGCCTCGACCAAGACCGCTGCGGCCGCCGCTGCCAGAGCCGAGACCAGCAACGCCGGCTTGAGGACACCGTCCTCGCCAAGGATGCGCAGCAGCTCCCGGCCTGGCCTAAGCGGCTGCTCGTCAAGCGCTGCCGCCAGCTCTGGCGAAAGGGGCCTGCAATCAGTGGGCGTCGCACCGCGCTCGGACGCGTGATCGGCGCGGCCGCGGAAACGGACCAATACCGCGCCCCTGAGCAGCAGCTGCTCCTGGTTCGTCCCGTCGACTGGGCGCACCGACCAGTACGGTGCGGTTGCCGCGTTCTGGTCCTCGACACCGGCCTCGAGGGTGCGCTCAAAGGCGCGCTCCACCAACCGCCTTGCCTCATGTCCGCGCCGGACTGCCCGTGCCCGGACCAGAGCGGCGACCATGCGAACGCTCGCGTCAAGGCTGGCCAGCGGCAGCCAGGCTGGCGAGTCGGTGGCCCGTGTGAGCAGGTCTTCGGCCACCTGTCGCGGCGTGCCGAGCCGCCGCATGCGCACCCCCAGCGGGCCCAGGAAGTCGCGGTTGCCGGCCCACTCGCGCCAGCCCTCGGTCGGCACCGGGAAGGCGTGAACGTAGAGCTCGTCGAGCAGGGGCCCGGCGAGGGTCCAACGCCGGCCGGAGCCCGGGTCCATGACCTGGACCAGACCGCGGTGCGAGCTCCACACCACCTCGAAGTGAGTGATGCCCGAGGGCAGACGCACCACCACCAGAGCGGGCAGGGCCCTGGCCTCGGGGAGAAGCAGGTGGTCGGCCGGGATCATGATCTGCTCGGCGTCAAGGCCGAGCTGCACCGCCAGCTCCTCCAGGGTGTCGATGGAGGTCCCGTCGACCTCGGTCTGGCAGGCCTCGCGCAGGCGACCGTAGCTGACGGAGATTCCGAAACCTTCGAGCACGGCTTTGAGTGACGCCGGCCCGCAGTCCATGGCCGAGGTCTGCACCACCTCGGGCACGAGGCGCCGGATGCGCACTCCTCAGCCCTCGCCGACCTGGCGGCTTCTGGACGTCGGAAGCAAGCGCTTGCCCACAGCGCGCAGGATCATCTCGGCGGGCGAGACCTGCTCCACCTCCACCGCCAACGAGCCTTCCAAGCCGTGGCTGAGCGGGATCTCCGCCGGCGCGCCCGAGCACAGCGCGAGCTCCACCCGCATCTCGCTTTCGGCGACCTCGGATCCGACCCGGGTGACCTCGGCGCAGACCTTGCCGTACTGCATCCAGGGGAAGGCGTCGAGGTGCATCCAGGCCCGCTGGCCGGGCTTGATCCGGCCCAGGGCGGCGCCTAGCGGGAACAGGGCGACGATCTGCAGCCGGTCCTCGGGCACTACGACCGCGATCACGTCGCCTTCCTCGACCACGGACCCCGGGGTCAGAACCGCGACCCGCTCCAGACGTCCTGCCACCGGCGACTGAATGAACCGCTCGGAGAGGCCGTAGTGCAGCTGCGACAAGCTCGCCCGGGCGCTCGCCAGATCGCCCGCGACCTCGGCGATCTGCTCATCGTAGTCGGCGAGCAGGGCGCGCCGCATGCTGGCGTTGTGGCGGCGCTGGTGTGCGAACCGCTGAATGTCGCTCCCGGCCCCGTCGACGGCTGCTCGTGCCTGGTCGACGTCGGCCTCAGCTCGCTCCAGCTCGGACTGTGGCAGTAGGCCGCCTTCCCGTAGCTGGACAGCTCTCTCGAGCTCGGCCTCAGCCAGCCTGAGCGCCGCTACCGCGGTCCTGGTCTCGGCGCGGGCGTGCTCGACGGCGGCCTGGTCCGAGGCATCCTCGCTGACAGCCGCCTCGGCGTGAGAGTGGCGGGCGGAGCCGAGGCCCTCGAGCCGCCGCATCAGACCACCGATCTGGGCCTGTTCCTGGTCGATGGCGCTGACCTCACGCGAAGTCTCGAGGGCGACCAGCAGATGACCGCGGCCCACCTCGCGCCCGACTTCGAGATCGGCGCTCAGCACGCGGCCCGTGACCGGGGCCCCGACCGTATGGGCGCGGGAAAGGACCTCGACCCGCGCCCGCGAGGCGACCTCGTACACGCTAACCCTGGCAGTGAGGAACCAGGCAGCCCATACCGCGAGCAGGGCGAGCAGCCCGACCGTGGCGGAGATTGCGAGGTGGAAGCTGTCCGAGCGCAAGGAGCGCAGGGTGCGGGAGAAGACCACCGCCATCGAAACACCTCCAGTCGCGCCAGGGGCGGGACCCAGGGCTCGAAACGCGACGAATCACCACTGCCGCTGGAGCCCGACCACAATGCCGGCCCGGGTCCCGGTCTTGACCCGCAGACCGTGGGCGCGGCCGACCGCCGTCACCCGGACCTCCTGGATCAGGGCGCCGTCCCCCGACACGAACGCCAGGCGGTTGCCCTGCCTCTCCTCATCGACCGTACGCACGAGGAGCCTGAGGGCAGCCTTGACGCACTCGGTCATGGTCCGGCCAGTCGAGCGCGCGATCTCACGCAGCTGCTCGTGCTCGATGACCGGTAGGTTGACATTGAGCCTCCGCACCTCGCCATCTTCAAACAGCCGAAGAGGCTCTCGGCGGCTCTCGCGAGTGGATGCCGCCGCGAATCCTGCTGTTTCATTGAACCGTCGTCGTGCCATGGGCTGCCTCCACCAGACCTCGGTCCATCGTCGTCACTGATGCCGACTCCAGTATACATCGAGTATGAGCATTTTTTTGCACCTCACCATGATCACACTGCTACTCATGATTACTGAACAAATCAAGAAGAAACGTGATTCAGGCGAGCAAGATGCCATCGTTGGGACGTCACCCGCTGGGGTGGACCCTCTGGCCGTCGCCAAGCCCGCCGGAGGAGCCGTAGGGCGGTCAACCAAGGGCTGTTCCCGCGAAAGGGGGCGAGATCAACAAGGAGAGGGTCCCGCGCGGGAGGATCGAGCTCAAGCCCTGTGCCGGGCCTCACTACAGAGCACCCTGGGGCGCTGGCGACCGGGATCAGTGCGGTCAGGGGCTTTCCCGGGTGCCGCGCAAGCAGTAGCTAGTCGTCGAGGTTGTCTCGCATCACGTACTTGGCGTATGGCTTCCTACGCCCGCTGAGGACGCTGATCCCGAGCACCAGTACGTGATAGGGCGGGGTGTTCTCGATCCACTGCTCGACCCTGCGCTCGAACTTGCCCATCTGGGCGCCCTGATACTCGATGCCGACCGCCCTGAGGAAGGCGTGCAGCTCGTCACGGGCATCTGGCGTCAGCTCGGTGCATCCCTTGAAGGTCTGCAGCAGGTGCCTCTCCGCCGTGTCCTGCAGGACCAGTCGCGTGTCGACCGGCTCGGCTGGTGCCTCGGCCTCCTGAGGCAGGACTGCGTCACGGCTCGGGTTCTCGCGCACCGGTCCGGCCACAGCGGATTGCGCTCTGGCAGATCGGATGTTGCTGTTCTTGAGGATCGTTTCGACTGCGAGGTTGGTCGCGCCCAGCGCCACGAACTGACCGACCAGCAGCCTCTTGCCCTGATCCGAGGCGGCGGAGCTCGCGTGGGCCAGATACCAGTCCCCGAGCTGGTCGACGAAGCCGGCGAACTTCCCCAGACGGCCGATGTCCAGACACCGCCCTGGTCGCTGCTCGACCGACTGTCGGCTCGGAATCGGCGGCGGCGGAATCTCGTTTCCGAGCATCACCGGCTTGAGGCCCTGCTCGATGGCGTTGACCAGCGCCAGGTGCAGGCGCTCGAGTGCCTCCGCGCTCTCGTCACGGATTGTCGCGTGGGCCCTGGCCTCGAAGAACGCCTGCAGGCGCTCGAGGCTGCACGCTGCCCGACGCAGCTCCTCGTCGTTGATTGCGGTCGTCATGGCCCTGCCCTCCGCATCACTCGAGATCGAGTTCGCCCTCCAGGGCGTTGGGTACGGGTCACACCGGTCAAGACAAACGTTTACTTAGGTTAGCATGGAAGTGCCACATCTGAGCGCATCTCGCGCATGATCGCGGCACCGCGTCCACCTCGATCTGACCCGGGGACTCAGGCGTCCCATGGGGCGAAGCTGGCGCTGCCGGCTCGATGCCGGGCTTTACCCACCGCCTACTCTGGGCCCCGCGATCAGGTACGATGCGCGCCGACCGTATGAAAGCGGCAGCACTTTCCGTTAGGAGGAAGGACCGTGCACGAGATCGGCAGGGCCTTCGTCGAGCTGGGTGACCACGTCGCTGAGATCCAGACGCACCTGGAGCGGGAGGCTGCACTCTTGGCGGGTTCCGCAAGGGATATGCCTGTCTCGAAGAGGGATCTGAGCGAGTCCCACGCACGTGTGGCCGGGGACATCAGCCGGCTCCACCTTTTCCTCCTCAGCCTCGGGCGGCGCTTCGAATGGTTGCGAAGCTCCAGTAGGTCAAGGCCCCTCCCACGAGTTTTCGCCACTGAAGCGCCCGGAGCGCGGTCGGGTCGAACGCTAGCCGGGACGCCTTCCGCCCCTCCACCCGGCCATCGCTTTGCAGCACCTTCTGGATGACCCACCCGATTCGCGGCTTGCGTACTTCAAGGGCTGCGGGGTGGCGCTGCGGTCTCGCGATCTCGAGGGTTCGTCGCCCTATGTAGCTTGAATCAGCGTCAGGTGTCGACGGCGCCCGACAGGGCGTCCCCCGCATAAACCAAGATTGGCAGGAGCACCCGCGCCCATTTGTCGGGTCACGACGGCAGCGCGGTTCCGACGAGGGTTGTCTTCAGAAAGAAGAAAAGGCAGTATTGTAAGTTAGTAGCATATAAGCTAGATTGGCTAGAGGGAATCTGCGTCGTGGCTGCGAATGAGCCGGTTTCCTGTCATGTGGCCCAAGGGCGAAGGGAACGGTGGGGCCTCTCGACCCTGCCCGTGACGCTGATGCGCCGCGCGAAGACGTTGGGGCTTGGCTGCTCCGCCGAAACATGTCTGAAACGTGGAGGCCGTGGACCGGACCACTGGCAGGAAGTGGCCGCCCGCGAGCCACGAGTGCCTGTCGACGAGGCCCGACGAAGGGGGACGGAGCCATGAGCGCCACCAGGGGTGTCTCGTTGCACGTCGGTCTGAACAGGGTCGACCCCAAGCACTACGAGGGTTGGACCGGTGCGCTCACCGCCTGTGAGAGCGATGCAGAGGACATGGAGCGGATTGCGTCGATGCAGGGATTCGCGACACTTCGGCTGCCGACGGCTGATGCCACTCGTGACGCAGTAACCAGTGCAGTCAGGCGCGCGGCTGGGGAGCTCCGAGCAGGGGACATCTTCTTCATGTCCTACTCCGGTCACGGGGGGCAGGTTCCGGACATCAGCGGCGATGAAGCCGACCTGCAGGATGAGACCTGGTGTCTGTTCGACGGGCAGCTGATTGACGACGAGCTGCGCGAGCTGTGGGCGCTGTTCGAGCCGGGAACCCGGGTCCTCCTGCTGTCCGACAGCTGCCACAGCGGAACCGTGGCTCGCATGGCCTATGACGCTCTCGATGCTGCTGGGCTCGCGCGCCCGGCGATTTCCTCGGCTGAGGTCGGTGGCCCCGCCGCCTTCCGAGCGATGCCCCGGGACGTGGCCTTGCGTACCTTCCATGCCAACCAGGATTTCTACCGGGACATCCTGAAGGGACTGCCTGAGGCCGGGCAGGAGTCCCCGATCCGTGCCACTCTGCGGCTGATCTCAGGCTGTCAGGACAACCAGCTCTCCCTCGACGGGGCGGCCAACGGCCTGTTCACCAGCACCCTCCTGCGCGTCTGGAAGAACGGCGCCTTCGAGGGGGACTACCACCGCTTCCACCAGAGAATCGTGCGCCTCATGCCCCCGACGCAGACCCCCAACCACATGGTGATCGGGGAGCGCGACCCGGACTACGACGCGCAGAGACCCTTCAGAATCTGACCCGGGAGGCCACGCAGCTCGGCTGCGGGATCAAGGAGCAGCGCCCAATGGCTCGACCAAGGAACCCCGGCCTACCGCGACCAATTTCGCGACGCCTCAGGGTCTACGCGTTCGACCCGGCCATGGCGGCTCAGCTCGAGACCTCGGCGATCAACGAGGTCACCCTCGACGTTCCTTGGGAGGCCGGGCCGGGAAGCAACGAGTCCTCGCTGCAGCCAGGCCCGGTGGGCGAGTACATCGAGGTCGTGGACGTGGATCCAGCCAGCGGGATGTGCTACCCCCCGGTCGACCTCGACCACCCTCACCTCCTGGCTCAGGACGGCTTGCCGCCGTCCGAGGGCAGCCCCCAGTTCCACCAGCAAATGGTCTACGCCGTGGCCATGAGCACCGTCAAGAGCTTCGAGCGGGCCCTCGGCCGCTGCGCGCTTTGGCGAGGACGTCCGAGTGGCAAGAGGGAGTGGCCGTTCGGGCGCTACGAGCAGCGTCTGCGCATGTACCCCCACGCCTTGCGCGAAGCCAACGCGTACTACAGCCCTGGCAAGATCAGCGTCCTCTTCGGCTACTTCCCGGCCTCGCGGGAGCGTCCCGGGGCGAACCTCCCCGGCGGGACGGTGTTCACCTGCCTCTCGCACGAGATTATCGCCCACGAAACCGCCCACGCTCTTCTCGACGGCATGCAGCAGCGCTTCCTCGACGCCACCAACCCGGACGTCCATGCCTTGCACGAGGCGTTGGCCGACATCGTCGCCCTCTTCCAGCACTTCTCGTACGTGGATGTGCTACGCAGCCAGATCGCCGCGACCCGAGGAGACCTGCGACAGGAACATCTTCTGGTCAAGCTCGCCATCCAGTTCGGGCAGGCAATCGGTCGCCGCGGAGCCTTGCGCGATGCCCTCGGCACCGTTGACGCCGACGGTGCGTGGCACCCCAAGGTGGCCAGGCCCGATGATCTCGACAAGGCGGTTGAACCGCATGTCCGCGGCGGCATCCTGGTGGCGGCCGTCTTCGACGCTTTTCTGAACATCTACTCCTCCCGCATCCGGGATCTCCTGCGGGTCGCCAGTGGCGGTACCGGAGTGCTCCCGGCCGGCGAGCTGCACCCGGACCTGGTCAACCGCCTCGCCATCGAGGCTGCCAAGAGCGCTCGTCACATGCTCGCGATCTCGATTCGCGCACTGGACTACTGCCCGCCGGTGGACGTGAGCTTCGGCGACTACCTGAGGGCCTTGATCACAGCGGACTGCGACGTGGTCCCCAATGACGACCGCAGCTACCGCATCGCCCTCATCGAGGCGTTCCGCCGCCGCGGCATCGTGCCCAAGGGCGTGCGCAGTCTGTCAGAGGAGAGCGTGCGCTGGGACGACCCTGCCATTGCAGGCAAGGCGAACAAGTTCAGGCAGCTGATGAAGATGCTGGGGAAATCCAGCGTCGGCGGTCAGGAGGGGGTGATCTTCCGCCAGATTCAGCCTGACTGGGGCCTCTCGTCCAACCGCAGGCGGGTGTTCGGGCAGGTCAATCGCATAGGCTCGATGCTGCAGGCATGGCTCGACAACCGTCTCGACTTGCCCGCGGTCGCCGTCCTGGACCGAATCGACACGGCGCTCGGCCTGGCGCTGACCGCGGCCGCGCCGGCGACGATTACACGCGCCAAGCGGGGGCTGCCAGCGGTCTCGGTGCAAGCAATACGTCCGGCACGCCGTTTCGGGCCGGACGGTGAGTCCCTGGTCGACCTGGTCATCCAGCTCACCCAGAGCCGACGGGCCTACTTCAGCGAGGCCGTCCAGCGCCAGGAGGACTCGCGCACCAGTGGGAAGGCGCGACCACCGGACTTCTGGTTCACGGGCGGCTGCACCCTACTGGTGGACCTGGCCCGGGACCGGATCCGGTACTGCGTGCACAAGAACATCGTCAGTGACGACCGCCTCCGGGACTGTCGCAGCTTCATGTCCTCGGGCTCCATGCTCTCGGCCCGAGCCGCGGAGCTTGACCGGCGCGAGCCTCTGGCAGCTCTGCACCGTTCGCTGGGAGGGGTGTGATGGCGACAATGAGCGCTCCCGAATCCGGCGTCGCGGTGCGCATGTACCGCCTCGGCTACACCGGCGACTGTTTCCTGCTCGCGTTTCGCGCCGCAGACGGCGCGGCCCGCTACATGCTCGTCGACTGTGGTGTCTATCAAGCCACCAGCGGTAGTGCCGACCACATGCGAGCCGTCGTCCAGGACATTGCCGAAGCCACCGGCGGGACCCTGCACGTACTTGCCGTGACGCACGAGCACTGGGACCACACCTCAGGCTTTCACTACGCCAAGAAGCTCTTCGACAAGCTCACGATCCACGACGTCTGGCTGGCCTGGACCGAGGACCCGCACAATGACATGGCCAGGCGGCTCCGCGACCGGCGTCATGCCATGGCTCTCATGATCCGGGAGGCGGCTGCCAGGCTCCAGGCAGCCGGCGACCCGATGGGCGCCGGGCTCGAGGGGCTGCTCGGGTTCAACGGTCCCGGTCTCGGGATCCGCAGCACCCGTGAGCAAATGGCCTACGTCGCCAGCCTGGTGGAGCGACCCAAGTTCTGCAAGCCAGGGCAGCCGCCCCTTTCCATCCCGAATGTGGAAGGGGTTTCGGTTTGGGTTCTGGGCCCCCCTCAGGATGAGGCGCTGCTCAGCCGCTCGGACCCACGCGGCTCAGAGGCGTACGAAGACACCGAGATGGCGCTCAACCCCGACAATGCCTTCTTCGGCGCTGCTTTGAGCAGGGGCCCGACAGGCATGCAGCTGCCGTTCGACGAGCCCCTCGGCATTCCGATGGGCGACCTTCACCAGCGGGCAGAGCATGCCGCCTTCTTCGAAGAACGCTACGGCTCCGGGGAGGGTGCAAAGAACCACCCCTCAGCATGGCGTCGCATCGACGCAGACTGGCTCCTCAGGTCCGGCCAGCTGGCGCTCGATCTCGACGGGGACACCAACAACACGAGCCTTGTCTTGGCCATCGAGCTGGTGCCCGGCGGCAGGGTCCTGCTCTTTCCCGGCGACGCCCAAGTCGGCAACTGGCTTTCCTGGCAGAGTGTCGCCTGGTCAGGAGCGGCCACCGGTGGCGAACCTGTGCACGGGAGCGACCTCCTCAAGCGGACCGTTCTGTACAAGGTCGGCCACCATGGCAGCCATAACGCCACCCTCCGTGCAAAGGGCCTCGAGCTCATGGAGAGCCAAGACCTCATGGCGATGATCCCGGTTGAGGAGGAGCACGCCAGGTCCATGGATTGGGAGATGCCGTTCGAGCCGCTCCTGCGGCGCCTCACGGAGAAGACCAAGGGCCGGATCATCCGCGCCGACCGAGGGGTAGGGCAGAGGCCCGCGCATGTGCGTGAGCGGGATTGGGAGCGGTTTCTTCGGCGGGTGACCGAGAGCGAGCTGTGGGTCGAGCTCGTGGTCGGAGGCTGAGGAATGGGCAACCGAGGCCGTGTTCCGCCGGCCGTGCACCCCCTGGGGCCGCAGCCAGCCGGAGTGGCTAGCGGCAGTCGAGCATCGCCGACGACTTGCGCCCACGAGTATCGGCCGTTTTGCCACAGGGGTGGTCGTCGCCACCAGGAGGCAGACGATGAATCGTCCAAGTGAGCCAATGCCCAGCCTCTACAGCTGCGTCCGGACGGTCTACTCCACCTACCGAACCGAGGCCATGAACAAGAAGTACTACGGCTGCCGACTGTCGCAGATCAAGCGTTGGAACGTGACTCTGGAGATCGTGATTGCCGTCGGCGCCTCGTCCGCGATCGGTGCGTGGGCCCTCTGGAGAAACCCCACGGGTCAGTGCGTGTGGGCCATGCTGACCGGCTTGGCCGCGATCCTCGCGGTGGCAAAGCCGATCCTCCGGTACTCCGACCGGATCGAGCGCTACACGCGGCTGTTCGCCGGCCACGCTGTGGCGCTACACGACCTTGCGCAACTAACCGGTGAGATCGAGGGACTTCGCGACTACCCGCGGGCCCTCCACAAGACCTACGTCGCCATCCTTGCGAGGATCCGAGAGCTCACGCCAGAGGACGACCCCAACCCTGACTCGAGCCTGCTGCGACACTGCTTCGAGGAGGTCAAGGTGCAGATCCCGGTCGATCACCTCTGGTGGCCAACTGAAGGGGAGGAGAACCATGGTTGACAAGGAGCGCCCACCGGACAAGCACGACCCAGCGCCGCCCAAGGTACCCCCGGAGCCGGAAAGGAAGGCCCCACGCGAACCACACCCAAAGCCGCCGCCCCTACCATGCCCGGCTCTTCCACCCGAGCGGGCACCGGCCCTCGAGCCTCCTGAGCCCTGGCCCGAGCCCGGATCTCGCCCCCACAAGGCGCCGGCACGTCAGCCGGGGAAGGGGTAGCAGGAGGGGGGAGGCAGCTGCCCGCGGGGGGCCACTCCCGGTTGGGGGCGCGCCTGGCAATGCTGCCGAAAGGAGGGGTCAAGAGCAGGGATCGTCGCTCACGACGGGTTCACCCCGAGTCCGCGACCAGCGCCCGATGGGCCTTAAATCGTAGCGGCGGACCGCGTCGAAGGCGTAACACCCGGAGGTCGGCTCCGGTCACAGGAGTAACCAGAGGTCGCAAAGAGGAGGTCGAACATGGCACGAGGGTTGGCTCTTGTTGCTGGGTTGAGGGCCGTGGACCCCGCCGCCTACGGCGGATGGGATGGGCAGAACGGCTGCTGGGGCTGCGAGCTCGACGTCGACAATGTCGGCCGGATTCTTCGCTCCCAGGGGCTTCAAGTCCACGAGCTGAAGACCAAGGACGCGACAGCGAGCAACATCCTGCGGTCCCTGGCGTCGGCAGCGGCGAACCTGGCCCCTGAGGACTTGTTTGTCTTCTACTTCTCCGGCCATGGCGGCCAACAGCCTGACCTTGACGGGGACGAGCTCGACGGCCAGGACGAGACGCTGGTCGCGTATGACCGCGAGATCATCGACGACGAGCTCAACAAGGTGTGGCCCCAGTTCAGGTCTGGTGTCCGCATCGTCATGCTGAGCGACAGCTGCAACTCTGGGACCAACTACAAGAACAGGGGGCGATTCGACGCTCCCTCCCCGTTCGTGCCTGTTCTCGACAAAGCTGTCGCGAACGAGATGAGGGCGCAGATGATCCACATCGGAGGATGTCGGGACGGCTTCTCGTCGACTGGCTACCTCTCCGGCGGCGCTTTCACTACCGCCCTCTGCGATGCCTGGTCCGGAGGGACCTTCCGCGGCGGCTACGTTGACCTGTACAACAGTAGCGTCGGCGCCGTGACGACGGGCCAGCGGCCTCAGTACAACGAGTATGGGCCGGTTACCGAGGAGTTCCGCAAGCAGAGGCCGTTCTCGGTTGCCGGGCCGGCGTCAGTGCGTGTCGAGTGCTCCCTCGAGATCCATGGCGTCGACCTGGACCGGGCCCAGGAGATCCTGAACACCGAGGCCGGCCCTTGCCTTGTCAGTGCGTTCGGCGAGGCGCTCGCCAAGCGCTCCGGGGAGGTTTCGGCCTCATGCTCGGCGGAATCTGGCGGACACTGGTCGTGCGAGGGCTCGGTGACGATCCGGTTCTAGCCCGGGGCACGCAGCGGGTCACTCTTGCCCGGCCGGCGCACCTGCGCTGCGGGACGGGGGTGCCCGTCAGACGCCACGTGGGCGCCCATGGTCAAGCCCTCGCAAGCACGAGATGCATAAGCTGACAGTCGGGCACTTCACACCTTGACGAACTAACAGCAGCGAAGTACCATCAGCCGCAGAACGCAGGAGAGGCGCCGCAATGATCATCGGCCTGTCCAGAGAGGATCTGGTCGCCGCGCGCGGCCGCTTGGGCCCGAGCCATACCGCCGAGCATGCCGGGTGCGCCATCAGTCTCGCGGGTGTAGCGGCGACGCGCTGGCGGCGCTACCGCCGGACGGCTACCTCGACGGATCGCGGCAGGTGCTCGACCAGCTCAACGCCATGCGCCATGACTGCGCGCTCACTACGGCCACGCCCAAGGACGCGCGCCGCCGGCGCGCGAGGGTGTTCGCCGACGCCAGGATGCGGCCACGGGTCGTCTCCAACCGCGCCGCCCAACGGCTCGCCGCCTTGCACCCCCAGCCTGCGCCGGAGGGCAAGTGGCGCACCGGAGCCTTCGCTCATGACTCGATGCTTCGCGTTGCCGCGAAGGGCCTGGGACGGGCTCAGGGACCGTGGGCCGGGATTTCAGGTCGAGCCCCCGCGACACCCCTCTGATCGTTGGCGCCCCAGACGCCTCGGCCGCCTGGGCGAGACCGAACCGCGGTGACTGCCATGCCGGTCACCCCCGCTCCCCGGCACCAAGCCGCCCGCCCGAGTCCCTCGGGCTCCGCCCACGAGCGTCGCACGGCCTGCCCCGAGCGCTGCCCTGATCCGCCCGCCTCTCTCCCGGCATGCCCTGACGGGCGCATCGCCCGGCACGGCTCTCTCAGGGGCTGCCCCCGGGTCGTGTCCAGCATCCCCGGGCCGCCGCATGCACGACTGTCACTGGCGGGGGGAAGGTGCCGCGTCTCACGCACACTCCTCCATCAACCGAATGCGAGGTGGTGCAGGCTGTACGGGCCCTCCCCATCGCCACACCGTTGTGCAGCAGCGCGTTCTTGGCAGCACCCACTATGGTGGGGTCATCCATCGGCGCCACTTCGACACCACGGATCAGCGCACGGTCGTCGACCAGCGTGGATCGGGCGACATTCAATACCACACAGTCGAGCGCAGGCGACTTCCCGGCAGGCCTTGTCACCGCTTGGTTGCCGCCGGCCCCGCACTGGCAATCCCAACGAGCGCGCCGCAATCGCCGGTTCCAGCGCCGAAGGCGAGATTCTGGCGGAGGTTTGCCGCCAAGGACCACTGCGAAAGGAGAGCCAGCATGAGAGATCGTAACCGTAGGGCTTCGTCTGCTGTCCTGCTGTGCATGGCGGTCGCCCTGATGCAGCTGGCCAGTGGATGCGGGGTCGGTCGGTCGACGACGGCACCGCGCGGGCAGGACACTCTAGCCAAGATCCAGCGCGAGGGTGTGCTCCACGTGGGCTACGTGGTTTACCCGCCGACCGTCATCAAGGACCCCAATTCCGGCGACCTCTCTGGACATTTCGTTGATGCCGTTCGGTTCCTCGCCGACGTGATGGAGGTTCGCGTCGAGTTTCACGAGGCGACATTCGCGACGTTTGTCGCGGGGCTACAGAACGGGCAATACGACGTCTCCATCGCTGCGACGTACCGGACGATCCCCCGCGCGATGAGCGTAGCTTTCACCAAGCCGATAATCTACATCGGTAACGGCGCAATAGTCCGCAGAGGCGAGAGCCGATTCAGTGCGCTCCAGGATTTCGATGCGCCTGGCATCGTGCTTGCCGTCGCTCAGGGTGAAGCGAGCCATGAGTACGCACGCGAGCACTTCAACAAGGCGTCAATCCGCGCGCTCGAAACTGCGGACCTCTCGCTTCCCCTGTCGGAGGTGCTTTCCGGGCGAGCCGACGTCGGTCTCGCCGACGCTTGGACGACATCCCAGTTCGCCAAGACGCATCCGGAGGCGACTGATCTCTTTACTGGCCGACCGTACGACCTTACCGCCGTCGGCTGGGCGGCAAGGCCCGATGACATGCGATGGCTCAACTTCCTCGACACGGCTATCGACTACCTCGAGAGCACCGGTCGCATGGACCAGTGGGAGGCGAGATACGGAGCCCATTGGGTCAAACCGGTGGTCGAGTTCATGCCCCATTGAGCCGTGGCAATGGACTACACTTGGAGCTTCCGAACGGTCTGGCTGTTCAAGGAAGCCCTCCTAAAGGGCACCGCCGTCACCGTTGAGCTGACCTTCTTGGCCATCCTCTTTGGAACGGCGGCGGGTGTCCTCCTGGCCTTTGGGCGGCTCTCGAGACTCAAGATCGTGTGCTGGCCCTCGGTTGCATTCATCGAGCTCTTCAGGGCGCTCCCTCTCCTCGTCCTGCTGGTGTGGCTCTATTTCTGTTTGCCGATTGTGAGCGGGGTGCGCATCTCGGCTTTCACGACCGCGGCGATTGCCCTCTCCATGAACCTGGCGGCCTTCGCCGCGGAGACGTTTCGAGCCGGGATCGAGGCCATCCCGCGGGGCCAGCTGGAGGTCGCTCGCACGCTCGGAATGACCCCGTATCAGATACGAACGAGGATTGTCCTCCCCCAAGCGGTTCGGCAGATGATGCCCGCTCTCGTCGGGCTGTACGTCACAATGCTGAAGCTGTCGTCCTTGGCGTCGGTCATCGCGGTCGGCGAGGTCCTCCACGCAGCCAACAACATCATCGCGAACACGTATCGGCCGCTTGAGGTCTACACAGCGATCGCGCTCATATATGTGGCCCTGGTTCTGCCCGCCACCTTGCTGTCGCAGCGCCTCGAGAACAAGGCGCTCTTTGCGCGCAAACAGAGGCCCGCATGAGCACCGATCTTGTGGAAGGCGAATGTCCACCGGCTGTTCGCGCCGTTGCCGTCACGAAGTCGTATGGCGAGAACCTGGCGCTGAAAGACGTTTCCCTCGCCATCCGGCAAGGCGAGAAGGTCGCGATAATCGGGCCGAGTGGCTGCGGCAAGACCACGCTGCTGAGATGTCTGGCAGGGTTCGAACCGATCGACGCGGGGACCGTCAGTCTCTTCGGCCGCACCGTCCAAGACGCGAGTAGGAGTGGGGATTCCACCGTTTACAGCGAACTCGAGAGGCTGGGCGGGCGCGTCACTATGGTCTTTCAACACCTGTTCCTGTGGCCTCACATGACGGTGTTAGAAAACGTCATCGAGGCGCCCATCCGTGTGAGAGGGGTACCCAGGAGGCATGCCGCCAGCGCCGCACAGGCGCTACTCAAGCGGGTGGGCATCGCAAGTTCAGAGGGCGAATACCCGCACCGCTTGTCGGGTGGGCAACAACAGCGGGCGGCAATCGCGCGTGCTCTGGCAATGGAACCTGAAGTGCTGCTTCTCGACGAGATCACGTCTGCGCTGGACCCTGAGCTGGTCTCCGAGATTCTCGAACTCCTCGAAGAACTCTTCAGCGACGGCCGCACCATCGTTGCCGTCACTCATGAGATGCGATTCGCGCGAGCGGTAGCGAACCGGGTTCTCTTCCTCGACGGGGGCCGAATCGAGGAAGACACGCCATCGAGGCAGTTCTTCGCGCAGCCCTGTTCCGACAGGGCCAGGAACTTCATGGGCAGAGTCCTGAGAATTCGAGGATGAGGCGAGCCATGCCAATCGTCGACTGGGTGCTCAGTCACGTTCAGACCATTCTGCCGTCTCTTCTTGCCGGCCTTGCAATTGGCCTTGCGGTCGGCTCCTTCATCAGCGCCGGGGAGCGTGCTGAGCTGCTCCGGACGCTCGCCAAACACGCCCGGGAATCTGGGGTCCACTACGCCAAAGTCGCATTGAAGACTGTCTGCGGCGTCGGGCTAGCGGTCCTGGTTGTCTTCCTTGCTTGGCAATCGCTGACGGGCAGCGATGCCGATCACATCTGGGTGTGCGGCGCCCTGACGGCGGCTGCGATCGTCACGCTGGTGACGCTCTACCTGCTGAACCGGCGTGTTCGCGAGTATGTGCGGGTGTTTGTTCTCGATCAATGGGGGGTCGTCGTTGTCGGCCTCGCTACCCTTGGGCTGCTGTTGATCGCCTCGTGGTCCTCGGGACGTTTGATGATGCAGCCACCTTCTGACCCCGATGACCCGGGCATCCTCTTTACACTCGCGGTGGCACTATTCACCACCCTGTCGCTTGGGAACACGATCCGCATCCTGCATCGGCAGCAGTCGCAGATCGACAACTACGACAACCTGCTCCTCGCCGCCGAGCGTGATCTAAGGAAGTTGCAGAGCAAGGGTCCCCAGGCCGAAGTGGTGATCCTCAGCCCAACGCCAGCGATCGGCAATCTCTCCGGTTGCGTTCAGAATTTTCGCAACTTCCGGGATCGCCTTCTCGGAATTCCCGAGGAGACGTCAATCAAGTTGGTGATGACCGGCGATTTCAGCAGTTGGCATGAGGAGTTCCTCATCGAAAGGGTGGAGGTGATCAAGCAGAGGGCCAGGACCGACCCCGGGGCCGCAGCACGCGCACTCGATGACTGTTTCAGGGAGTCCTGGTTCGAAGACATCGGCAGTTGGTGGGACGGAAGGGAAAAGCGCAAACTTGAGAGGGAGGCCAAGGGCTATGTCGAGCAACTGCTCTCGGCCGCTCGCCGCGCTCTCAGGAACAACTCGAAGGATGCCCGAATCAAGGAGATTGAGCCGATCCTCGGACGGCTGATGGGCTTTGCATGGACGAACGCTGACAGTCAGGTTTGCCACATGCTGGAGGCGCTGCTGCAGCGCAATCATGCCTTCGTTCTAACGAAATCCAGATTTCCGCCTTTCATAGCGATGATCATCGGCGATCGCTACTACCTCACCTGGATCGCGAGGCAGAAGAACGGGAGGCGGAATGACATGGGGGGGTTCGTTTCGTCCGACCTGGCGGCAAAGAGGATCGTCGGGGATCTCTTCCAACACTACGGCGGGGAGGATAAGCCGGCGGGCTTCGGCCGCGAGACTGTGTCCGACTTTCGCGAAGCCCTCGTGGACGACAGGAGTCGAGCGCCACAAGACCGAAAGTGGTTGAAGTCGAAGACGCTCAAGGAGGTCGTCGAAGAAGAGCGGAAGCTGCGGACGCCATCGGCTGCGGGCGTGTTCGGGTCGGGTATCGTGGAGCCTGCGACACCAGCCAACGGGGGGGCGAAGGACGGTGTCGCAGAAGTTGTGAGGGCGTAGAGAGGGCGGGTCCGGATTGAGAAGACAGTAGTGAAGGGGTGCCCGGCAGCTGCAGTGAGCCGGAGGGCGGAGGAGAGGCCTGGTGGTCATCGACTTTCACACCCACGTGACAGCCGAGGGCGGTTTGGCAGCTGGCGACCTTCGAATGGACGCGGACGTCAAGTCATTGATTTGCGGGATGGACCGCGCTGGGATCCAAACGGCCGTCCTGGCCCCGGTGGTCGCCTTCGCGTCCGATCTCTTCCAGCCCGCGTGCATCGGGACGAATGAGTATGTCGCGTCGCAGGAACGCGCGCAGCCCGGCCGGTTCGTCGCCTTTGGGACAATCTCGGGTACGGGTGGATCGCACATGCTGGCGCTGGAAAGCGACATCAGGCGTCTCGGCCTTCGCGGAGTGAAGGTCCATCCGATCCTGCAGGGCGTCCACGTCAATGACCCAGCGCTCGATCCGTTGTACGAAATCTGCGAGGATCTGGGCATTCCCGTGTTGATCCACTCTGGCGGGCAACCGGGGCCGACGAGGCTTGGCTTCGCCAGACCAATCCTCTTCGATGACGTGGCGGCGAAGCATCCGAGGCTGGCGATCGTCATGGCGCACGCGGGTGGGGGAATGGGCTTGATGAACCACCTCCACGACGAGGCACTGGAAGTGGCCTCGAAGAACGCCAACATCTTCCTAGGGACATCGTGGACCACCGACTGGGTCATCAAGGAAGCGCTGGCGAGAGTCGGGCCCGAGAGGCTACTCTTTGAATCCGACTTCCCTTTCATTGATCCCGGTTCCGCGCTCGGAAAGCTCCTCGCAACGCTTGCCGGCATCGGGCTCATCTACCCGCGATTGCTCCGGGAAGGGGACATT
>Ga0316620_10000190_pt1 | contig 24104 bp, 11 predicted proteins | sample OWC_Aug_M1_C1_D5_FD_207651 | JGI IMG/M metagenome (GOLD analysis project Ga0316620, IMG submission 207651) | Wetland soil microbial communities from Old Woman Creek delta, Ohio, United States - OWC_Aug_M1_C1_D5_B | ecosystem: Environmental > Terrestrial > Soil > Wetlands | place: USA: Ohio...
ATCCCCGGCATCCGCGTCTATCTCCAAGTGCCGCCAACCATCAGCGTCGGCGGCCGCATGTCCAAGAGCCAGTACCAGCTGACCCTGTCGAGCCCCGACACCGGCGAGCTCTACCTGGCGGCGCCCGAGCTCGAGCGCCGGCTCAAGGAGCTGCCAGAGCTGGTCGACGTGACCACCGACCTCCTGCTGCGCAACCCCCAGGTCGCGGTCCAGATCGACCGCGACCGCGCCTCGTCCCTCGGCGTCACCGCGGAGTCGATCGAGGACGCGCTCTACTCCGCCTACGGCTCGCGCCAGATCTCCACCATCTACGCCCCGACCAACCAGTACCGCGTGATCCTCGAGGTCCTGCCCGAGTACCAGGACGATCCGGCCGCGCTCGACCTGCTTTGGGTCCGCTCTGGCACTGGCGAGCTGGTGCCGCTGCGCGCGGTGACCAGCAGCCAGGAACGGATCGGCCCGCTCTCGGTCAACCACACCGGTCAGCTGCCGGCGGTGACCGTGTCGTTCGACCTCGCCCCCGGGGTCGCACTGGGGGCCGCGGTCGACCGGGTCGACCAGGTCGCGCGGGAGGTGCTGCCCGCGACCGTAGCCACCAGCTTCCAGGGCACGGCCCAGGCGTTCAGGACGTCCCTGCAGGGGCTCGGTCTGCTCCTGGTGATGGCGATCCTGGTCATCTACGGCGTGCTCGGCATCCTCTACGAGAGCTTCATCCACCCGCTCACGATTCTGTCCGCGCTGCCCTTCGCCGGCGTCGGGGCGCTGGTCACCCTCATGCTCTTCGGCAGCGAGCTCAACATCTACGCCTTCGTCGGCGTGATCATGCTGGTCGGGCTGGTGAAGAAGAACGGCATCATCATGGTCGACTTCGCCATCGCCGCTCGCAACGCCGGCAAGTCGCCGGCCGAGGCCATCCACGAGGCCTGCATGGTCCGCTTCCGGCCGATCATGATGACCACCATGGCGGCCTTGTTCGGGACCCTGCCGATCGCGATCGGCCTCGGCGCCGGCGGTGAGGCGCGGCGACCGCTCGGACTGGCAGTGGTCGGCGGGCTGCTCTTCTCCCAGCTCCTGACCCTGTTCGTGACGCCGGTGGTCTACACCTATTTCGAGTCGCTCCAGGCATGGCTCGCCCGCACCCTCTGGTTCCTCTCCGGCCGCCGTGCGGAGTGACCAGCCCGTGCAGGTCGACTCTCGCCCCTCCCGGTAGTACCATCGTCACGTGCCAAGACAGCCTGCCAATCCTGAGACAGGTGCTCTCGCGGCTCACCCCCACCCGAGCCTGGAGGCCAGAGAGAAGCAGCGAGTCGCCCTCACCTCGGTCGTGGCCGCGGTTTTCCTCACCGGCATGAAGGTGGTGGTGGGGATCTCGACCGGCAGCCTCGGCATCCTGTCCGAGGCGCTCCACTCGGGCCTCGACCTGGTGGCGGCAGTGATCACCCTGGTCGCGGTGCGGGCCTCGGCCCGCCCGGCCGACAGCCGGCACCCCTACGGCCACGGCAAGGTGGAGAACCTGTCGGCCCTGGCCGAGACGGCGCTGCTGCTGGTCACCTGCGCGTGGATCGTCTACGAGGCGGTTCGGCGGCTGTACTTCGTCAAGGTCGAGGTCGAGCCCTCGGCCTGGGCCTTCGCCGTCATGGCCGTGTCGATCGTGGTCGACGTGACCCGCTCCCGGGCCCTGCGTCGGGTCGCGATCAGGACCCACAGCCAGGCCCTGGAGGCCGACGCGCTGCACTTCTCGACCGACGTGTGGTCGTCGTCGGTGGTCATCGCGGGCCTCGGCCTGGTCTGGCTGGCCCGCGAGCTCGCCCAGCCCGACCTGGTCAAGGCGGACGCCACCGCGGCCCTGGTTGTGGCCGGGATCGTAGTCTGGGTCGGGTTTCGGCTCGCCCGGCGATCGGTCGGCGACCTCCTCGACGAGGTGCCGCCCGGGCTCAAGGAACGGCTCGAGCAGGCGGCGCGGGTCGAAGGCGTGCTCGAGGTCGTGCGGCTACGGGTCAGACGCAGCGGACCGGCGAGCTTTGTCGACTGCTCCCTGCGGGTCGAGCCGGGCGCCAGCCTCGAGCGCGGGCATGACATCGCGGATGCCTGCGAAGCGGCGATGCGCTCGGTCCTGCCCAAGGCCGACGTCATGGTCCACGTCGAGCCCGGCCAAGGTGGCGACGAGACCGACAGCGCGCCTCTGCCGGCAGTGGTGCGGCGGGTCGCCTCGGGCCTCGGCCTGCTCACCCACGACCTCCATCTGCACCGGGTGCAGGAAGCGCTGTCGTTGGAGCTGCACGTCGAGGTCCCCGACGACCTCTCGGTGGCCGACGCCCACGCCCGGGCGAGCGAGCTCGAGGAGGCCCTGCGCGACGCCCTGCCCGGCATCCACAAGATCGTCGCCCACATCGAGCCTGCCGAGGCCTGCGCCGCGCCCCGCTCTGGCCAGCCGACTGGAGCGCACCAGGTACGCGAGCTGCTCTCGGAGCTGGCCGCCCGCCGCCGGGGAGTGGCGGGCGCGCATGAGGTGAGGGCCTCGCGCTTTGGCGGTGAGCTGCACGTCACCTGCCACCTCGAGGTCGAGCCCGACACCCCCATCGCCGACGCCCACCGCATCACCCAGGAGCTCGAGGAGGCCCTGCGCCGCCGTCTCCCCGACCTCGGCCGGGTCGTGATCCACGTCGAGCCGCCGGAGGGGCCTGAGCGGTCCTCCTGACGAGCGGGGCTCGTCACGCGGGCCGCTCAGGCCTGGATTCGCCGCGCGAATCCTGGTCAACCACGGACAGCATGACGTCGGCGACCAAAGGAAGTTCCAGGAAGTTCCTCCTGGCACGGGTTCGGTTTCTGATCGACGGTAGACGGTGGTGGAGGGGGGCATTCCATGCGCCCAGGGCGAAGGGGCGTCGGAGCGCTCTCGCCCTCCGGACCGTCATGAGGCAGCGCGAGAATCGCGCGCCTCCGGGGTCGAGCGGCGGCCTGCCCGCTGCCGGGTCAAGGTTGGTCCGCCACCAGCGCCCGGTCATGGCCCTGCGCGCTACAATCAAAAGCAGGGCGCGCGGCCCGGCCAACGGACGTCGGACGCCCGTGCCGCGGCATGCCGAGATCAAGGGCTCGCTCTGCAGCCTGATTCGAAAACAGCCGGCCATCGATGAGTAGGGCCAGGGCCCACTCTCGGCCGCGGGCAGGAGCAGTGCGCCGGTCTGTCGTCTGAATCGGGGAAGACTCCCCCAGCCTGCTTCGTCTCCTGAACCTCGGCGACCAGAAGAAAGTTCAGAGAGTTTCTCCTGGCACGGGTCCGAGAGGTGCCGACCAAGGCGACGGTCCCCAGATCACCGGATGCTGTCCGCAACCCTCCCGACGTCGGACGCTCCTGTGCCGGCTGCGCGCCAAGCTGCCCCCACGGGCTCTCTCAAAGCAGGTGACCTATGTGAGAGCCGTTCCTGTTGAACAGCGCCGTCCAGCTCCGGTGTCTCGCCTCAGGTTACCGGAGACGGTATTGACAACCTCCCGGCCGGACACTACGCTCACGGCGTTCTTGCAGTCCAAGAAAGAGGGGTGAGCCATGCGCGACCAAAATCCGCTTCGGCCGGAGGATCCCGTGATCGCTGGTTCCTGGACAACCTCGCCCTGGTTACCAGCTCTTGTCCTGGGGCTGGTGACGGCACTGGGGCTGCCTGGTTCATCGCTGGCCGGAAACTGGACCGGAGTGTGGAGCGGCCAGTTCACGAGCAGCGGCCGTCCCATTAGCTTCGAGGTGAGTGACAGTGACGTCATCACCCGGATGGAGTTCGAATTCCGCCTCGGCACATCCACCTGTGGCTACTGCGTGTACCAGATGACGGCAAGTCTCTCGGTACCGGTGAGTGCGTCGGGGACATTCTCGGGTGAGGGGACGGCCTTTGCTGAGGACGGCCTCAATCAGATCTCTTTCACCCTCACTGGCGACCTCTCGGATCAGCCGGCGAGCTGCGCACTCGAAGATGTCAGCTACTTCACGGTCTGCGGAGGCTGCATGACCTTCGGTAGCTACACGTCGCCCATCGAGTTCACCGTCTCCCCGGAGGCCGACCAGCCGATCGTGGGCCTCGTCGCCAGCAATGACAGCCCGACCGAAGTCGGCTCACCGACCAGGCTGACTGCGACGATCACGAGCGGAACCGGGGTCTCGTACGCGTGGGCTTTCGGTGACGGCACGACCGGGAACGGCGCGGTGGTCAGCCACACCTACCCGGGGGTGGGTACCTTCACGGCCGAGGTGACCGCCAGCAACAGCCTCGGCTCGGATTCGGCGTCCACCACCGTGACCATTGTGCCCGAGGCCGAGGTTCCCATCACATCGCCCGGCGCCTATGTGTACGTGGTTCCAGCCGCAGCGCATGTCGCGGGCGACGAGGGAACGAGCTGGATGTCAGATCTGGTGGCCCACAACGTCGACTCTCAGCCCGCGGAGGTGTACCTCTTCTTCATGAAGGCACAACAGGACAACTCGGGGGAGGTCGGCAAGAAGTTCATCGTCCAGGCCGGTAGCTCTCTGAGGCTGGCAGACGTGGTCGCCCAGGAGTTTGAAGAGTGGTCGGCCTCGGGTGCGATCCTGGTCGGTTCGAATCGGCCGCTCATCGTCTCGTCACGAACGTACAACAATGCGCCGGACGGTACCTACGGACAGTACATCCCAGGCTACTCACTGAACGAAGCCATCAACGGGACCGGGTCGGTCCGGCTTGTCCAGCTGACTGCCAATTCGAGGTACCGCACCAACCTCGGTGTCGCGAACCTGACCGACTCCAGCCTCGCGATCGTTGCCGAGCTCTATGACGGGCCCTCCAGCAGCTTCCTCGGTCAGCGCACCTACACGGTGCCACCCTACGGCTACCTGCAGGAGAGCAACGTGGTCGAGCGGGTGACGAGCGACATGGTCGATGACGTCGTCGCGGTTGTGTATTCGACTTCTGCGTCGGCGCGCTACTACTGCTACGCGTCCGTCGTGGACAACGCCTCTGGCGATCCGATCTTCGTGCGACCGCTCTCGACCAGCTCCAGCGAGCAGTACATTCCTGCCTCGGCACATGCGCAAGGGGCGAATCAGACCGTCTGGCGCACCGATGTTGCGGTCTTCAACGCGACAGGCTCGACGGCCACCTACCGGCTCGACCTGCTTGAGGCCGGGATGAACAACAGCTCACCACAATCGCTGTCGTTCAGCCTTGCCGGCGGGGCGAGCGCCCGGCATGTCGACATTCTCGGCTTGTTCGGCTTCACCGGGACGGCCGCCCTGCGCCTGACGCCCCAGGGTGGTACCTTCGGCGCCACCAGCAGAACCTACAACGACCTCGGCACAGAAACCTATGGCCAGTACATCCCGGCGGCAACGCTCGATGATGCCCAGGTCACAGATGACGAGGCACGCCTCGTGCAGCTCGCGCACTCGCCCTATGCAGACAGCGGTTTCCGCACCAATATCGGCGTCTCGAACGCGAGTGGGATGACCATTGTCGTCGCGATGAGCCTCTACACCGGAGATGGCGCTCTCTTGGGCACGCGCGACGTGACGGTGGAACCGTTCGGCTATCGTCAAGAGAACAACGTGTTCGACAACGTCACTACATCGACCCTCGACGACGCCTATGCCACAGTCCAGTCGAGCACGCCGGGGGCGCTCTACTTTGCCTACGCCTCGGTGGTCGACAACCGATCCGGAGACCCCATCTTCATACCAGCGAAGGTGCCATCAATAATGCCGGCCGGGGTCCTGTACGACAACGGCCCGCTGGTGAACAGCCCCGGCACCGGCTATGGCGGCGCCGACGAGTCGGTGCTGCAGTCGACATCCCTCGGCATGGAGACCCTGGGCTTCAGTTGCCGACAATCGGCTGACATCCACCTCGCCGAGGACTTCGAAGTGTCCGGGACGGGATGGCAAATCGACACCATCACTCTGTTCGCTTACCAAACGGACTCCTCGACGTCTCCGACCATCACTGGAGCCTACCTGCAAGTCTGGGACGGAGCGCCGAACGTCGGCTCAAGCACCGTGGTATGGGGCGATCTGACGACCGACCGACTCGCCGCATCCAGCTGGAGCGAGATCTACCGAGTATCGGAGACGACGGGCGGCGCGACAAACCGTCCAGTGATGTCGGTCGATGCCTCTGTCGACCACTACTTCGAGCCGGGTACCTACTGGATAGAGTGGATGCTCAAAGGCACCGCGAGCCTCAGTGGTCCCTGGGCTCCGCCAACAACGATTGATGGTGAGACCTCGACCGGCAACGCGTTGCAGTTCAACGACGGCGCATGGGTGAGCGCGGACGACGGAGGAACCGGTACCCCCCAGGGGCTCCCCTTCTCCGTGAACGGTACGGCCTCCGGGTCGAGGTAGCGAACGAGCGACGTCCGCAGCCACGGGGAGCTCGCGTGTAATCGATACGTTGCCCTAATGCAGGCAGACGGATCTGTCTCCTCGTGATGGGCATGATGCGCAGGTCGCTCAGAACCGGCGTCAACCTAAAAGGTACCGGGGCCGCCATTCAGGCGGCGTGTTCAGATTCCGTCGCCCATCTCATTGGTGGCCTCTCGGACTGGTTGCCAACGAAGAGGTGATTGTGCCTTCGCGCCGAGCTGGCCCGTTGGCAAAGAGCTTTCGCTCCCCCCACGAGCCCCTTGGCGAGTCGATCGTCCAGCAACCCGAGCTCCGCGCGGCATGCGCCGTCCCAGAAGCGCAGTTGCCCTGCGCGGCTGGCGGACGCGGGATCGCGACCTGGCGCCGGATGAGGGCCGCCCCTTCGTCGACCCTTGCGGTCGGAGCACCTGGCTCGAGCGCGATGGCCGCAGGAATGCAACCCGCGGCGCGTGGGTTCAGGACTTTGTAGGGTCCGCTTCACGTCGGGCGGCCGACGTGCTCGGGCGGCTGCGAGGAGACCCAAGCCACATGGACGACAGATCTCGGCGCCTCTGCTGGCACGGCATGTTCCTGTTTCTTCTCGGCCTCATCACCGGCCTTTTCGTCCAGCTGCTCGAGAATCCGCGCATGGGGCTATCGGCCCACGTCGAGGGCGTCATGAACGGCATTCTCCTGCTCGCCCTCGGGGCGGTCTGGCATCGGGTGCGGCTCCCGGCCCGCGCTGCAACGGTGGCCCTGGCCGCCGCGCTCTATGGCACCTATGCCAACTGGGCTTCCACCCTGATCGCAGCGGCGCTTGGCACGGCCGCTATGGCGCCCCTCGCCGCCGGCACTCACAAGGGCCAGCCCTGGCAGGAGCTGGTCGTCACGCTCGGCTTTGGCAGTGTCGCTCTCGCCATGCTGGTCGCCTCCGCTCTCTTGGTCTGGGGCTTGCGGGCTCGCGCGACGGTCGGCGAGCGGGAGCAAGGCACTCGCGCCTGAGTCGCGCGGCGCGCCAGGTCACCAGCCGGTGCTGCTGATCCGCCACGGCCGCGAGACCGGAACCGTGGTCGGGTCACGGCTGGTCGAGTCGACGACCGAGGCGTAGGCCCAGATCCGGCCTCCCGGGGTCAGGACCTCGACCACCGCCGACGCCTCCGACCCGGTTCCGGCCCCGGCCTCGGCGAAGACGTCGTTCACCTGCAGCCACCGCCAGCCATCGACCGACCTTTCGACCGGTTGGCCGCCGACCGTTCCGTCCCCACCGATCAGAGTCAACCGGACCTGGCACGGGTCGGCGCCGAGGTTCTGAATGCCGAGGTTGGTGTACCCGGCCTGGTCCTTGCGGATCAGCGTCAGCACCCCGGGCACGAGGTGACCGAGCCCGTCGCGTCCGTCGCTCAGGACCGGCAGGTACTGACCGAAGGTGCCCTCGGCGCCACGGTCGGCGTAGCTGCGGCCGGCCGCCACCAGCGGCTGGTCGGCGAAGATCGTCACCACCCCGGAGGTCGCGGCCGTTTCCGAGACCTCGAACAGCTCCTCGAGCAGGTCGTCCCAGAGGATCACGGCTTCAACCGGCAGCGCCACGGAGCGCGCCAGGTCGAGCGCACCGTCGCGGTAGGTCAAACGCACGCTGGCGGCGCCATCACCGAGGTTGACCAGGCTGAGCGTGGTCCGCCACGGCGTGCCGCCGGCGCCGGCGAGGTGGGCGGCAGCCGGCAGATGGAGGAGCGTGCCGGCGGCGAGCTCGCGCTGCATGGGAACGGTGGTCGGGTCCTTGGTGGTGCGGTCGATCAGTGAGCCGTAGAGCCACGCTCGGCAGCCCGGAGTCGTCACCTCGACCTCGGCGTAGGCGGTCGAGTGGGTGCCGGCTTCGGCGGCCGTGAACACGTCGTTCAGCTGCCGCCACTGGCGTGGCCCGACGCTCAGCGTCAGCTCGTTCCCGAGCTGACGGCCTTCGGAGCCGTGCAAGCGCAGCCGATAGCTGCACTCGGCATCGCTGCCGTTGACCATGCCGACGTTGGTGTAGAAGCGCTCGTCGCCGCGCACCAGGGGAATGCGCAGCGGGTCCCCGCTTGAGACCATCTCTGCGTCCCCGACCGCCCCCAGGAACTGGCCGTAGGTGCCGGCGCCCGAGCCTGGGTCGGCGTAGGTTCGCGAGCCGATGGCCAGGGCCGGCGACGAGGAGGTCACTTCCAGGGAGCCCGAGCTCGACGACGAGCTCGGCTCGCCGAGCGGGCTCACCACGACGTCGGCGAAGGCCACTGCGGCGCCGGCGTCAAGGGTCTCGTCCACGCTGCTCTGCGAGCCCGAGGTGGTGTAGGTGAGGGTGAAGTCGGTGTTCTGCCCGCTCGGGTTGGCGACCGCCAGCGCGGAGCGCCATGGAGTGCCGCCATAGCCGTCGGCGTGGGTCACCACCGCGATCCACGACGACGCCGGCCGGAGCTCGAAAGCGCCCTGGTCGACCGCGGCTCCGAAGACCCTCGGCTCGCCGCCGAGGTCGGTCGATCCGAGGCCACCCGGCGGGCTCGCGCCACCCTGGTCGACGGCGCTGGAGCCGAGGCGGAGCCGGAAGTCCCAGTGCCCGGGGTCGACGAACTGCGGGTCGCCGCCGAGCATGGTGTCGGTCATGGCCACGCCCTCGTCGAGGAAGCCGTCGGTGCCGTTGCCGACAATGATCGAGTTGGCCACCGTCAGTGTCGCCTGGTCGACGCGGGCGTCGATCCCGGCCTTGGGATTCCAGGCCACGGTGCAGTTGACCAGGTGGAGGGCCGTCGTGTCGCGCGCATCCGCCAGGATGCCCGAGGTGTTGGTGCCCTCACCCTGCGCGACCAATGCCTCGCCGAGCATGGCCGTGCCGCTGTCATTTCCGATCAGGGAGAGCTGCTCGATGAAGAACCCGTTGACCGCACCGTTGCCCAGCCAGGCGTTGCGCGCGGCGACCAGCTCGGCCTCATCGTTCAACCACAGCGCAGCACCGGCGGCCACTGCCGGCGCCCCGGCCGGCGAAGTGACCAGATTGCCGGCCACCACGTTGTCCTCGAACCGCGCCTGGGCACTGCCGGAGAGGTTGAGGTAACACCCGACCGCGGTCACCTGACTGGTGACCGAGCCGGCGTGGTTGTCCGCGATCAGGTTGCGGGCGACGACCAGCTCGCTGTCGTCGTCGGCCGCCAGCCACAGGCCGGCGCCGACCGCGGTCCCGGAGCTCGCGTCGATCCGGTTGGCCACGAAGGCGCTGTCCGTGACCTCGAGGGTCGCGCGGTCCTCGAGGCTGGCCAGCAGCCCGCCGCCAGCTCCCGATTCGGCGTCGATCGCGTTGCCCCTGAAACGACAGCCCCTGACCTCGGCCCGGGCCGTGCCCGCGAGCAGGACGCTCATCGCGCCTTCACCGCCCTGCGCGCAGCGGGTGAAGGTCAAACCGGCGACGACCAGGGTTCCCCCGGTCACTGGACCGAGGCGCAGGCACTGGCCCGCCCCGAGGCCGTCGAGGACGGTCAGCCCGGGGTCGGTCACTCGAAGGTCGAAGGCCGGCGTCCACCCGCCTGACAGCGTGAGCGTGCCGTTGAGGAGCGATCCCGGTACGACCACATGCTCCGCGAAGGTCCCAGCGGCGATCCTGACCTCGGCGTCGCCGCCGGCGCCGGCGGCCGCAGTGACCGCGTCCTGGATGGTGGCGTAGTCGCCAAGCTCCCCAACTGTCAACACTTCGCCGGCTGCGGGTGCGGCCGAGACCAGCACCAACGCCAACAACCCCAGTAAACGCAGCTCGTGGCCAATCATGATGGTCCTCCTTGGTGGCGCGATGCCGAGAGCGGACTTCTCCCGTGACCCGTACAACCGGGCGCAGCGTCGCGCTCTTCCACCACGGTCGCGGTCACGACGGGCGAGCGCGTCGCCCGAGCGAGTGGGAGGGTCGATCCGGACTACCGGACGCGCGATCCCGCAGTCGTCTCGGCCGAATCGACATAGCCGAGCCAGCGCAGGATCTCCCGCTGCTCGCTGGTGAGCGCGACGGCGGGCAGCGGGGACGTGGCCAAGGGGCTGGGCGAGGAGAGAATGGCGCTCAGGGTCTCGGTCAGGGCCGCCGCCTCCCCGGGTCGTGCGCCGTGGAGGTTGCGCGCCTCCCCGGGGTCTTGCGCCAGGTCGTAGAGCTCGTGCCTGCCGTCCGAGGACCAGATCAGCTTCAGGCCGCCGAGCTGCACGGCGTCGAGAGCGCGGACATAGGGGGTCGGGTCGAACTCCGGGTGCAGCTGGCGCACCTCGTCGAACGGCGGCGTCGGCACCGACGGGAAGCTGGCGTAACGGACTCGCTCCGGCAGCGGGGCGAGCAGCGACAGGGCCTGCGGCGCGGCCCCCGGGGCCAGGCTCGGGAGGGCGAGGGCGGGCGGCTCGAGCCCAGCCAGCTCGAGCAGGGTCGGGTAGAGGTCGCTGTTCATCACCGGCCGCGACTCTCTGCCCGGTTCGACCTGCTCGGGGAAGTGGAGGATTAACGGCACCCGCAGCAGCTCCTGGTAGAGCGAGTACTGGTGGTCGAGCAGGTGGTGCTCGCCGAGGTGCTCGCCGTGGTCCGAGACCACAACCACAACCGTATGCTCGAGCAGGCCCGCTGCCCGCAGCCGCTCGAGCAGGGAGCGCAAGAGGTCGTCGAGCTCCAGCACCGCCGCGTCGTATGTGCGGCCGATAATCTCGAGGTCGGCCGGGGAGAAGGGGGCCAGGCGGAAGCTGTGGAGCCAGATCGACCGCCGGTTGACGCCCATCTGGTAGGAACGCGCGACCTCGACCGGCCCCATCACCCGCTCCCGCCAGCGCTCGGGGGTGATGACCGGGGCGTGCGCCTCCATGTAGTTCATGAAGACGAAGAACGGCCGTTCGGGATCGCGGCGGCCGAGCCAGCCCAGCACCGCCTCCTCGCCCAGGCTGCCGCAAGCGCTCAAGGCCCAGGTCGAGACCCCCTGCTCGCGCAGGAGACGCGCCAGGTCGGGGTTGCGGTAGCGGGCCGGGATCTTTCCCTCCAGGATTGCCGCCGCCCGGCCGCGCAGGGTCTCGTCCCAGGGGTGGAAGGCGACGTCGAAGCCCTGTCCGAAGCCGGTCTCGGCCGAGATGAGGGGGTTCTCCGAGTACAGACAGGTCTGGTAGCCGGCCCGGCGCAGGGTCTCGGGCAGGGTCTCCAGCTCCTCGGTCAGGAAGACGCGCACGTTGTCGGCCCGGTGCTGGCGGGGCAGGAGCCCGGTCAGCATCGAGGCGTGGGCGGGAACCGTGGTGCTGGCGATGGACAGGCAGTCCTCGAAGACGCGCGCGCCGCGGGACCACTCCTCGAGGAACGGCGTGGTCGAGCGCGAGTGACCGTAAAGGCTCATCCGGTCGCTGCGGACGGTGTCCCACAGGATCCACAGGACGTTGGGCCGCCGCGAGCTGGCCGAGCCGGCAGCGACTACCTCGTGCGACGGCCGGAGGCCCGTCATGGCGCTGCGGGCGAGGTCGGCCAGGCCGAGCGGCGGCCGCTCCTGGCCGATGCCGCGAAACGCTCGCTCGACCTCGCGCTCGATCCGCTCGGGGTCGAGCTGGAGGAGGCGCTCGAGGATGGCGGCGGCCTCGCGCCCCCTCCCCTGCCGTGCCACGAACTCGCCGCAGCGCAACGCCGCCGTGGCGTACTGGAGGTGGACCATGCTCGTCTCGAGGTCGGCCGACGGCCGCACCATGCCCTCCGCCACCGGCCGCTCGGCCCAGAAGCGCACGTCGAAGTCGGCGAGAGCCTGCCGGTCAGGCGCCGGCCGCTTGGCGAGAGCCTCGACCAGAAGCCCGCGCGGGATCATGGTCCGCGCCGCCCACCACGCCTCCGGACCGAAACGCTGCAGCCCACCGGGGTCCATGGCGAAAGTCACCGGCCGCGTCGCGCCCAGGGCCTCGAGCAGGCGCGGCAGGCAGGCCTCGGGCGAGGCGAGCCCCTGCCGGTCGGGCCAAGGGTCGTGCGGGAAGCGCTCGCGGAGCTGCTCCAAGTACCAGTCCGAGAAGTGACCCAGGCTGAGCACCAGCACGTCCCGCCGCGCCTGCTCCACCTCCTGCGCGTACCACAGGGCGTGGGCCGCGGTGTCGCCATACGCGAAGAGGACGGCGTTGGCGGGCGCCGAGGCGAGCAGGTCGGCGGCGAGGCGCGCCGTGGCGTCTTCCTCGCGGAGGTCGTTGACCCTGAGGTTGAGGAGCCCGGGCACGAGCCCGGCCACGAGCAGCGCTGCCACCGCCGTCCGGCTGCGCAGCGCGGCCACGCCGAGCGCGGCCAACCCTGCAACGGCCCAGATCCCGGGCAGGAAGAACACCCGAGCGTCGAGCACGTTGTAGCGCGAGGCGACGACCAGGTTGGCGGCCAGCAGGAGCAGCAGCCCGCCGACCACCGTGCGCTGCGCGGGACGGCCGCGGCGCACGGCCCACAGCGCGAGCACGGCGGCCAGGGCCCCGACCCCGACCTCGAACGGCAGGTCGCGCAGCAAGGCCAGCACTCGCGCCCAGGCGAGATCGGCCCCGCCTGCGATGTGGCGCGCGTAGGGAGAGCAGGTGACCACGTCCCGGAAACGGCTCCAGGCCTCGGGGTTGCCGATGTCCAGCCCGGGGTCGCGCGCGCTCGCCAGCGGCAGGTAGAGGTAAGGCAGCGCGGCCACGGCCAGGCCGACCAGCGTTGGCAGTGGCCGCAGCCGGCCGCGGCCAGCGCCCGGCACGTCCCTGGCCGCGATCATGAGCGCCGGCAGGTAGACGAGGTTGATCGGTCGGTGGCCGAGCCAGAGGCCGACCGTGATCCCGGCCCACCAAGACGGGCGCGACCCGGATGCGGACCAGGCCCGGACCAGCGCGCCGGCGGTCAGGGCCAGGAGCAGGACGTCCAAGGCGTAGACCTCGGCCACTACGCTCTGGCCCCAGAAGCTGCGGCCCAGGGCGAGGACCATGGCGCCGAGAACGCTCCCGGCCCGGTTCGCGCCGAGACGCGAGAACGCCACCAGCGAGAGCGCCACGGCCAGCGCGCCGTGGACCGCCGAGGCGAGGTTGCTGGTCAGGGCCTGGCCCACGCCCGGCAGAAGATGGACCCAGAGGCCGGTGAGGAGGGTGTAAAGCGGGTATCCCGGCGGGTGGGGGATCCCGAAGCAGCTGACGGCAGTGGTCAGCTCGGCGCTGTCGCCCGAGAACACTGCCCGGCAGGCGGTGGCGGCGTAGAGAGCCAGGGACAGGACGCCCGCCACCGCGGCGTCGATGGCGACCCGGGGGTTGCCGGGCGTGGCCGGGCTCCCAGCTTCCCCGTTATCCACCCGCATCGCAGGCGTTCGGCCGGGCCGTGGCCGCCGGCCGCGCAGGCCGCCCGTTCGCGACGAGCGAGCCGAGCGGGGAATGAGCAGGCGGTGCCTCCGGTCAGGAGCTCCCACGCTCCACACCGTTGGCACCGCCACGCCCCTGGCCGGGTGCTACTCCACCGTGAAGCTCTGCAGCTCGACCGGGACCAGGTTGCCCATCACCTGCATGACGGTGGTCCGGCTCCACGCCTGGTCCGGGTCCCAGACCCCGCCGTACCAGCCATAAGTTGTCACCCCGTTGTAGTCGATCTGACCCGCCATCCCGGGGTTGTGGTAGCCGAACCAGAAGGCGCCGCCGGCCGGGACGTGGATGTCGGCGGCCGTGATATCGACGTAGGTGTAGGTCGTGGGCGGGAAGGTGGCGGGGTTGGGGTCGACCGGTGTGAAGGCTCCCGAGAACTGCGGCGAGGAAGGGTTCGCCGGCTGCGCCGCGCCCAGCCAGACGTACCAGGTCGTGGCCGGCCCGCCGCACGGGAAGCCGACCTCGGTCAGGATGATGTCCGTGCCCAGCGTGTTGGTCGTCATGACGATGAAGTCCGACGCCCAGCCGGTGGCGCTGCCGCCGAGCGTGGGGACCGTGTTCATCGCCCCGCCGCTGCTCCACTCGAAGTCGGCCCGCGCGCTGCGCGGCTCACTGGTCACCGCCGGCGCCTGATTCGGCAGGGTCGAACCGTCCTTGCCGACCACGCCGGCCAAGGCGACCACCGTGATCGCCAGCATCACGAGTGCGAAACCATAGCTCTTCATGAGGACCTCCTCCGTTTGGCCAGCGGAATGATACACCTCCCAGCCCCCTCATGTCGTCAACCGAGGAGGACGGCACGGCTCGTCCCACACCCCGCGAGCGGAGCACGAGGCGTGGGCTCGCACCGGGGTTCCGGTCCGCTCCCGCCGGGAGCGTCACCCCTGGTTTGCCAGGCCGCGGCAAGGCTCGATATACTCCCGTCGCCAACGGATGCACAGGATCCGTCCCGGCTGAGGGCGAGCCGGGCGGGTCGGTCTTCGGTCAGTTTCGGCAAGGGAGGCACAATGACGGGCGAAGTCCTTCTCGGCGACGAGGCGATCGGGCTCGGCGCCGTCCACGCCGGAGTCTCCGGCGTCTACGCCTACCCGGGCACCCCCTCCACCGAGATCTTCGAGTTCGTGGAGCGGCGGACCCCGAGGGACCAGGTCCACGCCTTCTGGAGCACCAACGAGAAGGTGGCCTACGAGGAGGCGCTGGGCATGAGCTGGGCGGGCAAGCGGGCACTGGTGTGCATGAAGCACGTCGGGCTCAACGTGGCCGCCGACGCCTTCGTCAACTCGGCCGTCACCGGCAGCAACGGGGGCCTCGTCCTGACCGTGGCCGACGACCCTGGCATGCACTCCAGCCAGAACGAGCAGGACAGCCGACACTATGCGCAGTTCGCGCTCATCCCCTGCCTCGAGCCGCACGACCAGCAGGAGTGCTACGACATGATGTTCGAGGCGTTCGACCTGTCCGAACGCCTCCGCTTGCCGGTCATGGTCCGCCTGGTGACCCGCCTGGCCCACAGCCGCGCAGCGGTCCGCACCCGCGAGCCACGACCGCAGAACCTGCTGCGCCCAGCCGAGGTCGCCCGCCACTGGACTCTGCTGCCGTCCAACGCCCGCGCCCAGTATCGGCACCTGACTGAGAAGCAGCCGGAGCTGCTCAGCCTGGCGGAGGAGAGCACCCACAACCTGCTCGAGCTTCGCGGCCGGTCGGGGGCGATCACCTGCGGCATCGCCGAGAACTACCTGCGCGAGAACCTCCCTCGCGAGCACGACCTCTCGATCCTCTCCATCCGCCACTACCCGCTGCCGGTCGGCAAGATCCGCCGTCTCCTCGACCACGTCGACGAGGTGCTGGTGCTCGAGGACGGCTCGCCGCTCGTGGAGAGCACGGTTCGCGGTCTGTTCGGCCTCGCCGCGGTGCGCGTCAAGGGACGGTTGAGCGGCGAGGTGCCCCGGACCGGCGAGCTCGACCCCGACATCGTGCGCCAGGCCCTCGGCCTGCCTCCCCTCCCCCTCGCCCACCAACCCGAGACGACCCTCGCCAACCGGCCGCCGGCGCTGTGCAAGGGCTGTCCCCACGTCGACACCTTCCGCGCCCTCAACGAGGCGTTGAGCGCGTTCGACAACCCGCGCGTGTTCTCCGACATCGGCTGCTACACCCTGGCCGCCCTGCCGCCGCTGGAGGCGATCCACAGCTGTGTGGCCATGGGCGCCTCGATCGGCATGGCGGCGGGCGCCGCCCACTCCGGCTATTCGCCGGCGGTGGCCGCCATCGGGGACAGCACCTTTGCCCACGGTGGTATCACTCCGCTCCTGTCGGCGGTGCAGCAGAACGTCAGCTTGACCTTGCTCGTGCTCGACAACGACACCGTCGGCATGACCGGCACTCAGCGCTCGATGTCCACCGGCGACACCCTCGACGCCATCATCCTCGGCGCCGGGGTGGCCAAGGAGCACCTGCGGCTGATCGAGCCCGTTCCGGCCAAGCACGAGCGCAACGTCGCCGTCATCCGCGAGGAGCTCGCCCACAACGGCCCCAGCGTCATCGTCGCCCGCCGCAGCTGCCTCGAGGCGCTGAAGAGGAAGTGAGGGGGAGACGATGGAGAAGAACATCATTCTCGCCGGTGTGGGCGGCCAGGGCATCCTCTCGGTCGCCTACGTGATCGACAACGCCGCCCTCGACGCCGGCCTCCAGCTCAAGCAGGCCGAGGTCCACGGCATGGCCCAACGCGGCGGCGCCGTCCAGTCCCACCTGCGTTACGCGGACCACGAGATCCACTCCGACCTGGTCCCCACCGGCCGGGCCGACCTGATCATCAGCGTGGAGCCCCTGGAGGCGCTGCGCTACTGGCACCTCCTGGCGCCCACCGGCTGGGTGGTGGCAAGCATCACCCCCTACGTCAACATCCCGGACTACCCGCCCCCCGACAGAGTGCTCGAGGAGCTGGCGAGCTTCGGCCAGGTCGTGCTCGTGGACACCGCTCAGCTGGCACGGGCCGCCGGCAACCTGCGCGCGCAGAACATGGCCGTCGTCGGGGCCGCCTCGCCGCTGCTCGACTTCAGCCAGGAGCAGCTGCTCAAGGTCGTACGCCAGCTGTTCGCGGCCAAGGGCTCCAAGGTCGTCGACGTCAACTGCCGCGCCTTCACCTACGGCCGCTCCGCCGGTCTCCTCTTCCGGCGGCTGGTCGATGGCGGGCTGCACCCGCAGCAGGCGCTCAGGCTGTGCCAGAAGTTCGCGCCCGAGACCGTCGACCCGGACCGGGCCGAGGGCTGGCTGGACGCCGTCAGGGCTCGGCCGGAGGCTCTCGAGCGCCTGCTCGCGACCGAGGGCGTCGTGTCCTGCGACCAGCCGGCCCTCCCGGCGTGAGCCGGCTCGAGATGGGAGAAACGATGAGCCAGGTTCAGTTCGATGCCATCGCCCGGCTGCTCGCCGCCGTGGAGGCGGAGGGGCGGCAGAACCTGTACGAGCACGAGACCTACACCTTGCTCGAGGCGACCGGCGCCGAGGCGGCGCCGGTCAGTCGCCTGATCCCGATCGGCCGCCGGCCCACAACCGCTGACCTGGCGGCCATACCCGGCGACCGAATCGTGCTCAAGGTGGTGTCACCCGACATCACCCACAAGACCGAGGCCCGCGGGGTGCGCATCGTGGCCCGCGAGCTGGGGGCGGTGGAGGCTACCTTCGAGCTCATGCTACGCGAGGTCCCCGAGACCTATGCCGCCCACCTCGAAGCTCATGGGGGCCACCTCCCGCCCGGCGTCGAGGGCTTCTCCGGCGCCTCCCTCATCCGCCGACTGTCCGAGCGACTGGTCGGCATCCTGCTCTGCCGCTGCGTCGAGCCCGACGCCCAGGGCTTTGCCACCGAGCTGTTCGTCGGCCTGCGCGCCACCACCGAGTTCGGCCCCATCATCTCGGCCGGCCTGGGCGGGGTCGAGATGGAGATCCTGGCCCGCGGCACCCGCAAGGGCGCCGCCGTGGCCATCGCCCCCACCGGCGTCGTCGACGGGGCCCGCTTCCTCGAGCTGTTCCGGCCCACCCTCAGCTACCAGAGGTTGTCGGGGGCCATGCGCGGCTCCCGCCGGCTGGTCGACGACGCCATTCTGCTCGAGTGTTTTCAGGCCTTCATCGACACCGCCAACCACTTCTCGGCTGTCAACCCGGACGCCCGCCACCACTTGGTCGAGCTCGAGGTCAACCCATTCGCCATGACCGACGGGCGCATGGCCCCCCTCGATGGCGTGTGCTCGTTCCGGCCGGCGACGGCCGCGGCGCCGCCGCGGCCGCTGGCCAAGATCGGTCATCTGTTGCGGCCGGCCTCGGCCGCCATCGTCGGCGTGTCGGAGAAGGGGATGAACATGGGCCGCATCATCCTCAACAACCTCTTCGACGCCGGCTTCGACCGGAGCCGCACCTGGGTCATCCGACCCGGCGTCGAGTCGGTCGACGGCGCCCGCTGCGTGGCCTCGATCGCCGACCTGCCGGAGAAGGCCGACCTGTTCGTGGTCGCGGTCGGCGCCCCCCAGGTGCCGGGGGTGGTCGCCGAGCTCATCGACCACGACCGGGCCAACGCCGTGATCCTGATCCCGGGCGGCCTGGGCGAAAAGGCGGGCAGCCAAGAGCTCGAGCAGGAGCTGCGGGCAAGAATCGCGGGAGCCCACCTGCGCGGTGACGGCGGTCCGGTCTTCCTCGGCGGCAACTCCCTCGGGGTGGTCTCGCACCCCGGCCGCTACGACACCCTCTTCATCCCGGAGAGCAAGCTCCCCAAGTCGCGCGCCAAGGCGACGCGCAGGCTCTGCTTTATGAGCCAGTCCGGGGCGTTCATCATCTCCAACCTGAGCCGCATGCCGTGGCTCGACCCGGCCTTCGCCCTGTCCATCGGCAATCAGATCGACCTCACCGCCTCGGACCTGCTGCGCTTCATCGCCGACGAGCCGTCGATCGAGGTCTTCGCAATCTACATGGAGGGCTTCCAGCCGGGCGACGGGCTGCTCTTCGCCGACGCCGTCCGGCGAGTGGTCGCGGCCGGCAAGGACGTCATCTTCTACAAGGCCGGCCGCACCGGCGAGGGGCGCTCGGCCACGGCCGGCCACACCGCCTCGGTGGCCGGCGACTACGCGGTCTGCGAGGCGGCCCTCAAGGAGGCCGGAGCCCTGGTCGCCGCCGACTTCGGCGAGTTCGGCGACTTTCTCCGCCTGGCCCTTCACCTGCACCGCAAGACCTTTGCCGGCAACGGGCTGGCGGCCATCTCCAACGCCGGCTTCGAGTCGGTGGGCATGGCCGACTCGATCCGCCTCGACGGCGACGAGCTGAGGCTGGTCAAGTTCGCCGCCCGCACCGACGAGCGCCTCGCCGAGACCCTGGCCCGCCACCGGCTCGACGCCCTGGTCGACGTCAAGAACCCGCTCGACGTGACCCCCATGGCCCCGGACGCCGCCTTCGCCGACGTGGTGTCGTGCCTGCTCGAGGACGACAACGTAGACCTGGTGGTCGCCGGCATCGTGCCCCTCACCCCGGCCATGCAGACGCTGCCCCCGGGACGCCTGCCCGGCGACTCGATCGACAGCCCCTCTTCGATCGCCAGCCAGCTGCCGCAGATCGTCGCCAGCCAGGCCAAACCGGTGGTGGCGGTGGTGGACTCGGGCGCGTGGTTCGACCCCCTGGCGGAGAAGATCCAGGCCGGCGGCGTGCCGACCTTCCGCGCCGCGGACCGCGCGGTGCGGGCGCTGTGCCGCTACGCCGCCGCGAAGCTCCGCTCGCAACGGCCGCAGGCCTGAGGATCTGCTGGAGGACCTGTCCGCGGTCCGGGGCGCGCTAAGGTGGTCCAGGTTTGACACCGGCAACGCCGGCAGCCTATGGTGCGCTGACCGTCGGGCACGACCCCGAAGCGACGCGCCAAGGAGCTCCTGGAGCGCATCCTCAACACCCTCTCGAGCTACATCTGGGATCGCGGCATCCCCTTCCAGGGCGAGGAGATCCCCTGGGTGGCGGTGGCCCTGCTCGGGACCGGTCGCTTCCTCACCGTCCGGCTCGGCTTCATCCAGCTGTGCAAGCTCGGCCACGGCTTCGTGGTCACCAGCGGGATCTACGACGACCCCGAGGAGCCGAGCGACGACTCCCACTTCCAGGCCCTCTCCACCGCCCTCTCGGCCACGGTCGGCATCGGTAACATCGCTGGCGTGGCCCTCGCCATCCACTGGGGCGGGCCGGGCGCGATGTTCCAAGTGTGGATGACCGCCCTGGTCGGCATGGCCATCAAGTACGCGGAGGTCACCCTCGGCGCCGGCGACGTTTCCTACGTGGTCGAGACCGAGCCTGGTCGCTTCCACCGCACCAGCGAGGCGAGCGAGATCCGGGTCGAGGACGGCCTCCAGCTGGCGACCGCCGCTGCGGCAGTGCGGGTCGCCTGGCACGAGGTCCCGCTCGAGCGCCTGTTCGCGGATCGCGAGCTCGACCGCGCCTTCACGGGCGTCGTCGACAGCGGCCGCAAGCTGGCCGTGACCGCGGACGGCACGACCGCGACCTCGCTCTGGGGGCTCGCCGCCGAGAGCGGTGCGCCGCTGTGCATGCTCGCCTTCGAGCAGGGTCTGCCCGGTACCTGGGGTCGCTTCATCGTCGTCCTCAGCGTCTTCCTGTTCGCGATCTCGACCGCCATCTCCTGGTCCTACTATGGCGACCGCTGCGCCAACTACCTGTTCGGCAGGGGGCTGGTCTTCCCCTACAAGATCGCCTACGTCGCCATCCACTTCGTCGGCTCGGTCCTCACCCTGTCCGTGGCCTGGACCCTGGGCGACGTCTTCCTCGAGATCGTCATCCTGCCCAACCTGCTGGCCCTGATCCTGCTCTCGCCCAAGGTCTCCGAGCCGACCCGGAGCTACTTCCAGCGCAAGCCGTGGATCGAGAACCGCGAGGTCCACCGCCGGGCGGTCGCGCGCCAGAAGGCCTCACGGCAGTAGCAGGGCTGTCGACAACGACTCGGAGGACCGGGCGTGGTCCGGGCAAGACCGCGGTTGCCGTCCGCTGCCTGCGAGCCGATAATGCGAGCCACACTGAGCACCGGCTCAACCCGGGAGGGAAGGTCATGATGACGAAGCCAGCCAACCAAGGTGAGATGCTTCGAGCCGCAGCGTCGGCGCTCCTCGCCGCCGCCATCGTCCTCGGGTGCGCGGTCGCGAGCTTGGCCGGCACCGCAGCTCCGACCAACACCCTGCTCATCCTCGACGCCTCGGGCAGCATGTGGGGCCAGCTCGAGGGCAAGACCAAGGTCGAGATCGCGAAGCAGGCCCTGAACCGGATCGTCGGGGATCTGCCGGACGGCGCCAGGGTCGGTCTGATGCTCTACGGCCACCGCTCAAAGAGCGACTGCGCCGATGTCGAGCTGGTGGTGCCGTTGGGGCCGCTCGACCGGCCGCGGCTGCTGGCCGAGATCGCCCGGATCAACCCCAAGGGCATGACCCCGCTCACCGCCTCCATCGACCGCGCGGTCGAGGCCCTGCGCAGCGCCGAGGGCGAGACCACCATCGTCCTGGTCAGCGACGGCAAGGAGACCTGCGAGGGCGACCCGTGCGCCGCCGCCCGGCGGGCCAAGGAGGCCGGCATGCTCCTCGTCATCGACGTCATCGGCTTCGACGTCGGCGACGAGGAGCGGGCGCAGCTGGCCTGCATCGCCGAGGTTACGGGCGGACGCTACTACCCGGCCAAGAACGCCTCCGAGCTCGAGCTGGCGACCAGGATCGCGACCACGGCCGAGGTAGAGGCCGCGGCCAGCGGCGGGGGCAAGGTCTGGATCGACCCCCCGGCCGAGGTCGCCGGTGGCGGCATGGTCGCGGTCCACTTCGAGGCCGCCCCGACCTTCCACGCCAACGCCTGGATCGGCATCGTCCCCTCCTCAGTCCCGCACGGCAGCGAGGAGCAGAACGACCAGCACGACCTGACCTACGAGTACCTCTACAAGCGCACCTCGGGCACCCTCACCCTGCGCGCGCCGGTAGCCCCCGGGAGCTACGACGCCCGCCTCCACGACTCGGACACCAACGGCCGCGAGGTCGCTTCGGCGACCTTCAAAGTCAAGGCAGCCGAGGCCAGGGTGTGGCTCGACCAGAGCGAGCTGATGAGCGGCCAGCCGATCACCATCCACTTCTCCTCGCCCACCGGCCTCGGCGACCGGGCCTGGGTGGGCGTGGTCCCGGCCGACATCCAGCACGGCAGTGCCCAGGTCAACGACCAGCACGACCTCACCTACTCCTGGATCAGCGGCGCTTCGGGCACGGTCACGCTCACTGCGCCCGGCCCCGCTGGACAGTATGACGTCCGTCTCCACGACAGCGACGGAGATGAGGGGCGCGAGCTCGCCCACGCCGGCTTCACCGTCAAGCTGCCGACCGCCTCGCTCCAGCTCGACCGCACCGCCTTTGCCCCGGGCGACCAGGTCGACGTTCGCTTCCAGGCTCCGCCCGGGCTGTCGGAGCGCGCCTGGGCCGGCGTCATCCCTTCGGACGTTCCCCACGGCGACGAGGCCACCAACGACGCCAACGACGTCGACTACCGCTACCTGGAGGGTCGGACCTCCGGGGTCCTGAGCTTCACGGCGCCCGAGGAGCCCGGGTCGTACGACGTCCGCCTCAACACCGGCGACTCGGGCGGGGTCGAGATCGCGTCGGTGACGTTCACCGTCCGGTAGGCCGAAGGCGCCAGCGCCGAGCGCCATCACTCCGGCGGGGTGTGGTCGGCGTCCGCGACGATGCGCAGGGCGATCACGTCGCTGTGGTTGCTGATCACCAGGGACGAGTCGGCCCTGACACAGCTGCCGGCGTACCTGCCGTCGACGGTGAAGGTGCTGACCTGGACGTTGTAGCGGTCGATGCGAGGCAGCGGGAAGAGCTGCTGAAAGACCAGCTCGGAGTGCTGGAACTTGCCCTCGGTCTCCCGCAGCAGCCGGTCCTCCCGGTCGACGATGCTGATGTTGAAACCGCAACGGCCGGCGATCGGCTTGGCGACATAGCCGCCCGCCCGCAGCTCCGCGTCGAGCGTGAGCTGGGAGCGCAGCAGGCAGGGGTGGTGCGGGTGCAGCTCCCAGAGCAGGGGCAGGATCGCCTTGTTGCTCGGGATCACGGTCCACAGGGGCTCGTGGACCACCAGCTCGGGCTGGAGCAGGACGTCCATCAGGCGCGGCGACCGGGGTCGTCCGGCGGCGGGCATCTCCGCGTGCGGCCGATAGCCACCCGCGGCGCGAACCTGCTCGAGCACGGTCTCCCAGGCCCAGGTCTTCCACACCCGCTCGATGACCACGCCGTCCCCATCCACAACCCGGCCGTGCTCGTCCCAGCCTAGCCCGTCCAGGCCCCGGATGAGCTTGCCGGTGGCGCCGGCCGCCTCGATCGCGGTCTTCATGTAGAGGGCGTGGTACTCCTCCTCGGGGTCGTCGTCGAGCATGATGTGGACCAGGCTGTGCGTCGGGATCTCCTGCCAGACCGAGACCAGGCGCTCGTGGAGCTGGGCGCCCGCATCCCGGCCGCGCTCGCAGCCGAAGTGAGTGGCCCACTTGCCCTGGACCTTGCCGCACTCCATGTGGCAGGCGGCGGAGTCCGCGTTGTACTCGTAGAGCTTGATCCCGCGCTCGGACACCGAGAAGTCGAAGCGGCCGGTGATCAGGTGGTTGCGGCGGCTTTCCCAGGATTGGCGGAGCAACGGCCACAGCCCGCGCGGGATGTCGAACCGCTCGAGCAGCGCGTCGTCCTCCAATACCTGGCCGGTGGCGTGCATGAAGAGGGCGTGCAGCTCGTTGGTGGCACGCCTCAGCTCCCGGTACGCGGTCTCCGACAGGCAGAAGAACCGGTGCTGGTCCGCATCGTTCGCGGCCAGCTTGTGGCCGTTCATGGCGACGTAGGCCGCCTCGTCGTCCTGGTCGGGGTCGAGCCAGGGTCGCCGGGCCTGGCCGCGATCGGGCACGGAGTCGAGCTCGAGCGCGAACAACCGCGGGTCCGGTGGCGCGAGCACCTCCGCGTGGCGCGCGTCGGAAGTCTGCTTCACCCAGCCCAGGATCGAGGAGCCGGCATGGGTGCAGCGGACGTGGTATCCACCGTCCGCGTCGCGCTCCACCGGCAGCTCGCGAGAGTAGCTCTGTCCCGCAGGCCAGACGCAGTTCTCGACGTTCTGCTCGACGATGCGCAGGCGATCCGGGAGGACCTCGGTCACCACCGCCACGTGGCCGGTTGTCTCGAACTCGCCGCTGTCGCCCCAGATCAACAGGCAGCCGGGCTCGGGCAGGCGGCGGCAGCCGTTGCGGAAGGCGTGGAGGGGCAGCAGGCGGCCGTCCCCCACCACCCGCACGTGGCGCAGCCGGAAGATGTCGTAGGCCATGGTGATGTCCTCGAAGACATAGCCCTTGGTCAGG
>Ga0316620_10000191_pt1 | contig 24059 bp, 22 predicted proteins | sample OWC_Aug_M1_C1_D5_FD_207651 | JGI IMG/M metagenome (GOLD analysis project Ga0316620, IMG submission 207651) | Wetland soil microbial communities from Old Woman Creek delta, Ohio, United States - OWC_Aug_M1_C1_D5_B | ecosystem: Environmental > Terrestrial > Soil > Wetlands | place: USA: Ohio...
CAGGTCAATCACGCGGTGAATCGCGTGCTGGTGGGGCGCGCCGTGCGCCTGCTCGACCCGCAACCCGGCGAGGCTGTGGCCGACCTGTTCTGCGGCTTGGGCAATTTCTCGCTGCCGATCGCGCGGCTCGGGGCGCGGGTGCTGGGGCTGGAAGGAGCGAGCGGGCTGGTCGAGCGCGCGCGGCAGAATGCAGTCGCCAACGGCCTGCATGATGTCGCCCGCTTTGCGACCGAGGACCTTTTCCGTATCGACGGCCCGCGCCTATCGGAGCTCGGCCCTTTCGACAAGCTTCTGGTCGATCCGCCGCGCGAAGGCGCGCTCGAGGTGGCGAAGGCCCTGCCCGAAGCCTGGCCGCGCCGCATCGTTTACGTCTCGTGCGATCCGGCGACTCTGGCGCGCGACGCCGGCCTGCTCGTTCACGTCAAGGGCTTCACGCTTGCGGCGGCGGGGGTGGTGAACATGTTCCCTCACACCGCCCATGTCGAGAGCATTGCGCTGTTCGAGCGGCCCTAGAAAAGAAAAAGGGCGCCGAAGCGCCCTTTCGTGCTCTCTGTAAGGCCGTGCTAGCGGCGATTGCCGCTGAGAAGCATCAGAATCGAGAGCAGGTTGGCGAAGATGTTGAACAGGCTCATGTACACGCCGGTGGTGGCGACGATGTAGTTGGTCTCGCCGCCGCGCACGATCCGTGACAGGTCGTGCAGCAGAAAGAGCGAAAACACGACGATGACCAGCGTAGAGATCGTCAGCGCAAGCGCGGGGATCTGCAGGAACATGTTGGCGAGCATCGCCAGCAGCAGCGCGATCATGCCCACAAAGAGGAATTTCCCCATGAAGCTGAAATCGCGCTTCGTGGTCGTCGCGATCGCGCCCATGCCGAAGAACACCAGGCCCGTGCCGCCCGCCGCGTAGCCGATCAGCTGCGCGCCGTTGCCGAGCGTCAGCGCCATCGACAGCAGCGGCCCCAGCCACCAGCCGAGGATGCCCGTCATGAGGAGCAGCAGCACCACGCCGAGCGAGCTGTTGCGGTTGGCGATGACGGAATACTGCAAGCCGATCACGGCGCCGAGCATGATCAGGGTGGCGGCGACCGGATGCTGCACGATGACGGCGCCCGTCGCCATGCCGATATAGGCGCCGATCACCGTCGGCACCATTGTCAGGGCGAGCAGCATGTAAGTATTGCGCAGGACGCGGTTGGTCTCGACGCCGGGCAGCTCCATCCCCGGCGCGTAGCGCGGACCGCCTCCGGAAGCCTGGTTGTTCGTACGAACCGGTTGCAGGTCGGGTTGCATCTGGTTGCTCTCCTTATAGGGGCACGGATTACCTAACTAAGACTACCAGACAACGATGAAGTTTCAACCGGAAAGCCTTTTTAAATCCGGGTTATTGTCGCCGGGGGATAAAATGCGGGCGCTAGCCCGGGAATCCAAGTGGAGAGTTGGCAGAGCGGTTGAATGCACCGGTCTTGAAAACCGGCAGGGCCTCACGGTCCTCGGGGGTTCGAATCCCTCACTCTCCGCCACGCACGTACGCCAACGGGTGAGGATACTCCTGTAAAATCCGCGCTTTTTCGCCGCTCCGGCCCTCGCATGGCGTTGATCGTACAGAAATTCGGCGGGACCTCCGTCGGCTCGGTCGAGCGGATCCGTAACGTCGCGCGCCGCGTCGCCAAATGGAAGGCGGCCGGACACAGCATCGTGGTGGTTCCATCCGCGATGGCGGGCGAGACCAACCGCCTGATCGCGCTCGCGCGCGAGCTTCAGTCGCCACCCGACGCGCGGGAGCTCGATGTCGTGGCCTCGACGGGCGAGCAGGTGACGATCGGACTGCTTGCCATGGCCCTCATGGAACTCGGCCTGAAGGCAAGGAGCTATGCCGGCTGGCAGGTCCGGGTGCATTGCGATTCGGCCTTTGGCAGGGCGCGCATCATGTCGATCGACGAGGAGCGGCTGCGACGTGACGTCGCGGCGGGGACGATCCCCGTCGTTGCCGGTTTTCAGGGCGTCGACGCGAACGAAAGCATCACCACGCTGGGGCGCGGTGGCTCCGACACCTCCGCCGTGGCGCTCGCGGCGGCGCTCAAGGCCGATGAGTGTCAGATCTACACGGACGTAGACGGGGTTTACACGACGGACCCGAGAATCGTGCCGGAGGCGCGGCGCCTCAAGACGATCACCTTCGAAGAGATGCTCGAAATGGCGAGCCTCGGCTCCAAGGTGCTGCAGTTGCGTTCCGTCGAGTTCGCAGGCAAGTACAAGGTGCGGCTGCGCGTTCTCTCCAGCCTGACCGACCCGATGCTGCCGGTCGCCGAGGAGTCACACTCCGGCACGCTGATCACTTTCGAGGATGACCCGAATATGGCGATGGAAAAGGCAATCATCTCCGGCGTGGCGTTCAGTCGCGACGAAGCCAAGATCACGGTGCACGACGTGCCCGACCGGCCGGGAATCGCCTACGCGATCCTCGGGCCGATCGCCGAGGCCAATATCGACGTAGACGTCATCGTGCAGAACGTCGGCCACGACGGCATGACCGATCTGTCGTTCACGGTCAGCCGTGCCGACCACGCGCGCGCCATCAAGATCCTCAAGGACCAGGTGCAACCGCACATCAAGTGTCGCGCGGTGAGCGGGGATGACCGGATCGCCAAGGTATCGCTCGTGGGCCTGGGCATGCGCTCGCACGTCGGCATCGCCTCGCAGATGTTCCGCACGCTCGCCGAGGAGGGCATCAATATCCAGATGATCACCACCTCCGAAATCAAGATCTCGGTGGTGATCGAGGAGAAATACCTCGAGCTCGCGGTGCGCGTACTGCACGACGCGTTTGAATTGGAGCGGGAATAGGCGATAATCCCGGCCACAGGAGAGATGCCCGAGAGGCCGAAGGGGGCGCCCTGCTAAGGCGTTATACGGGCAAAACCCGTATCGAGGGTTCGAATCCCTCTCTCTCCGCCAACTGCAAGAGATATCAGTGCTGGGCGCAGCTGCGAAAGCCGTTGTGCAGATCGTTGCGCTCCGGCGTGAAGTAGTTGCGGTAGCGCGGATGCGCCATGCGTGGCGAAGTTGCCCGGCTGGCGCCGCGCAGCACGTAGCGGTCGCCGAACCACGGCGCCGAATAGTCGCGGTACGGGTGGGCCGCGAAGCCGGGGTAGGGCAGAAAGCTGCTTGCCGTCCATTCCCACACTTGTCCCCAGGAAAATTCCGGCCGGGTCGATGCCGCCATCTCCCACTCCGCTTCGCTCGGCAGGCGGCGACCGGCCCAGCGGCACCAGGCGTTCGCTTCGCTCCAGGTGAGATGCGTTGCCGGCGCATCAGGCGACAGGTCTTGCCACTGCCCGAAGACGCGCTGCTGCCACCTACCGCCCTGCTGGCGCAGGTAGCGCGGCGGCGCGGCGCCGCCTTGCTCGACGAAGGGCAGGTAGCGTCGCCAACTGACCACTTCGGAATCGATTTCGAGCGCGGGCAACGCCACCTCCCGCGCGGCGAGCTCGTTGTCGAAGGCGAATCCGTCGCCCACCCAACCGAGCATCCAGTTCGTGGCGGGAAATGCGACTGGACGCGCTTCCGGCAGCGCTGCAGTTGCCCGCGAGAGCAGCGATTCGGGAAGCGGAATGTCGAGCGCCTGCGCCATGTATTTGCCGGCTTCGCCGTGCATGTCTTCGTGGAACAGCGCCAGGCGAAAGAAATACAGCGCCGCGTCGGTCTCCGGCGTGGCCGCGAGCAGGGACAGCGTCTCTTCCAGGCCCGCGGCCAGATAGGCGCGCGTCGACGCAAGGTCCGGCAGGTCGAGCTGCCATCGCGTCGCGTGCGCGACACGGCTCGAGTCGTACAGCGCATCGGCCCGAGGGAGACGCCCGGCGGGACGTTCGTGATCGGGGTCGCAGGCGATCCCCCGCGCGCGCTGCCGGTTGCGCGCGATCCAGTAGTCCTGGAACCAGCCGACGTGCCCGGCTTCCCAGCGCGGCGGATTGATCTGCGGCGAATAGGAAACCACCAGCGAATCGCCGAGCGCAACGGCATAGGCATCGAGCAGGGCCAGTGTGCGCGCCCGGGCATCGCGCAGCGCGTCAACGAGGAATTGGCGGCCGCCGCGGCGGGCTGCCTCGGAAAGGGCTGTGTTCACCAGCGGGCCGGGAGCGATGACTGACGTCTCGATTATGCCGCAACTGGTGATCGTCACCCCGGCGTTGCGCGGCGCCAACAATGGCAACTGGCAGACAGCCCGCCGCTGGCGGCAGCATCTTGCCGGCAAATGCCGCGCGCGCATCGCCAGTGTCTGGCCGGATTCGCTCGCGGCCGGCGACGCGGCCATGATCGCGCTGCATGCCCGCCGTTCGGCGGACGCGATCGCCGCGTGGAGCGCTGCGCACCCGCAGCATGGGTTGGCGGTGGTGCTCACCGGCACCGACCTCTATCGCGACATCGCAACCGATGCTTCGGCGCAGCGCTCGCTGACACTGGCGCAGATACTGGTCGTGCTGCAGGAACGCGCGCCCCAGGCGCTGCCGAAGTCGCTGCGCGGCAAGGCGCAGGTGATCTTTCAATCCACCACGGCGCGGCAACTGCTGGCCAAGTCGCGGCACCGTCTGCGGGCGGTGATGGTTGGTCACCTGCGCGCGGAGAAATCTCCGCGGACGCTGTTCGCCGCCGCCCGCCGGCTCGCAGGCCGGCGCGACATCCTCATCGACCACATCGGCGAGCCGCTCGATGCGGCGCTCGGCGAGGAGGCGCGCGCGACGATGGCCGAAGCGCCGAACTATCGCTGGCTGGGCGGTCTTCCGCACGAGGCAGTGCGCCGGCGAATCCAGCGCGCGCACCTGCTGATCCACGCCAGTCGCATCGAGGGCGGCGCGCATGTGATCATGGAAGCCGTTGCGAGCGGCACACCGGTGCTTGCCTCGGCAGTCGATGGTAACGTCGGCATGCTGGGTGCCGATTACGCCGGCTACTTTCCGTGGAACAACGCCGAGGCTCTGGCGACGCTGTTGCTGCGCTGCCGGGAATCGTCCGGCGGGCCGGGCGACGGGGGACAGGGTGAGAACCTCTACCAACGGCTGATGGCGCAATGCCGGCAGCGAGCGTCGCTGTTCGCGCCGGCGCGCGAGTGTGGCGCGCTGCACAGGCTGGTCGATGATCTGCTGCCCGACGACCCGCAAGGAGCGAACTGAATGCAGCCGGCGACGACCCCGATTGCCCGCGACATCGTCCTGATCGGCGGTGGCCACAGCCACGTCGGCGTGCTGCGCATGTTTGCGATGAATCCGCTGCCCGGCGTGCGGCTGACAGTGATCTGCACCGATACCGACACGCCGTACTCGGGCATGCTGCCAGGCTACATCGCCGGACATTACGATTTCGACGAAGTGCACATCGATCTGCGCCGGCTGGCCGAAGCCGCCGGCGCGCGCTATTACCGTGACGAGGCGATTGGCATCGACCGGGCCGCGCGCAAGGTGCTGTGCCGCACGCGGCCACCGGTGGCTTACGACGCGTTGTCGATCAACATCGGCTCGACGCCGCAACTATCCGGGGTTGCAGGCGGCGCGGATCACGTGGTCCCGGTCAAGCCGATTCGCCGCTTCAACGAGCGCTGGCTGGCACTGCTCGCGCGCGTGCGAGCGCATTCCGGGCCGATTACGATCGCGGTGGTCGGCGCCGGAGCCGGAGGTGTCGAGTTGACGCTGGCGATGCAGTACCGGCTGTGCAACGAAGTGGCGGCGTTGGGGCGCAATCCGGACGAACTGCGCTTTCACCTCTTTTCCGCCGAGCCGAACATACTGCCGACGCACAACGCGGCGGTGCGTCGCGCCTTCGAGCGGGTACTGGCCGAGCGCGGCGTCGCGGTCCATCGCGATTCCGAAGTGATCGCGGTCGCGAGCGACAGCCTGCGAGTGCGCGGCGGGGAGACTTTCGCCGCCGACGAGATCGTCTGGGTGACCCAGGCCGGCGGTGCTTCGTGGCTGCGCGAGACCGGGCTGGCGCTGGACAGCGAAGGCTTCATTCGCGTGGACGCCACCCTGCAGACCGAGACCGATCCGCTAATCTTCGCCGCCGGCGATTGCGCGTCGATGTCCGGCAGGTCGCTGGAGAAGGCCGGCGTTTTCGCCGTACGCATGGCCAAGCCGCTGGCCGAGAACCTGCGGCGAGCGGTGCTGCGCCGGCCGCTGCTGGTCTATCGTCCGCAGCGACGCTGGCTGGCGCTGATCAGCACCGGGGACCGGTACGCGGTCGCCTCGCGCGGCTGGTTCTTCGCGCGCGGCGATTGGGTGTGGCGCTGGAAGGACTGGATCGATCGTCGCTTCATGCGCCGCTTCAGCGAACTGGCACCGATGGCGGAACACGGAGAGACGACGGCCGAGGCGGTTCCGCTCGAGGAGGACGAGCGGACCCAGGCGATCGCGGCGATCGCGATGCGCTGCGGCGGCTGTGGCGCGAAGGTCGGTGCGACGGTGCTGTCGCGCGCGCTGGCCAACGTCCACCCGATCGAGCGCGACGACGTGCTGATCGGCTTGCACGCCCCCGACGACGCGGCGGTGCTGCGCGTGCCGCCGGGCAGCGCACTGGTGCATACCGTCGATTTCTTTCGCGCCTTCATCGACGATCCCTGGCTGCTCGGCCGCATCGCCGCCAATCACGCGCTCGGCGATATCTTTGCCATGGGCGGTGTGCCACAGTCGGCGACTGCGATCGCCACCGTGCCTCCGGGGCTGGAAAGCAAGGTCGAGGACACCGTGTTCCAGATGATGGCCGGTGCGGTCGCGGTTCTCGACGAGGCCGGCTGCGCACTGGTCGGCGGCCATACCGGTGAGGGCAGTGAGCTTGCGCTGGGCTTCGCGATCAACGGCCTGATCGACGATCATCTCGGCGGCGTTTTGCGCAAGGGCGGCATGCGCCCCGGCGACGCACTGATCCTGACGAAGCCGATCGGCACCGGCACCCTGTTCGCGGCGCACGCGCGACTGAAGGCGCGCGGCCGCTGGATCGACGCGGCGCTCGATTCGATGCAGCAATCGAACCGGTTGGCAGTGCCTTGCCTGATCGCGCATGGCGCGACCGCGTGTACCGACCTCACCGGTTTCGGCCTGCTCGGGCACCTGGTCGAGATGACCCGTCCGTCGGGCGTTGGCGCCGAAATCGACCTTGCCGCGTTGCCGCTTCTCGACGGGGCAGCCGAAACCGCGGCTGCCGGAATCCTCAGTTCGCTGCAGCCGGCAAACGTGCGGCTACGCCGGGCACTTCACACCCCGCCGCCGGAGGCATTGAGGCACCCGAATTACCCGCTGCTGTTTGACCCCCAGACGGCGGGCGGGTTGCTCGCCAGCGTGCCCGCGGAAAACGCCGAGGCTTGCGTCGCCGCGCTGCGGGGCCTGGGGTATGCAAGGACCGCCTGCATCGGCCGCGTGCTGCCGGCCGGCGACGCAATAGAACCGATTCACCTGCGCATCTGACCAACCGACGCACTACGGCGCGCAGCGCGCCGGTGATACGCTGAATCGTCCGTACGCTACGGTACAGAAGGACCAGCTGTTCGGTACAATACGTCCTTCGACGCGCAGTCGCACGGAGCCAATGCCGACGGTCAAGAACCCACCTCAAGCCACACGGCAGTCCCCGCGTCAGAACCATCTTCTGGCCGCACTGCCGGCAGCCGATTTCGAGCCTCTGCTGTCCCGTCTGGAGCTCGTGCCGTTGCCTCTCGGGTGGGCCATCTACGAGGCTGGCGACACGCAGGGATACGTGTATTTCCCCACCACCAGCATCGTGTCCCTGCTCTACGTCATGGAAGACGGAAGTTCGGCGGAGATCGCAGTCGTAGGCCACGAGGGCGTGGTGGGCATCGCCCTGTTCATGGGCGGCGAAACCACCCCGAGCCGCGCCGTGGTGCAGAGCGCGGGCTACGGCTACCGGCTCAGGGCAAGCATGCTGAAAGCCGAATTCGGCCGGGGCGGGGACCTGCAGCATCTGCTGCTGCGCTACACGCAGGCGCTGATCACGCAGATGGCGCAGACCGCGGTGTGCAACCGGCACCACTCGGTCGAGCAGCAGTTGTGCCGCTGGCTGCTCTTGAGCCTCGACCGGCTGCCCTCGAACGAGCTGACCATGACCCAGGAGCTGATCGCTAATATGCTGGGGGTGCGCCGCGAAGGCGTGACCGAGGCCGCCGGCAAGCTGCAGGCGGCGGGACTGATCCATTACAGCCGCGGCAAGATCACCGTGCTGGACCGTCCGAAGCTGGAAGCACGGGTCTGCGAATGTTATGCCGTGGTGAAACGCGAATACGACCGCCTGCTTCCGTAACCCACCGCGACCTAGGGTCGCCGCCAGACGACGGCCAGCAGAGGCGTCTAGCGGGAGCCGCGGAAGACGGTTGGTATCACTGCGTAGATGAATAGCAAGGGCCGTGCGCCGCTCACGGGGGGCCAGAGCCCGGAGTCGGCCTGCTGGTTTCCAGCCGAGAGGGATTCGATCAACCCATCCACGCCGCCATCGCGAATCGTTTGGGCAAAGGTGGAGCGATAGGTCGTAATCAGGCTGATGGCAGCGATCTTGACGTCGTAGATCCTCCACCCGGCCGTCGTCTTCTCCATGTCGTAGTCGATGGTCATCCGTTCGGCTCCCGGCTGGTTCACGGTGGACTTGACCGTGACCTCGGTTTCGCCAAGGGCCATCCGCAGCGGCTTGTACTCGATCATCTGATCGCGGTAATTCGCCAGCGCCGTAGAGTAGGTCCGCACCAGCAGCGTCCTGAACTCGGCGACGAGCGCATTCTGTTGCTCGGGCGAGGCGAGGCGCCAGTTGCGCGCCACGGCGAGCCGCGTCATTTGGCGGAAGTCGAACAGCGGCAGGATCGGTTCAACCAGTTCAGTGATGTTCCACGGGCTGTCTGTCCGGAGAGTCGTGTCCTGCCTGAGCCTGGCAGTCACCACCAAGGTGGCGCTCCTCAGGAGCGCGTCCGGCGCGGCTTCCGGTTCCCTTGTAGCAGCTCCAGCACCCGCCGCACCTGCCCACGCGGCGAGTGCGGCGAACGCTGCGAGCCCCATGACCAGCATCCTGCGCATCGAAGACGACCTCGTTCGGCAACGCCGTGCGACGGGAGAGCAGTGGCCCCCGCCGGCCGGTGTCGATCGTTGTTTCGATTATCACCATCCTGGCGCAACGCACTGTGCGCTGGCGCACAGAGCATTCCACGGCGACGAGATATTTTCAGCCGAGTATGGTTTTGTGCGCACAAAGGACACCGCCATGAATATCACCTTGAGTCTGGGGCCCTTGGTATCGCTGCTCGCCGGCGTGCTTATTCTGATCATGCCCCGACTGCTGAACTATATCGTCGCGGTATATCTGATCGTCATCGGATTGCTGGGACTGTTCGGCGACATACATCTGAGATAGCTGGAGAACGGAACATGCGCTACGCACTCGTTGTGCTGGGACTGCTGATCGGGTCGGTGAATTCGGCCATCGCCCAGGTCAGCATCGGTATCGGGCTTCCCAACGTGAGCATCGGGATCAACGTGCCGCTGTACCCGGAGCTCGTCCGGGTGCCGGGCTATCCCGTCTACTACGCGCCGCGGCTGAATGCGAACTTCTTCTTCTACGATGGCATGTACTGGGTATACGAGCACGACAATTGGTACGCGAGCACCTGGTACAACGGGCCCTGGGGGCTCGTGTCCCCGGAGGTCGTGCCGCTGTACGTGCTGCGTATCCCCGTGCGCTACTACCGGGCTCCTCCTCCGTACTTTCACGGGTGGCGCGCGGACGCGCCGCCGCGCTGGGGCGAGCACTGGGGCCATGGATGGGAGCAGCAGCGAAGCGGATGGGACAAGTGGGACCGCAAGGCCGTTCCAGCGCCCGCGCCGCGTCCTGTCTACCAGCGGCAGTATTCAGGCGAGCGGTATCCCCGAGTGGAGCAGCAGCAGCAGGAGGTTCGCAGCCGGAATTACCGTTACACGCCGCGTGACCCCGTAGTGCGGCAGCACTATCAGGGTCAGGCAGCGCAAAGAGCGCCCGCGCCGCAGGGGCAGGGACAGGGGCAGGGCCAGAAGCAGGGGCAGGGCCAGGGGCACAAGCAGGAGAAAGACCGCGACCAAGGCGGCAAAGGCGGTCAGGGACAAAACAGGTAGCGCGGGCTCCCTCAGCGGCGCGCGCGCAGCGACCGGCGCGTTTCGTTCGACCGGTGCAGCGCCTGCTCGACCAGGCGCCGCAGTTTTTCCTGCCGCCACCAGTAGCGATGGTTCACAACGCCTGCGCCGGTACCTCGGGCTTGTTCGCCGGGCCGGGGTAGCGCGCCTTGCTCGCGCTCGAGCTGCGCCTGTCCGAGCCTGCGCGCCGCTTCATTCGCGTCGATCGTGGCGGCGGGTCGCGAGGAAATGGCCGAGCTGCTGGCCAGCGCGTGCGACACGTCCAACGCCGACACGGTCACCGTTTGCGCATGCGCGGTCGTGCCGGCTCGATCGGTAAACGCGACGCGCCCCGCGGCATCGACCTGCTTGTAGACCGTTTGCGCCGACACGCCCGCCGCGGCGCAAAGAAACGCCGCGGCGCAGATTCGCGGCGCGACATCCAGAATACGGCGGCGGCAAGCGTTCATAAGGTTCTGTGAAAAGGCCCGGAACGAAACTTCCGTTACCGGGCCCCGTACGTCTGGTGCATGAGACTCTGGTTATCGGGTGCTGACGAGCACCTCGACCCGGTCGGCGCGTTGCAGCAGCGGATCGCCGAAGGCGCCGGTCTGGATCTTGGAGGCCGGTACGCCCGCCTGGAGCAGCGCGGCACGTACGGTGCTGACGCGGCGATTGCTCAGGTCCGCGTTGTTCGGGTCGATCGAGCCGTCGATGCCGACCTGTTGCCCGGGGTTCTGGCTCAGATAGCGCGCGACATCGGACGCCTTGCCCGAGTCGGAAGACCGGAGATCCGACCTGTCGAGATCGAACCAGAAGTCCTTGAACGGGGTCCAGCTGCCCACCGGGCCGCCTGGGCCTTGCGCACCGGTCTGGCCGATCGCCCCTTGCGGGCCGGCGGCGCCGGTACGGCCGGTCGGGCCGACGATACCCGCCATCTCGGTGTTGCCTTGCGCGCCCGTATCTCCGGTTGCGCCCTGCGCGCCGGTGGCACCCGTCGCTCCGACCGGTCCGGTCGGGCCGACCTGGGTCGGGCCTTCCGCGCCCGTGCTTCCCACCACGCCTTGGATACCCGTGGGTCCGGCAGCGCCTGTGGCGCCGGCAGGGCCGGGCAGACTGTCGCCTTGCGCTCCCGTGGCGCCGGTCACGCCTTGCGCGCCCGTCGCTCCCGTCGCGCCGACGGGGCCGGCACGTCCCACGACCCATTTGCCTTCGCTGCCCGTGGCTCCAGCTGGACCTTGCACGCCCGCGGGGCCGGTTGCGCCGGTCGCGCCGACAGGTCCGGCCATTGCCAGCCCCGTCGTGCCGGTGGCGCCAGTCGCGCCTTGTGCGCCGGTGGCGCCGGTGGCGCCGGTCGGCCCGGCAGGGCCGACGTAACTCACGGGGGACTCGTTCATCGCGCCCGGCTGCGTCGTGCTGCACCCTGCGGCGAACAGCGCGATCACTGCGAGCGAAAGCCTGCTTCTCATCGTTACGGATTTCATGGCAATTCCTTTTGTGTGACGAACTACAAACGCGCACTTGACTGAAATCATTCGCATCGCAATCGTGGATGAGCGCTACGGTTCGTGACGCACGTTACGCGGACCGCGCGGCCGGGTCCGTGCGCTGGCGCGCTTAGCGCGCTGCCGCAGACGATCAGTGAAGCAGAGGGCCCGTGTCAGCGCCGTGGCTTGCCGACGTCCTCGATTGCTTCGGCGGTGTCGCTGAAGAACGGCAGAGCAAGATGCAGGTTCATTCATTCGCCGGTCGCAAGCCCTGTGAGGACGGCGACGAAGACCAGGAATGAAGTGATTGAATTCTTGCTGATCGCTCCTTGCGATCAACCGCAATTATTGCCTTCTCACGGAGACGCTCTGTGCGCTGGCGTCCGCTGGCCGCGATCATTCTTGTGTTCCGGCCCGCAGCCGGAGTCGACCGTCGCGATCGGCAGTGTCTCGCTCAGACAGCCAGCGGCACGAGCAGCGGAGCAATCACCATGGCACCGATCACGATGGCGACATTGTTGTGATTCGCAAAGTACATTCGCGAGAAGCGCGCTGCGTCGCTGATGTCCTCGTACAACTCCTGCCGGCTGATTCGTTCCGGTAGTTTTTCCTCTGGCGACGACTCGGCGGGCGCAGCCTCTTCCGCCAGCTCGACCCGCGGCAACGTGGCTTCGCCCGGGAGAACCAGGACGCGGCAACCCTCCTGGCCGGTGTACTTTTTCTCCAACAAATCCAGCACCGCCTCGGTCTTTTCGCCTTCCAACAGAATCTGCACCAATGCCTCGCCCTCGCGCAACCCAACCTGCCGCACTTCCAATACCGCTTGCTCGACGAGAAGCTGCCGCAGATCCTCGCCCGCAGGATCCGGCAGCACCATCTCGATCAATCGCAGTGTCACGAGCGTCTCATCCTTTCCATTTCCAGTTCCGGATCTCCGGCATGTCCCGGCCGTTCCTGTCGATGTATTGCTTGTGCTCGATCAGTTTGTCCTTGAGCTGCTGCTTTAGGTAGATGCCCTTGTCGCCGGTCTGCGGGAGGCGGTCGATGGTGTCCATCACGAGGTGGAAGCGGTCCAGGTCGTTCAGCACCGTCATATCGAAGGGCGTGGTGATGGTGCCTTCTTCCTTGTAGCCGCGGACGTGGATGTTGTCGTGGTTGGTGCGGCGGTAGGTCAGCCGGTGGATCAGCCACGGGTAGGCATGGTAGGCGAAGATGACCGGCTTGTCCTTGGTGAAGAGCTCGTCGAAATCCACGTCGCTCAGGCCGTGCGGGTGTTCGCTTGGCGGTTGCAGCTTCATGAGGTCGACGATGTTGACCACGCGGATCTTCAGCTCGGGCAGATGCTCGCGCATGATGGAGACGGCGGCCAGCGTCTCCAGCGTGGGCACGTCGCCGCAGCAGGCCATGACCACGTCGGGCGCGACGCGCTGGTCGTTGCTCGCCCACTGCCAGATGCCGATGCCCTCGGTGCAGTGCTTGACGGCGGCGTCCATCGTCAGCCATTGCGGTGCCGGGTGCTTGCCCGCGACCACGACGTTGACGTAATGGCGGCTGCGCAGGCAATGGTCCATCACCGAGAGCAGGCAGTTGGCATCCGGCGGAAAGTAAACCCGCACGACCTCGGCCTTCTTGTTCACCACGTGGTCGATGAAACCTGGATCCTGGTGGGTGAAGCCGTTGTGATCCTGGCGCCAGACATGGGAGGCCAGCAGGTAGTTCAGCGAGGCGATCTTGCGCCGCCACGGCAGGTGCGCCGTGACCTTCAGCCACTTGGCGTGCTGGTTGAACATGGAATCGATGATATGAATGAACGCCTCGTAGCAATTGAACAGTCCGTGCCGCCCGGTGAGCAGATACCCCTCCAGCCACCCCTCGCACTGATGCTCGCTGAGCATCGAGTCCAGCACGCGTCCAGCGAGCGCGAGAAATTCGTCGTTCGGCACGCTCCTCGCGTCCCATTGGCGCTGGGTCACCTCAAACAGGGCTTCCAGGCCGTTGGACAGCGTTTCGTCGGGGCCGAAGACCCGGAAATTGCGCTGCTCGGCGTTCAGCTTCGCCACGTCGCGCAGGAAACGCCCGAGCACATGCGCGTCGCCGATCCCGGGCGCGCCCGGCGCGGGCACGTCCTCCGCGTAGTCGCGGAAATCCGGCATGCGCAGGTCGCGCAGCAGCATGCCGCCGTTGGCGTGGGGATTCGCGCCCATGCGTCGATCGCCCCTGGGCGCAAGGTCGGCCAGTTCCTGCTTCAGGCGGCCCTGCTCATCGAACAGTTCCTCCGGCCGGTAGCTTCTCAGCCAGTCTTCCAGCAGCTTGAGGTGTCCGGGATGGGTCTCCGGGTCGGCCAGCGGCACCTGGTGCGCACGGAACGTGCCTTCAACCTGCAAGCCGTCGACGACCTTCGGGCCGGTCCAGCCCTTGGGTGAATTGAGGACGATCATCGGCCAGCGCGGCCGCGTGAGGTTGCCGTGGACGCGGGCGTCCTGCTGGATCTGCTTGATTCTTTCAACCGCTGTGTCGAGCGCAGCGGCCATCGCCTCGTGCATCGGCTCGGGCTCGTGGCCTTCGACGAAGTAGGGCATCCAGCCGTAGCCTCGCAGCAACTGCTCCAGTTCCTCGCGCTCGATGCGGGCGAGGATGGTCGGGTTGGAAATCTTGTAGCCGTTGAGATGCAGGATCGGCAGCACCGCGCCGTCGGTGGCCGGATTGAGAAACTTGTTGGAATGCCACGCCGTGGCGAGCGGGCCCGTCTCCGCCTCGCCGTCGCCGACGACGCAGGCGACGACCAGATCGGGATTGTCGAACACCGCCCCGAACGAATGGCTGAGCGAATAGCCCAGCTCGCCGCCCTCGTGGATCGAGCCCGGGCACTCGGGCGATGCGTGGCTGGGAATGCCGCCGGGAAACGAGAACTGGAGAAAGAGCTTGCGCAGCCCGGCCTCATCCTGGCTGACGTTGGGGTAGATCTCGCTGTAGGTGCCCTCGAGATAGGTGTTGCCCACGACCGCGGGGCCGCCATGCCCCGGGCCGGCGACGTAAATCATGTCGAGGTCGTATTTCTTGATGACCCGGTTCAGGTGCACGTAGATGAAGTTCTGCCCGGGGGTCGTGCCCCAGTGGCCCAGCAGCATGTGCTTCACGTCCGCGAGCGCGAGCGGCCGCTTCAGCAGCGGATTGTCGTAGAGATAAATCTGCCCGACCGACAGGTAGTTCGCGGCGCGCCAGTAGGCGTCCATCTTGTGGAGCAGTTCGGGTGAAAGAGTTCTTGTCGCCATGGTTCATTTCTCCTTCCTCGTGCCAAGAAGCGGCCCGATCCCCGGTGGCGGCAATTCCGGCGCGCCAACCAAGCGCTACTTCGCCAGCTTTCTGCGGATGGCTTTCAATTCCCGGCGGCGGTTTGCAGTGGTCCTCGGATAGGTCATCTCGAGTCCATCGAGCGCATCAAGGATGACCCTGGAAACGATCAGCCGGGCGTTTTCCTTGTCATCGGCGGGAACGACGTACCAGGGTGCATGATCGGTGCTAGTGGCCGCTAGACAATCCTCGTAGGCCGTCATGTACTGGTTCCAGAATTTCCTCTCGTAAATGTCGGTGAGGCTGAACTTCCAGTTCTTTTCCGGTTCATCGATGCGCGCGAGGAATCGCTTTCTCTGCTCTTCCTTCGACAGGTGGAGGAAGAACTTTAGGATTCGCGTTCCGTTACGGTAGAGATGGTTCTCCAGGTCCATGATGGAGCGATAGCGCTCCTTCCAGATGGTGCTCCCATCGGGCAGCGGTTCCGGCAGGCGTTGGTTGCGCAGGATCTCCGGATGGACCCGAACGATCAGCACTTCCTCGTAATAGGAGCGGTTGAAGATGCCGATGCGGCCGCGTTCCGGCAGGCATTGGGAGGTACGCCATAGAAAATCATGATCGAGCTCCGTGGCGCTCGGATGCTTGAAACTGAACACCTGACAGCCCTGCGGATTGACGCCGGACATGACGTGCGCGATGGCGCCGTCCTTGCCGGCAGCGTCCATCGCCTGGAAGATCAACAGCAGCGCATAGCTGTCGGACGCGTACAGAAGGCGTTGCTGCTCGCTCAATTCCTCAACGTGTTGTTGCAGGAGCTTCTTGTAGTGCTTTTGCGATTTGAAGAAGGGCTTCACGATCGTCGGCCACTTCCCGAGTTCGACCTTGTCTCCGGGCCGCACCCGGAAATCCTTTGAATTGACTTTCATCTACGCTCCTTGGGCCATGTTCGGCGTGTTATTCGCGTCCGTTCCTTTGCGGGGCTCGTCTTTCCGAATCTCCCGCTCCGCCTTGTCCCAGTCCTGAACTGCTCGGCCGTCCTGGCGGCCTCGCTGCCCGTACAGTTCATAGGCTCGTTTGGCGATCTGCGCCTTCAATTCGGACGGTGTCCTGGCTTTGACGGGATCAAAAATCCGGTACGCGAGCAGTTTCACGCGGTCATTCAGGAGGAGCCACAGCAGAGCATAGCCCCACACGAACCCGGCCCAACCCCATCCCAGGGGCGTCATGAACAAGCCGTAAACCGCGATCAGCGTCGCCACGATTTGGGTGCCGAGCACGGCTCCCCACAAAATCCGAGGGGGGCAGACCGTATAGCGGGTGGCTAGCCCGGGCTTGTTCACTCATGGTCTTTCCTTCAAATTTGTCCTCGACGCCGTTCCCGGCGAAAGCAGCCGTCAGACGATGGCAAAGCGCGGAAATACAAAGCGCTTGGCCTGATCCAGCAGCAGCGCGAAGGCCGCGCAGGCGATGAGCAAACCCACGACCAGCGCGGCTGGCAGCGGCGCCATCAGCCAGCCCAATAGGGCGAACAGGCTCACGGCGACGATATCGCTCAAGCTTGCCAGGGCCATCCAGCGTGCGGGCGCGAAGGACCACAGCCTGCCGTCGGTGCGCAGCACGTAGATGCAGGCCTGGTTGGTGAACACCAGCAGCAGAAACACGACGGTTTGCAGTTGCGCCGGGCTCAAGCCCTGTGTGCTGCGCGTCCACCAATAGGCCGAAAAGGAAAACAGCAGCGACAGCGCCCCGAACACCGACGCCGCGCCCATCAGCCGCCCCACCGCCCAGCGCTGCGGCATGGCTGCTGGCTGCACGCGGTCCGTGGCGATGGTCATGGTGACGAAATCATTGGTGAACAGCAGCAGCACGATCAGCGTGGCCGACATGACGAAACTGCCCGTGAGCCACAGTCCGAGAGTGAGGAACACCACGACCTCGACGGTCTTGAGCGTCTTGTTCAGGGTGTAGGTCAGCATGCGCCGATGTACTTCGCGCCCGGTGCGCACCACGGTCAGCACTCCGCCCAGGCCGGGGTCGGTCAGAACCACGCCGGCCGCCGCCTTGGCCACGTCGGTTGCACTGGCCACTGCGACGCCGAGCTCGGCCTGGCGCAGCGCCGGCGCGTCGTTGACGCCGTCGCCGGTCATGCCGGTGACATGACCGGTGCGCTGCAGCGCCTGCACGATGGCGTGCTTGCCCTCGGGCAGCACGCGGGCGAACAGATCGCAGTTCTCGGGGTCGTGCAAGGCCTCGCCCTTGGCCTCGCATACGCGCGTTCCCAGGCCCAGCCTGGCGCCGATGGCGCGGGCGGTTTCCAGCGCGTCGCCGGTGGCCATGCGCACGCGAACGCCGAGCCGGGTGAGCTGTTTGATGAGATCGGCGGCGTCGGGACGTGGCGGGTCCGACAGGCCCACCACACCCAGCAGTTGCAGCGATTCCAGGGGCCCGACGGCCACCGCCAGTACGCGTGCGCCGCTTTCGGCCAGCTTGCGCTCGGCCGCATCCAGCGCGGCCCGTTGTTCGGCGCCGAGCTTGCATAGCGGCCCGATGACGCTGGCCGCGCCCTTGAGCGCATGCCATTCGTGCCCATCCACGGTGTACACGCCTTCGCTGCGCCGGGTGGCAGGGTCGAAGGGGTGGAAGGCCTGCCGCCCCGGAGCATCCTTGAGCAGACCTTGAGCGCGCGCGGGAGCGAGCACGGCGAGGTCCAGCGGGTCCTGGGTGGCGTCGTCGCTGGCCAGAGCTGCAGCGCGCAGCACGGCGTGCTCGTCGCTGCCGGCGGCAAGCGCGGCCACGCCGGCCAGGGTCAGCGTGTTTTGCGTCAGCGTGCCAGTCTTGTCCGACACCAGCGTGTCCATCGCCGCGGCTTCTTCCACCGCGGGCAGGCGGGTGACCAGCACGCCCTGGTGCGCGAGCTGCATGCTGCTGACGGCAGTGGCGAGGGTGTAGGTGGCAGGCAGCGCCACCGGCACGGACGCCACCAGGAGCATCAGCGAGAACACCGCGGTGTCCGCCAAGGGCATGTGGTGCAGCAGGGCGTAGACCACCACCAGTACCACCAGCGCGGCGTCGAAAATCACCAGCCGCTTCACGATGGCGAAGATGGTGCGCTGCATGTGGCTGGGCGCGTTGGACGTGCGTACGAGTTCCGCGGTGCGTCCGTAGAACGTGTGGGCGCCGGTGGCGCTGACTTCGCCGCTGGCCTCGCCCTGGCGCACGATGGCGCCCGTGTAGGCCGGCTTGCCGGGGCCGCAATCCACCGGCAGCGATTCGCCGGTGAGGGCCGCCTGGTCCAGCGCCACTGCGCCGTCGAACAACGCCAGATCGGCCGGCACCAGATCGCCCGCGCGCACATGCACGATGTCGCCCGGCACGACCTGCTCGGCCGGGATCTGGCTCCACTTTCCGTCGCGCAGCACGCGCGCATTTACATGCAACTGCTTGCGTAGCAGCGCCAGCGCATCCTTGGCGCGCTGCTCCTGCGCGAAGGCCACCACCGCGTTGAACACCAGCAGCGCGGCGATCACCAGCGCTTCCATCCAGCGCGCCAGCGCGAGCTGGAGCACGATCACCGCCTCGAGCATCCATGGCACCGGCGCCCAGAACTTGGCGAGAAGCTGCCGCCACGCCGGCACGACCTTGCCGGCAATGGCATTGGGGCCGACCTGCGCCAGCCGTTGCTGCGCCTCGGTGGCGCTCAGGCCCTGCCGATGGTCGGTCGGTGGCGGCGCGGGCGTAATGTTTTCGACCCGGAGGCTCTGGCCCAGGTCGTGAAGCTGCCGTGAAGCGTTCATGTCGTCTCCCGTCCCGGATTGCGGACCCTGGCAGGCCCGACCAACGCGGGCAAATCGAAATTGCGCAGATCGCCGATACGCTCGATCGCCAGGTCTGCCGGCGGATAGGTGGAGATGTTATGCGGGTCGAGCGCGTAATGGCCCTGGCGCGGAAAAACGGTCGTGAGCCGGTTCCCCAGGAGCTTCTTCATCGCCGCCAGGATGCGCAGCTTGTCGTCCACCATCAAATAATGGCGCGCCGGGTAGCGCCGCTCGAGATCGGCCAGCATCTGCTCCTTGTGAATGTAGATCAGCACCCGGCCTTCGACGGCTTCCCATAGCCCGGAACGCTGGACCTTGCGCGGTTGGAAGACAACGTCGCCATCCGACAGGATGACCGTCGGTCCCCAACGGGCAAGATGCGACATGGCCTCGAGCGCGCCCGGATACAGTCGGTCGGCAAACGGATAGTCCACAAGGAACGCGGACATCTGCAGCAGGCGTGGATCGCTCATCAAACCCAGCCGGTAGCGTTGCAGTGCGCCGAGGTAGTCCGCGTAACCCAGCTCGGCGCGCAGCGCCTCGAAGATTTCCCAGTATCGATCCCGGCTCTTCGGGCCGAACTCGCTTGCGAGATGCGCTCGGAGATCGTCCTGCACGCGGTCGTTGTCGAGCAGCGTATTGTCCACATCGAGCAGGAATACCACGTCGTCTGCGGCCGTCATGCTTGCGCCCGGCCCGGTACGGGGTTGTGCCAGCCGCCGTCGGTTGCGATGAGTGCGTCCGCTTCTTTGGGCCCCCAACTGCCGCGCTCGTACGGCGCGGTTCGGCGATGCTTTGTCAGAACAGGATCGACGGCCGCCCAGGCAGCCTCCACGGCGTCCTCGCGGGTGAACAGCGCGCCGTTGCCGGCCATGGCGTCGCCCAGCAGCCGCTCGTACGGCGCTTGCTCCCCCGGCTGCTCGTCGACGAGGTAAAGCTCCCGCTGATCGCCGATGAACTCCTTTCCTGCGCGCTTGACGCGAGCAGCGAGCGCGACGGCGGAACTGGGGGAGAGGCGAAAGCGCAGATAGTTGGCCCATCCGGCGGCGGGCGCCGAGTCGGCGAACAGCCGCTGCGGCGGCGGCTTCAGCGCGACGATCACCTCCGCTGCGGTTGTGGCCAGAAACTTGCCCGAGCGCAGGTACCAGGGCACCCCTTCCCAGCGCCACGAGTCGATGAAAAGCCGCAGGGCGCAGAACGTCTCCACGTCGGAACACCTCGCCACGCCCTTTTCCCTGCGGTAGCCGGCATACTGCCCGCGCACCAGGTCGCCGGGTTTCAGCGGGCGCATGGCCTGGAACACATCGGCGGTTTCGCCGTGCACCGCTCCGAATCCCCTGTAGGTCGGCGGCTCCATGGCGAGCAGCGCGACGATCTGGAACAGATGGTTCTGGACGACGTCGCGCAGGCAGCCGGCGGTTTCGTAGAACGCGCCGCGGCTCCCGACGCCGAAATCCTCGGACAGGGTGATCTGGACGCTGGCCACGTAGTTGCGGTTCCAGATCGGCTCCAGGAACGAATTGGCGAAGCGGAAATACAGGATATTCATGATCGCTTCCTTCGCGAGGAAGTGATCGATGCGGAAAATCGAGTCTTGCGGGAACACGGACCGTGCGATGCGGTTGAGCTCCCGCGCCGAGGCCAAGTCGCGTCCGAACGGCTTTTCGACGACTACGCGTGCCTCATCGGCCAGGCCGGCGGCGCCGAGCCCCTTGATGACGGTGGCGAAGAGCGCGGGCGGGATGGCGAGGTAGTGCGCCGGGCGCCGCGCATCGCCCAGCGCCTTCTTGAGCGCTTCGAACGTGTCCGGATCGTTGTAGTTGCCGTCGACATAGCGGAGCAGGGAGAGCAGGTGGCGGAGGGCACGCCGGTCGTCGATCCTGCCGGAAGTCCTAATGCTGTCGGTCGCCCGCTGGCGAAGCTGCGCCAGGCTCCACTTCGAGGACGCGACGCCGACCACCGGAACCTTGAGAACGCCCCGCTTCGCCATCGCATAGAGCGCCGGAAAGATCATCTTGTGCGCGAGATTGCCCGTCACGCCGAACAGCACCAGCGCGTCGGAGCGAGGCGTGCTGGGGTTCGCCTTGTCCATCTCAGCTTCGTCACCTCATCCTATTCGTCTTCTTCTTCTCGTCATGCCAGCTCGTCGATCGAGGCGCAGCCCCGAACGCCGCGGCCCGCGAGCTTCTTCACCGCGGCCGGGCGCATGTCGTAGACGACGCACTTGTGGCCGTCCTTCGCCAGGCGCCGCACCAGACTGGCTCCCATGCGCCCCAATCCGATCATGCCGAGATGCATCCCGAATCTCCTTCCTTACATGGAAATCCGACGCGAAAACGTGGGGCTTCGTCTCGCAGACCGCGATCGAATCCACCGAGTTCGCGTCTGGATGAAACGCGGGATGGCGATTGCGAGATCAGGCCGCGACCTTGGGCGGAAGGGCGACCTCCGCATCGGGCACTGCCTTGCTGGCGAACGCGAGCGCCAGCGTCGTGGAAGGGTTCAGGCTGTCGACCATCGAACTCGGAATCAGGATCGTGGCACCCCGTTCCTTCGTGGTCTCGTAAATGATATTCATGGCTCGCAGCTGAAGCGCGGCGGGATGCCCGGCGTAAATATCGGCGGCCTCGACGAACTTTCCGGCAATCGCGGCTTCGGCTGAGCCGAGAATCACCCGCGCCTGCTTCTCGCGCTCGGCCTGGGCCTGACGAGACATGGCGTCCTGTAGTGCCTCAGGGATGGCGACGTCACGAATTTCCACCGAGCTCACCGTGATGCCCCAGGGAGCGGTCTTTTCGCCGATCTCGTTCTTCAGCTGCTCGTCGGCGTCCTTGCGGTCGGACAACAGTGCAGCCAACATCGAAGAACCAATCATCTCGCGCAGCGAGGTTTGCGCAACCCGGTCGATGGCCTCGCGATAATTGGTGATCGCCAACGCCGCCTTTTCGGCATCGTGCACGTGCCAAAAAATGATTGCATCCACGTTGACCGGAACCGTGTCCCTGGTGAGTGCCTGCTCCGCATTGAAGGCCGTGGTCTGGATGCGTCCGTCGATTACCGCGACCACGTTGTCGACGACCGGGATGATGGCGAACATGCCCGGCCCCTTGACGCTTTGCAGCTTCCCCATCCTCAGGATCACGAATTTCTGCCACGCGTTGGCCATCTTCAGCGACAGCGCGATGATGGCTGCGACGCCGAAGAACGGAAGCGCAAGGTACAGATTCACCCATTGTCCGGTCGCAAGGCCTGCGAGGACGACGACGAATACCAGGAATGACGTGATTGGATTCATGTTGATCGCTCCTTGTGATCAACCACAATTATTCTCGTCTCACCGTAACGCTCTGTGCGTCGGCGCACACTACCGGACGTAACTTTCCTGTCACCACGCGGCGCTCTCCATACCTGTCGCAAGGCGACAGGATCCCTGCCGGCACGTCACTCGGCCATCGCCCTGTGTGTGGACTTGCGTTAACGCGGCAGCGCTAACGCGCGAGCGCAGACGTTGTCGACGGTGAAGCCATACTCACGCATCACAACCGCGCCGGGCGCCGATGCGCCAAAGCGATCCACGGCGAGCACATCGCCGCGGCGCCCAGCGGCAGCCCGGATGCCCGCTGTCCGCTTTTTGCACGGCATCGACCGAAAGGAAGCGCAGCGCATTGACGCAACGCTCGTCCAGGGCGGTCATGAACAAGCGATCGAGTCGCGATGGCCTAAGGAGCGGAGCGAGGCGAGCCGCGCGAAAGATCGACCACGATCAGCACATCGTCGCCGAAGCGCGGCGCGCCGAGAGTCCTCATCAGTTGCTGCTCCTGCGCCGTGGACTCCATGCGTAGAAAGCACAGCGCGCGCCGTCTCTCGGCCTCGGCCATGGTGAGCACGTCAATATGCGTAACTTTGCCGAATTCGGTGCAAAGCTCCTGCACCGCGGACTTGAGGCTCGAAGCGTCGCGGCAGCTCGCGAGCGACCTCATGCGGTCTGCGCAGTTCGTCATGCCGCTGCTGGAAAACGGAAGGCCGACCGTGGCAGCGGGTCCAGCGGCGTGCGCGGGATGTTGGCGCATGGCGCACCAGGCAGGAGTTGTGTGTAAAGCGATGATCCCCCGCGCGCTGTCCAGGGTCCGTTCGATACCGAACATATAACGCGCCGCGAGACAAAGTTTTTGATGTGCGTTGCCCGAAGCTGACGGCATCCGGCGCCTCGGCGTGTGCCAGCGCACTGAATTCGCGGCCGAACAGGCTCATCGTGCGGGTCGCATGCCACTACCCAACCGAATGGAGCTCAAGATGAAAAGAACAGTGATTGTGTCCGCCATCGTGGCGGTGTTTTTGACCACGGGAGGATCCGCGTTCGCCCAGGGTCAAGGAAATGGCGATCGCAACGACCGCGGTCGCAATGACCAGATGCAACGCCAGGGCCAGCAGGACCGGCGTGACTACCAGGGTGACGCGCAATACGACCAGCGAGGCGGCGTACGCGGCGCAGGGCCGAACCACGACTTTCAACGCGGGCAGCGCCTTCCGGCCGAATACCGCAACAAGCAATATGTGGTCAACGACTGGCGCGGCCACCATCTCACCGCGCCGCCCCGCGGCTACCATTGGGTGCAAACGGGCGCCGACTATGTCCTGGTTGCGATCGCTACCGGCGTCATCTTGCAGCTGTTGCTGAGCAACTGAGAGCCCCCGATCGCGAAACGGAAAGTTGCATCGGAATGACGGACATGTCACCTGCAACCTCCGACGGCATGACCATCGCCGTCCGCATTCACCCCCACCCGCCGCCGAGAGCCTTGAACAGGCCGATCGAGGCTTGGAGCCGCGAGAGCCTGACCTGCACGAGCTGATCCTCGGCCTGAAACAGCGTCCGCTGCGCGTCGAGCAGGGTGAGCAGATCGTCAATGCCTTCGCGGTAGCGAATTTCCGCAAGCCGCAGCGCGGTTTGCTGCCGCTCCACGACTTGTGCCAGCAGGATTTCCTGGTTCGCCGTGCTGCCGCCGGCGGCCAGCGCGCCTTCGACGTCGGCCAACGCGGCAAGGATGGATTTGCGGTAGTCCGCCACCAGTTCGCGCTCGCGCGATGCCGCCACGTCGACCTGCCCGCGCAGACGGCCGCCATCGAAAATCGGCTGCAGTAGCGAGGCGCCCAGCGCCAATCCCGCGGTGGGCGTGTTGAGGAAATCGATCAGCACGTTGCTCGCGAGTCCGGCCGATCCGGTGAGCGCGATGCTGGGCAGCAGTGCCGCGCGCGCCGCGGCGACGTTGGCGTTGGCCGAGGCCAGTTGCGCCTCGGCGCTTGCGAGGTCGGGCCGGCGGACGAGCAGGTCTGCGGGAA
>Ga0316620_10000193_pt1 | contig 23875 bp, 17 predicted proteins | sample OWC_Aug_M1_C1_D5_FD_207651 | JGI IMG/M metagenome (GOLD analysis project Ga0316620, IMG submission 207651) | Wetland soil microbial communities from Old Woman Creek delta, Ohio, United States - OWC_Aug_M1_C1_D5_B | ecosystem: Environmental > Terrestrial > Soil > Wetlands | place: USA: Ohio...
CCGTTCGTGGCCAGGGCGGCGGCAGCGGCCGGGGTCGACGGCTTCTTCGTGGAGGTCCACCCCGATCCGCCCAACGCCCTGTCCGACGCCGCCACCCAGCTCAGCCCGGGCGAGCTCGACGTCCTCATCGGGCAGCTCGAGAGCATCTCGCATCTAGTCCGGGAGATGACCCCATGACTCTCGGGGTGGCACGGCGGGTGCTGGAGATTGAGGCCGAGGCGATCCGGCGCCTGACCGCAACTCTGGGTGAGGAGTTCGAGCGCTGCGTGGAGCTGATCCTGGAGTGTCGGGGACGGGTGGTGTGGACCGGCATGGGCAAATCCGGACTGATCTGTCGCAAGGTGGCCGCCACCATGCGCTCCACCGGCACTCCGGCCCTGTTCCTCCACCCCGCCGACGCGGTCCACGGAGACCTCGGCATGCTCACCGCCGAGGATCTGGTGGTGGCAGTTTCCAACTCGGGCGAGACCGAGGAGATCCTGCGCCTGCTCGAGGTCGTCAAGCGCCTCGGCGTTCCCCTGATCGCGCTCACCTCGTACCCCTCGTCGACCCTGGCCAGGGCTGCAGACGTGCACCTCGACCTCGGCGTGACGCGGGAGGCCTGCCCGCTGAATCTCGCGCCCACCGCCTCGACCACCGCCAGCCTTGCCCTCGGCGATGCCCTGTCGATGGCGGTATCGGTGCGCAAGGGCTTCAAGGAGGAAGACTTCGCCCGCCTCCATCCGGGTGGCAAGCTGGGCAAGCGCTTCCTGCGGGTGCGAGACCTCATGCACACCGGGGACGCCGTACCCAGGGTCGAACCGGACACTCCCATGAAGGACGTGATCTACGAGATGAGCCGCAAAGGCCTCGGCGTGACCACCGTTCAGGATCCCTCTCACCGGCTGCTCGGTGTGATCACCGACGGCGACCTGCGCCGTCTCATGGAGCGCGACCAGCACCCCCTGGCCCACACCGCGGCCGAGGTCATGCGCTCGGGCGGTGTGCGGATTGACGCCGACGAACTCGCCACTGCCGCCCTGCGTCTGCTCGAGGAGAGGCGCATCACCTCGCTGATGGTCACCGATGCCGAGGGTCGCGTCGAGGGCGTCCTCCACCTCCACGACCTGTGGGGTGTCGGGCTCTTCTAGCAATCCGGCTGCGCCAGATTGCCATCTCGATGTCTGCTCGGGTTGCTCCTGCTACCATCGCAGGAGGACGGAGGTTGGGGTGGTCGAAGCCGAGGGTCGCAGGTTCCCGTTCCAGGGGGTGGAGGCGCTCAGTCCTGAGGCGCTGGAGACATTCCCGTACGAGTACCCCGGGCGCGAGGCCGTGGTCGAGATCTCCAGCGACGAGTTCACCGCCGTCTGTCCCTACTCCGGGCTGCCCGACTTCGGCTCGCTGACCGTGCGCTACGTGCCGGCTCGGGACTGCATCGAGCTCAAGTCCTTCAAGTACTACCTGCACAGCTTCCGCAATGTGGGGATCTATCAGGAGCACGCGGCCAACCGGATTCTGGACGATCTCGTCCGCTGCTGCGCGCCGGGCTGGATCGAGATCGTGCTCGACTACCGGCTGCGCGGCGGCATCCACACCGTGGTGACCGTCTGCCAGGGCCGGCGACGAGGTCGCAAACCCGGGGCGGTCTGTGAACCGGGCTAGCTAGCTGGCCTGGTCTCGCTGCGCGCGGAGCAGGTCGACGAGCTCGGCCATGTCCGCGGGCAGGGGAGCCTCCAGGGCGACGCGCTCCGATGTGGCGGGATGGTCGAACTCGAGCCGCCAGGCGTGAAGGGCCTGGCGGGGGAAGTCGCGGCAGGCAGCCTGGACTCGGGTGTCTGGGAGATTCCGCCACTGGCGTCCGGCATAGAGCGGATCGCCGACCACGGCGCAGCCGACATGGGCCATGTGGACCCGGATCTGGTGGGTTCTTCCGGTGACCGGCCGGCAGGCCACGAGGGCGAGGCCCTCGAAGCGCTCCTCGACCTCGTACAAGGTGCGGGACGGACGGCCCGAGGGAACCACGGCCATCCGCTCTCGCTGCCGCGGGTGGCGCGCGATGGGCGCATCGACCACGCCCGAGGGATCGGGCACCCCGTAGCAGACGGCGAGGTAGGTCTTGCCCACCCGACGCCGGCGGAAGGCGAGCGACAGCGCGTGGTGCGCGCTGTCGCACTTGGCCACCACCAGGAGCCCGGTCGTGTCCTTGTCGAGGCGATGCACGATTCCCGGTCGTTCCACGCCACCGATGCCCGAAAGGTCGTGGCAGTGGTGGAGCAGGGCATTGACCAGCGTCCCCGAGGGGTTGCCGGCAGCTGGGTGGATCACCAGGCCGGACGGCTTGTTGAGCACCAGCAGGTACGGGTCCTCGAAGACCACGTCCAGGGCGATGTCCTCGGGAGTGAGGGCGCTGGGTTCGGGCGGCGGCAGGTGGACCTCGAGCACATCACCGGTGCGGACCATGCTCGCCGGTCGAGCTGGGGCGCCGTTGCGGGTGACGTGCCCGAGGTCGATCAGATGCCGCACCCGGGAGCGGGTCCACTCGTCACTGAGACCGACCAGGCAGCGGTCGAGTCGCTGACCAGCCAGGGTCTCGGGCACGGTGAAGCGCCGGAGCCCGCTCACTGCGCTCGACGCCGCGCGGTCCATCCGAACAGGCCCAGTCCCGCCGCCACCATCATGAGGGCGATCAGCTGGCTGGTGGAGAGGGCGCCGTTGAACACGAAGCCGCGCGACGCATCGCCCCGGGTCCACTCGAGCAGGAAACGTCCGACGCCGTAGAGCACGAGGTAGCTGGCAAAGACTCGGCCGGCAACGGGGCGGCGCCGGTGAAGCGCGGCCAGGGCCAGGTACAGGCCAAGGTCGAAGATGGCCGCGTAGGCCGGGAACGGGTGGAGCTGGACGTGCAGGGGCGTGCCGACGTTGGCGCGCGCGACCGGGTCGGTGTAGGTGATGGCCCAGGGCAGGGTGCACGCCTTCCCCCAGCAGCAGCCGGCCGTCAGGCAGCCGACGCGGCCGAGGGCCTGGCCGAGCGCGAGCGAGGGAACGATCACGTCGAGAGTGGGGAGCCACGGCAGCTCGTACCTGCGCAGGAGCACCGCGGCCGCTGCCAGCGCGGCCAGGAAGCCCCCCAGGAAGACGCCACCGGCCCGGATCAGACCGAGGAGCTCCTCCGGATTCGCGACGTAACGCCTGAACTCGACGATTACCAGCAAGGTCTTGGCCCCGACCAGGGCCCAGATCACGCTCCACAGGGCAAAGTCCGCGACGCGGGTGCCGTCCAGCCCCGAGCGGTCGGCGCGCAGCTTGGTCGTCCACAAGGCGACCACGACCGCCAGGGCCAGGAGGACGCCGTAGGTGGGCACCGGGAAGAACCCGAGATCAATCAGTACCGGATGCATCCTCGGCCTCTGCGCTCCCGGAGCGGTGGGCCCGGATCTCGTGCAGGATAAGACAGGCCGCGCCGACCGAGATGGCGCTGTCGGCGAGGTTAAAGTCGGGCCAGGTGAGGAGCCGGTCGCCGATCCGCGCCCAGGCGTGGATGAAGTCCACCACCCAACCGAAGACGACGCGGTCAACGAGGTTGCCCACCGCGCCACCGAGAATGAGCCCGAAACCGACGCCGGCAAGGGTGCCGCGATGGCCCTGGCGTACGAGCATCCAGGCGATGAGGACGACCGCGCCAACGATCACCAGGTGGAGGAGGACCCGCGACAGTGGACCGCCACTGGCGAATAGGCTGAATGCGATGCCCCGGTTGTGGACGTGGGAGATGGCCAGCCCGGGGAAGAGAGGGACCAGGCTCCCCTCCGGGAGGCGGTGCAGGATGAGCTGCTTGGTGACCCGGTCCAGCAGCAGCACCAGCAGGGCGGTAAGCCAGGGAACGCGTCTCATGCTCGGAGAGGGAGCGTACGCGCCGCGCAGCGACCCGTCAACCTGGCAGCGCGGAGACGGTCCGTCGATCGATCAGGCGTCGAGGATCGAGCGCACTCTCTGGATCACCTCGCTGGTGGAGAACGGCTTGGTGATGTAGCCAGCTGCCCCCAGCTCGCGTCCGCGCAGGATGTCGTTGGAGAAGCCGTGGGCGGTCAGCATGATGATCGGGAGGTGGGAGGTGGCGTGCTGCGCGCGGAGCTTGGCCGCGAGGTCGAAACCGCTGGTCGGCGTGGCCAGTCCGACGTCGAGCAGGATGAGATCGATGGTCTGATCGGCGAGGATCTGTTCGGCGTCTTCGGCTGAGCGGGCTTCGAAGATCGCATAGCCCTCGCGCCGCAGCTTGAACGAGAGAATCCGCAGGATATACGGCTCGTCGTCCACGAGCAGGATGTGACGGCCCATCTCCAGCATTCTAGCGGTTTCCCGCGGAGGGTGGAGGCACGAAGTCCGGCACCGCTTCGTCGCCCTCGCAGCTCGCCGACTACAGCAGTCGCTTCACAGTCTCCGGGAGCACAACCTCGGCCACTATGAGCAGCAGGTGGAGCACACCGAAGGCGCTGATGGCGCCGCGGACCGCGGGCGAGTCGAGCAGCGTCGCCGCCGCGTCCGGCAGGCGGGTCAGGATGAGCAGCCAGGAGTCCGACCAGGGCAGGATGATCATCAGCAGACCCACGTGCACGAGGTAGCCCGCGTAGAGGAGCAGGAGCGCGAAGCGCACGATCCGCACCTGCGTATCTTACCTGCGCAGCCGCCGCTCGGAGGAGTCGCGCTCGAGGTCTCGGTCGTTCACGTTCCGGCGTGCCTCCGGAGCCGTGCCGTCGCAACCATGTCGCGGCAAGCATTCGACTTGGGTGGGAGGCAGGTACCGGTATTGCGGGTGCACGCAGTCGGGAGCGCGACCGAGAACGCAGCTGCGGAGCGTGCTACGGTTGGAGCGTGGCGGTGCGAATCCTGTGGGGCTCACCGCTCCCGCCGACGCGGTCGGGGGTGAGCGACTACGCGGTCGAGCTGCTGCCCGAGCTGGGCCGGATAGCCGAGGTGCGCCTGCTGACCCCCCCGGGATGGACCCGGCCGGAGGACTGGCCGCTCGACGCGCTTGAGATGGTGGCGGCCGATCTCGAGCCGGCGGCAGACGAGGTGTGTCTCGTCCACCTCGGCAACAACCCGTACCATGAGTGGTTGCTGCCGCGCCTCGTGGGGCCTCGGGTGGTCGCCGTCGTTCACGACCTCGTGCTCCATCACCTGCTCGTGGAGGCCACGGTGGCAAACGGGAGGTACTGCGACTTCCAGGAGCGCCTGACCAGCGCCCACGGCGAGGCGGCGGGGGCTCTGGCCCGGGCTCGCCGCGTGGGGATCTCGGGTCGGCGCGACCCGTTCCTGTTTCCGGCCACGGCCGCCTTCCTGGACCGCGCTGCGGCAGTCGTCGTGCACTCGCAATGGGCGCAGCGGCAGATCGCGCTTCAGCTCCCGCGCTTGCCGCTGGCGCGGGTCGGCCTGCCGGCGACCGATCCCGCCCCCGTGGACAATGACGCGATTCGGCGCGGCCTCGGGCTCGACGGCGATGAGGTCGTGCTGATGCACGTCGGCTTCCTGACACCGGAGAAGGGCTTGGAGGAGGTCCTGGGCGGGGTTGCCGCAGCCGCCCGGAGCGGGGTCCCGGTGCGGTTGGTCCTTGTCGGCGAGGGGAGGCTGCTGTCCGAGATCGGAGCAGTGGTCGAGGCCCTCGGCCTGGCCGGCAGGGTGACCGCCACCGGCTGGGTCTCGGCCGGGCGGCTCCGCGAGCTGCCCGCGGCGGCAGACCTGGGCGTGGTCCTGCGGACGCCCTCCGCGGGCGAGACCTCGGCGGCGGCGGTGCGTTTCCTGGCCTGTGGCACGCCCGTGGCCGTAGGCGGTACAAGGCAGTTTCTGGAGTGGCCCGAAAGCGCAGCGCCGCGGCTCACGCCTGGCCCGGCGGCGCCCGCCGAGCTCGCCCGACTGCTCGGCGGGGTGGCGGCCGAGCGCCGGAGCGGGGCGTGGAGCACCCGACGCGCAGCCGCCCGGCAGGCGTACGAGCAGGGCCACCGGCCTGCGATGGTGGCTCAGCAGCTGGTCGACTTCCTGGAGCGCGTGTTCGGATGACCGGTTCGACCGGGCCTTGGTGGCGGCCCGTTCTCGGGGAGGCGCTGAGCCGGCGGAGCTGCCGCCGGCTGCGCGCGCATCCGGGCGAGGTGAGGGCGGCTGTCCTGATTCCGCTCCTGGCCGGCGAGGATCGCCTGGACCTGCTCCTGGTGCGGCGGGCGGCCGGCCTGGCCAGCCACGCCGGGCAGGTGGCGTTCCCTGGAGGCGCACTCGAGCCTGATGACGCCGACGCCGAGCAGGCAGCGCTGCGCGAGGCGTGGGAGGAAGTGGCACTGCCGGCAGAGGCGGTGGAGGTCGTCGGCACCCTGCAGGACTTCCGAACTCCGACCGGATTCGTGATCTCGCCGGTGGTGGGAGTGGTTGGCGCCGATGTGACCCTGCAGGCTTCGCCGGGCGAGGTGGAAGCCATGTTCCGGGTCCCTGTAGCCCACCTCCTCGACCCGGCCGCCCTGCAGGTCGTGACCGTGGAGCGGCGAGGTCTCTTCTATCGCGGCGAGGCGCTGGTCCTAGCCGGGCACGTGGTCTGGGGAGCGACGGCGAGGATGCTGGTCGCGTTGCGCCGGGCGCTGCTGTCCGTGGACGGACCATGGCATGCGACCCGGTCACGCCGGCCTGACCTCGTCGAGCGCTGTCGCTCCGACGATTGCAGTCTGCGATGGGGCCTGGTCATCCGGGTCTGAGTCAGGCGTATCACTGAGCCCTGATGGAGGTGGCGCTCGACCCATGCCCGGAACGTCAGCCCGGGTGGTGAGCTGCGAGGCTCACCGTCTCGGAGGTGGAGGAGTGACCTCCTGGGCGCGGCCGGCGAGCTCCTCGGCCGCAGACGCCGCCTGCGCGTGCGAGAGGTTGCTCTCGATCGCCTGGTTGCCCGGGTCGACCTCGTGAGCACGCGCGAGGTAGGTGATGGCCTCGCTGAAGCGCGCCTGGCGGTAGAGAGCGACGGCGAGGAGGTTGAGGAGGGGCGCGTCGTTGGTCCGTGACTCCACGGTCGACCTGAGCAGCGACTCGGCCTCGCCCGGGCTGTCCCTCTTGAGGAGAAGGAGGGCGCGAAGGACGGCTAGGTCGCCGCTGTCCGGTTGGGCAGTTGCCGCCAGCACCCGCTCGGCCTCGGCGTACTGCTCGCCGGCAATGAGCCCGAGGACGAGGGCGCGGAGCACGTCAGGCGGCGCGAACCCGGCTTCGGTCGCGTTGCGTAAGCAGGTGACGGCCGCGTCGTTCTCACCCAGTGCGAGCCGGGCCTGGCCGAGGCGCGCCTGCAGCTGGGGATCGTCCTGGAGCAGGTTGGAGGCCGAACGCAGCGCTTCCATGGCGGCGGCGACCTGCCCCATCGAGAGCAGGATCTCGCCGCTGGCGAGCTGGACCTCGGGCAGGAGCGGGTTCTCGGCAAGGGCCTTTCCGAGCTCCTCCAGGGCGCGCTCCCGGTTCCCGAGCTTGGCATCGAGGAGCCCCAACGCTGCCCACGCCCGATCCGAGTGCGGATGGCGGTCGGTGAGATCACGGAAGACGTCGCGGGCTGCCGAGACCTCGTTCCTGGCCAGCGAGACCTCGCCCAGGCGGAGCTTGAGGCCGATGTTGTCAGGTTGCAGGCTGAGGGCCGACTTGAGGGCGAACTCGGCCTCCTGCCAGCGTCCGGCGCGCTGAGCGGCCTCGGCCATCAGCTCCAGGGCAGCGACGTTGCTCGGCTGACGGGAGACCGCTTCGCGCAACAGCTCGAGGCTGGTCTCCACGTCACCCTCGTCGAGCAGCCGGTTGGCCCGCAGGATGAGGTCCGTGGTCGAGACTGCCCCGGCTGGGGTGAAGCCGATCCCGGTGGCAAGGTCTCCCGACTCGAGGCGACCCTGCATGTCCTCGGCCTCGCCGGTGCGGCCGAGACGCTCGAGGATCTCGATGCGCCGCGGGAGCAACCGCCCGTCCTCCGGATACGAGACGAGCAGCAGGTCGACGTCAGCGAGCGCCGCCTCGAGGTCGGTTCCGGATGCCAGGCGCGCGTCGATGGCGGCCAGGGTGGCCTCGAGGTCGGGCCGCGGGAGCCCGGGTACGCCGCTGCCGGCGGCCATGGCCCTACGGCGGGCCGCCTCGAACAGGTCCAGGAACTCCTGAGTGTAGTAGTCCGGCACCAGGACCAGCCCGGGGTCTTCGAGCAGCGCGGCCTGGAGGTGGGTGTTCACCTCGGCTTCGCGACCGAGGGCGAAAAGGGTCCAGCCGATGCGGACGTGGAGCCGAGCTCGGTGTCCGGCGTCTTCGGTCTCGGACAGAGCCTGGGTGTAGAGGTCCACCGCTCGGCTGAACTCACCCTGCCGATAGGCCTGGAGGGCGGCGTCCTCGCTCGGGGTGGGCTCCTGGGCAAGGGCCGAGGCGCCCGCCACGAGGCAGGCTGCGAGAAACAGGATCGGCATTCCCCTGGCGCGCACTGCGGCCACACTCTACTCGCGACTCCCGATCAGGGCAAGGTCGGCAGCGAGGCGGCAGAGCGGCGGGAGCGATGGGCTCGACCGCCCGCCGGGTCAGGGCGGGGGCGCCGCCACCTCGACCAGCGGGGGGTTGGGCAGCCGCGGAACCGAGATCTCCTTGCGATACGGCCGGCTCCCCTCCCAGCGCACGATCAGGTCGTGGTTGCCCGCCTTGACCAGGCGCCGCAGCAGGGGCACTGGCCCCAGTCGTTCGCCGTCGAGGAAGGCGACGCCGCCAGCAGGGGCGGACTCGTCGAGGACCACGGTCAGTAGGCCCAGGTCGAGGGCCAGCGAGATGGTCTGGGTGTCGGCCGTCACCCGTCGCGTAACCTGCGTCGGGGGCAAGTCGGAGACGGTCAGGGTGAAGGTGTGGAGGCCGGGAGTGAGCGCGATCGTGCCGCCCGAGACCCGTCCCTGACCGAAGTGGGCTCCATCGACGATGAGCTCGGCCGGCGGATCGACGACCAGCCGCACGGTCACCGGCGCCCCGGGTATGGTCCCGCTCGGTGGACCCGGGTCCGCGGTCGGGGCTGGGGTGGGCGACGGGGTCGGCGTCGGGCTGGGCGTGGGGGTCGGCGAGGGTGAGGGGGTCGGGGTCGGGTGCCATGGCACCCCGCCCGGGAAGACCAAGCTCTGCACGTCCTTGGAGACGTACACGAGCACACCCGCGCAGAGCGCCAGGAGCAGCATGACCAGGAAGGTCAGCAGGACCCGGCTGGAGTGCCGTTCCGCGGCTTCGTGGACCGCGGGAGCGTGGTTGAGAAGCGCGCCCTGGGGGGTCGTGTCGCCTCGTAGCTGAGGCAGGTCGCGGGCGGTGGAGTCGCCGCGGATGGGCGCCGCCTCACGGTTGAGCTGGGAGACCACGTCACGGAGGATCTTGGTCGTATTCTCCTTCTGTGCCACGACGTCGGCGATCATCGGAATGCTGCGCAGAGCGTCGGCCAACTCGCCGGCGCTCTGGAACCTCGAGTCCGGGCTCTTGGCCATGCAGCGCTGGAGGATCTCGTCCATCGCCGCCGAGCACGAGGGGTGGAGGCTGCGCACCGGGGGTGGATTCTCGTTCAGGATCCGGTAGAGCACGTTGCTCAGAGAGTTGCCCGCGAAGGGCCGACTGCTGCTCACCAGCTCGTAGCCGACGACGCCGAGGGAGAAGATGTCGGTTCTGGGGTCAACGGCCTCGCCCTTGATCTGCTCCGGCGCGAGGTACCCGGCCGTGCCCAGCGCGATGCCGGTCTGGGTCAGCTTGGGGCCGCTCTCGAGGGACTTGGCGATGCCGAAGTCCATGATCTTGACCGTGCCGTCCTCGAGGACCCGGATGTTCGAGGGCTTGACGTCGCGGTGGATGATGCCGCGGTGGTGGGCGAACTCGAGGCCGTCGCAGACCTGGAGGAGGATCGACACGACCGTCGCCTCGTCGTCCAGCACCCCGGCCTTTGAGAGCTGATCGAGGTCGTAGCCGGTGAGGTACTCCTGGACGATGTACGGGATCTCGTCCTCGATGCCGAAATCGAAGACGAGAGTGATGTTGCGGTGGACGAGATTGCCCACGAACTCGGCCTCGCGGTGAAACCGCTCGCGGGCCTCGGCGTCGGGCGTGACGCAGGTCTTGATCGCCACCGGGCGCTTGATGAAGGGGTCCCACGCCTTGTAGATGACGCCGAAACCGCCGATGGCGATCTGGGTCATGATCTCGTACTTGCCGATCTTCTTCGGCGTCTCCATCGGAACATACTGTATCGGATTCCGCGTCTGACGTCGCGGGCTGACCAGTCACGGTCGTGGCCGCCCAATGCCCGCTCGACCGTGGCCCCGACCCTCGAGCCCTGCTCGCCCGAAGGCCCCACGGGGTGTATCAACCGGGGTTCAAAGCGCACCCCTTCTTGTGTCGGCCTGGGTGCGGGGCGCAGCTCTCGCGTCAGCAGCGCGATAATGGGTCGAGGAGGTTGGGTTGGCAGTGCATCACTCGAGGCGGCTCGTCGCTGCAGCGCTCGTCACGCTGGCAACCACCGGGCTCGCCCACGCCTCGTCCTCGGAGCTCGCCGGCACCGCCGGTGCGGGCACTGGCAGCCCGGTATTCGACCGCAGGTCGGGCGAGGCGACGGCGATTCTCGAGCGAGCCCGCGACTACCGCTTGCGTCACGGAGTCCTGGGCGACCTCACCCCTGGCCAGATGCTCTCGCGTGCCACGTGGAGCTATGAGCGGTGGCTGGACCGAGAGCGGGGCAAGGAGATCAGCGGCGAGGGTTGGGTCAGCCTCGGCCCGGTGAACGGCGCCGGCCGCTGCACGGCCGTGGCGTCGCACCCCTCGGTTGCGGGCACGGTCTTGGCCGGCACAGCTGGCGGCGGGGTGTGGCGCACGACCGACGGTGGTCTGACCTGGTACCCCCTCACCGATGGCATTTCAGACCTGTCGGTGGGCGCCGTGGCCTACGCCCCCTCCGACCCGCGAGTGATCTACGTGGGGTCGGGCGAGGGTGGCATCGCCATCGACTTCATTCCCGGCATCGGCCTGCTGCGCTCCGACGACGACGGTGAGACGTGGTTCCTGCCAGCCGGTCCGGACCAGGTCGCGGCCTCGCAGTTCTTCGCCCTGTCGGTCGACCCGGAGGACCCCGATTCGCTGCTCGCGGCCACCAACCAGGGGCTCTTGGCCAGCCAGGACGGCGGCCTGACCTGGGACAACCGGCTCTGGGATCCGGGCCTGCTGGGCGTGACCGAGGTGGTTCGTTCTGCCCGCGATCCCGAGATCCTGTACGCGGCGCTCTGGTGCACTTCGCTGTGTCCCGAGGGGCTGGCCCGGGTCATGCGCTCCGCCGACCGCGGCCTGACCTGGCAACCGGCCTCCGGAGGCCTGCCCGACGGCCAGCTCAGCGGTCCCTTCCTGAACCGCACCGCGATCACGGTGTCGACGGCCGACGAGCGTGTGCTCTACGCCGGTCTGAACGCGGGCGAGAACCAGACCGGCGGGCCCTTGTCCGCAGTCTTCCGCACCGTCGACGGCGGCGAGACCTGGGTCGACACGGGCTACGAGGGCACCTACCTCGGCATGCAGGGGTGGTTCGACAACGCCATCACGGTTCACCCGGTCGACCCCGACATCGTCGTGGCCGCAGGCATCTGGTACGAGGTGTCGCACGACGGCGGAGCGACCTGGACCCGGCTCAACCCTTACGCCGAGGGCAATGACCCGATGGGGACCGAGACCATGCCCCATGTCGACGGGCAGGACCTGCAGTGGCAGGGTGACACCCTGTGGCTGGCGTGCGACGGAGGCATCTGGTCATCCAGCGATTTCGGGCTCGTCTGGACCGGACGGAACCAGGGCCTCGTAACCCGCCAATACTACGGTCTCGCCCTGGACCCGATCCACCGCCAACGCATGCTCGGCGGCACCCAGGACAACGCCACCAACCTGCGCCGCCTGGAGGACGACGACACCTGGGACGTGGTCATCGGTGGCGACGGGTTCCAGTGCGCGATCAACCCGCTGGTCTCGGACTGGATGTACGGCACGGTCTACAGCACGCAGATCCTGCGCAACACCCACGGCGGCGTCGGGGAGTGGGAGCTCATTTCTCCGCCCCACGGCGGCGAGACGACCCCCTTCATCACACCCCTGGCCATGCGGCCCGAGGCGCCCTGGGTGCTCTACACGGGCACGACGCGCGTATGGACGTCTGCGGATGCGGGTGAGAGCTGGACGCGACTCTCCGCCGACGTGACCAACGGAGGCTGGTCGGCAGCGGTTGTGCGGGCGATCGCGATCTCTGCAGCCGAACCGGATCTGATCTGGGTTGCCAAGGGGCAGATGGCGTACCGGAGCCTGGACTCGGGTCAGACCTGGTTCGCGACCATGCACGACGCCAACGTCAACAGCATCGCGGTCTCCCCCTTCGACCCCGACATGGTCCTCGTTTGCCTCGCGCAGACCGCAACTGGTGCGGATCAGGTCAGGCGGTCGATCGACGGTGGCTTGACCTGGCAGTCGGGCAGCCAGGGGCTGCCCCCGTTCGCGGTCCAGGTCGCGCGTTGGGACCCGACCGATCCTGAGGTCGTGTACGCGGGCACCGACGTCGGTCTGTACCGGTCGCGCGACCGAGGCGTGTCCTGGGAGGTGGTCGGGGACGGGCTGCCGGCGGCCTCGATCTACGACGTGGGCGTGCTCCCGGACGGGTCCAAGCTGGTCGTTGCCACCCACGGACGGGGGGTGTGGGAGCTCGCCATCCCCCAGTCGACCAACGCCGCTCCGGTGGTGGAGATGACCTCGCCCGAGGGTGACCTGGCGGCCATCCTGGGCGAGGAGGTGTCCTTCTCGGCCGAGGCCAGCGACGCGGACGGGGACCGGGTTGCGCTGAGCTGGATCTTTGGCGACCGCTGGGGGCTTGAGGACGGTGGCAGCGGGGATGGAGCGGTGTCGAGCAGCACCGGCCATCGATTCGACCGCGGCGGGCGCTTCCTGGTGGCGGTGCACGCCGCTGACGGGCACGGCGGGGCGGCCTTCGATGCCATCGAGGTTGCGGCTTACGAGCCCGCGGATGACTGCGCGACTCCCCGAGCCGTCCCGGGCGGTGGCCCGTTCCCGGTCACGATCGTGACCGAGAACCAGAGCGCGGGTGAGTCCGAGAGCGATCCCGAGGTTCCCTGTGTCGGGCCGGACGGCGAGGCCGGGGCAGGAGGCTGGGGGTCGCTGTGGTTCGAGCTCAAGCCCGAGGAGTCCGCGCTCTACACCGTGGAGACCTGCGGCTCGGCGGCAGATACCGTGCTCAGCGCATGGACCGGTCCCGCCTGCGGACCCTACCAGGAGGTGGAGGGCGGCTGCAGTGACGACGACGAGCTCGAGAGCTGCAGCGGCGCTCGCACCGATTCCCACCTCGAGCTCGCCCTGGAGGCCGGGACCACCTACCGGTTCATGGTCGGCTCGTGGGAAGACGACGAGCGGGGGGCGATCCGGTTCACGGTCGACTGCGATGGGTGCAGCGGGTCGAGTGACACGGGGGTGTACATGGTCCCGGCGGCGGCCCACGCCGGGGGCCTCAACCAGACCCTGTGGGTGACTGACCTCTTCCTCCTCAACCCCGGGAGCGAAGTCGTCACCGCCCACCTCGAGTTCCTGCCTGAAGCCGAAGGGGGAACGGCCGGGGAGGCGGAGGAAGAGCTCGCTCCAGGGCTGGCGGTCGAGTTCCAGGATGTGGTGGCCAGCCTGCTCGGCACCGCGGGTTCCGGCGCCATCCGCATCGTCGCCTCGGACGAGCTCGTGATTGCGTCGCGCACCTACAATCTGGCCCCGCAGGGCACGTACGGCCAGGGGATACCCGGCGCCCTGCTGGAGACTGGGACTCCGCCCCACGGTGTCGCCCGGCTGATCGGGCTGGCCGGCAACGACGCCTTTCGGACCAACATCGGCCTGGCCAGTGCTGACACCACGGTGACTCCGATTGCGATCGACCTCTTCGACGCCCAGGGCACCCTGCTTGCCAGCCAGCAACACCAGCTCCCACCCCGCAGCTGGTGGCAACTCAATGAGGTCTTCGCGAGCTCCGGCCTGAGCGGGATCGAGGGAGCAACGGCCGAGGTGCGGCACCTGGGCGAGGAGGGGACGATCTTCGCCTACGCCTCGGTCGTGGACCAGCACACCGGTGACCCCACCTACGTCACCGCTGCCGCCGTCGCCCACCCGGGCTCACCGGTGTGGATCGCCGCCGTCGCCCACAGCGACGGCGTCGGGGGCACGCACTGGCGGAGCGACCTCAGCCTGGCCAACGTTGGCACCGAGGATCTCTTCGCCCGACTCGAGCTCATCGGGCCGCCCGGAAAGGGATCGGAGCCGCTGCGGCACGCAGTCTTCGTACCCGAGGGGCGCACTGTCGAGATCCGGGACGTGGTCGGCGAAGGGGCGTTCGAAACCATCGGTTCCGGGGCGATCGGGGTGACAGTGGACTGGGGCAACTTGATGGTCACGAGCAGGACCTACACCCTGGCCGGTGAAGGCACCTATGGCCAGTCGATTCCGGGCTGGTCCGAGAGCGATGCGATCACCGAGGGGGCAGTGGCAGCCCTCACTCAGCTCAGGCAGAGCACCAGCTTCCGCACCAACATCGGGTTCGTCAACCTCGGCGAGCAGGAGATCCGGATCGCCGCGGAGTATCGCTCAGGCCAGGGAGCCCTGATCGCGAGCCGAGACTACGCGCTGCCGGCGCTGTCATGGCAGCAGCTCAACAGTGCCGTGCCCGAGGGGGCCGATCACGCGTTCGTTTCGAGCCCCACCGCGGGCGCCCAGTTCCTGGTCTACGCCTCAGTCGTGGACAACGCGTCCGGCGATCCGGTGTACGTGGCGGCACGACCGCTCGATCGCTGAACGCCTGCACGGGCGCGTTCCCTTGCCCAGGCCGCCGGCGCCGCAGCGGGGCCGTGACGTCAGCCACAGGATGAGCTAGTATGCTGCTGCAGTATTCGCCCAGACAGCTGCCGGGAGACCGCGACAGGTGTTTCGTAATCCGTCTAGCCTCTTATCCCCAACCATGCGGAATCTCGCGCCCGAGCGCGCCGGGCTCTCAGCCGAAGCGCCCGCCGTGGGCGGGCCGACGCCCCCTGGCGAGCGCTCCGAGAGCTGCCCTCGGGAGTGGCAGGTAGCTGAGGGGCCTTCGCTACCGGCCACAGCGACTCTCACCGTCGCCCGCCAGCGCCTCTTTCTGGCGCTCGTGGCCGTGCTTCCGCTGCACACCTTCTACCTCTCGGCGTGGATCTCGTGGAAACCCTATCTGGTCCTCCTGGCAGCGGTCGTCGTGCTCGACTTGGTTGCCGGGTGGCGCGCCCGTGAGTGGCCATGGGACCGAGCGGCCTCGCTGGCTCTGGCAGGTCTGGTGGGGGCAGTGCTCCTGGGTTGGCCTGCGCCCGAGGTCGTCGGCCGCTACCTGCGCCTTGTGCTGGCGGTGATCGCGGGTGGCTGTCTGCTCCTGGTCACTGAGAGAGGCCTCCGTGTTGGAGGCCAGGCGGAACGGGTGATCAGGCTGGTGCCCAGGGTCGGCGCTGCCATGGCGGCCACGGCCGTGGTCTTCGCGTTGGTCGCACTCGGGACCTTCGGGGAGGGCGCGCTGACCTGGATCAACGACCTCCCGGGAGTCCATCAGGTAGCGAAGCCGGTCTACCTGGTGCACGGTTTCATCGCCCTCACCAACTGGCATCACGAGGCCGGCTACGGAGCGTCCTGGATGACCCTGTGGGCGGTCCTGACCCTGGTGGCATCCTTCAGCGGGGCTGGTTGGAGGATCCGGTGGATGGACGCCGCCGTGATCGGTGGGCTGGGCTTCGGGGTGTTCATGTCGTTCAGCCGTACGGCCTGGGCTGCTTTCCCCATCGCGCTGCTCGTGACCGTGCTCCTCCTCACCCGCGCCAAGATCGCCAAGGTCGGGGCGCTGGCAGGTAGGCTGGGGGCTGCGGCGCTGATCGCGATCCTACTGGCGGGGTTGGCCTGGCTGGCCGACCGGCCCGGGGTCGGCGGCGACCTCAGCCTGCAGCTGGGCTTCCGCATGAGCCAAACCTCCGACCTGGCGAGTGACACGGCCGAGTGGCTGAGCACCGACCTGATCGCACCCGAGGCATTCGGCCCCTCGGAGCTGCGAGCCCTGATGTGGCACAAGTACCTGCGGGCGGTCCCCAGACACCCGTGGACCGGCTGTGGCCTCGGGGTGATGTGGGAGCGGGCGCAGGCGGAGCCACACAACCTGCTGGTCGAGCTCCTGACCGAGGCTGGCATCCTCGGCCTGCTCTCGTTGGTCGTGGTGTTGGGGGTGGTGGTGGCGCGGGGGAGCGGGGTCGTGGGTTGGGCAGCGCTGATCACCGCATTCCTGCCCATGATGACCCTGACCGTGTTCTTCGAGGCGACGTGGTGGTTCGCGGCAGGCCTGCTCCTGGGGGGCGGCAGCCGGCGTCAGCACCGTGCCGCGGGAGCGATTGAGGGGCGGGGCCCGGCCCGGACCTCGCTGCGCGAGGACGAGGGCTGACTCGCTGCTGAGGCGGGATCCGCAAGCCTACGGGGCAAGCCGAGCCGGAATGAAGATCGGGTCTCCGGAGCGGTTGTCGACCACTGAGGCAAAGGCGAAATACGCTGCCGTCGCCGAATCGCTCTGCACCACCGCAAACCCGTTGTCCACCTCGTCGGAGGTGACGGACGCGAAGGCATTGGTCTCCTGGTAGTAGGTGTAGGGAAGCAAGGTGTAGCTGCGCGTCCCGATCAGAGTGCCGTCGCCGCGGTACAGCATCACCACGACCTCGGTGGTCTCGCCGGAGGCGCTGGCGAACCCGAGGTTGGTCCGAAAACCGTGATCGGAGGCCGGTGAGTACGAGAGCTGGATCAGGCGCGCACGTTGTCCCGCGCCCAGGGCCTCGTCCATGGTCATGCCCGGGATGAACTGACCGTAGGTCAGGCTTGCCGACTGATTGTAAGTGCGGCTAGTGACCATCACCTCCCCGGTGCCGATCGCCAGGCGCAGGGCTCCGGTTCCGCTCGCCTCGAAGAGGCTTTCCAGCACATCGCGGTAACGGACGCTCGAGCCGGCGTCCAGCGCAAGCAGGACGTACTCTGGGTTCCGGTTGTCCTGGAAGGCGGGCAGGAAATCGATCCGGTAGCTGGCCTGAACCGTCCCGGCGCTGAGAACCTCGAGGTCGGTGCGCCAGTCGGTGCCGGCCGCGCCCGCGACGTGGGCCGCGGCAGGGACGTAGAGCACGTCCGAGACGGACGAAACTGGAAGCACGAACATGGGATCTCCGGACTGGTTGTCCACTACCGAGGCGTAGGTGAAGAAGGTCGCGCCCTCGGTCGTCGACGAGACCGTCGCGTAGCCATCCGACACCTCGTCCTTGGCGGTGAACACCTGGTTGAGCTGGACATAGCCGTAGGGCGCGAGAGTTGCGGTCAGGGTCGTCACGGCGCCGCCGTCGGCACGGTAGAGGTCGACGACCATTTCGATTGCTTCGCCCCCAGGGTTGACCAGGCCGATGTTGGTCCGGAAGAGGTCAGTTCCGGTGAGCTGGAGCAGGGTCGCCCGGCCACCGTTGGCGATCGCACGGTCGAGGGGAAGACCTGGGATGTACTGACCGTAGGTCCCGGCCTCCGCGTCGTTGTACGTGCGGGAGCTGATCAGCAGGGCCGTGTCGGAGCCGACCGTGATCGCTCCGGAGCCGTCGCTCACGCCGAACACGGTGGCGACCACGTCGTCGAGCTTGAGGGAGCTGCCGGCAGCGACCGCCACGCTGGCCGGCTCGCTCCAGCTGTTGTCCTCGCCGTGGCGCATCAGGAAGAGCTGGACGGCGGCCTCGTTGGCGGCCGGGTTGTGCAGGACCACGTCCGTGACCCAGTTGGTCCCGGCGGCGCCCGCGGCGTGGGCCGAGGCGGCAATCAGGGACACGTACTCGCCGGCAAAGGCGATGGGCGGACCGGCTTCGACCGTTCCCGTGGCGGTGCAGGTGACGTCGTCGACCGATGCCGTCATGAGCCACTGGAACGAGCCGCCCGAGCTGTAGATGTGGCTCGTGCTCGGCTCGGTCGAGTGCTGGCTGGAGTCACCGAAGTCCCAGTCAAAAGATACCGTGCCGCTGCACGCCGTGGACGGGGTGGCCTCGGCGGAGAAGAGCACGGTGAGCGGAACCGCCCCAGCCGTGGGGTCGGCCGTAGCGCTGCACTCGAGCTGGCACAGCGTCGCGCCCGATCCGAGCTCGCCGTGGAGGCGGACGACCATGGCGTCCTCGGTGCCGCCGCCGAAGCGCGACTGGGCGCCTCCCTCGGTCCCGGGGAGGGCGTCGGACCTGGTCCAACCCGCCACATAGACCGAGTAGCCATCCTGCGCCACGGCCAATCCGAGGGAGCCGTCCGAGTCGTCGCCGCCGAAGTACGTGGCCTGGTCCAGGGTCGCCAGACCAGCATCGAGACGGGCGACGAAGGCGTCCCGGCTGCCGCCGGCGTAGTTCTCCTGGATCCCGTGCGCGGTGCCCGGGAAGTCCGTCGAGGCCGTCTCCCCGGTCACGAAGACGTGATCGCCACCAAGCCCGAGCGCGATTTCGGCCGGAGTGTCGGTGCCGCCGCCTCCCAGATAGGTGGCCTGGACCATCACCGTGAGGTCGCGCGCCACGCGGGCCACGAACCCGTCACGGCTTCCACCCGCCTCTGTCTCCTGATACCCGCCCTCGGTGCCGAGAAGGTCGCCGGAGAAGGTGCTGCCAGTGACGAACACCGCATCGGCCACGACGTCAACCGCGAGCCCGCCCGCGGTCTCAATGCCGCTGCCACCGATGAAAGCGCTCTGCTCGATGAACCCGAGGTCGGCGTCGATCCAGGCGATGAAGGCGTCGTACAGGCCGCCCGGACGCGACTGGAACGAGCCGCTGGCACGGGGGAACGCGGTGGAGTCGGAGTTGCCGAGCACGTAGACCCGGCCCGACGCCGGATCCTCGACGATCGCTGCCACGCTGTCGTTGTTGTTGGAGCCGAGGTAGGTTGCCTGAACGAGCGTGGTCAGGTCAGCGCTCAAGCGGACGACATAGCCATCGGTCTCACCGGGTTCGGTGCTTGCAGAGTCCGGGATCGCCCCACCGAGGGTCCCCTGGAGGTCGGTGGAGTAGGTGGTCCCGGCCACGTAGACGTCGCCGTTCGCGGAGTGGACCGTCAGCCGGACCAGCTCCCCTTCGGAGGCGCCGCCGCCGACGAAGGTCGCGCCGTGGATCGTCCTCAGCTCGGAGCTGAGCCGGACGACGAAGTTGTCGTCAGGTCCGAGCAGCGCGGGCTGGGCCCCGTCCTCGGCGTAGGGGAAGACGGAGGCATGGGTGTGGCCGGCCGCGTACACGTCTCCGGTCTGGGGATGGACCGCGAGCGAAGTCACGATCGACGTCGTGTCGCTGGAGCCGACGTGACCGCCGAGGTAGGTGGCCTGGATGAGCGTGGTCAAGTCGCTCGAGAAACGCGCCACGAATCCGGTGCGCTTGCCGGCCTCGCCCGGGAACCCAGCCTGAGCTCCGCCGCCAATCTCGGGGAAGTTCTGGGACAGGGTCCAGCCGCCCACGTAGACCTCTCCGGTCAGGGGATGGACCACCATGCAGGTGGCCTCCTCCTTTTCGACGCCCCCTAGAAACGTAGTCTGGAGCTCTGATTCGTCCAGGGCGGGCAAGCGCTTGGCCTGCGCCGGGAAGGGCGGCGAACCGTAGCTCAGGACGTCGGCGGAGGCAGGCAGGCTGAGGAGGGTGAGCAGCGGGAGAGCACGAGCGACAGCCTTGACCCATGAAGTTCGCGTTCCACGCATCACATGTCCTCCTGGCGCGCGGGCATCAGCTCTCCGGGCCGAAGAGCGATCTCCCGCACTGCCCGACACTTCGGTCTCCATTCTCGGCCCTTCATGAGACACGATTTCCGAAGGCTTGTCAACTTGGCGGCGTTCGGTGAGGGGACGCCGCGAGCTCGCGGCTCAGCGGGAATGAGTGAGGAAGAACGACAGCTCTTCGAGGTGGATCTTGAGGTCCACGGTCTTGACGACCACGCCCTGCGACGACCTGACGCGAGTCGGCGCGAAGTTGAGGATCGCCCTGAGACCGGCGTCGATCATGCGATTGCAGACCGCTTGGGCCGAGGCTGCCGGGGTGGTGATGACGCCGATGGCAGCTTCTCTCTTGAGCACGATCTCGGCCAGTCGTGAAGCGTCCTCGACCAGCAGCCCACCCGGGGTCGGCTGACCGATCTTGTTGGGATCCGAGTCGAGCATCGCGACCACGAGGAAGCTGCCCCCCGAGAACCCAGAGTAATGACAGAGGGCGGTCCCGAGGTTTCCGGCTCCGACGATCACCAGGCGTCGCTCTCGATCCAACCCGAGAATCTCGATCACGTGCCGCCGCAGCTCGCGCACGTTGTAGCCCACGCCGCGTACCCCGAAGTCGCCAAAGTAGGCGAGGTCCTTGCGGATCTGAGCGGAGTTGAGGTTGAACCGGTGGGCAAGCTCCTGGCTGGACACGGTCTCGACGCCGAGCTCCATCAGCCTGTCGACGCAGCGTAGGTAGACCGAGAGCCGGGCGACTGTGAGGTCGGAGATGGAGGCGATGTCCACATGACGTTTGAAGCCAGCCATGGTTCGTCCGCGTCCTCAGCCTGGCAGATGTTGGACCGCGGCCCGGGCAGCGGCGAGAATCGGCGACGGGAAAACCCCCATCGCCACCACCGCCAGCGCGGCGACCGAAGCCACGGCGGATATTGCCCACGACGCCTGGAACTGCGGCGCTCGCCGGGGCAGCGGCTGCATGTACAGCACGTACACGACTCGAAGGTAGAAGTAGGCCGACAGGAGCGAGTTGAGAACCCCGAGCACCGCCAGCCAGACCAGCCCCTCGTTGACGGCGGCTCGGAAGACCATGAACTTGGCCGTGAACCCCACGAAGGGCGGGATGCCGGCCAACGAGAAGAGACAGACCGTCAACGCCAGGGCCGCCACCGGACGGGTCCAGCCCTGGCCTGCCAGGTCCGAGATGAGGTGGGGCTCGTTCTCACGCTCGGACAGCAGGGCGACGACGGCAAACGCGCCGAGGTTCATGACCGTGTACGCCGCCAAGTAGACCAGGACCGAAGCGCCACGATCGCTGCCGGCAGAGATGACGCCGACCAGGGCATAACCCATGTGGGCGATGCCGGAGTAGGCGAGCATACGTTTGATGTCTTGCTGGACGATCGCCACGACGTTGCCCAGAGTCTGGGAGGCGACGGCGATGATGCCGGCGGCGACCAGCCAGCGCGCGGTGACGTCGATCAGCTCCATGGCAATGAGGATGCGCAGCAGGGCAACCAGTGCCGCCCCCTTGGGTACGACCGACAGAAACGCGGTTACCGGAGTCGGACCGCCCTGGTAGACGTCGGGCGCCCAGCCGTGAAAGGGAAAGAGGGCGAGCTTGAAGAACAGTCCGCCGATGAACATGGCGAGGCCGACCACGGTCAGCGGCCCGAGGACTCCGGCATGAGAGATGGCGGCGCCCATCTGGAGCAGGTTGGTGGTGGAGGTCGCGCCGTACAGCAAGGCGATGCCGTAGACCACGAAGGCCGAGGCGAAGGCGCCGACGATGAAGTACTTGAAGCCGGCCTCGACGCTGATCGGCACGCGACGCAGGAAGGCGTTGAGCACGTAGAGGGGAATCGACAGGAGCTCGAGGCCGAGGAACAGGGGCAGGGCATCCGCCGCGCTTGCCATGACCATCGCTCCCACGACGGCGAGCAGGAGGAGGGCGTAAAACTCGCCGTGCTCGGCCTCGGTGCGGCGCAGGAAGGGAGCGGCCATCCAGGCGGTCAGGAACGCCGCCGTGAGGATGTAGAGGTCCACGAACGAGGTCACGGCGTCGACCTGCAGCATCCCGCTCCAGACCGGGCCGGGGAGGGGACCGGCGAGGCGGGCCCAGACCGCCAGGGCGAGGCCGAGCAGGGTCAGCCCGCTGCTGTAGCGTCGGCTTCCGGGTCGGAAGCCTTCCAGGACGAGGACCAGACCTGCCGAGAGGGTGAGGATCAGCTCGGGGAGGACTGCCAGCAGGTCGTTGGAGGTGGGTGTCAGCACGGGCGCCTCCTCAGCGTCCCAGGAGGACGGTGACAGCGGCCTCCATCGGTTCGAGGAACGTCGTCGGGTGGACCCCGATCCAGACCATCAGCACCGCCAACGGCGCCAGTGAGAGGATCTCGCGCAGGTCGAGGTCAGTGAGGGAGCGGTTCTCCTCGTGGACGAGGGGATTCCAGAACACCCGCTGGATCATCCACAGCATGTACACGGCGCCGAAGACGATGCCCAGCGCGCCGCACACCACGGCCAGCGGGAACGCCTCCCAGGCTCCGAGCAAGATCAGGAACTCCCCGACGAATCCGTTCAGCCCGGGCAGGCCTATCGAAGACAGGGTGGCGAGCAGGAATGCGCCCGTGAACAGCGGGACCACGCCGGCAATGCCTCCGTAGTCGGCGATGAGGCGTGTGTGGCGACGTTCGTAGAGGAGGCCGACGAGCAGGAACAAGGCGCCGGTGGAGAGTCCGTGGTTGACCATCTGCAGGATAGCGCCCTGGGTCGAGGCGACCGTGCCGGCGGCCAGCCCGAGCATGACGAACCCGAGGTGGCTGACCGAGGAGTAGGCCACCAGCTTCTTGATGTCGGGCTGGACCATGGCCACCCACGCGCCATAGAGGATCCCGATCACCGACAGGAGCACGATCAGCGGCACGAACCGCTCCCAGGCCTCGGGAAACAAGACCCGGTTGAAGCGCAGGAAGCCGTAGGTGCCGAGCTTCAGGAGCACGCCGGCGAGGATGATCGAGCCGCCGCTGGGCGCCTCCACGTGGGCATCGGGCAGCCACGTGTGGAATGGGAACATCGGCACCTTGATGGCAAAGGCCAGGGCGAAGGCTGCGAACAGCAGCATTTGCGGGCTGGAGAAGAAGCCCGCACCCATGGCCACCTTGGGTGCCGTGAGGACCAGGTCGGTGTAGGCGAACGACCACTGGCCAGTCTCGCCGAAGTGGAAACGGGCCAGGTAGAGGATGGCCACCAGCATCAGCACCGAGCCGACCATGGTGTAGATGAAGAACTTCACCGCCGCGTAGATGCGGCGCTCGCCACCCCAGACCCCGATGATGAAGTACATCGGGATCAGCATCAGCTCCCAGAAGACGTAGAACAGGAAGAGGTCGAGAGCGAGGAAGGCGCCCACCACACCTGTGGTCAGGAGCAGGAGGGAGATGTGAAAGCCCTTGACCTTGTCGGTGATCGCGGTCCACGACGAGAGGATGACGAGCGGCGTGAGCAGGGTCGTGAGCAGGAGGAGGAGGAGAGAGACGCCGTCGACGCCGAGGTGGTAGGAGATCCCGTACTCGGGGATCCACTCGGATCGCGCCTGGAGCTGGAAGCCGGGATTGTCAGGGTCGAAGGCGCTCCACGCCAGACAGGACAGGCCGAAGATCAAGAGCGAGGCAAACAGGGCCAGCCAGCGGTGGAGGCGCTCCAGACGCCCCGGGACCAGGCCGAGCAGGCAGGCTGCCGCGGCCGGGCCGAGAGTCACGATCGTCAGCAGGTGCTCGTCGTGCACGGTCGCCTCCACCTACCACAGGATCGCGGCCAGGGCGAGGACGCCGAGGGCCACGGAGAGGGCGTAGTTGCGGACGTTGCCGGTCTGCAGGAAGCGCAACATGGTGCCGGTGAGCTCGGTCCCGAAGGCCGAGAAGTTGACCATTCCGTCGATCACCCACACGTCGATGACTCTCCAGCAGAAGATGGAGAGGCGGTGGATCGGCCCCACCACCGTAGTCTCGTAGAGCTCGTCGACCCAGTACTTGTTGACCAGCGTGCGGTAGGCGAACGCGAAGCGCTCGGCGAGGCGGCGCGGCCGCACGAACGCCTCGGCGC
>Ga0316620_10000194_pt1 | contig 23816 bp, 22 predicted proteins | sample OWC_Aug_M1_C1_D5_FD_207651 | JGI IMG/M metagenome (GOLD analysis project Ga0316620, IMG submission 207651) | Wetland soil microbial communities from Old Woman Creek delta, Ohio, United States - OWC_Aug_M1_C1_D5_B | ecosystem: Environmental > Terrestrial > Soil > Wetlands | place: USA: Ohio...
TGGCAAGCCAGAGCAAGACCTCCCAGGAAACGGATATGCACTATCGCGGCCTGGCGCGCGCCGTCATTGACTATCGCACCAAGGTCGGCGGGGGAATCATCGGTTCCCTGGACGACTTGAGCAGGGTGCCCGGCATCACCGGGGGCGTTCAGGAAAGCTTGAAGAAGGCCTTTTATGCCGGGCCTTTCGCGGTGACGGGCGTGGAGAGCGTAGGCGCCATCGTGGGCGCGGACCTCACCAGGCGGGCAGCCCTGGCGGTCGGGCTCTCCTTGCTGGGGATGCTTGTGTATATCGGCTTCCGGTTCAAGCCCATCTTCGGCGTGGGTGCAATCATCAGTCTCTTTCATGACGTGCTCATCACGCTGGGCCTTTTCGCTTTGACCCAGAAGGAAATCTCTCTGAACGTGATTGCCGCCATGTTGACTCTGGTCGGCTATTCGGTCAATGACACCATTGTGGTATTCGACCGCGTCCGGGAAAACCTGAGGACGATGCGCAAGGATTCCATGCGGAGCATCCTGAACCTGAGCATCAACCAGACGCTCGGCCGCACCATCATGACAGGGGGATTCACATTCCTGGCCGTCGTAGCCATCCTGTTGTTCGGCGGCGAGGTATTGAACGGCTTTGCGTTTGCCCTGACCGTGGGAATCCTCATTGGTACCTACTCGAGCATCGCAATCGCATCTCCGATCGTGGAGTGGTGGTATCGGTCGGAAGATCGAAACGCGAGGCGCAAGGTGATGTAACTGTGGAGAATGGGAAAGGATCTGCACCTATTGGCAATGTGCCCCCAAGGGTTTGAAAAACACGGGTATGCGGCCAGAATCTACTTGACAGGTTTTGCGGGCCGATTATAAGATCTCGCTCTCAATCGGCGCCACGCATACACCTCAATTCTCAAGCCCGAGGGCAGTATACGGGAGAAACAATGTTTGAAACTTTAGAACAGAGCGGTCGTTCGGATTTAGCAAAACGTCTGCTGACCCTTCTGATTTCCTTAGTGGTGCACGCGATCGTGATCATCTTCATCGTGATCCTGCCGCTGGTATTCTTCAACGTGCTCCCGGAAGGGGAACTCCTGACGTTTTTGATTGCACCACCACCCCCGCCGCCACCGCCACCGCCACCACCCCCGCCGCCGTCGCCCACCAAGGTGGTTCCGCAGCAGAGAGTTACTGTGGATCCGACCAAGTTTGTGGCGCCGACGGAGATTCCCAAGGAGATCCCTCCCCCGGTCGATGAACCCCCGGTTGTCGGGGTCAGCGGCGTGGTCGGCGGCATTCCCGGCGGAATCGTGGGCGGAGCCGTAGGCGGAGTTGCCGGCGGAGTTGTGGGCGGTGTCTTGGGCGGAGCCGCACCACCGCCGCCGCCACCGCCGCCGCCACGACCGAAAAAGGTCGAGCCGATGCGCGTCGGCGGCAACGTTCAGGAATCAAAGATTCTGAGAAGGGTGGACCCGATCTACCCCGAGCTCGCCAAGCGCGCGCGCGTGGAATCGGTGGTCATTCTCGAGGTCAATGTTGATGAAGAAGGGAACGTTGCCAACGTTCGTGTGGTCAGAGGCCATCCTCTGTTGGACGCGGCAGCAACGGAAGCTGTGAAGCAATGGAAGTATTCGCCGACGCTCCTGAACGGGGAGCCCGTCCCGGTTATCGCTACTGTGACGGTCATTTTCAAACTAGGTAAATAACCCAGTTGGAGGTAAGAGGAAATCGATGGGATCATTTAATGTAATCGAACTGTGGAACTCGATGGGTATTGTCGCCAAGTGCGTCGTCGGTATCCTGGCCGTCATGTCGGCGTACTCTATCAGCGTCATGATCGAACGATGGATCACCTATCGTCAGGCGCGCAACCAGTCGCGCGTATTCACCCCGGCGGTGGCTGAGTGCTTGAAGGAGGGGAAGATCGAGGAAGCGATCACCCTCGGCGAGCAAAACAACAAAAGCCACCTGGCCAAGGTCCTGATCTCCGGGCTTCACGAGATGCAGGCTCACTCGAAGAGCAAGGAGATTCCCGGCGAGAGCATCGAGGCTGCCAGGCGAGCTTTGGATCGCGCCACCGCCATCGGCATTTCGGACCTGAAGCGTGGTCTGGGAGGCCTGGCGACGATCGGCTCCACGGCCCCGTTTGTCGGGCTGTTCGGGACAACGATCGGCATCATCAACGCGTTCCAGGGCATGAAGACAGAGGAGACGGCCGGTATCGCCGCAGTAGCAGGCGGTATCGCAGAAGCTCTCGTAACGACGGCTTTCGGATTGTTCGTCGCGGTCCCCGCGGTGATGGCGTTCAACACCTTCACGAGCAAGATCGAGACCTTCACGATCGAGATGGACAACTCCTCGTCGGAATTGATCGATTACTTCTTGAAGAAACGGGGTCAGATCGGTGGCTAGACACACATCAGCCGGAAGAGTAACAAGCGATATCAATGTCACGCCGATGGCCGACATCATGCTGGTGCTGCTGATCATCTTTATGATCACCACGCCGCTCCTCCAAACTGGTATCACCGTCAATCTTCCCAAGGCCAAAAACCCGTTAGAAGCGCCGGATGCGGAATCCAAAGAGGCCGTAGTGGTCGCACTGGACCGGCAGGGGCGCATCTACTTGGGGAAGAACCCGATTACCGAAGCTGCTCTCATGGATTTTCTGGGGAAGCACTTCAGTGGCGGTGAGATCAGCAAGATCATGTACCTGAAAGCGGACACGTCGGTGCTGTATGGCACCGTCGTCGAGGTCGTGAACGAGTGCCGCCGAACGGGAGTGGAGAAGATCGGTCTGATGACAGAGAAGGAAAAGTAGCGGGCATCCCCCGGGTCTTCGCCCCGCGAACCATTTGCGGAGGCATTCGGCTGTCATCCGATCGGTACGGCGTGCCAGGCGCGCGTCGAGTTCTGTCGCTCATGAAACAGCCGAGAAGACGCGGCGACCGGGTTCAGGTTGCCGCCCAGCCGGTGATGTCCGGCCTTTTCCTGAACGAAAACATGCCTGAGGCCGCGCTGTAGGCGGCCGAAAGAAAGGAAGTGTTCTTCCATGGGAATGGCGGTTGGTACTGGAACTGGACCGAAGTCGGATATCAATATCACGCCCTATATTGATATTCTCCTTGTGCTCCTGATTATTTTTATGGTCATCACGCCGACCAAGCAGCTCGATCTCGAGGTGAAAGTGCCGCAGGAAGCGCCCAAGACGGATAAGCCTATGCCTCCGCCGCCGGGCCTGATCGTGGTTTCCATGTCCGATACGGCACAGCTGGCAATCAACCAGGAGCCGATCGGGATCGGCGACCTGAGCGTTAAACTCACCGAGATCTACAGCGCCCGGGCGAACAAGAACATGTTTATCAGCGCGAGTGCCAAGCTTCCGTATGGTGACGTCGTCAAGATCATAGACATCGCCAAGGGGGCCGGGGTCCAGGACGTAGGTCTGCTGACCGAAGAGATCCGCTGACCCGCCGGCTGCTGGCGCGCAATCATCCCATTGTCTGGAGGCCATAATGAGGGTCAATACAAAGTGGCTGGTCATACTAGCTCTAGCTGCGGCCATCCCCCTTACGGGGTGCGGTTTCATAACGAAACTGAGGGCACGCGATGCGCTGAACGAGGGCGTGAAGGCTTTTATGGAGCAGAAGTATGAAGAAGCAGCCAAGCTATTCGAAGAGAGCATCAGGCTCGATCCTGAGTTTCTGACAGCCAAGATGTATCTCGCCGCTGCCTACACTTCGCAGTTCGTGCCCGGATCACCGGATCCAAAGAGCAAAGAAAACGCCGACAAGGCCGTGGCGACCTTCAAGGAGATTGTAGCCGCTGATCCGGCTAACACCAATGCCATGGTCAGCATTGCCAGTCTCTTTTATCAGATGCAGTCGTATGACGAATCGAAGCAGTGGTGCCGGAAGATCCAGGGCGTCGATCCGAACAACGCTGAAGCGCTCTACCGGATTGCGGTGATCGACTACGACGACTCGTTGAGCAAGACGGGCCTGCAGGGAGAAAGCGTCGAGTTCCTTACGCCCGAGGACCGGGAGGCGACGCTTCGAAACATCCAGGAAGGATTGGACGTCCTGGATAAAGCACTGCAGATCCGTCCCGATTATTTTGATGCCATGGAGTACCAGAACCTGCTGTGGCGCGAGAAGGCCAAGTTCGAGAAGGATGCCAAGGCGAAGGCGCAACTGATCCAGCAGGCCGACCTCGTAGCCCAGAAAGCACTCATGATGCGTCTCAAGGCCCAGGAAGAGGAAGCAAAGAAGCCGAAGAAACTGGGTGTCAGTAAAAAGTAGGCTGTAGCCGCACAGTTCCACTCGGAAGCCGTCGTGCTTCCGGGCTCGCTCTTTGGGGTGCGCCGCGAAAATGCCCTTTTCGGCCGGCGTACCCCATTTTTTGTCCCGCGCATTTCCTCTATAATTAAAGATCGATCGACACAAGGCGCCTATGATCCGCTTCGAAGACCTAGCTGAAAAGGTGCTGCGCTATCACCCCGAGGCGCTTGAGACCATTCAGCGCGGCTATGTCGTTTCCGCGAAGTTTCACAAGGGACAGCTGCGGATGAATGGCGAACCGTATCTCACTCATCCGCTTGAAGTTGCCAATATACTCGCCGAACTGAAACTGGATGCCGTCACCGTGACCGCCGGGCTGCTCCACGATGTCCTCGAAGACACTCTGATGACGCCGGACGAATTGCGCCGGCAGTTCGGTGAAGAGGTGTACCAGATCGTTGACGGTGTCACGAAGATCTCCCAGGTCTTTTTCAGTTCGCGGCATGAAAAGCAGGCCGAAAATTTCCGCAAGATGCTCCTGGCGATGGTAGGGGACATCCGTGTGTTGATTGTGAAGCTCGCCGACCGGCTTCATAACATGCGCACGCTTCAGTATCTGCCCGCCGACCGGCGCGAGCGCATCGCGCGCGAAACCCTCGAGATCTATGCTCCGCTGGCGCACCGGCTGGGCATGGCCCGCATCCGCGGCGAGTTGCAGGACCTCGCCTTCAGCTTCTTGGACCCCGAGGCCTACCAGAACACGGTCGCCCTCATAGAGGCGCGGCGCGCCGTCAGCGAGGGATTTATCGAGGAAACCAAACAGGTCATCGCCGCAGAACTGGAGGAATACAAGATCCCGGCGCGCCTGGAGAGCCGCATCAAACGGATCTATGGCGTCTATGAAAAGATGCGGCGCCAGAAGATCAGCATCGACGAGGTGTTTGACTTCATCGCCATTCGGGTGATCACCGACACCGTCAAGAATTGCTACACCATCCTCGGGATTCTGCACAACTTGTGGAAACCTGTGCCTGGGCGCATTAAGGACTATATTGCCATTCCGCGCCCCAACCTGTATCAATCGCTGCACACATCGGTGATCGGCAAGAATGGCCAGCCGTTCGAGATCCAGATCCGGACCCAGGAAATGCACCGGGTCGCGGAGAACGGAATCGCGGCTCACTGGAAATACAAGGAAGGGAAATCAGGGATCGTCGAAGGCGAAGAGCAATTCCGCTGGTTGCGGCAGCTGATCGACTCGCAAAGCGAGATCAGCGACGCACGCGAGTTCATCAGCAGTCTCAAAGTGGATCTCTACCCGGACGAGGTCTACTGTTTCACCCCGATGGGGGAAGTCATCACGCTGCCCCGTGATGCGACGCCGGTCGATTTTGCCTACGCGATCCATACGGAAGTTGGGCATCACTGCACCGGGGCCAAGGTCAACAACCGTATCGTCCCGCTGCGGCATAAGCTGCGCAACGGAGAGATCGTCGAGATCCTGACCGCGAAGGAAGCCGGCCCCAACCGGGACTGGCTGTCGTTTGTCGTCACCTCCCGGGCACGCAATCGCATCAGGCATTGGGTCAACCAGAGGGAGAGGGAGGATGCGGCTGAACTGGGCAAGAAGCTGCTTGAAAAGCAGGCCAGGAAGTTCAAGACCGCATGGAAGAAAGTCCTGGGCATGTCGGAACTCCCGGCGGTGCTCGCAAACCATGGGATTCAGAAAGTGGAGGATCTCTATCCTGCGGTCGGTTTCGGCAAGATTGCGCCCAGGCAGATCATGGCATCCCTTTTCCCTGACCTTGCGCCTCCGGTCGAACCCCAGGCCAAACCGTCGGCTATCGCCTCCGTGGTCAAAAAAGTCCTTGGCAGGAACGACGAGCCGATCACGGTCAAAGGGCAGGACGGACTGCTGGTCTATCGGGCCAAGTGCTGCAATCCCATCCGGGGAGACGACATCGTCGGGTACATCACGCGTGGTAAAGGCATTTCCGTTCACACCACCAGCTGCCAGAACCTGGCGAATTTCATGGGATCGGACCGGATGACCGATGTGGAGTGGATCGAAGTACCGGGCGACGAAGTCTTCGGCGTCAGGCTGGCCATGACCATCGAGGACCGCCAGGGAATACTCGCCGAAATCACCGCGGCGGTGTCGAATCTCAAGACCAATATCCGGGAATCACGCTCCACCACCCGGGAAGGCGGCAAAGGCACCGTGGATCTGACCGTTGAGATCAACGATGTGCGGCATCTGCAGAAGATCATCAAAGTCCTTAAAAGCATCCGCGGCATAGAAGAGGTGACCCGGGTATCCCGGATCCCGTAGCCGACATGCCGTGCCAAGCGGACAGGCGACCCTGCCTGCCGCCCGGCAACAGCAGTTTGGATCGGAGTTTGTATGCGAGAAATCATCGAGACCGGAAATGCACCTGCCCCAGCGGGGCCCTATTCGCAGGCCGTTCGGGCAAACGGGTGGATCTTTGTGTCCGGGCAGATACCGCTGATCCCCGGCTCCGGGGCCGTGGTGCCCGGCGACATCGTCGATCAGACACGGCAGGTCATGAAAAATCTGGCAGCGATTCTGCAAGCGGCCGGCAGCGGTCTGTCCCGCGTTGTGAAGACGACGGTGTTTTTGGCAGACCTGGATCAGTTCGCGCGTTTCAATCAGGTCTATGAAGAGTTCCTGGGAGAGGCGAAACCTGCCCGGTCGACCGTTCAGGTGTCGGAATTACCCAAGGGGGTTCTGCTGGAGGTGGATGCAATCGCCCTGGGCTAGGCCTTTTGTATCTTGCCGGATCGGATGCAGCGGGTGCAGACGCGGACGCGCTTGACGGATCCCTTTTCGATGATCCGGACGCTTTGCAGGTTCGGATAGAACTTCCGGGAGCGCACGTTGTGAGCGTGGGATATGGTATGCCCGAAAACCGGCGTCTTGGCGCAAACATAACACTGCATTGGCATAATCTTCTCCGCTTGAAACCGCAAATCTTAGCAGGCGCTATCCGGAGAGTCAATGATCATCGGTGAACGGACCGATGCGCAACAGGATTTCGAGGGTTCAGCAAAGGTCTTCGCCGCCGTCGACGCCAATGACATTCCCTGTCATCCAGCTTGTCCGGCAGGAGGCGAGAGCGACCAGTGCTTCGGCGACGTCCTCAGGAGTAGTCAGGCGCCGGCCCGGGTTGGCGGCGCGGGCCTGCGCGAAGATCCGTTCGTGGCCGGGAATCTTGTGCGCCGCGGGCGTGTCCGCGACGCCGGCGCGTACCGCGTTGACGCTTATGCCATAGGGCGCCAACTCAAATGCCAGCTGGCGGACATGGGATTCCAGCGCCGCCTTCGCGGCCGACACCGCCCCATAGGCCTCCCAAACCCTATGACCTCCGGCGCTGGTCATCGCGAAGATCCTGGCCCCCCTGCGCAAAAGGTCCGCTGTGAACAGATCCTGGACCCAGTAGACCAGGCTGTGCGCCATGACATCGAGGGTCATGTTCATGTCGGCGAATCTCAGCATGCCTTCGGCAGGAGCGGCGATGAAAGGCTTCAGGGAGCCGAACGCCAGCGAGTGCAGCAGGATTTCGATCCCGGAACTGCCCGGCGTTGCGGCAGTCTCCTGCCCGCAGGCGCGGATCACCTCAGCACGTCGCGCTGCGTCAGCGGCATTTACGTTGAAAAACGAGGCTTTGCGACCGGTGCTTCGGATTTGCGCAACCAGGCGCTCGACATTCGGCAGCGTGGCACGCCGGTCCAGGTGAACCCCAAGGATGTGGCAGCCACTGCGGGCCAGCGCCAAACCGGCGGCCGCACCGAAGCCGCTGGATGCGCCGAGGATAAGAGCCCACCTTTCCCTGGAAGAGCCAGACTCGTTCACAGCCACCTCCGCGCCCGCGATCAAAGTAGCAAATTTTATGGAGCGCGGCGACAGAATGCAACCGGATTGCACTGCCGGTTCCGAAAATAACGACCTCAGACATCCGACCTCCGACCTCAGACCTGCAGTCGGCACAGGGCGCGCCCCGTCAAATAGGCCTCCGCCCCCGGGAGGGGCTGCTGGGAGGCCCATAGGCAGAATCCCAGCGCCGTCTGGCAGGCGGCGCCCACTCCGAGCGGCCATTTTCATGAGTCGCCGGGCGCACCACGGCGCATGAGAAGCTGTTCCGTAAATAGAGCCAAAGCCAGGAATGTCGGGGTCGGGATCGGGATCGCAGTCGTCGTCGCGATCGCGGTCGATTTGGCTGCCGTAAGGATTCAAAAGCCGACTGCGATCACGACCCCGATCCCGGTTCCGACCCCGAACGTTTTCATGCGTCACCGGGTGCGCCGCGAGGCGCGTGAGGGACTGCTCAGAATGCAATGGCCCCCTCTGCGCGGATGAGGGTATAATGCGCCTTCCTGAAGAGCTGCAGATCACAGCGTCCAAGAACGCCGACCGTGCAGCAGGTTTTATGGCTCACGGAGCGGCTTGACCGGTTAGAAACGGTGAGTGCCAGTTTACGCGATTTTACTGCCGGAGGAGGGATGATCATGGAAGGATCCGGGATGAGGATCGTCGGTGTGGTCGGCGCAGGCACCATGGGGAACGGCATAGTCCAGGCTTTTGCCCAGGCGGGCTACATCGTGCGCATGTCCGACATACGCCAGGAGTTGCTTGACCGTGGCATGAAGACCATCGAAAAAAGCCTCGAACGTTTTGTGCAGAAGGGGACAGTAACGGTGCCGGATCGCGACGCCGCGATCAGCCGGATTACCCCTGTTGTCGGACTTGACACGTTCGCCGCATGCAGCCTGGTGGTGGAAGCCGTCAACGAAAATCTGGCCGTCAAAACGGCGGTGTTGCAGGAGCTGGACCGGCTCTGCCCGCCGGAGACGATCCTCGCCAGCAATACTTCCTCCATTTCCATAACCAAGCTGGCGGCCGTGACTCACCGGCCCGACCGGTTCATCGGCATGCACTTCATGAATCCTGTGCCGCTCATGAAACTGCTTGAAGTCATCCGGGGGCTGGAGACTTCCGATGCTACGTGCGGCAAGATCATGGAAATGGCTGGCACACTGGGAAAGACGGCGGTCGAGGTACAGGACTATCCCGGATTCGTCGCCAACCGCATCCTGCTGCCCATGATCAATGAGGCCGTATATGCCTTGATGGAAGGTGTAGGCACATGCGCGGCGATCGATACCGTGATGAAGCTGGGGATGAACCACCCCATGGGCCCTCTGACGTTGGCCGACTTCATCGGACTTGATGTATGCTTGGACATCCTGCGGGTACTTCACGAAGGATTGGGCGATCCGAAATACCGGCCCTGCCCGCTGTTGATCAAGATGGTGGACGCCGGTCTGCTGGGCCGGAAAACGGGCCGCGGCTTCTACGACTACCGAGAAAAGGAAGGAAAGAAATAATGGCGGATGAGCGCAGCAGCAAGAACAAGGCAATCGAGATAGCCTTGACCCAGATCGAAAAACAGTTCGGCAAAGGCTCCATCATGCGCCTCGGAGACCGCACCGACCCCACGGGCGTACGATCCATCTCCACAGGTGCCATTTCTCTGGATGCCGCCCTGGGTGTCGGCGGTTTCCCCAAAGGGCGCGTGGTGGAGATCTTCGGGCCTGAATCCAGCGGCAAGACAACCCTGGCCCTCCATGCCATCGCACAGGCGCAAAAGGCGGGCGGATCCGCCGCCTTCATCGACGCCGAGCACGCCATGGATTCCGGCTATGCCAAGATGCTGGGTGTGAACACGGACGACCTTTTGGTGTCGCAGCCGGACAGCGGCGAGCAGGCGCTGGAAATCGCGGAAGTCCTCGTCCGCAGCGGCGCCATCGATATCCTCGTGGTCGATTCGGTTGCCGCCCTTGTTCCCAAGGCGGAGCTGGAAGGCGAAATGGGCGACTCCCTCCCGGGCTTGCAGGCGCGCCTCATGTCTCAGGCGCTGCGCAAACTGACCGCGATCGTATCAAAATCGGACACCTGCCTCGTTTTCATCAATCAGATGAGGGAAAAGATCGGCGTGATGTTCGGTAATCCCGAAACCACAACCGGCGGACGGGCACTTAAGTTTTATTCATCCATCCGCGTCGACATCCGCCGCGTGGGATCCATCAAAGAGGGCGACCAGGTGATCGGCAGCCGGACGCGTGCCAAAATAGTCAAGAACAAGTGCGCCCCGCCTTTCCGCGAAGCCGAGTTCGACATCCTCTACAACCAGGGCATATCTTATGAGGGCGACCTGATCGACCTGGCGGTGGACCGGAAGCTGATCGATAAAAGCGGTTCATGGTTTTCCTATAAGAACGAGCGCCTCGGGCAGGGGAGGGAAGCCGCCAAACAGTTCCTTCGCGAGCATCAGGAGATTACCGGGGAGCTGGATACCAGGTTGCGGCAGCTGCTGGGCCTGGTAAAGGGCGAAACATCTGCCACCGCGGTCAAGACAAAGTAAGCGCAAGACCATTCGTGAGGAGGGCAAAACTTCGGCCCCCTCAGCCTGATTTCCCGGATGCCCGCCTTTTGCGGCTCGTCGCATGAAATCAGAAGTCCCGCCGGCATCCGGATTGAGTTACAATAAGCTGTGCCGGAGGCGGACAGGCAATCGCGGTCCTGTTCTCAGGATCGAGGAAAGTCCGAACTCCACAGGGCAGTGTGCCTCGTAACGCGAGGGAGGGGCAACCCTACGGAAAGTGCCACAGAAAACATACCGCCCCCTGCAAAGGGGGTAAGGGTGAAAAGGTGCGGTAAGAGCGCACCGCGTCGCTGGTAACAGCGGCGGCACGGAAAACCCCACACGGAGCAAGGTCAAATAGAAAAGCGATCCCGAAAGGGATTAAGGATGGCCCGTCCGACGCTTTTGGGTAGACCGCTAGATCCCCGGAGTGATCCGTGGACGAGATGAATGATTGCCGTCTCTGCGTCGCAGAGAAACAGAATTCGGCTTATGGCCGCCTCCGGCACGACGGCGCGCGCTTTCCAGGCAGCTGACATCCTGTTCCGAAAATAACGACCTCGGACCTCCGACTTCAGACCTCCGACCTAAAACCAGGATGCTGCTTCAAAAATAGAACGAAAGCCACGAATTTCGGGGTCGGGGTCGGGATCGAGAAGATGTGAGCTTCGATCCCGATCCCGACCCCGAACGTTTTCATGGGTTACCGGGTGCGCCGTTGTCGCATGGATGACCGTTCCGGCGTTTCCAGACTAGCGGCGGGCCGCCTTCAGGCTCCCCGTGGCTTTTCCCAGGCTCACCTGCACCTCGAACCGGACCGGCAGCTTGCGTTCGTCGGCAGTCAGCCACATGCGGAACTGGCCGCCGTTCTTGAACAGCCCACCCAATATGGCGATGGTGTTGATGCGCCAAGCCCGGAAAATCCCGGACGGGGTCTCAACATCCTCGATCCTCTCAATCCGGACTTCCACTTCCTTGATCCGCTCATCATCGGCGACCAGAAACCTGTAGGACGATCCGACAGCCAGGGGCTGTCGACGCAGCGAGTACAGTGCGGAGAACAGATCCTGCACGCAGGAGGGAATATCGTCATAGTCTTTGTCTCGGAGGACCTTCGGGACGGCAGTTGAGACGTCCACTTCGCGCTTGTGCAGCTGCCTGCTGTCCGGCATGTAAAGGACTTCGACGTCCCGCTTGAGTCTTCCTTCACGGATCGTCTTGGACACGCGGCGCGTGCAGAAAGCCTGCGCATCCGTGATGACTTCATAACGATCCTGGACGTGGAGCCTGAAAAGCCTCACGAGCGTGCCGCTGGACACTGCACTGAAAACAATCTTGAATGCCTTCGCGCCTCCGTGCAGTACTTCAGCCGCAAGGTTGAGGGTTACTTCACCCGCCTCGATCGGGGGCATGAAGAAGAGAAACCAGGGGGGATGCCAATCGATGCGATAGGCCAGGAACTCGCCTACGCCGAAAGGCATGGCGGCGTCGGGCTCCGGCACGGAATCTGTCGCGACAGCCGGCGACAGGGTTGTTGCCGCCATTACGACCATGCACAGCAAAAGCACCGGGCGGAGCACAGCATTTCGTGCCTTGAAGCGCCCTGTTTTGCTCACGGGCAGTGCTCCAAGCGCCTGGCCACTGCGGCGAACACGTCCGCAACCGGTATGTCCATGCACTCCGTCGACGTCGGACACAATCTGCCGTTGCAGTAGCTGCAGGGGAGTCGGCGCGTCACCGCCTCGTCGGCCGCAGACCAAGGGCCGTTGCGGATCGGGGAAGTCGGCCCCAACAGGCCGACGACGGGAATTCCGAGAGCGCATGCCAGATGAAAAGGACCGGTATCCCCTGCCACAACGAGCCGAGCTTTCCGGAAAAGCGGGATAAGCTGCAGAAAGGGAACCCTGAGGTGAACAGGAGGCCGCTCAGGGCATTGTGCCGCAATCCCGGCGTACAGGTGATCTTCCCCGGGGCCGGTTGTCACGACCACGCGGACGTTCCTCTCATTCTGAATCTTGACCGCCAATTGGCCGTACGATGCGGGATTCCATCTCTTGTTAGGCCAGCCTCCTCCCGGATTGATGACAACGTACTCGGTGATCTTTTCCTGATTCAACAGGGCTTCAACGGCTTGCCTGTCCGAATCGATCGATTTCAGCGGGACGTGGCAATCGGCGGAGCGGGCGCCTGCAGTCTCGGCCAGGAGCAGGTTCAGGCGCACGACATGCTGTTGGGATCGCGGCTCGGGTGCGCGGCGGTTATAGAACCAATGTGCCGGCCTTTCGCGCACCAGTGTCCGGCAAAAGCCGACGCGGATCGCCGCGCCGCTCAGGCGGCTCAGAACGGCCGTCTTGAGCAGCCCTTGGAAGTCGATGGCCATGTCATAACGGCGGGCGCGCACGGAGCGGATCGGCGCCCAGAGGCCGTGCCAGGCCGCCGAGTGCAATGGCTGGGCACGCATCGTGTGCGTGTCAATGGGAATAATGCCGTCGATGCCCTCGACAGCCCCCAGAAAAAAGGCCAACCGGCTCTCCACCAGCCAGTCGATGCGCGCGGAGGGGAAGGTGGCGCGCAGACTCTGAAACGCAGGCAGGGTGTGGATGATATCTCCCAGGGAGCTGAGGCGCACAATCAGGAGATTACGCAGATCCGTCATCGGCTCATCTTCAGCAGTATGGCGCTGACCAGGTCGCGCGATGAATGCGCCTTTTCATCACCCACGATCGCCACGCGGCCGCCAAAGCCGCGCACGACCTCGCGCTCCGGCACGTTGTCGATCGTGTAATCGGTCCCCTTGGCGTGAATGTCGGGTTTCAGGACCGTCAGCAGCCCTGCGACCGTAAGGGCGTCAAAAACCACGACATAATCAACGCATTCCATGGACGCGATAATCTCCGCCCGTTCCAGTTCCGGCTGCAACGGCCGTCCTTCGCCTTTCAAGGCGCTGACCGAGGCGTCACCGTTGATCCCCACCACGAGAATATCGCCCAGTGCCTTGGCGCCTTGAAGATAGCGAATGTGGCCTACATGAATCAGGTCGAAACAGCCGTTGCCGAAAACAACCGTGAGCCCGGCTGCCTGCGCAGCGGCAACCTTCTGCCGCAGCCCGGCGAGATGCTGGATCTTGTTTTGGGGATCCACAAACATGGCGAAATACCCGGCCTTAAGGCGCACCCGGCACGTGTACCCCGGCATAGGGAACATGCCGCGCCGCTGAGGACTCAGCCAGACAAGTCCTGCCTCACCGCCGTGAACAGTTCTCCCCGGCTCACGGTAGCAGTGCCCCTTTTCATGACCACAATGCCTCCTGCATAGTTGGCGAGGCGGGCGGCCTCCTCCGTCGGAGCACCGCAGGCAAGCGCCAGCGTGAAAACGGCAATCACCGTATCGCCGGCGCCGGTGACGTCGGCGACTTCATCGGAGCCGTAAATCGGAATGTGAACATACTTGTGGCGGCGTTCCACCAACGTCATGCCAAAGCGGCCCTGGGTGACCAGCAGGGAACCGAGGTTTTGCTTCCGGAGCACGCGGCGGGCGACCTTATTGAGCAGCTGCTGATCGGCGCCAATCGAAATTCCTGTGGCAGCCTCCAGTTCGGTGATGTTCGGCGTCATCGAAGTCACGCCGTGGAATTCACTCATCCGGAATCGTGAATCGACTACCAGCGGGATGTCCGCCTCCCTGACGATCTTCCTGAGTTCCTGAATCGAAGAGGGGACCACCGAGCCCATTCCATAATCGCTGATGATGATGCCCTGCATCCGGCGCAGGGGGCGAGCCATGCGGGCCCAGGGAGGGAGCGATTGGCTGCCCAACCTGGACTCGCGGTCGACGCGGACGATCTGATGGGGAGCGGAATGGTGGGCGCCTGCCACGATCCGCGTTTTGATCGGCGTGGAATAGGAATCGAACGGGACGATGTGACGGACATCGGCACCCTTTTTTGCCAGGGATGAGATCAGGTCCCGGCCGGCAGAATCGCTGCCGACCGCGCCGAATACTCTCACGCGGCAGTCAAGATCGAGCAGATTGTTGGCGGCATTCGCGGCTCCGCCCGGCACGCGGATCAGTTCTCGGTATTGCAGAACAAGCACCGGAGCCTCGCGCGATACGCGCATGGTCTGCCCGTAAAGGAACTGATCGGCAATCAGGTCACCGATGACCGCCAGCCTGCGGCCCTCAAAGGAATCCACGACGCGCAACAGCCGATCCCGCAGTTCAAGTCGATCCGTCATATCCTCTCTTTAGAGTGATGAGTGATGAGCGATGGTTGAAGTCGCTCAAAACTCATCACTCATGACTCATTACTCGTAGTATCCATTCCACGCCTTCAAGCAGGTGGGCTGCCACGAAGTCCGGCGGCCTGGGCCAGGTGTTCCGATAGTACTCGTACTCGCCTTTGCCGTATCCGGTCAGAAGCAGCACACCACGAGTGCCGGCCTGGAAACCCATCGACAGGTCCTGATACCGGTCGCTGATGATAAAGCTCGCGCTCAGATCCAGGCCGAGTTCCCGAGCTGCGCGATGGATCATGCCGGGCGCAGGCTTGCGACAGTCGCAGGTTTTTCGATAGTCCGGCAGCTTGCCTTCCGGATGGTGAGGACAGTAATAAATGGCGTCCAGCCGGGCGGCGAAACGCGCCAATTCAGCCTGCAGCCGCGCATGGATTTCCTGCACCAGCGCTTCAGGAAAGTGCCCCCGCGCAACGCCGCTTTGATTTGTCACCAGGACCGCGGGCAGGCCGGCCTGATTCAGCCTGCGTATTGCCGGTCCGGTCCACGGAAATATCTGAAAACGATCGATGTGGTTGACAAATCCGACTTCTTCGTTCACCGTGCCGTCCCGGTCTAAAAATACCGCAGCCTTCATTTCATCCCCAAAAAAGTTGAATGTAGCAAAGATCCGCGAGGCTCTCAAAGCAAAAACCGGCGGGCCGGTGGCGGGGTGATGATTCCTGCCTGCGTACGTCAAACAAAAAACAAAGGTGCATTTGCGTGATGCCTATCACAGCCAGAGAGCTGCCGCTGGATTATTGTACGGCTGACTCAGGAGAACATCGTTGGCCGGAATCGCCAGAGCAGGGATGTCCGGGGGGATGCTTCCAGACTCGAACGAGTCCGGCCGCGATGATTTCCACCTTACCTGTCCCTTCCCGGAATGATCTCAGACAGTTTCCTTTGAGCCGCAGCGATGACCTCGGCAGCGGGAATGCCCAGCATGCACCGGAAATCGCCGGGGCACTCGCGTAGAAAACAAGGATTGCAGTCGACCTGGTGCTTGATGACCTGGGCGTGAGCGCTCAGTGGGCCGGTTGCCGTCTCGCTCGTCGAACCGAAAATCGCGAGCTGGGGCACTTGGAGGGCGGCAGCCAGATGCATCGGGCCCGAGTCATTGGTAATGAACAGATCGCACTCGCGAATCAGCCCCATGAGCTGGCCGAGCGAGGTCTGTCCGGCCAATACCAGTGCGCGTGCCCGCATTCGAGCCGCGACCTCGTCTGCGATCTCCCGTTCGCCCGGCGCACCGAAAATTACGATCCGGGCCGCGCAATCGCGTGCCAGAACATCCGCGACGGCCGCAAAGCGTTCCGCCGGCCACCGTTTGGCACCGCCATAACTGGCGCCGGGATTCAGGCCGACAATAGGACTGGAATGATCGATCCCGTGAACCACAAGCATTTCCCGCGCCGTGCGGCAGTCGGACTCGCGCACACCGACCGCCACGGAATCCAGCGAATAATCAGAACGAGCCCATGGTCGCTGCTCGATCAGACCGGCGCCGGAGAGGATGCCGAGGTAGTAGTAGACCTGGTGGACCCTGCGGACTTCGGGATCTATGCGGACCGCGTGGCTGAGGAGCGGGCTGCGGCCGTCGCGCGCGTACCCGATCCGGAGAGGAATGCGACTCCACGCCGCAATCAGGGCGGCCTCGAAGGCATTTTGCAGGAGGATGGCCATTTCGAACCGGCGAGCGCGCAACTCCGCGCAGAGCCCCCGCATCCCGGCCCAGCCCTTGTGCAGGCCCGTCCTGTCATACGGGAGAACCTCATCGACGAAATCCGCCGCGGCATAGACGTCCTGAACCCAGGGCCGGACAAGCAGCGTGATGTGGGCGCCTGGAAAACGGCGACGGATCTCTTTGAGGGCCGGTACGGACATGACCGCGTCGCCCACCCAGTTGGTGCCGCGGACCAGCAGGACCTTTATGCGTTCGGGATGAAGCTGTCTCATGGCCGGCCCCCGATGACCCCCCGAAGGATCCCTTCCAGCTCCGTTTGTTCCACAAACCGTGTGGATTGAACAGCCACCAGCAGAGGGAGGCCCGATACCCGGGGTGATTTGATGGCGTCCTTCTCCGTTGTGAGCAGAGCGCCGGCTCCGCGGGCGCGCGCCTCTGCCACACAGGATGACCAATCGTGAGCTTTCAGAGAAAAGTGATCAGGGTAAAATCTTTCCCCGGCGACAACGGCCCCGAACGCCGCGACGTCAGCGCGAAACCGCTTTGGATTGCCGACAGCGGCAACCAGAAAAACAGGTGGAGCATCCGAAAATGGGGTGCAATCCGGGCCGTTTTCCAGCCAACCGTCGAAGGAGACCAGGCGTTCGATATGCTGGGTGCAATGAAAGATGTCAGCTTTCGTGTTATATCTCCTCACGGATGCGTGAAGCGGATCGTCACCGGCGGCATGCCGGTCGCCGTTGAGGACGACCAGGTCCGCCCTGCGCAATCCTGCCAGCGGCTCCCGCAGGGTCCCGGCGGGTAACAGCCGGTTTTGGTCGAACGGCTGAGAACGGTCAAGGACGACAATGTCGAGGTCCCGCCGGAGGCGGCGATGCTGGAACCCGTCGTCGAGCAGGAAAACAGCTTGTGCGTTGCGGCGCAAGATCTGCATGCCGACGGCACGGCGATCGCCTGCAATGCCAAGCCAGATTCCGGGTACCCGCCTGCGAATCAATGCCGGTTCATCGCCTGCCAGCCGAGAAAGCGCAGAGCGCCTATCCCCGGGGGGCAGCACCAGGGAACCGCGGGCGGCCCTGCCGTATCCACGGCTCAACAGTGCGGGTTCCGCCCCCAGCCGGCCCAGGACCTGCGCAAAGTGGATCACCAGCGGCGTTTTGCCCGTCCCGCCAACCGTAAGGTTTCCAATGCTTATGACGGGGTTCGGCAGCGAGTCACAGCGCAGGAACCCGACATCGAAGAGGCGGTTCCGGATTTGAACCGCACCCGCATACAACAGGCCGGGGAACGCCAACAGGCGCCATGCCAGGGAATCCGTTGGCAGCGTCTGCGTCACGTAATCTCCGGGATGGTTGTCAGACTTCATGCCGCTTCAGGGCACTCGTTTCTCAGGTGATCCTCAAGGATTCCGGCGTCTGTGCGGCGGGTTCGTGCCCTGAACCTGCCGCGCTGTGCGCCGTGCCGGTAGCGTCGCTGGCACTACCAGCCCATGGCGCACCCATCCTTGCGCGGATCGCTCCCGCCCATCAGTACGCCGGTGTCACGGTCGATGAGAATGCCCTGATAGCCGCCAAAGCTGTCGACCATAGTCACCACGCGATGCCCCATCAGCGTGAGCAACCGGCGGACCTCGGGACCGATCCCGGATTCCAGCCCCAGCATCCCGCCCGTATGGCGGCACCTGGCGGCTTCACCGGCCTCCTGGACATTCATGCCGAATTCCACGAGATTCAGGAAAACCTGAACATGCGCCTGGGGCTGGTTGTCGCCTCCCATCACGCCGAAGGTAAAGAACGGCTTGCCGTTGCGCAGCACCATGGCAGGGATGAGTGTATGCATTGGGCGTTTGTGAGGCTCGATCCGATTTGCCGATGTCGTGTCGAGTTTGAAGCTCGAACCGCGGCTTTGCAGGCATATTCCCGTGTCGCCGGCGACAATTCCCGATCCGAACTCATTGTAGAGGCTGTTGATGAAACTCACTGCATTCTGATCCCCGTCCACCACGGACAGATACACGGTATCGCCGGTCTCGGCCCGGCCGGGAGGGTACTCCGACCGAGCCCGGTTGGCACGAATCAGCTTTCTTCTGCCGGCGGCATACTGCTTGGACAGCAGCATTTCCAGGGGTATCTTGGCGAAATCGGGATCGCTGATATAAAAATCCCGATCAGCAAATGCCAGTTTCTTGGCTTCGACCAGGTGGTGGAGATATTCCACCGAGTTGTGACCCCAGGACTTGAGATCATATCCCTCGAGTATATTCAGCATCTCCAAAGCAACCAGCCCCTGGCCGTTGGGCGGCAGTTCATAGAAATCGAATCCTTTGTAGTTGACGCTGATCGGTTGGATCCATTCCGACTTGTGATCGGCGAAATCCTTGCGCTCGAGCACGCCGCCCGCCTCGCGCACGGCCTCGACAATCCTGCCGGCGATTTCACCTTCGTAGAATGCTTTGCGCCCTCCCGCGGCAATCAGCCGCAAGGTCGCCCCCAGGTTCTTGTTATAGGCGAGCTGCCCGTGCACAGGCGCCTTGCCGTCAGGAAGGTATGTCCTAGCTGTCCAGGGATCTTTGGCGAGGCGCGCCGACTGCTCCTGCCATTCGTTGGCGATGATTTCCGTGACGGGGAACCCATTCTCCGCGTACTCGATGGCGGGACCCAGAATGCGATCTCCCCTTTGAGTCCCGAACCGATCGAGGAGAGAAAACCAGCCGTCGACGGCACCCGGCACTGTAACCGTATCAACGCCGTCCTGAGGCATGACGGCATACCCCTTTTTCTTTAAATAGTCGTAGGTCATTCGGTAGGGAGACCGGCCGCTGGCGTTTAAACCGACCAGTTCGCCTGTCTTGCTCCAATAGACGATGGCGAACACGTCCCCGCCCACTCCCGTCATCATGGGCTCGACGACGTTCAGTACGGCCGCCGCAGCGACAGCGGCGTCGACAGCATTGCCGCCTTCCTGCAGAATCCGCAATCCCGCCGCAGTCGCCAACGGCTGACTGGTACAAATCATTCCCTTGCGTGCCAGCACGGGAGATCGTGTCCCCGAGATGCTGCGCGCGTTGCGGTCCTGTCCCGCCATGATCATCGCCCCAAAATAGAGTGCCAGCCCCGCTACAACGACAACAGGGATCTTTCCCATAAGCATCGTGCTCCTGAGCTTATGGATCATAACGCGCGCGGGAGCTTGCCTCAACAGGGAAGTAGCCTGCTCCTCCGCGGGGAGGCCGCACAGGCCTTTGAATCACCGAAATCCTCTCTCCTGCTGCCGCACGTCACATAAGTCCTTGCGGCCGCGACGGCAGCCGGTATAATCAAAACTCTTGCGTCCGGCAAGCGGTGCAGAAATCCGATCGACACCGACGCTCCGACCTGTTGCGCAGTTCGTGCGGTGCCGGATGCAAGGGAGGGATCGCATCCGAAGGAACAGATGACAGGAAATCCCCCTATGATTGTTCCAGATATTCTCCTGTTTATGAGATGATACGTTATATATTTAATGTTTTGGATTAGGTGTAGATATGCAGGGTGGTCAGACTAAATCGATCTGTCTTCTTCCTGGAGACGGCATTGGCGCGGAGGTGATGGAGTCCGCAGCGGCTGTTGTGCGGCGTGTGGCGCAATCGGCGGGCTATAACCTGGACTTGCGCCAGGCGGCGATCGGCGGTGAGGCGCTGGATCGGTTCGGCTCGCCTATGCCGGACGAAACCATGCAGGTTTGCCGATCATGTGACGCCGTGTTGCTGGGTGCAGTCGGAGGCCCCAAATGGGACAGCCTGCCGGCACAGCTGCGCCCTGAGAAGGGCCTTCTGGCATTGCGCAAAGGTCTTGGATTGTTCGCCAATCTCCGCCCGGTCCGGCAGATTCCGGCGTTGCTGGCATGTTCCACACTGCGGCCTGAGGTGGTCGGCGGGGTGGATCTGGTGGTTGTGCGCGAGCTGACGGGGGGGCTTTATTATGGCGAGCCGCGGGGGATTGCCGAGGACGCCGGTGAGGAGGTTGGCTTCAACACCATGATCTACCGCCGTCACGAAATCGAACGCATCTCACGGAAGGCTTTCGAGGTTGCCCGGGGCCGGCGCGGGCGGTTGACCTCGGTCGACAAGGCGAATGTCCTGGAAGTGAGCATGCTCTGGAGAAAGGTGGTCGACGCGGTTCACGGCGAATTCGCGGATGTGGTGCTGAGCCATCAGTACGTGGACAACTGTGCCATGCAGTTGGTGCTGAAGCCGGCGCAATTTGATGTGATTGTAACCGAGAACACCTTCGGCGACATCCTGAGCGACATTGGGGGCGTGCTGACCGGCAGTATCGGGACGCTGCCGTCCGCAAGCCTCGGCACAGGACCGGCGGTGTACGAGCCGGTGCACGGTTCGGCTCCGGATATTGCGGGAAGGGACATGGCAAACCCTGTCGGAATGATCGGATGCGTCGCCATGATGTTCGAGATCTCTTTCGGCCGGCCCGACCTGGCAGCTGGCATCACCAGGGCAATCGATGAAGCCCTGGAGGACGGGTATCGGACGCAGGACCTGTGCCGTGCCGGGGAAAGGCCGTCCAGCTGCAGCGTCTTCGGCAGCGAGGTGCTGCGCCGCTTGCCGTAGCGGGAGAATCGCATTGGCGACGGGCGGCGGCGCGGTTATCATATAGCCATGGATTTCGGTGAGAAAAGCGTCCCGGAAGGGTGCGAAGTTCCGGACCGGCAGGTGCGTGCACCACGCCCCGAATGGCTGAAGGTGCGCCTGCCCGCCGGCGAGCGCTATGCCAGCCTGCGGAAGTTGATCCACAAGCAGCAACTGCACACGGTTTGTGAGAGCGCCCGGTGCCCGAATGTCGGGGAGTGCTGGGGTTCAGGCACGGCGACTTTCCTGATCCTGGGTGATACCTGCACGCGCGCCTGCAAGTTCTGTGCAGTGAAGACCGGCCTGCCGCCGGCATACGACCTGGACGAGCCGCGGCGGATCGCCGAAGCCGTCCGTCGAATGAACCTTGAGTACGCCGTGGTGACCTCGGTGGATCGGGACGACCTGGAAGATGGAGGCGCTTTCGTTTTTGCCGAGACCATCCGGCTGACGCGGGAGTCGAGTCCGGCGATCAGGATTGAAGTGCTGATTCCTGATTTGCGGGGGAATGAGCAGGCATTGCGCACGATCGTGGCTGCCCGGCCGGATGTGCTGGCCCACAACGTGGAAACCGTGCCGCGTCTTTACCCCATGGTCCGCGCCGGGTCGCGCTTTCGCCGGTCCCTGAAGCTGCTGGCGGCCGTCAAGGCGTTCCACACGGTCATGATCACCAAATCGAGCATCATGCTCGGTTTGGGCGAACGGACGGATGAAGTCCTGGAGACCATGCGGAACCTGAGGGAAGCCGCGGTGGACATCCTCACCCTCGGGCAGTATTTGCAGCCCACTCGAGATCAGCTTCCGGTGGCCCGTTATTATTCGCCGGACGAGTTCCGGGACCTGCGCGAAGCGGCCCTGGCGCTGGGATTTTCCCATGTGGCATCCGGTCCGCTGGTACGTTCTTCCTATCACGCCGAGCGACAGAAGACGATTCTCCCCGTGCAGGCGCCCTGACGCGGGATCCGCAATCCCTGGACCTGATCTCTACGCGCGCGTTTCCAGTACCTCCGGGAGGCCTGCCTGACGGGGCTGAGACCGAGTTTGTCCTCAGGGAGCCGCGGTTTTTGTGCTATCATGAAAAACGTCAAAGAAGACCTATGCCGACGCTGGTGAGATTTGCCCTTTGCTCCGTTGTGCTCAGCCTCGCCTTCGGGGGAGTGGCGCATGCGGACATTGCCCGCATTGATCTCAACGGCACAATCGATCCAATCACTGCAGGCTTTGTCGCGAAGAGCCTGGACAGAGCCGTCGCCGAGCACGCCCAGTTCATCCTCATCCGGTTGCAAACTCCCGGAGGCTTCAGCACCTCCATGGAGGAGATCATTACCAAGATTTTGAACAGCCCGATTCCTGTGGTTGTTTATGTGGCGCCGAGCGGGGCATCGGCGGCCTCGGCCGGCTTTTTGATCCTGATGGCGGCGGATGTGGCGGCGATGGCTCCGGGAACCAACACAGGTGCGGCTCATCCGCTGCTGGCCATCGCGGGATTTCCCGTCGAAGGGGGCGAGGCGGGGAAAACCCTCACAGAGAAGATCACCAGCAACGCCACGGCATTTCTGCGCAGCATCACCGGCAAGCGGCACCGCAATGTCGAAGAGGCTGAAAAGGGGATCGTCGAGAGCAAGTCGTTTACTGAAACCGAGGCTCTGGAGAAACACCTGATCGATTTTGTCGCGCAGGATGAAGCGGAACTGTTTCGGCAATTGCAGGATTACAAGGTCCAGCTGTTTTCCGGACGGTCGGTAACTCTGGCGCCCCTGGGTCAGGCTGTCATCACGTACCCGATGAGCACGCGGGAGAAATTCCTGGCAACCATATCGCAGCCCAACCTGGCTCTGATCTTGGGCGTCCTGGGCCTGATCCTGCTCTACATTGAATTCACGCACCCCGGGATGACGGCCCCCGGAGTGGTCGGCGGCATCTGCTTCCTGCTCTCGATCCTCGGTTTTTCCTTCCTGCCGATCAACTATGTCGGCGTGCTGATGATCCTGCTCGCTCTGGGATTGTTCGTCGCGGAGGTGAAAGTGCAGGGCTTTGGCGTCCTGGGTCTGGGGGGAGTGGTCGCCATGGTAATCGGCATGCTCATACTGATCGACAGCCCGGATCCGGCAGTCAGGATCGGGCTTCTCACGGCGCTCTCGGCAGCATTACCGTTTGCGCTGATCTTCATCATCCTGCTGATCGCCCTGGTCAAATCGTACCGCCAGAAGGTGGCGACGGGCACCGCCGGCATGATCGGATTGATCGGCGTTGCCGACAGTGACGTGGGCTCGGCCGGGCGTGTGAAGGTGCGCGGTGAATACTGGCACGCACATTCAGCGAATCCAATCCCGGCCGGCAGGCCGGTGCGTGTCGTCGGGATCGACAACCTGAAGCTACATGTCGAGGAAGTCCGCCAGTAGCCCGTGAGGCACAGGCGCAGCAAACTCATCTTTCCGGGGGGTAAACTATGACACCCACACAGATGCTGCTGTTTGGACTGGCAATCGTTATCCTGTATCTGCTGAGCACGATCAACATCCTG
>Ga0316620_10000195_pt1 | contig 23690 bp, 20 predicted proteins | sample OWC_Aug_M1_C1_D5_FD_207651 | JGI IMG/M metagenome (GOLD analysis project Ga0316620, IMG submission 207651) | Wetland soil microbial communities from Old Woman Creek delta, Ohio, United States - OWC_Aug_M1_C1_D5_B | ecosystem: Environmental > Terrestrial > Soil > Wetlands | place: USA: Ohio...
GAGAGCGCTCTCCGAGTCGCGCACAGGGACTGTCGGCGGGCCGGCTGCGAGGCAACGCGTCGACAGCGCCATTGCGCACGATGGCGGTCGCCGCCCGAACCTGCTACTCCAGCTCGACCAAGACCGCTCCGGTCTCGACCGTCGCACCTGGCTCGACGTTGACCCGGGCCACGCGCCCGGCCTGCTCGGCGGCGAGCTCGTTCTCCATCTTCATGGCCTCGAGGACGACGACCGCCTGACCGGCCTCGACCTCGTCGCCTGGCGCCACCTTGACCGCTACCACCTTGCCCGGGATCGGTGCCTCGACCACGCTCGGTCCGCGGCCGCGGACCCCCTCCGCCGCCGCGATCGCCTCCACCGGGGTCAGCACCTCGAGGTCGAAGTCGCGGTCGCCCACGACCAGCCGCCAACGCCGGCCGCCGCCGCGCTGGAAGCTGACTTGGAAGCTGCGGCCGTTGCTCGGGAAGCGCAACGACGCCATCGAGCCGTCGAGGCGGATGAGGTCGACGACCTGACGCTTGCCGTCGACCACCACCTCGAAGCCCTCGGCCGCGCGCTCCACCTCGACCTCATGGTTGCCGCGCGACCCGCGCACCACCCACTTCATCGCGGGAACCTCCCGTGCTGCATCCTCGTCCCCTCCTGCCACCAGCCGCTCGACCGGCCATGGGCGAAGGGGTCGCGAGGCAGACTCTGGGCGCCGAGGGTGGCGAGGCAGGCTGCGGCGATGACCGCCGCCTCCTCGGCCTCCGGATCCTGCTCGGAGTGCAGCTCCTCGAGCTGACGCGAGGCCAGGAGCTCGTCGAGGAACCCGGTATGGAAGGCGCCCTGGCGGAAGGCATCCATCTCGACCAGGGCCCTGAACAGGGACAGGGTGGTGGCGATGCCGCCCACCACGTACTCCTGGAGCGCCCGCCGCAGCCGGTTCACGGCCGCCGCACGATCGGGCGCCCAGACCACCAGCTTGGCCAGCAGGGGGTCGTACTCCAGCGGCACCACGCTGCCCAGCATCACGCCCGAGTCGACCCGCACCCCGGGGCCGCCCGGCCTGCGCAGCAGGGTGATCGTGCCGGGGGAGGGCGCGAAGCCGCGCAGGGGGTCCTCGGCGTAGACCCGGCACTCGATGGCGTGGCCGCGCGGGGAGAGGTCCTCCTGGCGCAGGGTCAGCGCCTGGCCGAGGGCGATGCGGATCTGCTCGCCCACCAGGTCGACGCCGTAGACCTGCTCAGTGACCGGGTGCTCGACCTGGAGCCGGGTGTTCATCTCCAGGAAGTGGAAGCGGCCGTGCGGGTCGAGCAGGAACTCGACGGTGCCCACCGAGTAGTAGTCCGCGGCGCGAATGATGATCAGGGCGGCTTCACCCAGGCGTCGCCTGAGGGCCTCGTCGACCACCGGCGACGGGCACTCCTCGACCACTTTCTGGTGGCGACGCTGGATGGAGCACTCGCGCTCGCCGAGATGGACGGCGTGGCCGAAACGGTCGGCGACGACCTGGACCTCGATATGACGGGGCCGCTCCACCAGGCGCTCGACGTAGACCCGGTCGTCGCCGAAGTAGGCCTGGCCCTCGGAACGCGCCCGCTCGAGGGCCGAGGCCAGCTGCCCTTTCGCCGTCACCGCCCGCATCCCCTTGCCGCCGCCGCCGGCCACCGCCTTGAGCAGCACCGGCAGACCGTGCTGGTCGACAAAGGCCTCGAGCTCGGCCAGGCTCGCCAGCGGCTCCGTCATCCCAGGTACCACCGCCACGCCGGCCTCGTGGACCAGCTTGCGGGACTCGGTCTTGGAGCCCATGACGCGGATCGCCCGCGGCGGCGGACCGACCCAGTCGAGCCCGGCCGCCTGAACGCGCTCGGCGAACTCGGCGTTCTCGGCCAGGAAGCCGTAGCCGGGGTGGACGAGGCGGGCGCCGCTGGCCACCGCCACCGCCAGCAGTCGCTCCATGTTGAGGTAGCTCTCGCTGGCCACGGCGCCGCCAATCGGGTAGGCCTCGTCGGCCATCAAGACGTGCGGCGCGAGACGATCCACCTCGGAGTAGACGGCGACCGTCCCGAGGTCCATCTCGCGACAGGCGCGGATGATCCGCACCGCGATCTCGCCGCGGTTGGCGATCAGTAGCTTCACTGCGCTCCTCCGCGTCCGTCCCCGACCAGCGGTCGGCGCCTGGGATGAGACCGGGAGAGAGTCCGTTGCACCGTCAGTCCTCAGAGCGGGATGTTCCCGTGCTTCTTGGTCGGCATCGAGTCGCGCTTGGTCTGCAAGGTCGAGAACGCGGCGACCAGCTTGCGGCGCACGAGACGGGGCAGAATGACCTCGTCCACGTAGCCCTTCTCAGCCGCCACGAAGGGGTTGGCGAACTTGGCCTGGTACTCCTGGACGAGCCGCGCGCGCTCGGCTTCCGGGTCATCCGCCTGCTCGATCCGCGCCGCGTAGAGGATGTTGACCGCGCCCTGCGCGCCCATGACCGCGATCTCGGCGGTGGGGAAGGCGAGGTTGACGTCGGTGCGGATGTGCTTGGAGCCCATGACGCAGTAGGCGCCGCCGTAGGCCTTGCGGGTGATCACGGTGACCTTGGGCACCGTCGCCTCGGCCAGCGCGTAGAGCAGCTTGGCGCCGTGGCGGATGATCCCGCCCCACTCCTGCTCGGTTCCAGGCAGGAAGCCGGGCACATCCTCGACGATCCAGAGCGGGATGTTGAAGGCGTCGCAGAAGCGCACGAAGCGCGCCCCCTTGACCGAGGCGTTGATGTCGAGCACCCCGGCCAGGTGGTTGGGCTGGTTGGCGATGACCCCCACGGTGTGGCCGCCGAGCCGAATGTAGCCGATGACGAGGTTCTTGGCGAAGTGCTCCTGCACCTCCAGGAACTCGCCGTCGTCGGCCGCCCAGCGGATCAGCCTCTTGATGTCATAAGGCCGGTTGGGGTCGGCCGGCACGAAGCTGTCGGCCTCGGGAATCTCGCGGTCGAGGGGGTCGCTGGTCTGGACCACTGGCGGCTGCTCGCCGTTGTTGGACGGCAGGTACGACAGCAGGCGTCGAATCAGGGCCAGGCACTCGGTGTCCGAGTGGCACGCGAAGTGCGCCACGCCGGAGGTGGAGTTGTGGGTCATGGCCCCGCCCAGCTTCTCCTTGGTGACCTCCTCGTGGGTGACGGTCCGGATCACCTCCGGACCGGTGACGAACATGTACGAGGTCTGCTCGACCATGAACACGAAATCGGTAATCGCGGGCGAGTACACGGCCCCGCCCGCGCACGGCCCCATGATGGCCGAGACCTGCGGGATCACACCCGAAGCAAGCGTGTTGCGCAGGAAGATGTCGGCGTAGCCGGCGAGCGACGCCACGCCCTCCTGGATGCGGGCGCCGCCGGAGTCGTTGAGCCCGACCACCGGGGCTCCCACCTTCATGGCCAGGTCCATGATCTTGGAGATCTTGGCCGCGTTGGCCAGGGACAGGGAGCCGCCGAAGACGGTGAAGTCCTGGGCGAAAACGAACACCGGACGGCCGCCCACACGCCCCCAGCCCGAGACCACGCCGTCGCCGGGAATGCGCCGCTCGGCCATGCCGAAGTCGGTGCAGCCGTGCTCGACGAGGGCGTCGGTCTCCTCGAAAGAGCCCTCGTCCAGGAACTGCTCCACCCGCTCCCGGGCGGTCAGCTTGCCCTGACCGTGCTGACGCTCGATCTTGGCCTCACCCCCAGCGCTGCGGTTGGCGGTAAGGCGCTCCTCAAGCCTCTCCAGTACCCCGCGGCTCATGCCTCTTCCTCCCAGACCCAGCATTCTAGCCGACTCCACCCCCGAGCGGGGTCGGCTACCATGCAGCCATGAGCGCGGCGCCGGCCGCAGACGCACCCTTCGACCCTCGTTGGCTCGAGCTCCTGGCCGAGAGCTGTCAGCGACTGGGACGCACCAGCCCGCGGCTCTGCGACCTCTACCTCGAGCATCGTCTCGAGCTCGAGGTCTCGGGCGTCGACGGTCTCCTCCACGGCGAGGAGTGCCGCACCCAGGGAGCTGCCGCGCGCTGGGCCTTTCCCCGTCGCACCGTCCTCCACGCCTCCACCGGAGCCTCACCCCAGACCGTGAACGAGCTGCTCGAGCGCTACGGCCCCACCCCGGTCGCCGCCGCGACCCGCGCCCTCCCGCCGACCGAGCTCGACGCGCCTCGCGGTTGGCAGGAATGGGCTCGCGACCTGGTACGGAGGTTGACTCCGCCCAGGGCCAGCGTCCGCTTCCTGATCCGCAAGGCCGTCGTCATTCGACCTGGCTCGTGGACCGTGGTGGTCTCGCCGCCACTGGTGCGAGCGCGCGTTTTCGGTGACTACGACACCGCCCTGCTCGCGGTCTGGGACCACCCTCAGCTCGCCCACTGGCTGAGTGAGCTCGCGGAGCCGCCAGCCAAGCGCCGCTGGGCGCCGGGCTCGGCGACGCAGGTCCCGGTGGTGTTCACGGCCGGCACCGCAGGGGTGCTCCTGCACGAGCTCGTGGGACACCTGGTCGAAGCCGACCTGGCCGGCACCGGCTCCTCGCCGTTGATGAGGCTCAAGGGTGCGAGCATGACCGCGGCCTCGGTCCAGCTGGTCGACGACGCCACCCGTCTCGACCTCCCGGGTGGGTTCAGCTGTGACGACGAGGGCACTCCCGCACGTCCGCTCGAGATCATCCGCGCCGGGGTCCTGGTGGGTTGGCTGTGCGACCTCGCCGGCGCCGAACGGCTCGGCGCAGAGCCCGGGCGCGGTCGGCGCGCCTCGTGGCGCCACCCTCCGGGCCCGCGTCTTTCCAACCTGGTCGTCTCTCCCGGCGACACCGAGCCCGAGGCGCTCGAGCATGACCTCAAGCAAGGCCTGGTCGTGACCCGCTTGGCCGGGGCCACGGTCGACCCGGTGTCGGGCCGGACCGTGGTCCGGGTCGAGCGCGGCTGGGAGGTCGCCAACGGACGTCGTCGCCGCCCGCTGCGGCCTTTCGAGCTCACCGGCGGCGCCCTCGAGGTGCTCGCCAACATCGACCCCAACCTGGGCCGCGACATGGTCACGGACTGGCGGCTGGGGTGGTGCGTCAAGGGCGGCCTGCCGCTGCCGACCGGCTCGTTGGCGCCGACCATGCTCGTCCGCCGGCTGGAGGTGCTGTAGGCGTCGTCGACGGCCGCGATCCGTCGCAGATCCACGCCGCTTCCCGAGCCTACTGCCGTTGCCGAGCGGATGACCTTCGATAACGGTCACGATAACGGGCTCGCGCTCGTGAAATTGCGCCTCGACCGTCCGCGATGCCCCCGCTATCATCTCCCCGTGAACGACACCCCGCCCTCGGAGCGACACATGGAGCGACTGCAGGAGGTCGCCTCGGCCACCCGCGACCTGCTCGCCCACTCCGGCGTCTCGCGCTGGGAGATCTTCTCCAAGGCCTCGTTCACGCGCGAGACCGAGGTCGGGACCGAGGTACCGGTGCAGATCGTCCACGCCGAGGAGAGCGGAGTCGCCGTGCGCACGGTGCGCCAGGGTCGCTGCGGCTTTGCCGCCACCTCTGGGCTCGGCGCCGCCGCCTCGAGGTGCGCGGTAGAGGGCGCCCTCAGCCGCGAGGTCGCGAGCCCCTTCGATCCCCTCCCTCCGCCCCATCTGCTCGGCGTGAACGCCAACGGCAGTCGCGGCGTGCTCCCACCCCAGGGCTGGGCCACGCACGCGGTCGAGGAGCTGGCTCGGGCAGTGACCGAGAGCTCGCAAGGAACGGTCCAGCTCCTGCGCGTTGTCGTGCAGGAGGGTACCTTCTCGTGGTTGCTGGCCACTGCCGAGGGCTTCGTGGCCACCCACAGCGGCAGCAGCGCCTCCCTGCTCGCCGAGCTGGTCGTCGCGGAGGAGCAGCACGGCATCTGGCGCGAGTGGGTGCACGTCCCCAAGCCCGAAGCCCTGGCGCCGGCCGCTGTCGCCTCCCTGATGTGCAACCGGCTGATGCTCACCCGGAGCCCTCTCGGTGCTGAGCACGGCCTCAAGGACGTGCTCCTCCACGGCGAGGTCGTGGCCCACCTCCTGGCTGCGCTCGCCCCGCTCCTAGTCGCCACGCCAGCGCGCCCTGACCGGCTCCCCGGCCTGGTCAACCGCGACGGACAGCTGGCCGCCCCCTGCCTCGGGCTGGTCGACGACCGCACCGACGCCTCGGCTCCGGTCACCGGACCGTGCGACGGCGAAGGCCTGCCCAGCCGGCGCACCCTGCTCGTGGAGCAGGGGGTACCGAGGCACCGCCTCGCCTCCTACCGGGACGCCGTGATCTGCGACGAAGCGCCCCGGGGTGGAGCCGTGCGGCTGTCGTACCGGGACTACCCCACCTCCGGGCTGGCCTGCCTCCGGGTCCTCTCGGACGACGGCTTGTCACCCGGCCAGATCCTCGACCGCACCGACCGCGCCCTCTACCTCCTGCGCCCGCTGTCCCCGGTCAGCGTCGACCTCGAGGGCGACTCCTACCGCGTCATCGCCTCCGGAGTCTGGCTGGCCAACGGCGCGATCCGCGGCTGGCACCCGGTGGTTGAGCTGAGCGGTCGCCTCGGCCACCTGCTGCGACGGGTCGATGCCGTCGGCACCGACGGGCGCTGGTACCAGACCAGCTGCGGCTGCGTCCACGCGCCTTCGATCCTGGTCCGCCGCCAGCCGGTGGTGGGTTAGGCCGCGCTAGGTCTGCCCCTGGAAGCTCGGCCACCACGGCATCAGGGATGCCTCGGGGGACACGCTCGTGAACTGTGGCACGGACCCCGGCACGGGTGTCGGCTCCGGCTCAGGGGTCGGAACGGGCTGCACCGTCGGCTCGGCACGCGGTCCGCGCCTGCTCGCGGGCGTCATTCTCTGCCGGCCCGCGGGCCCTCCCGCGCCGGTCGCAGGTTTCGTGGCATCCCCGGGCGCCTCCTTGAAGACCTCGACCTTACCCGCCGGCTTGTCCGGCCGGGTTTCCTCGGCCTGGGGAAGGGGCGGCGGTGGCGGCCCGCCCGGCTCCTTGAGCTTCAGGTCGGGCTCGGGCTCGAAAGTGGCGCGCACCGTGCTCACCGCATCAGGTTGGAGAAAAGGCATCGGCATCTCCCGGCTGAAGCGCTCGCGCTCGACGTGGCGGATCACCGCACCCAGATCCAGCTGCGAGTACAGCAGCTCGGGGTTGACCTCCGGGTCGGCCAGCTCGGGCGCGAACTTGAACGCCCGCCGGTAGTAGTCGAGAGCCCTGGCCGGATGGCCAGTCTGCTCCTCGAGCAGGCCCATGTAAAAGTTGCACCAGCCGTGGCCGGTGAGCAGGTCGAGGCACTGCGCGTACGCGTGCCGGGCGTTGCGCAGACGGCCCTCCCGATGCTCCACGAGGCCGATCCTGAACCACGCCTCGTAGAGCTTCGAGTCCTCCTTGAGAGCGCGCCGGAAGTAGCGCACCGCATCCCTGGGGTAGCCACGCTGAAACAGCATGGTGCCCAGGTCCACCAGGCCCTCGGGGTCGAGCTTGCCCTTCTCGGCACGCTCCCAGTACGTGCGGATCGTCTGGTCCCCGGGGTCGTCCGCGATCAGCCAGCGCACGAACATCGGCTCCTTGGCCGCCACGGTCACGACCACCGACAGACACAGCAATGCGACCACCGCCAGCTTGACGCCGAACCCACGGCTCATGTCATCACTCCTGCTCCGACGCGCCCTTCTTGCGGGCGGTCAGCTTCACCTTATCACCCTCGACCACGACCTCGAAACGCACCTTGTGCCCCAGGCGGGCCTCGATCTGCGCTCGCTGCGACTCGATCTGGGCCTGGAAGGCCTCGCGCTTGAGCGAGGCGGGCTGGCCGAGGCGCCGCTTGGCAGAGATGAACTGCTCGTAGAGGTCGTCGCCCTTGCCCTGGTGTACGGGGGGCCGCCGCGCGGTGTCGGGCTCAGACGGCTGGGCGGGCGGCGCCCCCCTGCGCGCGGACGCCCGCAGGTATGCCAGCGACCGGCCCCGGCCCTCCTCGCGCTCGCGCAGCAAGCGCTCCCAATTTTGGGAGTAGGTGGTGAACTTGTGCTGCAGCTGCTGCAGCCGATACTGGTCGATGCCGCCGACCCCGCCGGCCTCGGTGATCCGCCTCAGCTGCTGTCCATAGGCGATCCGCACCTTCTCGGGCGGGACCCGTATGATGCCGGCAAAGAACCGCTCCCACTCCTTGGACAGCTCCTGGAACTCCTGCTCCAGCTGGGTGATCGATACCTGCGAGCTCATCCCCCGTCCCCCTGCTACAATGACCGCCGTGTCATCAGTTTACCGTCACCTCCCGGCAGTTCAGCGGCTCCTCACCGATCCCCGGCTCCAAGCCCTCGCCGCCTGTCACGGTCACGCCGCCGTCGCCGAGGCATGCCGGGGCGCGATCGATGAGCTGCGGCGCCGCATCGCCGCGGGCGAGCTCGAGGAGGCAGCCATTCCAGCGGCCTGCGCCGAGCTCCCCGCGAGCGTCCTGCGCAGCCTGGCCGAGCAGGGCGAGGAAGCCTACCCCGCGGTGGTCAACGCGACCGGGGTCCTCCTCCACACCAACCTCGGCCGCGCCCCCCTGCCGGCGTCGATGCCCGCTTCCCTTGCATCATACCTCGCCCTGGAGTACGACCTCGGGAGCGGCGCCCGCGGCCAGCGCCTGGCGCCCCTGCGCGAGCGCATCGCCCGAGTTTGCGGCGCCGAGGCCGCGGTCATGGTCAACAACAATGCCGCCGCCCTGCTCCTGCTGCTCGCGGCCCACGCCCGCGACCGCGAAGTGATCGTTTCGCGCAGTCAGCTGATCGAGATCGGCGGCTCCTTCCGTCTGCCCGAGGTGATGGCCGCCTCGGGCGCCCTGCTGCGTGAGGTGGGCTGCACCAACCGTACCCACCTGCGCGACTACGCCGACGCCATCTGCGAGCGGACCGGGGCGATCCTCGTCGCCCACCAGTCCAACTTCCGCATCGTCGGGTTCACCACCTCACCGCCGGTCGCGGAGCTCGCCGAGCTGGCCCGCGCCCACCGGCTGCCCCTGATCGTGGACCAGGGCCACGGTGCCCTCCACGACCTCGCCCGCTGGGGTCTGGGCGAGGAGCCGACGGTCGCCGCCTTGCTCGAGGCCGGCGCCGACGCGGTCTGCTTCTCCGGCGACAAGCTGCTCGGCGGGCCTCAGGCGGGCGTGATCGTGGGCCGCAGCGAGTGGGTCGAACCCCTCGGCCGCCATCCCCTGTACCGGGCGCTGCGGCCCGACAAGGTGGCCCTGGTCCTCATGGACCGCGTGCTGCGCGCCCACGGCAGCGGGCGGCTGCGCGAGATACCTCTCTACGCTATGCTCGACACGCCCCTAGAGGCGCTCAAACGCCGGGCGCGCTCCCTCGGCCGGCGGCTGCGCACGCGGGGCATCACAGCCCGCGGCAGAGCCACCCGCAGCGTGCTCGGCGGTGGGACCACACCAGACGAGAGCGTGCCCAGCTTCGGCCTTGCGATTCCGGGTCGCCAGCGGCTCGCCGACCTCCTGCGCTCCACCCGACCGCCCGTGATCGCGCGCATCGAGGGCGACCAGGTCATCTGCGACCTGCGCACCGTCCGGCCGGATCAGGACCGCGCTCTGGAGGCCTGCATCGTCGAGGCGTGGCATCAGCTCCAGACCGAGACGGCCGACAACCGCGACTGAGGGCAGAGTCTCGCCTACGACGGCATCTCGAATGCGACGCGACGGACTAGCGCCTGCCATGGCTCGGGGAGCTGCAGCCAGAGAATCACGGCCCCGGCGAGGAAGGTGCCGAAAGGCAGAGCGGTCTTGCCCGAGCCCCTGCCGCTCACCCACAGCGCGCCGCCGACCAGCGCCCCGGCCACAGCGGCCATGACCAGCACCCACAGGCAGTCGCGGACGCCGACCACGGCCCCGATGGCGGTCAGGTACTTGACATCGCCCCAGCCCATGCCCTCGACACCACGCAGCCACTTGTAGGCCAGGATCACGAGGGTCGGAATGGCAGCGCCGACGGCGGCGCCGATGGCCGACTCGAGCAGCGTGGCCACCCCGCCCTGCCACGAAGCCACCAGGCCGAGGACGATCGAAGGGTAGGTGAGCACGTCCGGCAGTAGCTGGTGTTCGAGGTCGATGCAGCCCAGGGCGATGGAGATCCAGGTGAAGAGCACCACCTCGGCCCCGGCCACCGTCAGCCCCCAGCGGTGCAGGGCGAGGACCCCGAGCAGGGCTGCCGCCGCCTCGACCAGGGGGTACCTGATGGAGATCCGCGACCCGCAGTCGCGGCACTTCCCTTGCAGCACCAGCCACGACAGTACGGGCACGTTGTCGTACCAGCGAATCGGGTGCTGACAGCCCGGGCACGCCGACCGCGGCCGAACCACCGATCGACCCCGGGGCAGGCGGTGGATGACGACGTTGAGGAAGCTCCCCACCACCGCGCCCACTAGGAGCACGTAGACGGTCACGACGTCGTGCTGCCAAGAAGCCATCGGTACAGCTCCTCCTGCTGCCGCACCATGAGGTCGATGTCGAACTCGTCCAGCCCGGCCCGGGCGGCAGCGGCCATCCTCTGTCGCAGCTCGGGAGAGCGCAGCAGCGCGGTCACGGCGGCCGCCATGGACGCCACGTCGCCGGGCGCGGCCAGGAACCCGTTGACGCCATGCCGGACCACCTCCACCACCCCGTCGACCGCGGTCGCGACCACCGGGACCCCGGCGGCCAGGGACTCGACGACCGCCCGCGGCAGACCCTCGTGGCGTGAGGTCAGCACCGAGACCTGGCTCGCCGCGAGCAGCTCCGGCACTTCGTTCCACCAGCCGCAGAAGATGATCCGGTCCGCGACCCGGAGCTCGGCCGCAAGCGCCTCGGCCTGGCCCCTCAGGGGGCCCTCGCCCGCCATCACGAAGCGCGTGTCGGGGAGCTCCCGCACCACCTCGGCGGCAACCCGCACGAAGTCAAGCGGGGCCTTCTGGGGCTTGAAGTTGCCGACCTGCGTCACGAGCGGGGTCGCGTCCGGCAGGCCGAGCTGGCACCGGACGCGGCTGCCGTCGGCCGCTCGCAGGCGCTCGAGCGGGATCCCGGAGCGAATCAGTGATACCGCCTCCGGACCGAACAGCCCCAGCTCCAGACCGAGTTGCCGGTCGGCCTGGGACACCGCGATGAAGTGGTCGGTCCAGCGCGCAGCCGCCCGCTCGGCGAGCAGGAAGAGGGCGCGCACGGGCGCGGCCTGCAGGGGCGTAAAGCCGAAGCCGTGAATGGAGTGGACAACGCTCGGGACCCTCTCCAGGCGGGCCGCCGCCCGGCCCAGGATGCCGGCTTTCGAGGAGTGGGTGTGGACCACCTGGGGGGCAAACTCGCGGACGACTCGCCGCAGCCGGGCCAGGGCGCCGAGGTCCCGCAGCGGGTGGACCGGCCGCACCAGGTCCGCAACCTCGAACCGCTCCACCCCCTCGAGGCGGGCGGCCTCGGCGTCGAGGCGGTCTCCCGGACCCCACGCCAAGCCGGCCTGGAAGCGGTCACGGTCGAGGTGCTCGACCGTGTACAGCGTATTGCGCTGCGCGCCGCCGAGCTCGAGGCGGGTGATGACGTGCAGGATCCGCGTTCGCACTGCGCTCATGGTACCTGCAGGTCGGTGCCAGGCCCAACGATCTTGACGATGTTGAGGTGCGGAGATGGACTCCTCCGACGAGGACGTGCCACCAACCCCGTTAAGATCGTTGGGCCTGGCACCGCTTAGCCGCCGCCATGCCGTCGAAGATGGCGTCCTCCATGGCCGAGTACTTCCACTCGGCCCAGCGCCCGGAGACGACCACGCCGTGCCCTGCGAGGAAGCTACGCAGCTGGCTCACGGCGCGGTCGCGGGCGTGGTCGTAGACCACGTACGCCGGGTCGAGCACGCTCACCAGGCGGACCTCGACCTGCGACGCTTCGAGCATCCCCAGACCGCACAGGGCCTGCTCGGCCTCGGCGGCCGCGCGCTCCACGTCTCCCTGCCCGGGGTCCAGGCTGAGCTCGACCGACACGGTGTGGCAGCCGGGCGGCGCCATCTGCCCATGGTTGGAGGGGAAGCCGACGCGATAGAAGGGGAGCTCCGGGGCGGGGAAGTAGATCCAGTGCTCGGACCTTGGCGCCGGCCCCCGCACGCCCAGCGCCAGGTTGACCACCCGCACCCAACGCAGGCTCTGCCGGGCTGCGGCGACCTCCTCGGGGCGGTGGTCCAGGACCATGTCCACGAGCGCCGGCAGGGGTTGGGTGCAGACCAGCTCGGCGAAGCCCAGGCGCTCGCCGCCGGCGAGCTCGAGCCAGCGCTCGCCGAGGTGGATGCCCGTCACCTGCTGCCCGAGGCGAAGCTCCTCGACCTGGCCGGCGACCGCATCCGGCAGCATGCGGATGCCGCCCGAGCGCGGGTAGCGGAAGGTGGCGTTGTAGCCGACCGCGGCGTCGTGCAGGCCGAAGGCACCGTCGACCACCTCTTCGAGCTCGGGCCGCGGCACGTAGCGTCCCATCCAGTCGACGGTCAGCTCTTCGGGCTCGGCCCGGAACAGCTTGCGGTTGTAAGGGAAGAAGAAGTGCCGGGCGAAGCCCTCCCCGAAGCGCCCGAGTACCCACTCGCTGAAGTGCTGCGACGTATCGGCAGGCGCTCCCGCCCAGGCCCGGATGAAGCCGAGCAGGCAGTCCCGCCGCACCTCCGGGGCGAGGCCGTGGGTGTGGATCTGGATCGGGTAGGGCGTGGCCTGGCCACCGACCATGACCGACGCCCGCCGGGCGTGAGCGACCAGGCCCGGCCAAATGCCGAGCTCGACCAGGTAGCGCTCGGTGTCGGGCCGCGCCACGTGGAAGAGGTGGGCAGTGAAGTCGAAGACGTAGCCCGCGCGCTCGAGGCTGCGGCAGGCCCCGCCCGGCTCGCGCCCGCGTTCCAGGACCACCGCCGGCACGTGGGCCCGGCGTAGGTGGTGCGCGGTCACCAGGCCGGTGAGCCCGCCGCCTACGATCAGCACCGGCCTCACGTACGCTCCATCGGTACGCGCGCCAACCACCACAGGACGGCCAGCACTACCGCGCCCACGCCGGCGCTGACCAGCACTGTCGTCCGCGGGTCCAGGTAGAGCACAACCAGGCCGAGCGCCCCCAGCACGACCGCCGCCGCGTAGCTGACGACGACCGTGGCAACCGTGGATCCGCCCAGACGCCGCCGCAGGCGGAGCGGGAAGTGGTCCGGACTGCCGAAGTAGATCCTGCGACCCGCCCGGATCCGGAGCACCGTCACGTAGGCGGTGTCGACCACCGGCAGGGCGAGGATGTAGACCGGCGCCAGGAAGCCGAGCGGATTGTGCTCGGTGTAGTCCATGGCCATGGCCAGGGCGCCCAGGGTCAGGCCGACGAAGAGGCTGCCACAGTCACCCAGGTAGATGGTCGCGGGGTGGAAGTTGAAACGCAGGAAGCCGAGCAGGGCGCCGATCAGGGCCACGGTGAAGGCCGCCACCACCCAGCGCCCGTTGAGCAGCCCGACCACGAGCAGGAAGGTGGCGGCAATCACCCCGAGGCCGCCGGCGAGGCCGTCCATGATGTCAACCAGGTTGAAGGCGTTGGACATCCCGACCAGCCACACCACGGTCAGGCCGACCTGCGCCAGCGGCGGCAGGAAAGTGAGCTTCACGGCCACCCCAGACTTGAGCAGCACGAAGACGGCCACCATCTGGCCCAGAACCTTGGCCCGCGGAGTCAGGACACCGAAGTCGTCGATCAGGCCGAGGGTGGCGACAATGGTCGATGCCAGGAGCAGGGCGAGCAGCTCCTGGTCGAACTCGAAGGTCATGCCCAGGGAGAGCAGGAAGGCCAGGAAGACCGCCAGCCCGCCCAGATAGGCGACCGGCTGCGCCTGGCTCTTCAGGCCTCCGTCCGGTGCGTCCACCACCCCGAAGCGGAGGGCGGCCTGGCGTGCCATCGGGGTGCCCACATGGGCCAGGGCGTAGGCCAGGACGAAGCCGAGAACGAGCCGAACGCCGAGCAGCTCGAAACCGCCCTGGACCCAGGCCCCGAGGCTCTCGATCGCTACCATGGCAATTGGTTCAACCTCCGCCGGGGGGCGCGCCCCCTCCCCCTCCATTCTCGCAGCACCAGGGGCCAGCGCCGCGCCAGGTGGCGGAGGAGGGAGGGCCGGCGCAGCGCACTGGCGGAAAGCACGGCCGCGTCCCAGGCGGCGAGCACGGGCAGACGCCGGGCCAGATCGCGCGGGTGGAGATGGCGGATGAGGGTCATCCAGCGGTTGGACACGACACATGCCTCGAGCAGGGGCGGGCGTCGCCAGCGCAGTGGGCCGCGTCCCGGGGCCGCGCCGGCGCCTCGCCCGTGCACGGCCACCGCATCGGGCAGGCTGACGTGGCGCCAGCCGCGGTTGACCAGCCGCCAGCCCAGCTCGAGGTCCTCCCAGAAGCAGAAGTAGTGCTCGGCCCAGGGTCCGCCCTGGTCGACGACCTGGTCGAGGGCGTTGCGCCGGTACACCGCCAGCGCCCCGCACGGGGCCAGAACCTCGCGTGGCCGCAACAGCTCCGCATCCAGCTCGCGTCCATAGCCGAGGTCGCGGACCTCCAGGGTCGCGCGCGCCAGGACCTGGCCGACGCTGTCCACGGTCCGGCCGTCGGGCCGCATCAGGCGGGGCGCGACCCCGGCCAGCGCCGGGTCGTCGTCGAGCCTCGCGGCGCAACGCTCGAGGCACGCCGGGTCGACCTCCACGTCGGGGTTGAGGAAGGCGACCACGCCCACCTCTGCTGGCAGGGCCGCCAGCCCCCGGTTGCAGCCGCCGGCAAAGCCGACGTTGGTCCCGAGCTCGAGGACGGTCACCGGTTCGTGCGCCTCGCGCGCCCGGGCGGCAGAGCCATCGCTCGAAGCGTTGTCCACGACCACGACGGCCGCCAGCGAGCGGGCGCGACCGAGGGCCCCCAGGCAGGCCGAAAGGTCGCGGGCCGAATCGTGGCTGACGACGACGGCGCCGACGCTCATGCCAGTGCCCCCTCGTACACCTCGAGGAAGGCACGACCGACGCTGGCGTAGCTGTAGCGGTCCACGGCGTGGCGTCGAATCCGCTCCCGGTCGTAGGTCGGCAGCTGGTCGAGCAGCCGGCCCAGGACCTGCTGCAGGTCCGCCTCGTCGCCCGCCGCAACCAGCTCGCCGAAGCCCTCGCCGACCAGCTCGGGGATCCCGCCCACGCCGCTGGCGACCACCGGCAGGCCGCAGGCCTGGGCCTCGCCGATGACGCAGGGCGAGTTCTCGAAGTCCGAGAACAGGACCAGGGCGTCGGCCGCCGCCAGGATCTCCGCCACCTCCGCAGGTTCCCGGCGACCGAGGAAGCTCACCACCCCCCCGAGCAGTCCGAGCTCGCCGGCCAGCCTCTCGGCCGCGCCCCGGCCTGGCCCGTCCCCTACCACCAGCAGCCGGAAGTCGGCACGCTGCTCGGCCAACCCATGGATCGCGCGCAGGATGCCGGCCGGGTTCTTGGGCGACGGGTCGAGGTTCGACACGTGGACCAGCGTCGCTCTGTCCCGGCCGGCTGGGCCGCCCTCAGACCGGGGGCGGAACAGGTCAGTGTCAACGGCGTTGGGGATCACCCGGTACTCGCCCTGCAGGCCCGCCCTCTCCATCGCCCGTTGCGAAGCGCCAGAGACCACGGTCACACAGCGCGCGTCCCGCACCAGCTGCCGGGTCAGCAGGGTGCGCAACATCCCGCGGTAGCGACCGTCCTCGGGGAAGTACCCGCTCCAGTGCTCGGTGAAGACGTAGGGCACGCGGTTCCTGTGACGGCGGACCAGACGGACCAGGCCGGCCGGAGGGTTGACGTGGACGTGGTGCAGGTGGGGGACGCCGAACCTGGCGACCGCTGCCCGCAGGCCGATGGCCGCGGCGCGCCGGTAGCGCAGCAGGTCACGGGCCCGCGCCGCCACGCCCCTCCCCTCGGGCCGGCGGTAGAAGGCCCGGATCGTGGGCACGCCCCCCGCGAGCTCCGGCTCCAGCTCCAGGGGTCGGTCGAGCGCGCTCACCCCGTGCACGAAGAGCACACCCACGTCGCACAGCCTCGCCGCCGCCTCGGCGTGCCGACGCACGAAGACGCCGCTCAGCGGGTCGTACCTCGTCGGGTACCACCAGCCGGGCAGGAACAACACCCGGATCCGGCTCCGGTCGCTCGCCACGAGGCCCTCACGCATCCGCAGCGGGCGGGCCGGCCGGGTCCCGCTCGCTCAAGCTCAGCTCCCACTGGCGACCGCCTTGACGGACGACGAGGCCGCTGTAGCCCGGGAAGCTCAGGCAGCGGGCCAGCCGCACGAGGTCGGCAGCGGTCATGGTCGAGAGATCGGCCTTTTCCTTGAGCGCGAAGAACTCGCGCTTGCTGTGGTACGTTCCCCCCCCTTGCGGCTGCGGCGTAGCCGGCGGGAAGTCGCCGGCCGCGATCCTCGGCCACAGCTCGAGGAACAGCTGCCGCTGCGCGGCCCGCACCTTCTGGAACAGGCTGAAACCGGTGTCGGCGTCGCCGTACTCGACCCGCAACTGGCGCACGATCGCCCCCCGGTCCACCTTGTCCGTCATCTCATGCACGGTGGCGCCGGCCGGAGTGCCCTCCCACAGCGCCCAGAAGATCGGATACGTCCCCCTGCCCCAGGGCAGATACCCGGGGTGGAGGTTGAACGCATGCCGGTAGCGGGAGAGCAGCGGCGGCCGCAGGATGGTTCGAAACTGGATCGAGAAGGCGACCTCGGTGGGGATGAACTCGACCAGGTTGGGGTTTCCGCAGTGCACCGTCAGGCCGAGTTGCTGGCACGCCTCGACGATCTCGCGGTCCTCGGTGAGCACCTGGCCGACGCGCTCGCCCTCGATCTGATCGAGGGCCCACAGGCCGAGGTCACTGCCTAGGTAGAGATCGACGCGTCCCACTGAGGAATGCCCCTACGGATTGTCGCACACCGCCGTGAATGGACACGACGCGACCCGCCGGCTGGCACGGTCCGGCGCGGTTGGGCGGCCGGCTGCGATCTTGGTACCATGGCTGCACCTGCCGCTGTCGCGCAGCATCGATCCCAGTCGGCGGGATGTGCCGCGAGTGCACCGGGTAGCAGAAGGGGCAAGCCATGATCTCTGTCTTTGGGTCCTGCGTCGGCCGTGAGGAGCTGGAGGAGATCGCCACCTGCCTCGACAAGCAGTGGATGGGCATCGGGCCCAAGACCGCCGAGTTCGAACGCGCGTTCGCCGAGCGCCGCGGTCTGCCGGGGATGGTGCTCCTGGATAGCGGGTCGAACAGTCTGTATGTGGCGCTGCGGCTGCTCGACCTGGCGCCCGGCTCCGAGGTGATCGTCCCCTCCTGGACGTGGATCGCCTGCGGCCACGCGGTAGTCATCGCCGGCTGCAAACCGGTCTTCTGCGACGTGGACTACGAGACCCAGAACCTGACCGCGGCCACGGTCGAGCCGCGGCTCGGCCCGCGCACGGCGGCGATCATGGCCGTCCACTACGCCGGCAGACCGGTCCGGCTCGACGAGCTGCAGGGCCTCGGGCTGCCGATCCTCGAGGATGCGGCGCACGCCGTGGACTCGACCCTCCAGGGAAAACCCTGCGGCGGCATCGGAGAGGTGGGCATCTACAGCTTCGACGCGATCAAGAACCTGGCCACCCCCGAGGGCGGCGGCGTGACCGCTCGCGACCCGGAGCGCCTGGCTCGGGCCAAGCTGCTCCGTTACTGCGGCATCGGCAAGTCTGGCTTCGAGGCCTCGGCCGAGCGCCGGCGGTGGTGGGAGTACCACGTCGGCGAGTACTCCCTGAAGTTCCTGCCCAACGACATCAACGCCTCGATCGGGCTCGCCCAGCTGCGCAAGCTCGACCGCCTGCAGGCCGTCCGTCGGTCGATCTGGGAGACCTACCAGCGCGAGCTCGCCGGCCTCGACTGGCTGACGACGCCGCCCGAGCCGGCGCCGGACGAGCGCCACTCCTACTTCACCTACCTCGTGCGCATCACCAACGGGCGCCGAGACCAGCTCGCCGGCTACCTCTACGAGCAGGGGGTCTACACCACGGTCCGCTTCCACCCGCTGCATCTCAACGCCATCTACGGTTGCGCGGAGCGGCTGCCGGTGTGCGAGCGGCTCAACGAGGAGGCCCTCAACCTTCCGCTGCACCCGATGCTCAGCGATGGCGACGTCGACAAGGTGATCCAGACCGTCAGGGAGTTCGGGAAGCGATGACCGCCCGGCGCAGGACACGGCCAGACCCGACCTGGGACAGTCCGAGGGAAGGCTGAGTTGGTCGCAGGCGCTGCCTCCGCACGTCCCCACCCGGTGGTCGTCCTCGGCGCCGGCTGCGCCGGCCTGATGGCCGGCCTGACCGCCAGCCGTCGCGGCCTGCCAGTGCTCGTCCTGGAGAAGGAGGCGCAGCCGGGCGGGCTGGCCGTCGGGGTGACCGTCGACGGTACCTACTACGACAAGGGACCGCACATCTTCCACTCCCGCGACCAGCGGCTGGTGGACGAGATCCGCTCCCTGGTCGGGAACGAGCTGCGGGAGATCCAGCGCACGATCAGCATCAAGTACTTCGGGAGGTACTTCCGCTTCCCGCTGGCGCTGGGCGAGGTCCTCGGCCAGCTCCCGCGCGCCACCGTGCTGCGGGCAGGGATGAGCTTCCTCTGGCATCGGACCCTGGGTTCCCTGCCCCGGCCGCCGGTCGAGACCACCGAGACGGTGCTCGTCCGCAGCTACGGCAGAACCCTCTACCGCATCTTCTTCGAGGAGTACATCCGCAACGTCTGGGGCATCCCTGCGGGCGCCTTCAGCCCGCAGTTCGCCACCACCCGCATCCCGCGCATGAGCGTCCTCGAGCTGCTCAGCCGCTTTGCCCCGGGCCGTGGGTCGACGCGCGCCGCGGTAGACACGAGCCAGTTCGTGGAAAAGGTCGAGGGCACTCTGTACAGCACGCCGCGCGGGTTCGCGCCCATCGCCGAGCGGATGCTCGAGGCCATCGAGGCGCTCGGCGGCAAGGTCGAGCTGGGGGCCGAGGCGACGCGCGTTCGCATGCAGGGCGGGCGCGCAGTGGAGGTGGAGTATCGAACCCGGGAGGGAAGCCTCACCTCGCCCTGCCACGGCCTCGTCAACACCCTGCCGCTGCGCGTGGTCACACCGCTGCTCGATCCCCAGCCGTCAGAACGGATCCGACAGGCCGCCGAGGGTCTGGGCTACCGGGCCATGGTCTTCGTCGGCTTGGTGGTGCGGCGATCCCCGGTTCTGCCCTCCGCCCTGCTCTACATCCGTGACCAGCCCTTCAACCGCGTCTCCGACCTCGGCCAGCTCGGCTTCCCCGCGCCCCTGGCCGGAGGGTCCGCAGTGGTGGCCGAGATCACCTGCGACCCGAGCGACACGATCTGGCGCGACCAGGAGCTGGCCAAGAAGACCGTTCTCGAAGGTCTTGCCGCCAACGGTCTGCTCAGCCCCGACGAGGTCGCCGAGGCCCACGTCTACCGCGCCGAGCACGCCTACCCGATCTACAGGCTGGGCTTCGAGGACAAGCTGGAGGCGATCCTCGACTTCTTCGGCCGCAGCTCGAACATGGAGACGACAGGGCGGCAGGGCTGCTTCGCCTATGTCAACATGCACATCGCCATGACGATGGGGGCCGAGGCGGTGCAACGGCTGCTGGACAAGCTCGCTGGGTAGCCCTGTGGAGGACGGACAGAGGCACTGGCCCCCGCGCTCCGGCGCCGCCGTCGAGGCCCTGGCGGTGATCGCGCTGGCCCTGCTCGTGCGCCTGGTCGCGGTCCGGACGGCGTTCGACCCTAACCTGGTGTTCGAGAAGTTCTTCCTCGTGGCCCGCGAGCTGATGGCCGACGGCTGGCTGACCGCTGAGCCGTTCGCCTACTCCCCGATCTACGTCTACTTCCTCGCCGTGCTGCTCGCCCTGGGCGCCACTCCGGCCGTCATCTGTGGTCTCCAGGTCGTGCTCGGCGCCCTCACCTGCCTCCTCCTGTGGGCGCTTGCCCGGCCCCTCTTCGGGCCGGCGGTGGCCGTGACCACGGGGGTGGGGGCGGCCCTCTACGCACCGTTCCTGGTCCACGACCTGTCCTTCGAGTCCGACAGCCTGGGACTGCTCCTATTCTGCGCCTTCGCGGCCCTCGTGCTGCGTGCGGTCCGCCAGCCTTCGCTCCCGGCCTTCGCCCTCGCCGGGCTGGCTCTCGGCCTGCGTCTGGTGCAGCGGCCCAACGTCCTCGTCCTGCTGCCGCTGCTTCCGATCGTGGCCTACCTGGCGGTCAGACCGCGCTGGAGGGTTGCCCAGCTCTTCGCTTGCTGGGGCGTCCTGGCCCTGGCCGCGAGCCTCCCGGTTCTCCCTGTGACCTGGCAGAACTGGCGCGCCTCGGGCGAGCTGATCCTGGTCACCGACCACCCGGGCTACGCCCTCTACGTGGGCAACAGCCGCACCGCCACCGGGCTCGGCTACTACCCACCCGGTCTGGCCCGCCAGCTCATGTCCGCCCCGTCCCGCGAGGGCGCGAGCCCGCTCGAGCACATGGACAGCGCAGTGGCGCGAGAGGTGGCCAGCGTCGTGGTCGGACGGCCCCTCTCCCCACGCGAAGCCTCTCGCTTCTGGTCTGCGGAGGCGCTGCGCGCGGTGCGCGAACGGGGAACCGGCCAGATCCTCTTGCAGCTGCGCAAGCTGCTCTACCTGTTCCACGACTTCGAGGCCCACGACAACCTCGCCGCCCTGCTCGTCGAGGACCGCCTGCGAGCCCTGGGCTGGCTCGGCATGGGCGCGCTGGCGCCCCTCGCCTTGATCGGCATCGCCCTCGCCGTGCGCCAGCGACCACGGCCGCCCGAGCTCCCGCTCCTGCTCGTCCTGCTGGTCGTCCCGGTGGTGACGGCCAGCCTGTTCCACGTCGCCTCCAGGTTCCGACTCGACCTGGCCGCGATCCTGATGCCCTTCGCGGCCCTGACCCTGGTTCACGCGGTCGGCGCGCTGCGCGCCCGGCGCTGGCAGCGGGTGTTCACGCTCGGGTTCTCGACCGCAGCTCTGGCCGTGCCATGCAACCTGGAAGGAGGGTACCTGCAGTACCAGGAGGGCTATCGACAGATTCTGGTCCACACCGCCCGTGGTCTGGCTCAGACCGACCCCAGGCTGGCGGTCTTCGAGCTCGAGCAGGCGGTTTCGCTGGCCAATGCGCCGGCCGAGGCCGAGACCGCTTACCGGCGTCTGGCCGAGCTCTACCATGGCCTCGGCGACTCGGCACGGGCGACCGAGTGCGCGCACCTGGCCCAGGGCAGGCTGTCGGCGGGAGTTGCTGCCAAGCTGCGCTCCCGACCCCAGGACTCCGGCGCCCTCTACGCCCTGGCCCGGCACCACCTGCTGCGCGGCGAGTACCGCGAGGCGGAGAGGCAGCTGGCGATCGCCGTTGGCATCGACCCGGGCGACCCCGAGCTCGCCTTCGGCCTGGTGTGGACGCGCTTCCTGTCCGGGACTGCGTCCCCCGAGACCACCCTGGCCGCGCTCGACCGGGGCCTGATGGGCGACCTCAAGCTGTCCCAGGAGGCACCCGCCGCCCACCGCCTGCGGGCGCGTTGCCTGATCGCCCTCGAGCGCTGGAGCGAGGCCGAGGAAGCGCTCGCCGAGGCGCGCCGTCTGGATCCCTCGAGCCCCGAGGCTCCCGCCCTGCTGGCCGTGGTCTACCGCGCCACCGGCCGCGAGCTCGAGGCCCGAGCCGCCGCCGAGGCAGCGCTCGAGCTGGGCGGGGGCGACCTCAGTCCTGGCGCGGCAGCGAGAAACTGAAGCGGGAGCCCTGCCCCTTCGTGGACTCGGCCCAGATGCGGCCGCCGTGCAGCTCTGCGTCGGCCGCCGCGTCACCCTCCCCGCGCTGCGCCGGAGATGCGGGGCTCGGAGCGAGGCCATGGGATCACGCTCAACCAAAGAGCCCGCGGCATCGCCGTGGGCTCCTTGGAGTGGGTGATGGGTGAGCCCTAGTCGTCGAGGTTGACGCCGGAGCCGCTGCCGTAGGCCCCGATCGAGGTCAGCTTGCCGTCGACGAAGCTGATCTGGCTCGGCAGCCCGGTCTGGTCGGACTTTGCCCCCCAGTAACCGATCTTGGTACCACGATCCTGCCTCAGGAACCAAACCTCAGTTGCGACCCCGTCCTGCTCGTTCTTCTCGAAGCGCTCGGGCGCGCCAACGACGGCGAACGCCTGGCGCTTGGTCATGCCCTCGATCAGCCTGCGCTCGGCGATGGCCTGGCGGACCTCGGGCGACCAGTCCGAGTTTTCGTCCTGCAGGGGCTTGGTCGCGAACACATGGTCGAAGGCCTTCTCGAAGTCCTCCATCGACCGGATGTCCTTGAAGAGGACGACGGTGTCGCTGCCGTCAGCCTCGCCGACCCCCTCCAGCTCGATCTCGATCTCCCCCTCGTCGAACTCGATCTCCTCGACCTTCATCGGAAAGTTGGGTCCGACTCCCCAGTAGGTGCTCTCGGCATGGAAGCCGGAGAAGCTCCCCCCCAGCTCGCCCTCGGTGTTGGTGCCTGTGGGAGTCACCTCCACGAGGGGCGCCTTGAACGTGCCATAGGCATGGCTCCCGTACTTGCACGGAAGGTCGATCCGCGTGTAGAGCGTGCCGTAGCCCTTCATCTTGTTCTTGATCCCGTTCTTCAGGTCCTTGGGAATGTCGGCGCTTGAGGCGGGTCCCACCGCCACGAGGAACACGACCAACCCGAGAACTGCGACCACGCAACGAGCAGCAACTCTCATGCTTCCAACCTCCCTCCAAACCGCACTGTTGCCCATGCCCCCCGGTCCCGGAGAAAGCAGCGCGCAGCGCGTTCCGACCGTCCCCTGGCATCGGTGGACACTTGCAGGCCGTCTTTCATGCCGAGCTCAAAGCTCCATCGAGGCCGGCTCGTAGTACTCGCGCTCGTGCTTGCAGCAGGGACACTTGGCTGGCGGCTCGGTGCCCTTGTGGATGTAGCCGCAGACCGAGCATCGCCACTCGATCGGCTGCTCGCGCTTGAACACGGTACCGCTCTCCACCATCTCCAGGAGCCGCTTGTAGCGGTCATGGTGGCGCTCCTCGACCTTGGCGATCATCTTGAACAGGGTCGCGGCCTCGCGGTGGCCCTCCTCCTGGGCGTCCTTGGCGAAGTCGGGGTACATGGTGACAAACTCGTAGTGCTCGCCCGACATGGCCTCCTTGAGGTTCTCGGCGGTGGTGCCGAGCCCGCCCAGGAGCTTGAACTCGTCGAGGGCGTGACGCATCTCGTTGTCGGCCGTCTCCTCGAAGATCTTGGCGATGTAGTGGTAGCCCTCCTTGCGCGCCACCTTGGCGAAATAGGTGTACTTGTTGCGGGCCTGGCTCTCTCCGGCAAAAGCGGCCTTGAGGTTGGCTTCGGTCTTGGACATGCTCTGCTCCTTTCGTGTCGTCTTTCTGACCAGGCCCGACCGGCGGACGGCCGATCGGGCATGATCGGTGATCTCCGCGCTGGTGGTTCCTGGCACCGGTGGCGCCTCACAGGTCATGGCTACCGACAGGTGAACACCGTGTCCGAGCTCGGGTGGGTCGCCGCTCGCGCCGCCCACCTCGGCTCGCCAGCGCCTCGACATGATACCCGCTCCTCGCGAATCCTCCCACGCAGGTCACCAATGGTAGTTGGCTAATGACGCTGCTGCGCGTTCCGGAAAGGCCCTCCCACCACGAGACACAGCGGCTCGTGGACCTCGCCGTGGGGGTCGCAGGCCCGGCAGAAGGCCGGGCCGGAG
>Ga0316620_10000196_pt1 | contig 23571 bp, 19 predicted proteins | sample OWC_Aug_M1_C1_D5_FD_207651 | JGI IMG/M metagenome (GOLD analysis project Ga0316620, IMG submission 207651) | Wetland soil microbial communities from Old Woman Creek delta, Ohio, United States - OWC_Aug_M1_C1_D5_B | ecosystem: Environmental > Terrestrial > Soil > Wetlands | place: USA: Ohio...
GCTCGGGCTGGCCGACAGCGACACTCTTGCCGAGGACACGCTGCGCAGCGTCGGCGCCTATCTCAACGCCGAGCTTGTGGTCCTGGGGTCGTTCATCTCGCTGGGCACCGGCGCCGGAACCCAGGTCAGGCTCGACCTGCGAGTCCAGGACACCGGGACCGGCGAGACCCTCAGCTCGCTGGCCGTGTCCGGGGCCGAGGGGGAGCTGTTCCAGCTCGTGTCGGACAGCGGTCGTCGCCTGCGCGAGGCGCTCGGCGTCGAGTCGCTCTCGGCCGACGAGCAGGCCGGCCTGGTGGTCGCCCTGCCGCCGAGCTCGACCGTCGCCCGTCTCTACTCCGAAGGCCTGAGGAGGCTGCGCCGCTTCGACGCCGAGGGCGCGCGCGAGATCCTCGCTCAGGCCGTGGCGGCCGACCCCGAGTACCCGCTCAGCCATGCCGCCCTGGCGGCGGCCTGGAGCGCGCTCGGCTATGACGAGAATGCCCGCCGCGAGGCCAAGGCGGCGCACGACCTCGCGGCCGGCCTCGGGCGCGAGGCCAAGCTGACCGTGGAGGGGCGCTACCGCGAGGTGGCGGGTGAGTGGGAGCGGGCGGCGGAGATCTACCGCACCCTGTGGACGTTCTACCCCGACAACCTCGAGTACGGCCTGCGATTCGCCGAGGCCGAGGTGTCGGCCGGCAAGGGTCTCGAGGCGCTGGCGACCGTCGCGGAGCTGCGCCGGCTGCCTGCGCCGAGCGGCGACGACCCCCGTATCGACCTCTGCGCGGCCCAGGCTGCGCGCTCCCTGTCGGACTACCGGCAGCAGCTCGAGGAATCGTCGGCGGCGGTGCGCAAGGGCGAGCAGCAGGGCGCGCGACTGCTGGCGGCCAACGCCCGTCTCGCGCAGGGCGCCGCGATCCAGGTCCTCGAGGGGCCGGAGCAGGCACGTCGGGTCTTCGAGGAGGCGATGGGGATCTACGAGCGGGCGGGCGATCGGGGCAGCGTGGCCCGGGCCCTCGGCCACATCGCCGACGTCCTCATGCGCCAGGGCGACGTCGCCGCTGCCCGTGCGCGCTACGAGGAGGCGCTGGCGATCTTCCGGCAGATCGGCGACCGGCGGGGCACGGCCGCGACCCTGAGCGCGATCGCCTGGCTGCTGTACGGTCAGGAGGGCGACCTGGCCGGGGCGGAGCAGAGGCACGAGGAGGCGCTGGCGATCTTCCAGGAGATCGGCGACCGGGAGAACACCGCGGTTGCGCTCAGGAACCTGGGCGGGGTCCTGTGGCGGCGGGGCGATGCCGATGCGGCGCGGGCCAGGTTCAGCGACGCCCTGGCGCTCTTCCGCCAGCTGAACAACAGGCAGGGCGAGTCCGCGGCGCTGAGGAGCCTGGGCTGGTTGGCCCTGATCCGCGGTCAGCTGGGCGACGCGCGCGCGGCCGTGGAGGAGGCCCTGGCCATCGACCGGGGCATCGAGGACCGCCGCGGAGAGGGTCGCAACCTCCAGGTTCTGGCCATGGTCCTCCACGCCCAAGGGCTGTTGGAGGACGCCCGGCGCACGCTCGAGCAGGCCAGGCTGATCCTCGACCAGATGAGCGACCGCTCGGGCGTGGCGCTGGTCGAGTACGGCCTGGGCCGGGTCAGCTTGGATCAGGGAGACCTCGCCGCCGCCGTCCGCCATCACGAGCAGGCGCTCGAGATGCGGCAGGCCATGAACGAAACGACCTGGGTCGCGGAGAGCCGGTTGGCGCTGGCCGAGGCTCTGGTCGAGCAGGGCCAGCTCGGGCGGGCGCTCGAGCTGCAACGGGCGGCGCTGGACGGCTTCGGTGAGGAGACTCAGCCCGATGGCCGGGCCTGGACGCACGCCGCCATCGCCAGGACCCTGCTCCTGCAGGGCGACCTCGAGGGTGCGGCCAGCGCGCTCGAAAAGGCGGGGGACTATGGCGAATCCGGCCCGCGGATGGACGTGCGCCTGAGCGTGGCGCTGGTCGCCGCGCGGGTCGCGGCGGCCTCTGGGCACGGAGCCGAGGCCAGGGCCAGCTTGCGACGAGTCGCCGAGGAAGCGGCCGCCGCCGGGATGGTCCGCTCCGAGCTCGAAGCCCGGCTAGCGCTGGCCGAGCTGGAGGTGCGCTCGGACGACGTGGAGCTGGGCCGGCGCCTGCTCGAGGAGCTGCGCGCCGACGCCACACGGCGCAGCTTCGGCCTCGTCGCCGCCAAGGCGGCGAGGGTGCTCGAGAGCCTGTAGGTGTCTCGGATGACGAGCTGGACCTCAGGTCCGCCGGCCTGCCGGGAAAGCCGGGAAAGAGCCGGCCATGGCAATCACCGAGTGAGTGAACCTAGCATGCTTCCGCCGAAAGGAGGAGGTCCGGTGCACGAAGGCAGCACACGAGCCATCATCGCCGCCTTGCTTGCCAACCTCGGCGTTGCGGCTGCCAAGCTCGCCGCCTTTGCCTTCACCGGTGCCGCCTCGATGCTCGCCGAGGGCATTCACTCGCTCGCCGACACGAGCAACCAGGGCCTGCTCTTCCTCGGCAGCCGGCGTTCGAGGCGACCGGCGACCGCCGAGCACCCGTTCGGGTTTGGTCGCGTCCGCTACTTCTGGGCCTTCATCGTGGCTCTCGTGCTCTTCTCTCTCGGCGGTGTGTTCGCCATCTCCGAGGGAATCGCGAAGCTGCTCCATCCTCACCGGGTGGAGTCGCCCCTGTGGGCGGTTGGGGTGCTCGTGGCAGCCGTCGCGCTCGAGAGCCTGTCGCTGAGAACCGCCGTGAAAGGAGCACGGCCACTGCGCGGCGATGACACCTGGTGGTCCTTCATCACGCACGCCAAAGCGCCGGAGCTGCCGGTCGTTTTGCTCGAGGACGTGGGCGCCCTCGTCGGCCTCGTCTTCGCGCTCGCTGGCGTGGGCTTGGCAATGCTCACGGGCGAGCCCCGCTTTGACGCTGCAGGGAGCCTCGCCATTGGACTCTTGCTCGTGGTCATCGCCATCGTGCTCGCGGTCGAGATGAAGAGCCTGCTGATCGGCGAGGCGGCCGCCCCCGGGGTGGTCGATCGAATCGCCACCGCCATCTGTGAGCACGAGCAGGTGGTGCGGCTGATCCACATGCGCACCGAGCACCTCGGTCCGGAGGAGCTGCTGGTCGCGGCCAAGGTCGAATTTCAACACGCGCTCGACGTGCCGCAGCTGGCGGCGGCCATCAACGACCTCGAGGCGTTGATCCGCTCCCGGGTCCCAGGGAGCCTTCGCATCTACCTGGAGCCGGATCTGTCGCGGTCGCTGTCTGCGTGAGCTGGCTCACCTTTCGTCGTCCATGGGCAGCTTTTCGTCGCTTCTGGGCATGGCTCCGGCCGACCGGAAGCCCCACCTTGACGGCAAAGGAGAGCACGACGATGAGCAGACTCAGCATGACAGCCAAGCGCGCAGCCGCCACGGTGGCGATCGCCCTCCTCGGGGTCAGCACGGCGGTCGCGGGCGGCCTGACGATCAACCTCGTCCAGGAGACCGGCTCGCTCGAGTCGGAGCACGTGATCATGGCCGGCTCGGTGGTCAAGGACGACGCACCCACCGGCAACGTGGCGGTCTGCCTGGCCGAGTGGCGGCTGGCCCCCAAGCCGGCGCTGGTCGCCGGCCCGACCCTGGTGGCGTTCGTCGAAGGCGGGCCGAAGGGCGTGCTTTCGATGGCCTCCCGGGACCAGCTCTGCCAGGGCTCGGACTGTCGCAGCCTGGCCATCTCGGTGCTCGACCACAACTTCCAGCTCGAAGGCAGCCCGAGCGGGGCGGTCTGCGAGGATCCCTACGGGATCGCACAGCGCTACGGCGTCACGCGGGTCGAGCTCGCCGATCTCGAGGCGACCGACACGGCGTCGGCGACCGTCAACGTCAGCACCCTGACCACCAACGGGAGGATGCTCATGGAGTTCGGCGCCCAGTTCCGCGAAACCTGCGTGATCCCCGCGGACGACAACGACGTCCGCTACGGGCAAGGCCACGTGTGGGACGGCAGCCCGGCCCACGGCTTCCTGCCCGTCTCCAGCCTCTACGTCTGCTCCGAGGGGGTGCGGGTGTGCACCTTCTCCAGGAGCTTCATGGAGGACTCGTTGAGCCAGGTCGAGCTCCGCGGCAACGACCTCGACAACACCATCATGCCCTCCGCGCTCGGGTCTCCGGACGGCGAGCGCACGTGTGGCGTCGGTACCGACGGAGGGGCGTTCGAGTTCTACAAGGTGTACGGGTGGCCGGCGAGCTTCAAGGCCCACATGAGGCTGCTCGGCCGCGGCGGGCACGACTGGCTGGTCGGCGGCCCCAACTCCGACACCATCTACGGCGGCACCGGCGACGACATGCTGCGCGGCGCCGGCGGCAGCGGCAACCGGCTCTTCGGCGAAACTGGCCACGACATCATGCACGACGCCGCCGGTGGGCTGTGCGACGGCGGCTCGCCCGAGCCCGACAGCGACTGCTTCTCGGACCCCTGGGTGTGGCCGCCGGCGCCGTACCCCGCGGGTGACTGCTGCTGCCACAGCTGCCCCAACCACCGCGGCTGCTTCTACGCCGACGCGACCCCCGGCGGCCCGGAGACGGCCCCCGATCCCTGGTGAGCAGATCGCGCTCGTCCGCGACGGCTCGAGGCCGGGGGCGACCCCGGCCTCTTCATTGCTGCTGCGGCCACCAGTCAGCGAAGACGCTGGCGCTGTCCCGGATCGGGTCCGCGCCGCAGAGCCGCTCGAGCGCGGCCGCCTCGCCGGCAAGGGCGCGAGCCCGCGCGAGGCCGAGCAGTGCCGGTTCGCGCTCGCCTGCGCCCTGTGGGCGAGCGGCCGGGACCGTGCGCGCGCCCTGGCGCTCGCGCGGCAGGCGCGAGCCGGTCTCGCGTCGCTGGACGACGCGAAGGACATCGTGGCGGAGGTCGACGCCTGGCTGGCCGAGCGGACGGAGTGACAGCAGCGCATCGACTCGCGCGGTGAAGCCGTCCCAGTCGCCCTCCCGGCGATTCGCCGTGGTAGCATCGAGCTTGAGGAGCGCAGGATGCTGACCCGCTACCTTCAGGCCGCCTTGCGAGCGGCGCACTACGAGATCCTGGCGGACGACGGGACCTACTACGCCGAGATCCCAGGCTTCGACGGGGTGTGGTCCAACGCGGCGAATCTCGAGGATTGCCGACGGGAGCTGGAGGAGGTCCTCGAGGAGTGGATCCTGTTCCGCGTTTCGCGCCAGCTTGCGCTGCCTGTCGTCGACGGGCTCGAGCTCAAGATCAGCGAGGTGGCGTGATGCCGTGCGCCCCTTGCACCGCCGCGAGCTGATCCGGCGTCTGCGCAGGCTGGGATTCGAGGGCCCGTTCTCGGGTGGCAAGCACCAGCTGATGGTCAGGGGTGCCCGCACGGTGAGAATTCCCAACCCTCATCGCGGGGACATCGGCGTCGAGCTGCTCGCGCGGATTCTCCGACAGGCTGACGTGAAGCCCGAGGAGTGGGGCGACGACGGCTGACCAGGGGCGTGGCCGGTGGGTGGCGGGACCTGCGGCGCTAGCACTGTCGCGATCCTCGCGGCCAAGTGTCCTCCAGCCGGTCAGACATGAGCGTGGATACGTCGATCAACAGCGCAGTCGCGAGCGTGGCAAGGGTGCCCGGCCCGTTGTTTCGCTATTGTCGAACCTCTCACTCAAGAGGTGCGGGCCCGGTTGTTGACAGGCCCTCCACAATAGCGGAATAGCGGGCCAGGCACCTTTTTGAACGGTGCCCGGCACCTTAACGGCACCTTCAACAATCAACAGTTGATTCACAATCTCAATAATCACACTGACCGGCATTAAGATCGTTGGAGACCGCCGAGAGGAGGTGTGCAGGTGAGACGCCTGATGGTCGCTACGTTCGTCGCGCTGGTTTCGGCTGTGGGCGTCGCCGGAGACGACACCGACGTTGAGCGCCCGAGCACCGGCCTGCGCTGCCGGATCGGACCCAGGGCGGACGAGGCCGATCCCGTCGAACGCCACACCGTGACGACGCCGAACCGCGAGGGCTGCGCCTGGCAACCGGGATTCACGGTCGCGGACCTGGATGGCGACGTCGATGCGATGGTCGTGTGGGACGACGGCTCTGGGCCGGCGCTGTACGCAGGAGGATCCTTCGCCTCGGCCAACGGCCTCATCGTGAACTACGTCGCGCGCTGGGACGGCACCGCCTGGTCGCCGCTCAACGGCCCGTCCGGGACGGGCGTGGACAGCTCGGTCAACGCCCTCGCGGTCTTTGACGACGGCAGCGGCCCGGCGCTCTATGTGGGCGGCAGGTTCGAAACCGCAGGTGGGGTGACGGTCAACCGCATTGCGCGCTGGGATGGCGTTGACTGGTCGGCCCTCAACGGCCCGTCCGCGACTGGCGTCGGCGGCTGGGTCAACGCCCTCGCGGTCTATGACGACGGAGCCGGATCCGCCCTCTATGCGAGCGGGTGGTTCGCCACGGCCGGAGGGGTGACAGTCAACCACGTTGCGCGTTGGGACGGCACCGCGTGGTCCGACCTCAGCGGCCCATCAGGAACAGGTCTGAGCGGCATGTCCTACGCCTTGACAACCTACGACGATGGCACCGGCTCCGAGCTCTTCGCCGGTGGCATCTACACCTCCGCCGGTGGCGTGACGGTGAACAACATCGCACGCTGGAACGGCTCTGCCTGGTCAGCCCTCGACGGCCCGTCAGGGAGCGGCACCAACGGCTCGGTCTTCGCCCTCACGGCGTACGACGACGGCTCCGGGCCCGCGCTATACGCAGGTGGTCAGTTCTGGCAGGCCGGTGGATTGACGGTAAACAGCGTCGCGCGCTGGGACGGCATCGCATGGTCGGCTCTCACAGGACCGTCCGGCACGGGTGCGAGCTCGTGGGTCAGCTCTCTCGGCGTCTACGACGACGGAACCGGTCCAGGGCTCTATGTCGGTGGTGACTTCATCTCCGCCGGCGGGGTGACGGCCAACCGCGTCGCACGCTGGGATGGCGCTGCCTGGTCGAACCTCAGCGGACCGTCCGGGAACGGCGCGAACAAGGAGGTCAACGCCCTCACGGTGTTCGACGACGGCACGGGCCCCGCGCTCCATGTCGGTGGCGACTTCGAAACCGCCGGGGGTGTCTCGGCCAATCGCGTCGCGCGCTGGGACGGCACCAGCTGGACGGCCCTCAACGAGCCGTCCGGAGGCGGCATCGGCGGCATCATCCTGGCCCTCTCCACCCATGACGACGGCACCGGCCCGGCGCTCTATGCGGGCGGGAACTTCGCCACCGCCGGCGGCGTGATTGCCAACCGCGTCGCACGCTGGAACGGCAGCGATTGGTCGCCCCTCTCCGGCCCGGCCGGTAACGGCATGGACAACAACGTCAACGCGTTTGCAGTGTTCGACGACGGCACGGGCCCCGCGCTCTTCGTCGGCGGGGGCTTCAACACCGCCGGCGGGGTGACGGTCAACAAGATCGCACGCTGGGACGGCTACTGGTCGGCCCTCTACGGTCCGTCTGGGAACGGCATGAATGGGTGGGTCAACGCCCTCGCGGTGTTCGACGACGGATCCGGAGCCGCACTCTATGCGGGCGGGTGGTTCACCACCGCCGGCGGCGTGACGGTCGACCGAATCGCGCGTTGGGACGGAACCGGGTGGTCCGCCCTCACCGGCCCGTCAGGGACCGGTGTCAGCGGCGAGGTCAACGCCCTCGCGGTCTTTGACGATGGCTCCGGCCCAGGGCTCTATGTGGGCGGCGACTTCTGGGACGCCGGCGGAGTGTCGGTCAACAAGATCGCACGCTGGGACGGGTCCGAATGGTCGGCCCTCACCGGCCCGTCCTGGGCCGGCGTCGACGACACGATCAACGCTCTCGCAGTCTTCGACGACGGCACCGGCACTGCGCTCTATGCAGGCGGTGACTTCTGGAACGCCGGCGGAGTCATGGTCGACAAGATCGCACGCTGGGATGGGACCGAGTGGTCGGCCCTCAGCGGCCCATCCGGCACAGGCATGGACAACAACGTCTACTCCCTCACCGCCTCTGACGACGGCTCCGGAACCGCGCTCTATGCTGGCGGCCCCTTCGTCTGGGCCGGCGGAGTGATGGTCAACCGCATCGCGCGCTGGGACGGGACGGAGTGGTCGGCCCTCACCGGCCCTTCCGACACCGGCATGAACGGCTACGTCTACGCGCTCACCGGATTCAACGCCGGCTCCGGCCCCATGCTCCAGGCAGGAGGCAGCTTCACGATCGCCGGCGGCCAATCCTCGACCCGAATCGCAGCCTGGGTTTGCGACAGCTTGGCGCCAAGCGACCCCACTTCGCTGGCGAGTCCCAGTCACACACCCGGAGCGTGGTCAACGGCTGGGGTGGTCGATGTCGAGTGGAGCGGCGCGACCGACGCCGGTGGCTCAGGCCTTGCCGGATACTCGGTGCTCTTTGACACCAGCCCCGCGACCGTGCCTGACGACACGATCGAGCTGGCGCACACCGTCGACCCGCATTCGACTTCCAGCAGCCTCCTCGCCGATGGCACCAGCCACTGGTTCCACCTGCGCACCTGCGACAACGTGGGCAACTGCACGGACGGAGTGAACCTAGGTCCATTCTGGATAGACGCCACGCCACCGCGCGGGCCGACCGACCTCCACAGCACAAGTCACACGCCGGGCGAGCCGTCGTGCGAGCGCTTCATCGACATGATCTGGACCGCAGCCACCGACGGGGGCAGCGGGCTCGACGGCTACGCCTGGGCGGTCACGCCCACGGCGGGCTGGACCTGCGACCAGGTGAAGGACCTCGAGGAAGGCGCGACCTCCCTGACCACGCCCGAGCTCGGCGACTGGGTGTGGTACGTCTACCTCTGCGCGGTCGACAACGTGGGCAACTGGAACGGGGTCGCGCGCTCGGGGCCGTACCCGATCTGCCCGCTCTTCTGGGACGACTTCGAGACCGGCACGACCGACGCCTGGTCCTGGGTGATGCCGTAGCGCGCGCTCAAGCACGCACAGCCTTGCGTGTGGCCGGGGGTTGCGTCACAGGTTCGGCACGACCACCTGGTACGGGTCGAGGAGGGCCGGATCGAACACCTGCTGGCGTAATGACAGGTGCCAGGACCGACATCCTTGGCACCTTCAATGTCACTGCAGGAGAGTGCCAGAAGTGTCGGCCCTGGCACCTATCCTGGCCCCGTCACGTGTAGACTCGACACGTGAACAAGGAGCCCACGATGCTTCGCCGACGATTCTCCGTGAGGCCAGGTTGCCCCAGCAACAGGAGTCTCGGAGCCCTGCTGGTTCTCGTCCTTGTGGTTTTCTCGCTCTCACTATCCGGTTGCAGGGAGAGAGCAGCGTTCGACAAAGCGAGCAGAGAAGACACGAAGGAGTCCTACGACTCCTATTTGAGCAGGTATCCGAATGGAAAGTGGTCCCAGCAGGCGGCGGCTGCGAAGGCGCATCTCGTTGATCAAGAGTCGTTTCTCGCCGGACTTCTGAGCCTGGCCAATGAGGGCATGGACTTCACAGTTCGAGGAGCGCAGCCGACCGGCGGTGAGGCAACTCGTCTTCGTTCCGAAATAGCTGCTCTTCAACGCCTTGCGGCCAAGCTGAAGAACGCCATGCCCGAGATGATGAAGGTGGTCAAGGCGTTGGAAAACCTTGATCGGTCGCTGGCACGCTTTGAGGAGGCGGAGAAGGAGAAGGACCATCAGATGTTCGAGAAAGTGGGCAAGCCGGACGTCAGTGTAGAGGATTTCAAGGCCGCCGTTCAGTTCCGTGAGATCCAAACTGATCGACATCTAAGCCCCACGCTACGGGACCGGTTCGCCTCGTTGTTTGACGCGGCCGATGAGCTATCCACGAGCTGGGCTACCTCGGGGGCGCGCGACCTCCTCACAGGGACCTCACACGGGGAAGGGCAGCCCGCGCCCGCCGCTGGGCATAGCCGCTGACCATTCACCGCCAAAAGGGTGCCCGGCCCGTTGTTCCGCTATTGTCGAACCTCTCACTCAAGAGGTGAGGGTCCGGTTGTTGACAGCCCCTCTACAATAGCGGAATAGCGGGCCAGGCACCTTTTTCCGGCTTCGGCTTGATTCGGTCCAAACGAATCCTCACGGCAGTCGCCTTCTCCTGCTCCCCCATAGCCTCATAGCACTGGCGCAGATAGGCCAACGCATCCACCGCTTGCTGTCTGGAAACACAGCTCACTAGAAACTCGACTGCGGCTGGGGCGTCTCCCGCTAGAAAGAGATGTTCGCCAAGAAGGCAGTCGGCGTCGGTGACACTCACACAGCCCTCGGCGACACTCAACTCAAGCAGGTGCTGGCGGCAACGTATCTGCATCATTCCAGCGCACAATTCAATGTCGCTTTCCCCCTCCGCCCTCGCTCGGTCAATCGCGAGCGCCATATCCCTAAGTAGCACTGGCTGCCCGCAGTCTTCGAGCCACGACTCCCGAACATTGAGCGCCTCCCTCTTGCTGGGGATACCGAAAATGACCACCAGCACGACGGCGGCGACAAGTGCCATTCCCAGGGCCGCAACGAGGAGTCTCATTGATGGTTCGCTCCAGGTTCTTCGATTCGGGAGAACTCATCCCAATCGTCAGGCCTTGTTAGTTCCCTCCGTTCTTTTGCGCCCGCAGCCGTAGCGCTGTTCTCCCTAGCCCACTCGCCCAGCTGTTGGATGTTGAAGTACTCCTTGAGTTTCTGCTTGTCAAGCGGTGGGATATCCTGTTTGTCAATCGCCTTGTCCACAGCGTACTTCAGCCTCTTTAGAGGTTCGAGCTCCTCGGGGTATCCCAGCGCGCTCGGGTTCAGGACAGGACAGGTGCCAGGACCGACATCCTTGGCACTTTCAATGTCACTGCAGGAAAGTGCCAGAAGTGTCGGCCCTGGCACCTGTCCTGATTCCCAGGGCGGATTCCCGGGATGCCAACCCAGCGCTACGAGGTCAAAAAGGGTGCCCGGCCCGTTGTTCCGCTATTGTCGAACCTCTCACTCAAGAGGTGAGGGTCCGGTTGTTGCCAGCCCCTCTACAATAGCGGAATAGCGGGCCAGGCACCTTTTAGGCGGGATGGCGTCACGGCGCCCTTTTAGGCACCCTTTCATGGCACCCTTTTAGTCAACATCGTTGCGGCCAGGTGCCGTCCACGATGGCACTCTTCGACGGCGTACACTAGCTCGACGGATGCCGGCGTGAGGTGACGACGAATGAAGAAGCGCTTCGCCTCTCCTGTCAAAACAGTCATATGGGCGCAGCTGGTGCTCGCGGTGTCGGCCTTGTATGCCGCCGATGAGGCCAAGCCGCCGGATCTCCCGCCGTTGACTGCGGCGCCGCCTCTGCACTCGCTCAAGTCCAAGCCCGTGGCGCGCCTGGACCATTGCGAGAGGCCCTTCTTCGTTTGCGGGGTCGACGCGGTCTTCTTCTTCCGCGGCGGTTCTCTCTTCCGCGCGGACGTCCTCGGCCCGCGCGCGGGGCGCGAGCAGAAGATTCTCGAGGATGCCCGGCTCGAGAGAACCGACGACAAGGAGGTCGAGCTGCTCACAGCGGTGAGGATCGCGGGGCGAGCCTTCGCCGTCGTGAACGCCCAGCCGACGGCTCTCGTCATCGACCTCGACGGTGGTCGCCTCTCCCGGATCCACGGGCTCGCCGACGGTCGGGACGCGGCAGCGCTTGAGGTGGAGCAGCTCGTCCTCGCTCGCGGGAGCACCGTCCTGTGCGCCGCGAGGATGCGCGGCGGCCCATCTGAAGGAGACTCGGTCTGGGCGAAGCTCGATCTGGCGAACGGCGACGCGAGACTCTATCCGCCATCCTGGAGCCTTGCCGCATTTGACGCCTCCGGGGAGGTCGCCGTCTTCAGGGTTCCCGACAGCTCGGAGATTGCCGTCGAGCTCAACTCTGGAAGGCAGGTGGCGACGCCGGACGACCGCCTCGTGGCCACGTACCGGTATGAGGCCGACGAGCCGGTGGTCGCCGAACGGCCACTCAGCATCAAGGACCCACTGGACGTGACGCGGACTGTCGGGGTCGCCACAGACCGCGATGTCACGTTTCCTGTCCACTTTCCCCGGGACGTCCGCGAGCCCGAGCAGACGCGCGTGGCAGGCGGTTTTGCGGCCTACCTGGTCGCTGGATCTCGTGGGTCCGACCTCCTGATGGCCCAAATGCAGCCCAATGCCCGGGCCCGCCGCGTGGCCCGCGACGTCAACTACCCCGCTCGGTTCATCGCCCTCAGCGGCGGCCACTGTTTGTTCGGAGGCGGCCAGATCCACTTCGGGGACGACGGCTCGGAGCCCCGCGTCTATGCCTTCGACCGCCACGTCGTGTGGAATCCGTTGGAGGGCATGGAGTCTCGAGTGGCAGCCTTTGACGACCCGCATCTCAGGCTGCTTGGAACGGGGACGACGATCAGCAGCTCCGTCTCGCCGTGCTGCGGCACGGCGGCGCAAAGCGTCTGGGGCCTCGTCAACGTGACACGCCGGGCGTACGACCCGCGCCAAGTTTCCGAGGCCTCCGGCATGATCCCGGAGGTGCCGGTGGCACCCGTGACGGTCTTGATCTCGCCACGAGGCAACAGGTTTGTCGTCGACCTTGCGAAGAGCAAGGCCACACTCGGTGGATCGACGCTGCTCAGTGTTGGAGCCCTCGTCTTCGAGACCCTGGGGGAGAACCATCGCGAGCCTGGCATCGTGATCCATCGCCTGAAGCTCCCCGACGAGTCCCCGGTCCCTCACCCGGAGCGCAGCCCTGCTCCGGAGAGCTATCGCGGGGCGCGCCCGGTCGAGCGCCTGCTGCACTCGGGCTTTTACCGCCGCGGCGAGATCGCCCCTCCCGGTGGCGGCGGCTGGCTCGGCTTGTTCGAGTTCTACGAGACCTTCGAGGAGCCCGTCGTCCTCGACGGCGGCTGTTTCATCTTCGACACGCCCGACCGCTACGATCTCACTCCTTGCGACGTCACCACGCGCGCGATCGACGACAGCCCTGTCGAGGACTTCCGGCTGCTTCGGGTCGCGTCCTCGAACCCGGATCGGGAGGTCTTCTTGGTACGCGACGTGCCGGGGCTGACGCCGGGACCGGTCGACGTGGCCAAGCGTACCAACAGCCACGCCGGGGCAGATCCTGTCTCCGGTTGTGGTGCGCTGGACGCGAGCGTCAGCTGGAGCCCGGTCGGGCTGCAGCTGGGCGACGCCCTTTACCAGATCGAGACGGCGAGCGCCAGCAAAGCAGGATCGCCGGAGATGACGATCATGTGCCTGTCGTCGGGCACGACCGCACAGGAGCTGCTGAGAGCCGAGCGGAGCGCTCTTCGCTGGGCTGGCGACCTAGACCGCGACGGACGCCTCGATCTCTATGTGGACCAGGGACTGCCGGGCGAGGAGACTCGCCGGATCCTCTTCTTGTCCTCTCTCGCCAAGCCCGGCGACCTTGTCGGCGAGGCCGGACGAATCGAGGCCGAGTTCCACCCGCTCGCGACGCCAACACTTCCACTCAGTACCACGTCTTCGGCCCCAGGGTCGCGGTGACGCACCTCGGCGCGGCGATCGTGGTGTGGTCCGGCGGCGCGACCGACGGCCCGGTCCACTTCCAGCGCTTCGACGCGGCCGGCGTCGCGGTCGGACCCGAGACCGAGGTGTCCGACATCAGGATCGGTCAGGTCCCATAGCCAGCAGACGTCGCGGTGGATCAGACCGGGAAGTTCGCCGTGGTCTGGGGCACGGCGTTCTCGCCGGGCACCGACACCGACTCTTACGCCATCGTGGCCCGACGCTTCGACGCCGACTGGCGTCTCGTCGTCGCCGAGGCGCGCAACAAAGGCGGAATGGCGTGACCGGCACCATATCAACTTCTTCAAGCCTGGCACGCATGCCTGAGCTCATGGTTGGCGCCAACACCGACGAGCCGGTGTTCGGGGTTGGCGCCGGGTTCTCGCTGTGGAAGGTACTCAAGTTCAGTGTCGGCGGTGCCTGGGTTCGCCACAAGGTGCTCGACGGCCAGCGGGTCGGGGACTTTCTGCCGGACGATGGGAGCCTAAACACGCGGGACGCCTGGGGGTCTCCGCAGGTCTACGTAGGTGTCTCGGTCATTGGCTGGCCGCCGTTTGTGAAGAGCGAGTAGGTGGCCCGGCTCTTGCGAGATGCCCGCTGCAGCCGAGGAAGAAATTTCGCCGGCTGACGCGGAATTCGCCGCGCAGGTCCGTCTATGTTCAGAGAGAAGGACGCCCTTGCTTGAGTCGTGAGGCAGGTCGAATGCGTTCCTGCGGGGCTCGTGCGGCCGAGCTGAGCATCGAAGGCTGGGGGGACCTATGTACGGTCGCCACAATCCGTTCGGTACCTAGGTACACTGACTCACATAGCGGAGATCCCGGGATGCCCACCCAGCGCTATGAGGTCACGCAGCCGCGCACAGGCATCCTGCTCGCCTGGGTGGCGAGCGGCGAGACCGCCTTGCCCGAGAGCAGCGGCCCGTTTGTGTGGCAAGCGACCGATCTCCTCGACCTGCTGGGCCAGGGCGAGGTCGGCTTCGTGAACTCGGTGACAAGTCGCACCGCTCCACAAAGTGTCAATGCGATACGTGGCACCTATGTGGTCGGGGGTCGTGCCGTAGGCAGACAGGTGCCAGGACCGACATCCTTGGCACTTTCAATGTCACTGCAGGAAAGTGCCAGAAGTGTCGGCCCTGGCACCTATCCGACGGAGACGGCCCGATGCCCAGCGAAGCTCGGATAGGTGCCCAACCTGTTGACGATGTCGTAGTGGCCTGAGGGTCGAGTCGCAGCGACGAGGAGTCCGCGGGGCGCTGCACGGAGAGCGCTGCAGGGCGAGCGCAACCGGCCGCGCCCACACCCGGCCGAGCATGCCCGCTGCCTCCGGAGACGGTTTGTCGCCGGCTGACGCGGAATTCGCCGAGCAGGTCCGTCTATGTTCAGCGAGGAGGACGCCCTCGGTTGCGTCGTGTTGCAGGTTGGATGCGCTCGTGCGGGGCTCGGCGCGGCGAGCACAGTCACGAAGGTCGGGAGGACTTCTGGACGATCGCCGCATTGCCTTTGGCGCTGAGGTACACTGACTTACAGAGCGGAGATCCCGGGATGCCAACCCAGCGCGATGAGGTCACGCAGCCACACGTCGGCACCCTATTCGCCTCGGTGGCGAGCGGGGACATCGCCAACCCCGAGACCCGGCTGGCCTTCGTGCCGCAGGCCACCGAGGTCCGCGAGGCGCTGGGCTCCGCTGAGGTCAACAATGTGAACTTTGTGACACGTGGCACCGCTCCGTTCATATGCGTTCCGACGACCAGCAGAGGAGATATCCTGCTGCTCAGGGACCTCTGGGAACTCGAATTTGACCTCTTCTCCGCAAACGTGCACGCCGAAGCGCACTACGTGGTCGCAAGTCTCAGGGAAACGCGCGGATCAGTCGTTTCAGACGAGCTGGCGAACTTCACCGTTCTCGAGGGCGGCTCTCGGTGTCGCACCTTTGAGCCCGACCTCCTCGCGCCATCAAGCAGAAGGTCGCCTAGACAACTCTTCTTCCACTTCATCGGCGGGATCCGCTCTCAGACCGACCTGGCTGACCGGCTACGCTCTCTGCCTCCCCTCATAGAAGGCCTTACCCAGGGCTCGACATGATCGTCACCGTCCACCTCAAGAACTTCCGCTGCTTCGCCGACCACCATATCGAATTCGGGCCGCTGTCGGTGCTCGTCGGCCAGAACAACGCCGGCAAGACGACGGCTGCTGAGGCTCTGCGCCTCATCGCCATGGTCGCCGAGCGCTACCGGTCACTCGCCTATGGGCCACCTCCAGCCTGGCTAAACCTCCCCGCCCGGTGCATCGGATGTTCACCCTCCTTGCAGGGCATGGAAATGGACTTTTCGACGCTCTTCAATCAGTATGGCCCACCGCCTGCGATCGTGACGGCGGAGTTCGCCAACTCGACCCGGGTCGAAATCTACCTCGGCCCCGACAGCAGGATTCACTCCTTGGTCAAGGATGCCGGTGGCCACATCGTGCGTTCGAAGGCGCAGGCACTTAGAGTCGAAGTCCCACGAGTGGCAATAATGCCCCAAGTAGCCCCCCTCAGCCGCTCGGAACGCATTCTGGACCCTGATTACGTACGCTCAGCGATTTCGTCACACCTTTCTCCCCTCCACTTCCGGAACCAGTTGCACGCTAGCCGGAGCCTCTTCAGGGAGTTTAAGGCCCTTGTTGAGGCGACCTGGCCACAGCTGCAAGTTCTTGATCTCATCAGGCATGGCAGCATCGGCGAGCGAAGTCTCTCGCTCAATATCCGTGATCGGGGGTTCGTCGCTGAAGTTGGCGCCATGGGGCACGGGCTGCAAATGTGGATGCAGGCAATGTGGTTCCTGATCCGTGCAAGTGGCGCAAAGACAGCCATTCTCGACGAGCCAGACGTCTACATGCATCCCGACCTGCAGCGCAAACTGATGAGGGTCCTTCGCACGAGGTTCCCGCAGTCAATCGTCACGACTCACTCCACGGAGATCGTGTCCGAAGTCGAACCATCCGAAATCATCGTGATTGACCGCTCGAGACCCTCGTCCACTCGCCTCGATTCGCTACCCAGTGTCCAGCGAGTGGTCGAGAGTATCGGGAGCATTCACAACCTCCAACTGACTCGACTGTGGAGTTCCAAGAGGTTCATTCTCGTCGAGGGCGACGACCTCCGCCTCCTGAGGTATTTCCACGAGACAGTGTACCCCAATACAGAGTTGCCGCTGGACACCATCCCAAACATGCCGATTGGCGGCTGGGGAGGTTGGAGCTACGCCGTCGGCACGGCGCTCTTTCTCCAGAATGCCGCCGGCGACGATGTCCGCGTGTTCTGCGTGCTGGACCATGATTATCACGTCCCAGAGCAGATCACCCCTCGCCAACATGAGGCAGTCAACCGCCGCGTTCAACTGCACATATGGAACAGGAAGGAGATCGAGAACTATCTCCTCGTCCCCTCTGCAATAGCCCGCTGCATCCGCTCTGCCGCAGCGAACGTAGCCCAACCGGTGGACGCCGCTGCAGTACAGGCGCAGCTTGAACGGATAGCCCGATCTCTGAAAGAGACAGCCTTCGATGGTTATGCTCAAGAGTGCCTGGCAGTTAACAGAGCGCTGGGCGTGGCGGGAGCAAACAAGCGCGCCAGGGAGATCATCGAGGCCCGATCCCAAGAAGTCGGTCTTCTTTCGATCGTATCAGGGAAGAAAGTACTTTCCAAGATTTCAGGTTGGTCCCAGGCGAAGTATGGGGCATCTCTCAGCGCTTCACTTCTTGCCCGGACATTGCTCCCCAGTGAAATCGACGAGGAGGTGACTGGGCTCCTTCGGCAGATACACACGTAGGCCTTGACGAATCGGGGTTCTTGTCGCGCGGAGCCGCGACGAGAACCGACGTTGAGCGCGTCCGTGGGTAGGGTGTCGGGCTGAGTCAACGCCCTATGGAAATCCAGTGCGTCTGAGACGCGGCGAGCGCCGTGGGCAGGGGGGCGCGGAAGATCGTCAGCGTGCCTCGATCCAGCGGCGTAGCCTCCGCGGTCACCTTGCGCGGGGTGCCGATCGTTACAGTTGCCGTCCACCTCGGAAGGAGCCTGGCGGGATCGAGAGAACGGACAAGGGAGATCTGATTCTGGTGTCGAGCATCATGATCCGGGCGCGTGCCCCGCGCTGCAACCGGGGTACGAGCAGCCGTCCAGGTACTCCGGAAGCGGCACGGTCAGGTCAGCTGGCATCGCCCGATGCCGCCGACAGGATCGGGTCGGCGAACACGCTATCAAGCGCGGCTTCGAGAAGGCGGGCACGTTCGACTTGACGGATGACCATGCTAGCCTCAATTGCGTCGCAAAGCGCTATGAGTTCGTCGACTTTGGCCGCAATACGGTGCTGCTCGACGATTGGGGGAATCGCGTGAAACAGCCTGTACTGCTTCGTGATCGGGACGAAGTCCCTCGTGGTCTGACCCTTGACCTCTTCGAGCTGCGCCCTGAAAAGACTGCTCTCCATGAACCACATGAGGTAGCGGCTGAACACTAGTTCTGGGTTTGGCCGGTAGTAGGTCGCCTGAGGGCTCAGCACACAGTCCCCATGAGCTATGGCCGTTCGCCCAACGCTGCCCTTGTGCGTAAGAATGACGTCCCCAGCGTGGGCGAAGCCGACACGAAGGCGCTGTAAAGGGACGCCTGACAACCTCTTCGCGCTCTCCAAGCTGACGCAGTGGTCGCTGACTTGGGCAGCAGTAATGAAAGGCACTCCGTCACGTGTGAACTCGGAGGCCTTCGGATGGTTAGCGCCGTGATTGCCGTCCTTGAGGTCGAAGAGATAACCCCATCGCAGAAGCTCTGCAGCCGATTGAACCGCCCATGTGTCGGGCAGGGTCCAGGAGGCAACCGTCGGCGGGCGCTCAACATATGCCGGAACTCCGCGACGCACCGTCCCGCCCGAAGAGGGGCCCTGCCAAGTCGAACGCGCTGGACCCTCGTCGGCATTCTGGGGCACGAGCCGGCCTGTGGCAGCAAGGTCAAGGATCGCTTCGCGGAGGTGTTGGATGTGCTCGGGGCGGGTGGTGAGGCGCGGGAGGTGGTCGAGGTAGAAGCGGGCGCTCTGCTCGCGCGCCTGGGCGTTGGCGGGCTCGCCGACGTCGTCGCCGTTGGTCAGGGCGCGGAGGGATGCCGTAACGAGGCGTTGGCGGCGCTTCTCGCGCTTGGCCTGCGCCGCCTCCAGCTCGTCGAATAGTGTCATCAGTTCCTCGACCCTAGCCTGGCTGGCTCGCGAAACGAGTGGGACCGGGACGCCCGCTATCCTCCCAATAGTGAGGCTCACGTTTGCTGTGCCCTTCATCCTTGACACGAGCAGCGCCTCTTTGTAGGCGGTCAAGTACTCAAACAGGAAACGCGCGGAGACAAGAGTCGGCTCAATGGGGATTGCGGCACACAGGATGTTACCGACCGCGAACTTCCCCTGCTCATAGTGAAGTCGATTCATGCTCGCGCGACCATGGCCCGCAGACGAGATCAGCGGCACGATGACGGCTGCGGCGTCAAACTGGTAGGTGCTGCAACTCAACCGCCCCTCCGCCAGCGTGACGAGCGGGTAGGATCCGGGCTTGGCCCTCTGAATCGGCGTTGCCCCCTTCTCCAGTCGAGCGATCATGCCGAGCGGGACGAACGGGGTATCAGCCGGGTAGTCGATCGGTGGACCTGTGGTTGAGTGCGCCTGACATCGGGCTGGAACTTGCCTGGCGATCGCGTTTGCCTTCTGTGCTTGAGCGGGCAGTTCCCCCAGTTCGGCTGGCCGCGATCCACGCACCAGCCTTCCGGCGATGGCGAGATCCACCACGAACCTCCTCAACCTCTCCACTGCCCCCGGTGCCTCGCTGAGGCGCTCGAAGTGCTCGAGCAGCAGGGATCGGGTGACGGGCGGCTCGGTCATCGCAGCAGCGCCTCAGCCAACATGGCCTTGAGCTGGTCGCGCAGGCGGGCGGTCTCAGCCTCGGCGGCTTCGAGCTTGGCGAGGAGCTCGGCGGGGTCGCCGTGGTCCTCCTCCTCGACGTGCGGGTTCTTGACGTCGAGGTTGTAGCCGCGGGCCTTGATGTCGTCGACGGTGACCTTCCAGGCGACCTCGGTCTCGGCGCGGGCGTCCCACCAGTCGACGCACTCCTTGAAGTGCTCGAGGCGGATCGGCCTGGTCATGGAGTACGCCTTCTGGCCCGCGGGCACCCGGTGCTCGAAGTACCAGACCTCGGTGGTGGGGGTGCCCTTCTCGAAGAACAGCAGGTTGGTGCCGATCGAGGCGTACGGCTTGAACACGCTGTTCGGCAGCCGGACGATGGTGTGCAGCCGGCACTCCTCGAGCAGGTGCTCCTTGAGGCGGGTCTTGACCCCCTCGCCGAACAGGCTGCCGTCAGGCAGGACCACGGCGGCGCGGCCGCCCGGCTTGAGCAGGCGGACGATGAGGGCGAGGAAGAGGTCGGCGGTCTCGCGGGTCTGGAAGTGCCTGGGGAAGTTCGACTCGATGCCGTCCTCCTCGCGCCCGCCGAAGGGCGGGTTGGTGAGCACGAGGTCGACGCGGTCAGAGGCGGTGTAGCTGACGTAGGGGCGGGCGAGGGTGTTGTCGTGGCGGACGAAGGAGGGATCGTCGACGCCGTGAAGCAGCATGTTGGTCACGCACAGCATGTGCGGGAGCTGCTTCTTCTCGGTCGCGCGCAGGCCGCGCTGCATGCGCTGCTCGTCCTTGGCGGTCTTGACGTAGCGCTCGCGCATGTGGCGGATGGCGCAGGTGAGGAAGCCGCCGGTGCCGCAGGCCGGGTCAAGCAGGATCTCGCCGGGGTGCGGGTCGACGCGGTTGACCATGAAGGCGGTGACCGCGCGCGGCGTGTAGTACTCACCGGCGTTGCCGGCGCTCTGCAGGTCGTTGAGGATCTGCTCGTAGATGTCACCGAAGTGCTGCCGCTCGGCCAGGTTGTTGAAGTCGACGCCCTGGATCTTGTTGAGCACCTGGCGCATGAGCTGGCCGGACTTCATGTAGTTGTAGGCGTCCTCGAAGACCGAGCGGACGACCCGGCGGCGGCCGTCGTCGCCGGCGCCGGCGAGGGACTTGAGCGAGGGGAAGAGGCTGGTGTTGACGAAGCCGGTCAGCTCGTCGCCGGTCATGCCCTCGGGGTCGGCGGCCCAGGTGCGCCACTGCAACGGCCTCGGGATCGGCGAGCGGTAGCCGTCGTGGATCGCCTCCAGCTCGCGGTCCTGGTCGTCGATGATCTTGAGGAAAAACATCCAGCAGAGCTGCGAGATGCGTTGGGCGTCGCCGTCCACGCCGACGTCCTGGCGCATGATGTCCTGGATCGACTTGACGATGGTGCGAACGGACATGGCTCAGGCGACCTCGTGGTAGAGCGCGGCCTCGAGCTCGCTGGCCGCGGTGATGAAGCCCTCCCGGCCGCCGAAGGCGCCCAGGAGCTGGAGCGGCGTGCCCATGCTCGCGAACGGGGCAACGCGCAGGATGCCGGGGTCGTCGAGGTCGACGAGGGCGCCGTCCTCGTACTTGACGAGCAGGGCGTCGAGGACCGCCCGCGCCTGCTGGTCGTACTGCGCGAACACGTCCAGCTTGCGGGCGTTGGCGGCGCGCTGGCGGCGGGTGAGCGGGGGGCGGTCGAAGGCGACGTGACAGATGAGGTCAAAGGGGTCGAGCGCGGCGTTGACCTCGGCGGCGAGAGCGTCGAGCGGCAAACCCTCGGCGGCCAGCTCGTCGATGACCACCTGCTTGCGGTCGGTGCCGCGCCACCGGCGCAGGAACTGGTCGAGGCTCGCGTACTGCCGGCGCACGGTCCTCTTCGAGTAATCGCGCAGGCTCTCGGTGACCAGCTTGCCGTCCTCGTCGAGGTACTCGACCCGCTCGGCGAGGATGGTCACCGGCCGGCCGTCGACGTAGTACTTGCGCGGGCGCTCGCCGCCTTCCGTGATCCCGATCTCCGGGGGCTGGGGGTCGACCAGCACCTCGCCGCCAGGCTCCGGCTCGGCGGCCGGCGGCTCCTCGGGCGGTGACATCGGGTCGTCCTCGCCCGGCTGGTAGATCTGCACCGGCTCGCCGTCGAAGTCAGGGTCGGCGAAGTGGTTGGTCGCCTTGCGAAAATCGATCAGCGTGAAGTAGTACTTGCGGGTGTCCTCGTGCACCCGGGTGCCGCGGCCGACGATCTGCTTGAACTCGGTCATCGAGCCGACCTCGCGGTCGAGCACGATCAGGCGGCAGGTCTGGGCGTCGACGCCGGTCGAGAGCAGCCGGGAGGTGGTGACGATGACGGGGACCTTGGCCTCGGGGTCGATGAAGTTGCCGACCTGGGCGCAGCCCTCGGCGTCGTCGCCGGTGATGCGCATGACGTAACGCTCGTGCCGGGCGACGAGGTCGGCGTTCTCGTTGACCAGCGCCTGGCGCATGCGCGCGGCGTGCTCGGTGTCGACGCAGAAGACGATGGTCTTCTGGAAGCGGTCGCCGCTCTCCCTGAGGAACGCGGTGACCTTGGCGGCGACCCGCTTGGTCCGTTCGTCGATCACCAGGTTGCGGTCGAAGTCCTTCTGGTTGTAGATCCGGTCCTCGATCATGTAGCCGTAGCGGTCGGTCTCCGCCACCCGCGGGCGGTAGCCCTCGACGTCGACGTCGAGGTGGACCTTGACCACCTTGTAGGGCGCGAGGAAGCCGTCGCCGATCCCCTGCTTGAGCGAGTAGGTGAAGACCGGCTCGCCGAAGTACTGGATGTTGGAGACGTACTCGGTCTCCTTCGGCGTGGCAGTGAGGCCGATCTGCGTCGCCGAGGCGAAGTACTCGAGGATCTCGCGCCAGGCGGAGTCCTCGGCCGCGCTGCCGCGGTGGCACTCGTCGACCACGATCAGGTCGAAGAAGCCGGGGGAGAGCTCGCGGAAGAGCTTCTGGCGCTCCTCGGGTCCGGTGATCGCCTGGTAGAGCGCGAGGTAGATCTCGTACGAGGTGTCGATGCGGCGCAGCTTCTTGTCGACGGCGCTCGCCAGCACGACCTCGCTGCCGTCCTCCCGCTCGATGGTCTTGCTCGAGGTGGACAGCTTGGCCATGGCGCTGCCGAACGGGCGGAAGTCGTTGACCATGGTCTGGTCGACGAGCACGTTGCGGTCGGCGAGGAAGAGGATGCGCTTCTTGATGCCGGCCTTCCACAGTCGCCAGATGATCTGGAACGCGGTGTAGGTCTTGCCGGTGCCGGTCGCCATCACCAGCAGGATGCGGTCCTGGCCCTTGGCGATCGCCTCGACGGTGCGGTTGATCGCGATGCGCTGGTAGTAGCGCGGCTCCTTGCCGGACGGGTCCTCGTGGTAGTCCTGGAGGACGACCCGCTCCTGCTCCGGCGCGAGCCGTTTCCACGCGCGGTACCAGGCCCAGAGCTGCGCCGGCGAGGGGAAGGCGTTGAGCGCCAGCTCCCGCTCGACCTGCCCGCTCTGCCCGGTGCGGTCGTGGAAGAGGAAAGCCCTGCCGTTCGACGCGAACACGAACGGGACCTGCAGCGTCTCGGCGTACTCGAGCGCCTGCTGCAGGCCGTCGCCTAGCGCGTGGCTCGCGTCCTTGGCCTCGACGACCGCGATCGGGATGTTCGGCCGGTAGTAGAGGACGTAGTCGGCGCGCTTGGGCTTGCCGCGGGTGACCAGCCGGCCGCGGACGATGATGCGGCCCCTGGTGAAGGAGACCTCCTCGCGCACCTGGGTCGCGAGGTCCCACCCGGCGGCCACGATGGCCGGGGTGATGCGCTGGGTGCAGACGTCACGCTCGGAAAGGCCGGAGGTCATCGCTGCGATTGTGCCACGGCCAGTGGGGAGACGGGGCGTCAGCACCAGTTTCCTGGCGGCGGCGCAGATTGCCCGCTCGGCAGACAAAGCGTTGTTTCTGAAGGTAGGGTCGCCAAACAACGCGTTGTTTCACAGGGCTGAGCTCCAAAACAACGCGTTGTTTCGGAGCCTTGACAGGCGCCACGTGCCAAAACGTCCACATAGCGAGGGACTTGCGGTGGGATGCTCCGCGGGGCGCTCAGCATCGTGATGTTTGTGACGTGTGGAACCCCACAGACGTCTCACCATCCCTGTCAAACGACAGGACGCCGCGCGCGGTG
>Ga0316620_10000197_pt1 | contig 23546 bp, 17 predicted proteins | sample OWC_Aug_M1_C1_D5_FD_207651 | JGI IMG/M metagenome (GOLD analysis project Ga0316620, IMG submission 207651) | Wetland soil microbial communities from Old Woman Creek delta, Ohio, United States - OWC_Aug_M1_C1_D5_B | ecosystem: Environmental > Terrestrial > Soil > Wetlands | place: USA: Ohio...
TGCACCTTGTGAATGCGCTGGCGGAAACAGATGTTAAGCAGGTTTCTATCGATATGGGCTCTTTCCAAGAGGAAGTCAGCGAAGTCTTAGCTGGCAACTTGGCATCTTTAACTTTAACTGGTTCAATCAAGGCTGGTGAAACCCTCGTTGACTTGTTTCACAAAGAGGGTATGGTGCCATTTGAGGGCATATGTTATATTTCTGAGCCTGTAGTGACATTGGCGGTAGAGCCCAAGAACCCCCGAGATATCCAAATCCTTCTTGACGGGCTGGAGCGGCTTGCGAGCGAAGACCCAAACCTCAAAGTTACAGTTGATAAGGAAACCGGCGAATACTTGCTAAGCGGCATGGGCGAGCTGCATTTAGAGATAGCTGTCAACCAGCTCAAGAGTGAATGCGGTATCGACGTTGCGATTTCTTCATCACGAGTCGTTTACATGGAAAGTGTGCAAAAGAAAGGTGTCGTGGCTTTGGCGAAAAGCCCAAACAAGCTCAACAGTTTTTGGGTCCAGGTTGAGCCTGAAGAGAAAGAAGCCAACGCAAACGCTGAGTCAGGGGAAGTTCTCTCGGTTGATGAACACCAAAACGTACTTTTAGATTGCAACAGCAAAATTGCGGGGGTCTCTGAGGAGGCTTTGAAGGCAATTATCGCAGGGTTTGAATTCGCTTGCAAGGCTGGACCATTGTGCGGTGAACCAGTGCGCCATTTGAAAGTGAACTTGGTAGATTTGCATTTGAGCTGTGATAAGGCTGGCGGTTCAGAAATTATGCGTGGCATAAGCAAGGCGGTTTTCGGTAGCTTCTTGACGGCTGGTCCTGTTTTGCTGGAGCCTGTTTATAAAATAATCATCAACGTGGCATCCAGTCTGACGAGCGAATCCTCAAGAATACTCACCACACGACGCGGAAAAGTCTCCTTGTTTGAGCAGAAAGGGCAATTGACCTACATTAGCGGTTACATCCCAGTTGCCGAAACGTTCGGCTTCTCAAAAGAACTGCGCTCCGCAACCTCAGGCAAAGCATTCTGGCAATCGATCTTTGACCACTGGGAACTTATGCCCCAAAAACTTGCAGCGCAAACAATTTCCGATTTGCGAACACGTAAAGGTCTAGCGCCGGAAGTGCCAAAACCAGAAAAGTTCACGGAGGAGTAAGCATGCGACTTAATATCGCATTTGATTTGGATTTTTCGCTTTGCTGTGGGCAAGTTTTCCGTTGGAGAAAAACCGGTTACTGGTGGTATGGGGTTGTCGGCGAAAACATTTTCAAAGTCCGCCAGAGTGGGACAGAGTTGCTGTTTGAGGGTGTTAGCGAGGATTTTGTGCATTACTATTTTGGCTTAAACGATAACTTGGTGGAAATCAGCCGATGTATTTCCAAAGACGATTACATTCGCGCAGCTTTGCGCAAATTTGAGGGGCTGCGCATTGTGAAGCAAAACCCTTGGGAATGCCTAATCAGCTTCATTTGCGCCACTTACAAGAACATAGCAGCAATAGAGCAAATGCTCCAGAAGCTTTCGGCGAAGTTTGGGGAAAAGAAAGTTTTTGACGGGATGGATTTTTCCACTTTCCCAACTGTCGAGGCTCTGGCGTTCGCAAGCGAGAATGCCTTGCGTGAGTGCGGTTTAGGTTACAGGGCTAAGTATGTTCAGGCAACCGCCCAAAAAATCTATGAAGAAAAAATAAGCATTGAAAGCCTAAAGTCGATGCCTTATCTGGAAGCAAGGAAAACGCTTGTTAGTTTTCCGGGTGTAGGCTTGAAAGTTGCCGATTGTGTGCTGTTGTTTTCGCTCGAGAAGTTTGAGGCTTTTCCAGTGGATGTCTGGATTAAACGTGTAATCCTCAACCACTACCAAAATCAACTGCCCGAACCTTTAGTTAAAAAATTGTTAAGTCACGAATCGTTAAGCAACAGCGAATATGAGAAAATCAACGGTTTCGGCAGAAGCTACTTTGGACAGTACGCTGGCTACGCTCAAGAGTACCTTTATCATTTTGAGCGAACGCAACGTTAAAATGCTCTAAATCGGCAATTCATAGCTTAGCAGGAAGGTGCAAACCATGAGTGAAGGCAAACTTGAACAATTAATTAAGCAAAAAAGAGTCTTTTTGAGGCAAGCCATGAAGGATTATTCAGTAGGTGGTTCTGACATGCTCGACGACGTGGAATTGGTGCTTGAAGAGGCAAAATCAGAAATTATTCATAACTTGGAGTTGGCCAGCTGCTTGAAGGAAGAAGAAGGCGAAGAGGCATGGCAAAAAGAATGTCTATCAATGTTTAATTCATGGTTTGAGAAATGGTTCGGCAAACCTTAACTCTTGCAACTATTGAAAACGTAAGTTAGCAACTCCGAACAACAAAACGACTTTTGGCAACCGATGCTCTAAGGCAAATTTGTGTCTGCTTGAAAAGGCTCCTGTCCTAAGAGTGATCCCCCTTTTATGAAATAATCAGCAAAACCACCGCATGTAACATTTAGCAACTTGCTGCAACCCTTTGCTGCTTGCTTAAAGGAAACCGGAAAATGTTTAAATGTCAACCTAAACAGCAATATTAAAACAGACACAATGTGGGCCCGTAGCTCAGTTAGGTAGAGCGCCAGACTCATAATCTGTTGGTCAGGTGTTCAAATCACCTCGGGCCCACCACAGCTTTTCAAATGCGGTTAATTTAGAAATAACTATTTTAGCCATGTTTCGCTAATTGGTTGGCGGGAGTATCAGTGGGTGATCGGTGAGTTGTGATCCTAGTTGAAGCTGTTTTTTTGTCTTTGCCTTCCGGATTCAGTTAGAGCAAGAGGTAACTTTTGGAGTCTAGTTTCAACTATAAGACCTTCACCATGAAACCTTCGCTCTAGCTTCTGTCGCTTTAGGATGAGGTGTGCTCATAGGCTCATTGGTTACCGAAACTAATGAAAAAATTAGTCAGCTAAGGATTCAACTTCTCAGCAAGCAAAGCTACGTTTTTGCCCAGGGTTTCGCATTCGGCAAGGTCATCTTTCTTAGGTGTGCCCGTGACGGCGACGCCATAATGATTATCGTTTGCCCTGCCTTGAACAATCATGCCGTGAATCATCATCGACTCCACAATGGAGAGCAACGTAGTTTCGGCGCCTGAAGCTGTTCCTCCGCTGCTCGTGAAAGCACCGCCAACTTTGCCTGTTAACTTCTCGAAGTTTGACTGACTCGTCGATTAACGCTTTTAATTTGGAAGACATTTGTCAAAAATATGTAGGCGAACCCATAACAATACCATCCGCCTCGAGGAGGTCTTTGTTCTGTGTTTCATTAACCTTTTTTGCTGTAACTTCTGCGCCTGCCTGCTTTGCGCCTTTCGCAACTGCCTGCGCCATTTTCTCTGTGTTTCCAGACTTCGAGTCATAAACAACCAAAACCTTGACCATAACCTGTCACTTCACTATTTCCCTAATTACCTCATTAACCATCATTACTTTTGCATTGTAAACATGCCCTAAATATTTCAGTCCTTCCTCCTGATCCATCTGGGCAAACACTTCTACGCCATCGCGGCAAACCACAATTTTGTAACCCCTAAAAAACGCGTCAGCCGCCGTGTGCCTAATGCATAGTTGTGTATGCAAACCACCTAAAACCACGGTTTTTGCGCCGTCGCTTTTGTAGAGGCTGCGCAGAAGAGAATCTAGCCCTGTTTCGTAAAATGCGCTGTAAGTTCGCTTTTCAACAACGTAATCTTTAGCGATGTCAGGTTCTAGTTCGCGTATGACTTCTGCGCCCTTGGTGCCTTTGATGGCATGGGTGCCCCATTTCCACGTGACCTCAGCATCCTGTGGGTAATGTGCGTCAACGCCGTAAATGATTGGTACTTGGTTTAATCTTGCTGCCACAACAAGCCTCTGCAGTGGCTCAATCACTTTTGTTACCGCTTTAAGTTTTAGAGGTCCAGTGAAAAAATCGTTCTGAACATCCACGAGTAAGATGGCTGGGTTAATCAAAAAATCTACTCCACTAGAGACAAATCGTGGAGAGGCTATTTAGTTTTGCTAAACACGCTCCAGCGTGTAAGGTGCAATTGTAAGCTTCTCTGCGTTATCCTTAGTAACGACCAATGTGTCCTCGATTCTGACCCCGCCAAAGCTCGGGACATAAATTCCAGGTTCATCCGTCACCACATTGCCTACATCCAACACGTCTTTGCTTTCAGGGCTCAATATTGGCGCCTCATGAACCTCCAAGCCCACCCCATGGCCAAGATTGTGAACAAAGAACGCGCCGAAACCAGCCTCCTCAATCACCTGCCTTGCTGCCAAGTCAACGTCTTTTGCCTGAACAGCCGTTTTGATTGTTTCGAAGGCTTTTTGATGCGCCAACTTAACGGTATCATAGATTTTCTTCTGCTTTTCCGAAGGTTTGCCCGCTGTGAATGTTCGAGTTATGTCTGAGCGGTAGAACTTGTAGGTTGCACCTAAATCAACCACCACTAAGTCACCCCCATTGATGGTTTTTTCTTTGCTACACCCGTGCGGAAACGCTGAGTAAGCACCTGAAGCCACGATTGTTCTGAAGCCTACTCCGTCTGAGCCTGCTTTGCGCATGGCACACTCAACTTCTGCAAGAACCGTCTTCTCAGCTACGCCCGGACGTATGGCTTCAGAAGCCACTTCCATTCCAATATTCGCTAACCGGCACGCTTCGCGGATAAGTTGGATTTCTTGCTGGTCTTTGATTGCACGAAGTTCTCGGATGATGCCGCTGGCTAACTGGAGGTTTTCTTCTCCGTCTATCGCTTTGGCAAGCACACGCCAATTCTCAATCGGCAATGTGTCTACGGCGAATTTATTGGTTGAAGCGTGCTTTACGATTTTTTCCATTAAACTCTCACCACTTTTTAAGAGTTCGACAGTCGCGCCTTTGGCTTCTGTTTTTGCCTGTTCATAATTGACGCCTGAGACGTAGAGAGTGTTTTCGCCTTGGGCTGGGATGAGCAGTGCACTGGCTCCTGAGAATTCTGAAAAGTAGGTTAGGTTTGTTTGGTTGAAGATTAAAAAGTCACATTCTTTGCCCTGCTTTTCTGCTGATTGTTTTAGCCTATCCGTTCGGTTCAAGATTTTTCGCCTGTCTGAGAGGAATTAGCGTGGTTTGGTTTAAGTTTTCGCTTCTTCATCCATAAAGGCAACCGAGTTAACGGAGGTTTTATCGCGTTGTGTATGGGAAAACAGGTCGTATTTAACCGTGTTTTTTTAAATGAATCACCCATTAAGTTAATATAGTTTTCAATTGACTAAGCTATCAATAACAAGAATTTGAGGGGTAAAAAAGCATGTTTGCTTACGCGGGAAAAATTTTACATGTTAACCTCACAACGGGAGAGACAAAAACTGAGCCATTAAGTGAAGAGATGGCTAAAAGCTACATTGGCGGAATAGGCTTAGGCATCCGCTTACTTATGGATAACTCAAAGCCAGGCACAGATGCCTTTGACCCCGACAACCCAATAATCTACTGCACGGGTCCACTCAGCGGCACCATGGGTCCAACAGCCGGAAACGGTTACGCTGTTGTTTCCAAGTCACCTGCCACTGGAGGCGTCGGTGAAGCTAAAGCACACGGATTTTTCGGTCCTGACCTAAAACGGGCAGGATACGACGCCGTAGTAATCACTGGCAAAGCACCAAAATTATCTTACCTTTGGATTGACGATGACAAAGTTGAAATACGAAACGCTGAATATCTCAAAAACGCAACAGTAAATGACACAGACATCAAAATCAGAGATGAACTCGGTGACTTTTACATTCGCGTTTCAGCAATCGGCGAAGCTGGAGAGAAACTTTGCAGGTTTGCAGCAATCATAAACGACGAGTTCCGCGCCATCGGACGTACCGGCATGGGCGGAGTCATGGGCAGCAAAAACCTCAAAGCAGTTGCAGTGCGAGGAACACATGACGTTAACGTTGCAAATCTTGAAGGCTTCAAAGAATACATAAAAATGATTCATGAACGCATGAAGGGTCCAGCAACCAAGAAATACAAGACTTTGGGCACACCCGAAAACGTATTGGTTCTTAACTCACTTTCAGCCTTGGCAACAAGGAACTGGACAAACGCCACCTTTGAAGGCGCACAGAAAGTCAGCGGCGAATACCTAAACGAGCATTATGTTAAGAAAATTGTTGGCTGCGCAACATGCGGAATGCGTTGCGACCACATTGCAGTCGTTCCAGAAGGACCATACAAAGGCTCAACCTCAAGATTAGAGTTCGAGTGCCTTTGGAGCATGGGACCGCTCTGCGGCGTTGACCGACTTGACGCAGTTATTGAAGCCATGCGCATAACTAACGAGTACGGCATGGACGGCATATCCATCGGAGTCGTCGTCGCATTCGCAATGGATCTCTATGAGCATGGCATAATCACCAAAGAACAAACCGATGGCATAGACCTCAAATTCGGAAATGCAGAAGCATTAATTGCTATAATTCATAAGATTGGTAAGCGCGAAGGCTGGCTTGGCAACATTCTAGCTGAAGGAACCGCGAGAGCTGCTGAGTTAATCGGTGGAGACGCGTACAAGTACGCTTGCCACATTAAAGGCTTAGAACTTCCAGGCTATGACCTGCGAACGCTGAAGACTGCCGCTTTGGGCTTTAGTGTCTCGTTTAGAGGCGCCTGCCACCTAAGAAACGGTGCTTACTCACCTGACGTTAAAGGTAAAGTTAACCGCTTCAAGATTGAGAAAGGCAGAGGCAAAATGATCACTGACGAGAGCCACATGTACAACATCATTGACTCACTTATCGTTTGCAAGTTCAGCAGAGGCACATACTACGACGGCTGGAAAGACCTAGCAAACTATTACACACTGGCAACTGGCATACCGATGACTCCTGAAGAAATGACCAAAGATGGTGATAGAATCGAAAACCTCGCGAGACTCTTTAACATCCGAGAAGGCAAAGGCACAAGAGCTTTTGACACTGTTCCATACAAGATAAAAAATTTCCCAGTACCCGACGAGGGACCAGCTAAAGGTCTCTGCGTCAGCGACGAAGAGCTCCAAATAGGATTAGACGACTACTACGCTTCACGAGGATGGACAGCGGACGGCATCCCAACGGTTGACCGCTTACAAGCGGTCGGTTTAGGCGACTTAGCCTACATTGCCGAAGGCGCAATGAAAGTTGCTCAAGAAGCCAAAGCTCAAGGAGGAAACTAAAAATGGTCCGCCCACAAGACAGAAAATTCGTAACAGCAGACCCTGACAAATGCATCGGCTGCGTAGTCTGCGAATATGCCTGCAGTATGGTTAACGAAAAAACCTTCAACCCAAACAAATCACGCATACGCGCCATGCGCATGGGACCACTAGTAAACTTAGCAATTACCTGCAGACACTGCGAAGACCCGGCATGCGTAGCCGCCTGCCCAAGAGACGCGCTCAAACAAGAAGAAAACACAGGCATAATCCGTGTTGACGAGAACGCCTGCAATGGATGCGGATGGTGTATCAGCGCTTGCCAATTCGGCGCCATGAACATGCATCCAGACAAGAAAATTGTCTTCACATGCAATAGCTGCACAGACAACGAAACGAAAGAGCCACAATGCGTCAAATGGTGCCCAGAAGAAGCATTAACCTATGTTACAGCGGAAACGTTGGCACAGAAGTACCGACAGAAAGCTGTCAGGAACCTGTTCCAAACAGCAGAAGAAGCCAAGAAAGAAAAATAAACCGCAAATTTCTTTAGCGCTTTTTTAGCGCTCTCTCTTTTAATTTTAAAATTAACCAACAGTTGTTGCATTCTATCGCAGACAACATTATACTTTATAGAGGATAGGCGTTAAGAAAAATGTATGCATGTGACCTTTCTTTTAGCCGCCTGTCATAAGCGACATGAGAATGATGTTGTCGCCGTTTTTAAGCGGTGTATTTAGGCCTTTTAGCTGGTCCATCATTATTCCGTTTACCATGGCGACAAATGTCTGTTTTATTTCTTTCTTGTTTGGGTCATAGACTTCTGTGGAGAATTGTTTGCCATAGATTTGAGCGATTTGGTCCAGGAGCTCCGATAAGGTCGCACCCTCATTTAGGGTGATTTCTTCTTGACTTTTGTTCGTGTAGGATTTTACGAGGCTAATGTAGTGGACTTTGACTTGCATTGATGTTCGCTTATGTGATTGTTCGTTGGTTCTGATATTTCTTTTCTTCTTCTACTGCAGTTTTTGCCTGACCAAAGCGTTATGCGTTATTATGCATGACGATGGCTTGAACTCCGCTGAAAGCCGTGAGTTTCCAGATTAAAAACCCATTAACTTAATATACTTTTCACTTGACTTATAACTTTAAAAATACGGAGGAGCAAGGTTTGCTCGGTTACGCAGGAAAAATCCTAAACGTTGATTTAACCACAGGCAAAGTCCATGTGGAAAAACTCACCGAAGAAACTGCCAAAAAATACATTGGCGGAATCGGCTTAGGCATGAAACTCTACTTATCCAACTCAAAAGCAGGCGTAGACCCGCTCAGCCCAGAAAACCCGCTTGTCCTAGCACTTGGACCAGTCTCAGGAACTATGTTTCCCACAGGCGGCAACGGGCACGCCTTCATATCAAAATCACCAGCAACCAACGGTGTCGGCGAAGCAGTCAGTCACGGCACCTTTGGAGCAGAACTCAAAAGAGCGGGATACGACGCAGTTATTTTAACTGGCAAAGCAGAAAAACCAGTTTACCTCTGGATTGACGATGACTCAGTCCAGCTGCTTGACGCCTCACAGGTTTGGGGCAAATCACCCTCAGAAACCGAAGACGCCATCAAAACAGAACTCGGAGACTACTACGTTCGAGTAGCCTCAATCGGTCTAGCTGGTGAAAAACAATCAAAAATTGCATGCATAATAAACGATAAAACAAGAGCCGCAGGCAGAACAGGCCTTGGCGCAGTCATGGGCAGCAAAAACCTCAAAGCCATCGCAGTAAGAGGAACCCACGACATCATAGTAGCCAAACCCGAAGAATTTATGGAAATGGTCAAAGAATTCCATGAACGCATGAAAGGACCTGCCGCACAGAAATATCGCACTCTCGGCACCCCGGAAAACCTAATGATACAAAACGCTCTCTACTGCATGCCCACCCGCAACTACAACAACGCCCACTTTGACAATGCTGAAAAAGTCAGCGGCGAAGCATTAAACGAACGTTACATCGCAAAAATCATCGCTTGCAACTCATGCGCCATGCGCTGTGAACATGAAGCCGTTATTCGCGATGGACCATACAAAGGCACAATGGCCCGCATGGAATATGACAACCTGTGGGCTTTGGGACCAAACTGCGGCGTCGACAAGCTTGACGCGATAATCAAAGCCGCTGAACTCTGCAACTACTACGGTTTAGATGCACAGAGTGCAGGTGTAACTGTCAGTTTCGTCATGGACTGCCATGAAAAAGGCATCTTAACCCACGAAGACCTCGGCGGAATCGACGCCCACTTTGGTAACGCAGATGCACTTATCCAACTTATAGAAAAAATAGGCAACCGCGAAGGTATCGGTAACATGCTTGCTGACGGCGTGAAGGCAGCGGCCGAAAAAATTGGCAAAAACTCGGCGGTGCTTGCCCAGCAAATCAAAGGCTTAGAAGTCACAGGATATGACTTAAGATGCCTAAAAACCGCTGCGTTGGGCTTTGCGGTTTCATTCCGTGGAGCAGACCACAACCGCAGCGGCGCATACGCTATAGACCTAAAGGGAAAGGTTGATCGCTTAAAAGCTGAGAAGGGTAGAGGCAAACTCGTCAAAGACTCCGAAGATCTTTACGCACTAATCGATTCACTTATCATCTGCAAGAACGCAAAAGGCACGCTATACAAGGAAGCCGCCGACATGGCAAAACTCTACAGTCTCGTCACAGGTGCAGACATGACCGCCGAAGAGCTCAGCCTTGCCGGCGAACGAATAATCAACCTTGCCAAACTCATTAACCTCCGAGAAGGCCTAACCCGAGAAGACGATACTCTCCCATGGAAAGTCATGAACCAGCCTATCCCAGACGATGGTCCGGCAAAAGGAGCTGTCGTAACCGAAGACGAACTCGACCTGTTGCTTGACGATTACTATCAAGCTCGAGGCTGGAGCGTCGAAGGTGTACCCAGCAAAGCCAAACTTCAAGAGTTAGGTCTAGAAGAATTCTCAAAAATAATTAAAGAGGCATAAAAAATGGTTAAAATTCATGAGCGAAAATTTGTTTCCGCTGACCCAGAAAAATGTGTCGGATGCCAAGTCTGCGAGTATGCTTGCTCATTTACCAAAGAAAAAGCCTTCAACCCGCTTAAATCACGCATCCGAGTTGTTCGCGTTAACCAGCTAGCCAACATGGCTGTTACGTGCAGACTATGCGAAGACCCAGCGTGTGTTGCAGCCTGCCCACGAGACGCGCTTTCACAATCCACTGACACAGGCAACATTGTTCTAGACAAAGACAAGTGCAATGGCTGCGGTTGGTGCATTGAAGCTTGCGACTACGGCGCTATAATGCTTCATCCAGAAACCAAAGTCGTCTATGTTTGCGACATGTGCAAAGAAAAGCCTGAAGGCCCGCAGTGCGTCAAATGGTGCCCAGAAGAAGCTCTGACAGTGGTTACAAGCGATGTGCTTGCGCAGAAGGCAAGACTCGGCGCCATAAAGAAGCTGTTCCAAGAGTCGAAGGAAAAAAAGTAAACTAAAAGGGCAAACTTTTCATCTGCCCACTCCGAAATTTTTAACGCCTGAACTTTTATTGAACGATTTTTCAGTTACATTCCACCTGGATGCTCCTCTATACAGTGCGCCTCATAATCCTCACGATTATCATACTTTGATTGTCTGCTTGCACTTGAATTTGCCTTCAGCGGTCATTTCTGGTTCAGGAACATTGGACTTTTTAGACTCCAAAACATTCAACTCCAAAAACGCAAAACAAAATGCAGTTTTCCAATGCTCCGCAGAATTCAATAAAGGTATTTGACTGCAACAAACCACCCATAAAACAATTCTCTCAAACGGCAAGCTGCAAATCATTTTTGGGTTTCTGTTTTCGTTATGGCTTGCTTGATCTTTAGACTATTTCTTCTAAGTCACCGATTAAGCGCTCAAACACCTTCAGGGCGCTCTTCCAAAAGGCAGGCGACGCCACATTTAAATTCACAATTTTGCCGATTTCTATTGGGGAAACGCTGCCACCCAACGACAACATCTTAACCAGCTTAGGCACGAATGCCTTGCCTTCTTCCAGATACCGCTCATACAATGAGTAAACGAACATTTGAGCGTAGACATAGGGGTAGTTGTAGAATCGATAGTTCGCCATGTAATAGTGCGGTTTCATGGTCCATTCTGCTTCCATTTCAGGTAACCATGTGACTGCATCGCCGTATATGCGGTCACGAGCCTTGATCCAATGGCTACAGATGGTCCTGTAATCCAAGAATTCATCTCGTTGTATTGATTCGTAAAGTGACTGCTCGAACCACACACGTGCAGTTACTTGGAAAGTTGTCATCCCTGCCTCATCTAAAACTAGGCACAACACTGCCTTGCGTTCCGCCTCTGATTTTGCTTTGTCCAACAACTGTTCAGTAAGCAAAAGCTCGCCGAAAATGGACGCTGTCTCAGCCACGACGGAGGGAACATTCATGTTTAGCAGGGTTTGGCTTCTTGAGGCAAACCAGTCGTGGGTAGCGTGCCCGAGTTCATGCGCCAACGTGTAAACGTCGGTTAGTGAACCGTTGAAGCTTTGGAGGATGTAGGCTGATTTGCCGTTATAGTAGCTTGCGCAGAAGGCACCGTTGCGTTTGCCAAATCTTGGGGTGGCGTCGATGTGGCGTTTGACAATCATTTCTTTGACGGCAGTTGCATATTTTGGGTCAAAGCGGCTGTACGCTTTTGTAACTAGCTCCTGTGCTTCTTTAAAATTAAACTTGAGTTCTGGAGACTCAGGCAATGGAGCCACAATGTCATGATTCCCGAATACAGGTAGACCCATGAGTTTGGCTTTCAATTTGAGGTATCGCCGATAAATGGGAGCGTTTTCTTTAATGGCCTCAAGCAAAATGGTGATTATGCCTTGTTCGGTGTCATTGCTGATTAGGCTGGATTCCATGGGCGAAGAGTATTTCCTGCGTTTAGAAGTACTAACCCAGTCATTGCAGATGCTTCGAAGTGCTGCTGAAAAGACTTCGCCGTCTTTGCCAAGCAGCCCGTAAATCGAACGGTTGGCGGATTCTCTTGTGGCTCGGTCAGGGCTAGGCAGCAAACCATTCGCTTCCCCATAGCTAAGAGTCTTTTTTTCTCCCAAAACCGTTACGTCGAAGAGTCGAGTGTTGAGCCATTTGCTCTGCAGTTCCTCCCACGCGTTAACGCCGAACTGGTCCTTTTCGATAATAAGCTGCTCTTCTATTTCGGAGAGTTGGTGCTCTACTCGGCGATGAACGCGCTGGAGCAAGTGCCTGTAATTGGCTAGGGCGGGCTCCTCGATTAGTTTAGGCTTGCTTTTCACTAGCTTGCCAAGCTCTAGCGAGTAAAATGCCAACTGTTTGCTTATTCTTGCTCCAAGCTTGTCGATTCTGTCATTTAACGCCTGCGTTTCGGGCAGTGTCATGTTGGCCGAGAACGAGAGGCTAGAATACAACGTTATGTCGCTGATTTTTGATTCAAACGATTCCACATCTTGCAAGCACCTCAGCAAGTCATCGGCTGTAAGTTGGGTTATTTTTCCACGATAGGTCTTCTCAAATTGGTCTGCTACAGCTATTGCTTGCGCGATAGCTTGGTTGATTTTGGGGTCGGTTATGCTGGGAAAAAGCTCTGTTAGGTCCCATGTGACTTGTTGGATGGTCAAAGCACGCGTGCCTCTAATATGCTTGTGGTGGCTGGGTTATTTTGTATTTTGCTAGAATACTTTGGTGCTGCGGGCAGGATTCGAACCTGCGAACCCCTGCGGGAAAGGATTTCCCATCTGGGCGCCTAATGTCAAAGCGTCGATCTTGAGTCCTTCACCTTTGACCTGGCTTGGTTACCGCAGCTCAGGATACAAAATTGTCTGGTTACTGTCTTATTAATCATTTCCCGTTTCTTGAAGTCTGCTGTTTTAATAACAAAACAGCGATTTGATTTTATAAAATGGATAGGGATTGCTAAAAAGACAGGGTAGTTTTTATAGCTAAATCGCTAAGATAAATAGATGCTATTCCTTTTTAGAAACCCAAAGCATGTTCAGCATAAGTGACACCGCAAAAGTAAAACGTAGAATGGCTGATACTTATGGCAAGCATGTTAACTCTGCATAGAATAATTATAGGCAATAGCCAGCAGATGCCAGAACTAGCTGACAGCAGTGTTCAGTTAATGGTGACTTCGCCACCTTACCCAATGATACAAATGTGGGACAAAATCTTCGCCGAAACAGACCCTAAAATATCAGAGCTTTGGCAGAAGCTAGATGCAGGCAGCGGTGAAGAAATCGTTAAAGAAATTTACAAAGTGATGCATGAGAATTTGGCAAGAGTTTGGCTGGAGACTTACCGTGTCCTATCTGACGGGGGAATCGCTTGCATAAACATCGGCGACGCAACAAGAACAATAAACGGCAAATTCCAGCTCTTCCCCAACCACTCAAGAATAACGGAAGTCTGCGAAAAAATTGGCTTCACCACGCTACCATACATTTTATGGAAGAAGCCTACAACCAAGCCAAGGTACAAAGGTAAAGGCGCCTTTCTGGGTTCAGGGTTTCTGCCGCCGAATGCTTATGTTACGCTGGACTGCGAGTTTATTTTGATTTTTAGAAAGGGTAATCTGCGTAAATTCCAACCACATGATAAAGTGCGATATGACAGCGCTTTCACAAAGGCTCAGCGCGACGAATGGTTCAGTCAAATCTGGGCTCTAAAAGGCACACGCCAAACCACAAACGAAATGGAAAGAAGAACAGCTGCTTACCCAGAAGAAATCGCAGAACGCTTAATTCGGATGTTCAGCATCAAAAGCGAACTGGTCCTAGATCCTTTTCTAGGTTCTGGCACAACAACAAAGATTGCCATGCAAAATGACCGTGCCAGCGTAGGGTATGAATTGGACCAAAACCTGCTGCCTCTAATAACCAAAAAAATAAGTAACAATAATAACAAAGCTGTAGATTTGCAGATAATCAAACGCTAAGAGCAAAATATCTTAAACAGCGGGTATTAAGCCTATAATTATGAGGGCAGTAGTTAATTGATGGCACCAGTTCCATAGGAACAATAAGCAATAGCTAACAGCTAAAAGTTTTAATTAGTGTTTTCAAGTCTTCAAAAAAGCGTTTGGTTGCAGAATAGGCGTTTTCTAATGTTTTTGGCGTTGAGTCAAACCAAGCTTTCCACTATTTACTCGTTACAGGAGTTTTTTATTCTCTTTTTTGGGTTTGCTCCATGTAACGGCAACCCGGGGAAGATTTTTTCAACCATTGGCTCTATGAAAGTTTAGCACACCTTTATCTTAGCCTGAATATGCATAAAAAAGTTTATTAGTAAGCTATGCGGCTTCTGTTTGTGCTCTTAGAAAAGTTAGGAGAATCCTTTTTCGAGTTGGACCAACCCAGCATCGGAGGGAATGGAGAATTGACGAAAACACGCTTAACCAAAAATCACAATCCATCTTTAACCTCAAATTTATGGGAGAACTGAAAACTTGACTGTTATGCAAAAAGAAGATGTCCATTATCTTTTGAAAACTTTCTTCAATGAAAAAGGCCTAGTTCGCCAACATCTTGACAGCTATAACGAATTCATCGATCACGGCTTGCAAGAGGTAGTTGACGAAGTAGCTGAAATTCCCATCGAAGTCCCGGAAAGCCCCTACAAAGTCAAACTAGGACAAATCTGGGTAATTGACCCACAATCACGCATCACAGGACCATACGCAACCGAAGTGGACGGAACAAAACATGAAATCTACCCAATGGAAGCACGACTCCGCAATCTCGCTTACTCAGCACCAATCGCACTGGAAATGACACCAGTCATCGACGGCAGAGAACAAGATACCGAACTAGTCTACATCGGCAATATACCGGTCATGCTAAAATCCAAACTTTGCTTCCTATCACAACTCTCCAAAGAAGAACTCATCGCAGCGGGAGAAGACCCAGATGATCCAGGCGGATATTTTGTCGTAAACGGCTCCGAACGCGTAATCGTCGCCATGGAAGACCTTGCGCCAAACCGCGTAATCGTCGACATAGATGACAAAGGTACAGCCCCAGTTTTCCAAGCAAAAATATTCTCAACAACGGTTGGCTTCCGAGCCAGAATCGAACTCAAACTAAAATCAGACGACGCAATTTACGTCACCATGCCAGGAGTGCCAACAGAAATCCCCTTTGTCGTCATCATGCGCGCACTAAGCTTGGAGAAAGACAAAGACATCGCCGAAGCCGTATCGCTTGATAGCGAAATGCAAACCCAACTTTCAGCTTCATTCGAGAAAGCCATCGGTGTTGACACACCAGCCGACGCAATCCTATTCATCGGCAACCGCGTTGCCCACGGACAAGTCGAAGAATACCGCCTGCAAAAAGCAGAAACAGCCCTCGACAAAAACTTCCTACCCCACTTGGGAAGAAGCGAAAAGAACCGCAGAGACAAGGCCATATTCTTAGGCGAAATGGCATACCGCGTAATCCAACTAAAAACAGGAAGGAGACAACCAGACGACAAAGACCATTTCAAAAACAAACGACTACGCCTTGGAGGACCACTCTTAGCAGACCTGTTTCGTGTATCATTTAGAAACTTAACAAGAGACATCAAATACCAGCTAGAACGTATCGGCGTTAAAGGACCAATCATAACCGTCTCAGCAGCTGTCCGTCCAGGAATCATCACCGAACGATTCCAACATGCGCTTGCAACTGGCAACTGGGGCAGAGGAAGAGTCGGAATCACGCAACTCCTTGACCGAACAAACTACATTTCAACGCTGAGCCATCTTCGCAGGCTACAGTCTCCGCTCAGTAGGAGCCAGCCGAACTTCGAAGCCAGAGACTTACACCCCACCCACTGGGGAAGACTATGCCCCAACGAAACCCCTGAGGGCTCAAACTGTGGTCTTGTTAAAAACTTAGCCCTTTCTGCATCAATCGCTGTCGGTGTTAACCCTGACAGAATCAAGCAACTGCTCTTTGAAATGGGAACCGTGCCAGCGTACGAAGCAAGCGTTGATTTACGCATTTCTGGAGCCAAAGTTTTCGTTGACGGCAACATCATTGGATACTGCAACAATCCCAAAGACATGGTAGAATCATTCCGCCAAAAACGCAGATCAGGTGAAATCTCAACCGAAGTCAATGTAACATACTTCTCCAAGGCTCAAACTGAAACCGAGGAATTCCATGCTAACTGTGACGAAGGCAGAGTCAGACGCCCACTCATAATTGTTGAAAATGGAGAGCCAAAGTTGCAGTCGAAACATTTTGAAAAGATTGGTTTGGGTGAATGGACTTGGGAAGACCTAGTTAAAAACGGCTTGGTTGAGTATTTGGATGCTGAAGAAGAAGAGAACGCTTACATCGCCCTATCATTTGACCAAATAGAACCAGAAACAACCCACGTGGAAATCGCAACTTACACGATTCTTGGCATCTGTGCATCAACAATTCCTTATCCAGAACACAACCAGTCACCACGCAACTCATACCAAGCAGCTATGGCAAAACAAGCCCTCGGAGTTTACGGCACAAACTTCCACCACCGTGTTGACTCACGCTCACACATTCTTCACTATCCACAAGTACCTATGGTTCAGACAGAAAACATGGATGTCATGGGCTATAAACAACGCCCAACAGGACAAAACTGCGTTGTCGCCGTACTCAGCTATGAAGGCTATAACATGGAAGACGCCATCATCTTCAACAAAGCCTCAATCGAGCGTGGCTTAGCACGTTCAACATTTTACCGTATTTACGAGGCAGAATGCCGACAATACCTCGGTGGCTTAAAAGACAAATTCACCGTTCCAGAACCAGGCACACGAGGATACCGAGGAGAACAATATTACAGACTTTTAGAACCTGACGGCATTATCAGCTTGGAATCACAAGTAGTCGGCGGAGATGTTCTTATCGGCAGAATTAGCCCGCCAAGATTCCTTGAAGAATACAAAGAATTTGAGGTTAAAGGACCCTCAATGCGTGACACATCTGTTGACATGCGTCCCTCAGAAACAGGCATAGTTGACGGCATATTCATAACCGAGTCCGGTGAAGGAAGCCAACTAGTCAAAGTCAGAGTTCGAGACCAACGAGTCCCAGAGCTCGGCGACAAATTCGCTTCACGCCATGGACAGAAAGGAGTCATCGGCTTAATCGTTCCACAGGAGGACTTGCCCTTTACCGACGACGGCATGGTTCCAGATTTAATCATTAACCCACATGCTATCCCCTCAAGAATGACCATAGGGCAATTCATCGAATCACTCGCCGGCAAAGCTGCCGCAGCAAGAGGCAAACCAGCAGACGGCACTCCATTCTCAAACGAAGGACCAGATGAAGTGCGCAAAAACCTAGTAAAACTTGGATTTAGCCAAACAGGAAGCGAAGTCTTCTATAACGGCACAACAGGCGAAAAATTTGTTGCAGACATATTCGTAGGCATAGTTTACTATCAAAAGCTTCACCATATGGTTGCTGACAAAATACACGCCAGAGCGCGAGGTCAAGTCCAAATGCTCACGAGACAGCCAACTGAAGGTCGCGCTCGAGGTGGTGGTCTGAGGTTCGGAGAAATGGAAAGAGACTGCCTCATTGGACATGGAGCTGCGATGCTTCTGCGTGACAGACTTTTGGAGGAATCTGACAAGTATACTCTCTACATTTGCGAGAACTGTGGGCAAATCGCTTACTTTGACATGAAACAAAGACGCTATGTCTGCAAGATATGTGACGAAAAAGCAAAGATTTCACCTGTAATTGTGTCTTACGCTTTCAAGCTACTGTTGCAAGAACTTCAGAGCTTGTGTATCACACCAAAATTAAGACTAAAGGAGAAGGCTTAACATGGCACAGGAAGAATTAATCCACAAAGTAGTAGACGAAATCTCATTCGGACTAATCTCACCTAAAGATCTAAGAAAGCAATCAATGGTCGAAATCCAAACCCCAGACACCTATGACGAAGACGGTGCACCAATCACCGCCGGCTTAATGGACGGCAGACTAGGCACCCTCGAACCACGTCAACGCTGCAAAACATGCGGCAACACCGCCATCCGCTGCCCAGGGCACTTCGGACACATCGAACTCGCAGTACCAATCGTCCACATTGAATTTACCAAAATTATTTTTGATCTCTTAAAAGCAACTTGCCGGAGCTGCGGACGCATTCTTTTAACTGAAGATGCTTCCAAGAAAGCCCGCCAACGCATTGAGCGATACAACGAACTTTTGGGAACAATCCCAGATGAAGTTTACAAGGAAATTATGACTGAAATCAAAGCAAAACAATGCCCGTACTGCGCGTCCGTACAGTATAAGATAACTTTTGAAAAACCAACAAAATTCATTGAACAGACTGAATTAGGCTCCGAGCCACTGACACCCAGTATGATACGTGAACGGCTCGAACGCGTCTCCGACGAAGACCTAGAGATTTTGGGCTTTAACCCCAAAGTTGCACGTCCAGAATGGATGGTTCTACAGGTTCTGCCAGTTCCGCCAGTTTACGTACGCCCCTCAATCACTTTGGAGTCAGGTATTCGCTCTGAGGATGACTTAACTCACAAACTCGTAGACATTATCAGAATTAACCAGCGCCTAAAGGAAAACATGGAAGCAGGCGCGCCAACCCTTATCATCCAGGATCTCTCTGAGCTGTTGCAGTACCACGTTACAACGTACTTTAACAATGAAGCATCTGGCATACCCCCAGCAAGACACCGTAGCGGCAGAGCACTTAAAACTCTCTCACAACGACTAAAAGGGAAAGAAGGACGTTTCCGCAGTAATCTTTCAGGTAAACGTGTCGACTTTTCAGCACGTACCGTCATCTCTCCTGACCCGAACCTTGACATAAACGAGGTTGGTGTTCCACAAGATGTTGCTATGCGATTGTCTGTTCCAGAAAAGGTTACCGCTTGGAACATTGAGGAGATGAAGAAGCTGGTAGTTAACGGTCCAGAGACTTATCCAGGTGCACTCTACATCATCCGACCAGACGGGAAACGTATTAGGCTTGAATTCGTTGTTGATCGAACAAAAATTGCTGAAGCTGTTGAGTTGGGATTCGTAGTAGAAAGGCACCTCAAGAATGGTGACATAGCTATCTTCAACAGACAGCCATCGCTTCACCGCATGTCCATCATGGCACATTATGTTCGCGTGCTACCATACAAGACTTTCCGATTGCACCTTTGTGTTTGTCCACCTTACAACGCTGACTTCGACGGTGACGAAATGAACCTTCACGTTCCACAAAGCGAAGAAGCCCGAACCGAAAGCTTACTACTAATGCAGGTTCAAGACCAAATCCTTTCACCCAGATTTGGCGGACCAATCATCGGTGCCATCAGAGATTTTATTACAAGCGCATATTACTTCACTCGAAAAGGTAATTATCTAACCAAGGGCGAAGTTAGCAGACTCTTAACAACAACTGGATACATTGGACCAACACCCGAACCTGAAATCAAGCAGCCCCAACCCATGTGGTCAGGCAAACAAATCTTCAGTTTATTCTTACCGAAAACGTTGAATTACGTTTTGAAAGCCAACATTTGCCAAGGATGTACTAAATGTGAAGAAGAAGAATGCAAACACGATGCTTATGTCGTAGTCAAAAATGGCCAGCTTGTTTCAGGCATTATTGACAGACGTTCCATTGGCTCCGAGCAATCTGAAAGTTTGCTTCATCGCATTATCAAAGACTACGGAACTCAAGCGGGCAGAGAATTCCTAAACAAAATCACGCACCTACTCAAACTCTATATTTCAATGAGAGGCTTTAGCTACACCTACGACCAACTAGTTCTCTCGCCAAAAGCGCGAAATCGTATGGCAAAAACCATGGATCGTATCCAAAAGAAAATCGACGAGCACATCGAAAACTATCGGAATGGCACACTGCCACGCTTGCCAGGGCAAACGCTGGAAGAATCGTTCGAAATCTATGTTATGCATGAGCTTGCAACAGCCAGAGATGAATCAGGCAAAATAGCAGACGATGACTTCACACTGGATAACGCAGGTATCGTAATGACAAGAACTGGTGCAAGAGGCTCAAGTCTTAACATCGGTCAAATGGCAGCTTGCGTTGGACAACAGTCAGTTCGAGGCAAGCGTATTCTGCGAGGCTATGCAGATCGTGCACTTCCACACTTCAAGCCCAATGATCCTCTTCCAAGAGCAAGAGGGTTCGTCTACAACTCATACCAAACAGGTTTAGATGCAATTGAGTTTTTCTTCCACGCTATGGGTGGCAGAGAAGGACTAGTCGACACAGCTGTCCGCACTCAGCAGAGCGGTTACATGCAGCGACGATTGATTAATGCGCTTGAGCACATCCGCCTAGAATATGACAGCACCGTACGTGACTCAGCAGGCGATATCATCCAGTTCAGATATGGCGAAGACGGTGTTGACCCAGCAAAAAGCGATCATGGTAAAGCCGTTAACGTCAGCCGACTCATCGATCAGATTAAAATCGGTGAAGAAAAAGGCGAACCTGCATCTTCAGATCACATCAAAAAGCAACTCAAGAATGTTGAAGACCAGCTCACGCCGATTTTATTGACCCAGCTTAAACAGAACTTTGCCAAAAACAAGCTTACCAAGAAAGGTGTAGATAAAGCAACCAACTCAACAGCAGAACAGTACAAACGTGCCCTTATGGAGCCAGGAGAGGCAGTGGGCATTGTTGCAGCGCAATCAATCGGTGAACCTGGCACACAGATGACTCTTAGAACCTTCCACTATGCTGGTGTCAAAGAACAAAACGTCACATTAGGCTTGCCACGACTAATCGAAATCGTAGACGCACGCAGAATACCCTCAACCCCAATTATGACCATCTACTTAAAAGACGAACATGCAAGAAGCAAAGAAGGCGCGGTAGAAGTTGCACGCAACATCATTTACACTTCAGTTGAGAATTTGGCTTCAGCAATCTACGAAGACCCAGTCCGCGAAGAAATAGTGATTGAACTCAATAAGCAGATGATGGATGACAGAGCGATAACCATGGACGAGCTCAAGAATAGATTGGAACTGCAAAATGCAACAATTACAATAACGGAAAATATGGTGCAGATTAAACCCAAGAAAGCTGAACAGTTAAAGCGTATGTTAGGCAAGATTCCAGGCTACCAAGTCAAGGGCGTACCAGACATCAAACGTGTCCTAGTCACTGAAGAAAGCGGCGAATGGGTAATCCGCACTGATGGCTCAAATCTCTCCAAAGTCTTAGAAGTTCAAGGCGTAGACACTTCACGAACAAGCACGAACAACATCCACGAAATCGCAAAAACCCTTGGAGTTGAAGCATCCAGAAATGCACTCGTTAACGAAGCCAAAGGCGTCTTAGAAGACCAAGGCTTGGACGTAGACGTAAGACATGTTATGCTAGTAGCAGACATGATGACAACCACAGGTGATGTTCAGCAGATTGGCAGGCACGGAATCAGCGGCAAAAAAGCCAGTGTCTTAGCGCGCGCCGCATTCGAAATTACTGTTCCAAACATTGTTGAGGCAGCGGTGAAAGGTGAAAGTGACCCCTTAGCTGGAGTAACAGAAAACGTTATAGTTGGGCAATCTATACCAATCGGCACAGGCTTAGTTGAACTCTACATGTCAACATTCGACAAACAAGCAAAACAGGGAGGAAAAACAGAAGCATGATAGATATTGATAAAGCGTTAGCGTCAGCAGTGAAAACCGGTAAAGTATCATTCGGTGCCAACGTTGCATTGCAGAACGCCAAAACGGGCAAAGCTAAAATGATAGTTTTAGCCTCAAACTGTCCAAAAGACATAAAAGAACAGATAGAATATTATGGTGAAATCTCTAAAGTCCCCGTGATAACTTATAAAGGTGGATCAATGGATTTAGCGGAAGTCTGCAAGAAACTTTTCATTATATCAGCCCTTAGCATTCGAGAAACAGGGGACTCAGAAATTCTCAAAATAACCGAACAAACAGAAATTGAAGAATAAAATAATGGAGGAGAAAAACTGACAACCGGCATAAAAATCACTTGCGACGAAATGCGATACATAGCTTTGTTTGAAAGCATAAGCGGCGCCAGCGTGAAAGACTGCATAATAGATGAGGAACAAGAACGGGCAATATTCATTGTCAACCAAGGCCAAGTGGGCGTTGCCATAGGCAAAGGCGGAAGAAACATCCACACCTTAGAGCGCATGACAGGCAAAAAACATGAAATCATCGAGTACAGCGAAGATCCAGTTACATTCATGAAAAACGCGCTCAAACCAGCGGCAGTCCGAGAAGTACGTGTCACTGAGCGTACGGATGGCAAGAAGATGGCAGTCATTACCGTGAACCCGAAAGACAAAGGCGTCGCAATAGGCAAAAACGGCAAAAATGCTGAACGTTTGCGCTTTTTAGCAAAACGATACTTCGACATTCAGAACGTAAGCATCACCTAAGCAGTTCGCAAAAAACGGCTGTCTAGGCGACAATAACGTCGCTGAAATGGAATTGTTAACTAGCTTCTATGTAAAACTTTCTTGATACATGTCTATAAGACAAAGTTCTGAGAAGAGAATTAACATTAGATTTTCTTTTTTGCTATGATAGCAGTTTATTGCGAGCTTAGTCAAGAAACCTTTACTAAAATTAGTCAACAAACCTTTACGAGAATTCTTTTATTGCAAGACAGATTTCGTGGCTAGTGGTGAAAATGAATGAAACATGAAAATGGCATTATTGTTTCTGCTGTTTTAGCCTTATTGTTATTCAATGCTATGGCTTCAGGGATTTCTCTACAAAGTGCCAGGGCTGATACCCAAAATTTGACAACAGTGCAATTCGAAAATATAGGTGGCGGTTTAACATCGCTGACTAATGAGACAACTTATTCCAGCCCTTATGCAGCAAAACTTGTGCTTCCATCTAGTGCTCCACAAGGTTCCGGTTGCATGGTACTGTATCCCTGCAATAAAACTTTAAACTCATTACAATCATTTCAGATCTACACCTCGTATACTAATGCTTTACCTAGATTCGTAATCCTTCTTGATACAAATAGTGATCGCTTAACAGACATTGTTTTGCTAAGTGACTATCAATTCACCAGTAATGGCACTTGGCAGGTAACTGAAGGGGGTCAAAGATGGGGGTGGACTGAAGCAAGCACTCATTTAAGCACTTATGGAAAAACTTCGAATATTCTCAGCTATTGGAAAGGCATTTACGGAAATGAAACAGTTCTCTCTGTTGGAGTAGCATTAGAGTACTGGGCTGTTAAAGACTCAAACGGCCTTGACCAACCATTATACGCAGACGCACTTGTGATAAACGGCATAAACTACA
>Ga0316620_10000198_pt1 | contig 23503 bp, 21 predicted proteins | sample OWC_Aug_M1_C1_D5_FD_207651 | JGI IMG/M metagenome (GOLD analysis project Ga0316620, IMG submission 207651) | Wetland soil microbial communities from Old Woman Creek delta, Ohio, United States - OWC_Aug_M1_C1_D5_B | ecosystem: Environmental > Terrestrial > Soil > Wetlands | place: USA: Ohio...
ATCGCGGCGCTTCAGCTTTCGTTCCACTTTAAAGCGGTCCTCGATCCCTAGGTTGATCTCAAACTCACCTTGCGGCACAGTCAGCTCGAGTGGTGTGCTGCCGATATACTCATCCCCAATGAAGATATTGGCACTCCCAGGGAGTAAGGTGTAGGTGCTGTCATTATCAACCTTCGCCCGGCGATAGACTCCTTCAATCAGTTTGGGAGCTGAGATGTAATCAAGGCGCGGGGTTAGAGGGAAGCGCGTAATAACCACCTTGTGGGGGGAGTTATCTGGTGGGATGGTAATCATTCCTGGGACGCCATAAGTAATCGCTACGTTAGATTGATCCACTGTCGCAGTGATTTCCTCTGCGTCTTCCTCGGCAGGGGGTTCAAGCGCGGGTTGAGCAGAAATGGCAGGTGCGGCTTTCATGCTCGACAGGAGCTGGGGCGTTAGTGTGGCGCGGGCTAATGGGATGATCGGCTCAGGTACATTGATAAACCATGGGTCGAGCTCAGGAAGCTTCCCGGTCAATGCCGGGCGAGCTGTCGAAAGGGTCAGGCTGACATCATTCCAGTTTTCTGACGTGTTCTGCGTTACCTGGGCCAGGTAGCCCACTTCGACTAAAGGGTAATTGTTCTTCTCCAGCAGGCATAGGTCATACAATGGTATCCAGCCCGCCTGGTTCACCAGGTAACTGATCTCGATAGTCAGGTCACCTGCTTTCTTTATGTCCACTTCCACGATGGCTGTGTAGCGTTCCCGAGGCTGTGCATTACGGTATTGTTCGAGAACCTTGTTCAGTTTCTGCAGCCGTCGGTCAGTATCCCGCCGGTTGACCTGGATGATCTGGGCTTCACCATTCAGTTTCTCAACCTGCTTGCGTAATCCTTCGAATAATGCCAGCTGCTGCTCGATGGTGATTTCACCGGCGGCAATAGCGGTCGCATATACCGTGGCTTGGGCGGAAAGCAAATCCAGGTTGGCTCGATTCTGTTTTAGCAAGTCAGCCTGGGTATCCAATCGCTTGATTTCGTCCTGGAACTTTTCAATCTCCATCTCCAGCTGGCGTACTTTTTCGGAGGGCGCTTCGCTGTAAAAAGAACGGCTTAATTGCACTCCAGAGAGCCTGGCACTGGCAGTTCCATGGGCTGAAACGCGGATTGAATCGGGGTTGAGGTTTAATGGTAATTCGCTGATCTCTAAAGAGCTGGTGCCCACTTCTAAAGGCAGCGAACCGCTCCGGGTGATGCGTGCACGGTCGGGATAAACGGTTACAGCTGCGATGCTGGTATTGAGGTTGATCATTCCATTCTCCTATAGTAATTCTGTGCGTTACTTGCGATATGCCTTTTATTGTATATCAAAATCCTTCCAGCTTGGACATGTCGGCTACCGCGCTTCCCAGGGTCACGATGCGTTGCAGGAGCGCTAGGCGGTTCCGGCGTAAAGTCTCATCCTCCGTCATCACGAGTACTTCATCAAAGAAACGATTTACCGCTGGGATGATAGGCAGGAAAGCAACCAGGAAGCTGTTGACCGTCCGCACGCGGGTCATGTGTAAGGACTTCTCTGCCTGTTGCAAATCATTATAAAGGTCCTTCTCGGCTTTTTCAGCAAAAGCCAGCGGGTTTAGCTCGAATGGTTGCCCGAAATCCCTGGTGATTCGCACGCAACGCGCGTAGGCTGGCAGGATTGAATGCCAATCAGGCCTGGTAACCCATTCCGAAAGCTGGTTTACAGATTGAAAGGTCCTGGCTGGGTTTGAACCCTGCGCCGAAATGACAGCATCGACCACATCATACCGGTAGCCTGATTCCAGCAGCATGTTGCGTAACCGTTCAATAATGAATCCCTGGCAGGCAGATAGGTTTTCTGATTCCATGGTGATGGGCAGCAAGACAACTGCTGCCTCAAGCCCCTTACGCAAATCGAAACTAACGTTCTGAGCAATAAGCGCCTGTACTAAACCCAGGGCTGCCCTGCGCTGGCCGAATGGGTCGCGCGCTCCCGTGGGAGCCATCCCGGCTGCAAACAATCCCGCCAGCGTATCCAGGCGGTCTGCCAGGCCCACCACGAGACCCGGGCGTGTTTTCGGTAATATGTCGCCCGCGAAACGGGGCAGGTTATGTTCGAAGATCGCCTCTCCCACAGGCTGGCTCTCACCGGATGCCAGGGCATAATGTCGCCCCATGATTCCCTGTAAGGAGGTCATCTCGATCACCATCTTCGTGGCCAGGTCAGCTTTGCACAGCTCAGCTGCCCGGTGAGCCGTGACGCTTTCCGCCTTGCTGAGACCAAGCCCTGGCGAAAGGGTATCTACCAGGCTGGTTATGCGCATGGTCTTGTCCAGCATCGAGCCCAGCTTGGTCTGGAACACCAGTGTACCCAGGCGTGGCAGGAATTCAACCAGCTTGTGCTTGAGATCGTCCCGCACGAAGAAGTCGGCATCTGCAAAGCGGGCCCGTATCACATGCTGGTTACCCTCGGTGATCAGCTCACCACTCGTGAAGGGTTCGGCACCCTGAGAAGGTTTATTCGCCACCGTGATGAAATAAGGCAAAAGCTCCGCTTCCTCGCCGGCAGGCTCGCTCACTTTCAGGCCGGAAGTGCGGCCCGCATGCAGCAGGATTGGCTTGAACACCGGGAAGTAACGTTGGTGTTTCTTCATCACAGAGATGAGCACTTCCCTGGGTAGATCCAGGTGTCCTGGATCGAATGAACCGATCAATGAAGTGGGAGATTCTATTAAATTGCCAACCTCTGAGAGCAGAGCCGGGTCTGCCTGGTAGCGACCATTTACCTGGCCAATCAGCTTGTTCACCTGTGCCTCGATGAGCTGAACCCGTTCAGCCTTGTCCAGCAGGATTCCCTGGTCGGCCATCAGGTAGAAATAATCGGAGGCATCCTTCACCTGAAATTCCTCTGGTTTCCGGATGCGCAAACCTCGGCTCACGTTTCCGGATTGAACCCCACCATAATCGAATGGGATGACTTGTCCGCCGAACAACGCCAGCAGCCAGCGCACCGGGCGTGAGAAATAGACATTGGATTGGTTCCAGCGCATGGATTTATCAAATCTCAATCCGGCGATTAATTTCGGGAGCGCTTCACCCAGCACTTCTCCTGCGGGTCGCCCCTCCTGGCGTACCGTCGCTGCCACGTAACGACCGCCATCCATGTCCACCACCTGTAGGTCGTGTACACTCACTCCCTTGCTGCGCGCAAAACCTTCTCCGGCTTTGGTCGCTTCTCCGAATGCATCGAAAGCACGTTCAGCCGGAGGGCCTTTGACCAATTGCTCCAGGTCGGTCTGGCGAGGGGCAAGCTCCTTCACATGCAACACCAATCGGCGCGGGGTTCCCATGGAACGTATCTCCCCATGCGCCAGGCGAAGCTCGTCCAGCAAGCCGGGCAGGCGTTGGCTGAGCTGCTCAAGCGCTGAGTCAAGGTCACCAGCCGGTAGCTCTTCGGTGCCGATCTCCAAGAGGAAGTCGGCCGGGGAGGTTGGTGGTGCAATCGCGGGAGCAGAAGTTTTATGAGCGTGTCCCGGGCTTTTTTCGGTGTTTACATCCAGCCAGGGATATTCCATGTGCTGGCGTTGCGCCAGGTATGCTTCTGCCACCTTGCGTGAGATATCGCGCATCCGCCCAAAATAGGCCTGGCGTTCTGTAATACCAATCGCCCCACGTGAATCCAGCACGTTGAAGGTATGCGAACACTTAAGCACATAATCATGCGCCGGCAGCACCAGATCCTTTTCCAGGCATATCCGGGCCTCTTGCTCGTACAGCTCGTACATCTTCTTCAAACGTTCGACGTCTGCCACTTCGAAATAATAAGTGCTTTGTTCTTGCTCGGCTTGAAGGTTGATGTCCCCGCTTGTCAGCCTGTCATTCCAGCGGATGGCAGTGAAGGCCTCTACGCGCTGCAGGGAAATGGCGATACGGTCGAGGCCGTATGTGATCTCAACTGAGACGGGGTCGCACAGCGCGCCTCCCGCCTGTTGGAAATATGTAAACTGGGTGATCTCCTGTCCATCCAGCCAAACCTCCCAGCCTAATCCCCAGGCACCCAGCGCGGGTGCTTCCCAGTTATCTTCCACGAAGCGCAGGTCGTGTTGCAGCGGATCGACACCCAGGGCTGCCAGGGAGTTGATGTATAGCTCCTGGGCATTTCCCGGGTCTGGCTTGAGGATCACCTGGAACTGGTAGTGCATTTGCATGCGGTTGGGATTTTCACCATAGCGCCCGTCGTCTGGGCGGATGGACGGCTCAACGTAAGCCACATTCCAGGGTTCCGGGCCCAGCACACGCAGGGCTGTGGCTGGGTTGAGCGTGCCTGCCCCCACCTGCTGATAATACGGTTGCCAGATGAGGCATCCGTGCTCAGCCCAATAATGTTGCAGGGTCATGATAATGGATTGGAAATCGAGCGTCGCAGCCATGTCTATGATTCTAAAGTTGTGGTGGCCCAGAAACGGGCGAAATTAAGACAGGCAGATTATAACCGCAATTGAATAGATGCATGCATCCAGGGGAGGATGGTTATCATTCTAAAATTCGTTTCGCATAACACCGTAGACTTCAGCGTTCGAATGAATGCTCGTGTTACTCCTGGTTGGGTGATTTCCATCATGGCAAGTAAGCATTATCACCGGTTATTAAGTAATTTCTCCAGGAATACTGCTTGAGATGCATTTCTTTCAGGAATTTCACCATTATTTAACGATTGGTTTTACCACTTAATCGGATATATTGTATAATCTTAGTATGGTATAGATTTACACCTTTCAGGCTTGCTATTGTCGTTTAGGGTCGAAAAATTACCTGCGTATCAGGTCAACGGTATGAAAATTCTGGTCACGGGTGCGAGTGGATATATTGGTGGGCGTTTAGTCCCCAGGCTGGCAGCTTTGGGGCACCATGTCATTTGCCTGGTGCGCAATCCCGGTATGCTAAATTTCACCTCCCAGGAAAACATCGAGATCCGCCAGGGGGATCTGCTGGACCCTTCAGGCCTGCAAGCCATCATGCACGGCATCGAGGTTGCCTATTACCTGGTGCACTCCATGGCGGATGGAGTGCGCGGGTATCTTGACCGTGACCTTATTGCTGCTAACTATTTTAGCTCTGCCGCCCTCGAAGCTGGTATAAACCGCATCATCTATCTTGGAGGTCTGGGAGAATGTGCTAAGGCCATTTCCCCCCATCTCGAAGCCCGCCAGCAGGTTGGTGATATCTTGAGAGCCTCGGGGGTGCCTGTGACAGAGTTTCGGGCTGCCATCATTATTGGCTCAGGCAGCATGTCTTTTGAGATGATCCGGTACCTCACTGAGCGCCTGCCCATCCTGTTCACACCCCAATGGATCGACACCTTGTGCCAGCCGATCGCGATTGATAACGTCCTCGACTATCTCCTCCGCAGCCTTGATGAGCCGCGCTCGGTTGGCTCAATTTTCGAGATCGGTGGTCCCGACATACTAACCTATTCCCAGATCATGCGCGGGTACGCCAAGATCCGCCGGCTGAATCGCCCGCAGGTCCGCCTGCCGTTTTTAACCACTGGTCTCCTGGCCCTCGGTGCTGAAGTGATCACCCCCCTCCCCGCTCCCTACCTTCATATCCTGATCGACGGCTTGCGCAGCGAGGTGGTTGTAAACGACAGGACTGCTCAGTCGGTGTTTAGTGTAAAATTGCTGCCCTACGAACACGCCCTTCAGCAAGCCTTCAAGTTCTCCGAGCATGGGGAACTAGATGCTTACTTCAAGGGCGGGCAGCCTGGCCTTGTTCCTGGGACGACCCATAAAATAACCGAGGGGGTGTTCATTGAGCAGCGCCGCCTGGTATCCTCGGCTGATCCTGCCCAGGTGTATGCCACCTTTGCAGCAATTGGCGGTGAGCAGGGCTGGTTTTACATGCCTTGGCTTTGGCACTTGCGCGGGTTGATCGATAAACTTCTCGGTGGAGTGGGACTGCGCAGGGTGCAGAGTAGTGATCCTGCCCGGATACAACCTGGGGATGTGGTGGGTGGTTATCGCGTGGAAGTGGTGGATGAAGGTCACTTGCTGCGCCTACGCAACGAGATGAAAGCGCCCGGACCCGCCTGGATGCAGTTTGAAGTCCAGCCAGGCAAGCGAGCACGCAGCCTGTATATCCAGACCTCCTTTTTTGAGCCCCATGGGATGGCTGGCCTGGCTTATTGGTATGTTTTATACCCGTTCCACCAGTTGATTTTTAATGGCATGGCCCGCGCTATCATCCGCCAGGCACAGTCGCAAACGTGATAGCTGAAGAAAATACCATCCCATAGCACTTCCTGGAAACCGATATGTATCTATTCTTCCTTTGGTCTTTCCATCTGAGGTAAATTGACTTACTAATTAATAACTTTTCCTATAAACGTATTTCAGGACTTGACACTTGACACTAACAGCTAATAACTGATTACTAATCACTATTAACTACCCTCCGGGTCTTTGAATCGAGGGTTTAATTCTCACCCTTGACACCTTCCATGTTCCATGTATAATACTCCATATACCATCCATATACCATCCATATACCATCCATATACTATCCATATGGATGGTGATAAGGAAAATTATATATGATCGCATCTGATTATAAAATCCGCCCCTTCAATGTCGCTAGCGCAGCGCAAGAGGAATTTGCTGCCCTTAACCGGCACACCAACCGCATGCGCCTCGAGCGCCTGCCGGATGATCCGCTGATCCCACTCGAGGAAAGCATCCAGAACCTGAAGAATATTCCCCCATTCGTAGAATTACTTCTGTGGGCAGCCTGGAATCCTGATCAAACCGAAATGGTTGGTCTCGCCAATGTTGCTCTCCTGAGATTGGAGGAAAATAAGCACCTGGCACAATTTGAGCTCACCGTTTTGCCGGAATACCGTCGGCAAGGGCTGGGACGCCAATTGCTCAGCCTGATCGCGGAAGCGTCCAGTAAGGATAATCGGCGCTTACTGATGACCAATTCAACCGACCGGGTACCGGCTGGCGAAGCCTTCCTGCTCAGGATTGGTGCGCAAAAAGGGCTGGAAGGGCACACGAACCAGCTGCGACTGGTCGATCTGGACAGGGGCCTGATTTCCCGGTGGCTTGAGCGTGGCAAGCAAAACAGCACTAATTTCGAGCTGGGGTTTTGGGATGGGCCTTATCCTGAAGACCAAATCCAACAAGTCGCCGAGCTATACGAAGTGACTAACCAGCAGCCTTTCGGGGACCTTGAAGTTGAAGATATGCATATGACTCCCGAGCATCTCCGCCAGACGGAGAAAAATAACCTCGCTCGAGGCAACCAGCGCTGGACTTTCTACATCCTTGACCGTACCACCGGAAAATTTGCCGGGTACACCGAGACAATCTGGAATCCCAACCGTCCCGAATTATTGCGTCAGGACATGACCGGTGTCCTTCCCCAGTACCGCAACCAGGGGTTGGGTCGCTGGCTGAAAGCAGGCATGCTCGATAAAGTTATAAAGGAGCGTCCGCAGGTCAAGTATGTGCGCACCGGGAATGCAGATGTCAACGCCGCCATGTTGAAAATCAACAATGAGCTCGGCTTCAAGCCCTACACTGCAGATGCGCTCTGGCAGGTGGAGCTCCAAAAAGTCCTGGATTATTTGAACAGCTTTACGAAATGATGGGGGAACGCCATGCCTGATACAGAAAAAATAACCATCAATATGTCGGCAGTCGACCTCGGCAAGATTGACTTGCTGGTGCAGGAAGGTCTTTACTCCAACCGCACCGATTTCATCCGCACTGCCATCCGCAACCTTCTGGACAAGCATAACCTGGAAATTCAACAGTCAGTGACCCGGCATTCCTACACCATTGGTGCGCTCAGTTACAATAAATCAGATCTGGAGAAGGAAAAAGCTAGGGGAGAAAAGCTCGATTTAACTGTGCTTGGTTTTTTACACCTGGCTAATGATATCTCTCCTGAGTTGGCGCGTGAGGTCATAAACTCCGTCCAGGTGCGGGGTGTATTCCAGGCTAATGACACCCTCAAGGCTGCCCTGGCTGACCGGATAAAATAAGTAAGGTGACCATGCAATGAAGATTATCAAACGTAATTACATTGGTGAGCCTGATAAGCTGATTATGATCCAGTTGGCGCAGCAGCTGCGCCAGGAAACCTTGCATGTGACCGACCTACCCTATCGCTTAAGCTCGTGGGCCCTGGATCAGCCTGCGAATATCGCCCTGTGGGTGTCCGAGGATAGCCAGGTAATGGCCTGGGCTGTCATGCAAACACCCTTCTGGACGGCCGATTACGTTTATATTCCCGACCCAGGCCTGGGCTTGCATCGTAAAATCCTGGAATGGGTAGATGATCAGGCATCCGCCTCCATACATACCAAGTATGGTCAGCCATCCTGGTTCGTGAATGTCTTCGCCGACCAGGCCGAGCGCAGAAAGGAGCTGGAGCTCGCTGGGTACACGAACCAGGCTGGGCTCGGAGAAAATGCCTGGTCGAAGGTATGGATGGAATGTAACGGTCAGGGTGAAATCCCAAGCTATCCTCTGCTGAACGGTTATTCCATGCGTCCTCTGGCCGGGAAAGATGAAGCGGAAGCTTACGTCGCATTGCACCAGGCCGTCTTTGGGACCAAAAATATGACCGTTGAATGGCGCCAGCGCACCCTGCTCCATCCCGGCTACCTCCCGGAGCTGGATATGGTCATCACTGCGCCGGATGGCAGGCTGGCAGCTTTTTGTATCGGTTGGCTCTCAAAAACCATGCAAGGCGTAACCGTTGGCCAGATTGAGCCACTGGGTTGCCATGCTGATTTCCGCAGGTTTGCCCTCGGTCGGGTGGTGCTGTGCGAGACCCTGCGGCGTATGCAACAGCTGGGGGTTAAAAGCATCTTCGTGGAGACGGACAGTTACCGCAATACTGCTTTTCGCCTGTACGAATCAGTCAGCTTTCGGGTGATACGAGATGTAGTGGTTTACGGCAAGGATTATAATCAGGGTCCAAACTGATGCAATGCTGTCAAAGTAAGCACTGCAAACAGGTGGCATAAAGGAGTGCTTTTCATGGCGACCAATTGGCAACCTTACGAGTTTTTACTGGGTGAGTGGGAAGGCGGGCATGCAGGCGACCCGGGAGCTGGGCACGGGATTTTTTCCTTCAGTTTCGACCTGGATCGGAATATCCTGGTGAGGAAGAACCACACGGTCTTCTCGGATACGCCCGAGCGTCGTGGTTATGCCCACGACGATCTGTTGATCATCTACACCGAGAACACGGGCGAAATGTGCGGCATCTATTTTGACAATGAAGAGCACGTCATCCACTATCAGGTCAGTCTCTCAGCAGATGAGAAGACCATCACCCTGGTGAGCAAACCAGAGCCGGCCGCACCCCAGTTTCGCTTCACGTATATAAAGACTGCGAACGATATCATGATGAACAGGTTCGAGATGACTCCGCCGGGGAAGCCGGGGGCATTTTTCACCTATCTTGAGGGCACCTCCAGGCGCATAAGTTAATGAGTGTTTACATCTCTCTGCTCAGAGGTATCAACGTGGGAGCGCAGAAGATGATTCGCATGGAAAGCCTGCGCACCACCTATGAGGGGTTGGGATTAACCCACGTCAGGACCTACGTGCAGAGCGGAAATGTGGTGTTTGAGTGCCCTGAGGAAGACCCTTTCAGGTTAGCCAGGCGCATCGAAATAGGTCTCGAGCATGCATACGGCGATGAAGTGCCAGTTTTCATCCGTCAGCCAGAACAGCTGCAGCAAATCCTGGCCAATAATCCGTTTCTCAATGACAGACACGAGGACCCCAGTAAATTACATGTGTCTTTCTTGTACCACATACCCTCCGAACCCTGGTGGAGCGAATTAGTGCCACCCAGGGATATCGCTGATGAATTTGCGCGCGGAGAGTTGGCAATTTACCTTTTTTGCCCTAACGGGTACGGGAATACCAGGCTTTCGAATAGCTTTTTCGAGAGGAAATTAGGCATGCCTGTGACCACGCGTAATTGGAACACGGTAAACACACTATATAGCATGACAATTGAGAGGTAAGGTACCAGGATATTCGCAGCTTATCAATTTACACCCTCAGGTAACAATTTAGAATCAAGTGCAGCTGGATAGTGGGGGTAAGTATTGGTTTGAACAAGAATAAAACGATTGCATTTAATATATATTGGGGTATGATTATTATTGAACATAGCGCCTCATCAAGCTCACCGACGCTGCTAACAATAATTGAATAGATCCTATGGGGAGAAGCTGGGTTATTTCGATTTCCAACAGAATTTAATCAAACAGATGCCTGCTCTAAAACCGGGAGATGAACTAGGGCTCAGAAATGTCAAACACTAAATCCGTTGAGAGTAGGATTATTACCTGGATCTGGCCAAAGCTCGGGGAGGCAAGATCCAATTTACTCGCTATACAAGATTTTCAGCGAATTAATTGCATATGGCTGTGAGTGCTTAGCTGAGCTCATTTTCAAAGCTTGATAAAACAAATCTGTACGAAAGGAGGGATAGGATGACATAAACAGTCTTGAACTGAATAATTAGGCGACGGCAGGCTTTAAATTAATAATGAGGAGGAAAATTATGAACTTCAAGCGGATATTATTTTGCCTGTTCAGCGTGGCCGCGGCAGGATCGATTCTGTTTTTATTATTGTCATTCTTGAACCCCAAGGTCGCTGAGGCACAAGATGCGGCAGCTGTTGAGAATGTCATAGCAATCCAGAGTCAGGGCAATTCCATGGTAGTAACCCCCGACCCACCTCAAGTCAATGAACCCACTGAGTTGCGCGTGATTTTATTAAACAATGGAGACAACGCAATCACCTTGTATGCTCAATTCTACTGGGCATTATTCGGTCTTGGAACGGAAAGATTTCCGATTGAGGCGCGCATCGAGTTCATTCTACCTCCACACGCTGAGGGTGGCACTGCAATCGTGTGGATACCCCCAGAGACAGAGACCTATAGCTTTTATGTGGAGATATTCGATGCTCCAGCTGCAACAGTGCCTGTTGCAAGCTTTCTTCATAATATGACCTATCGCGGTCATCCAAACCCGGAAACCACTTTTTTCATCGAAGCCGTCCCTTTCCTGGTGCGTAATCCTTTACCGGATCAAGCGTCGGTGGACTTGAATGTCACTGTGCCGGTTAGCGCAACGAGCTGGGATGCAAAGGTTTATCCAGATCAAGCTACCCTTAATCCGGGTGAGAGTATTGTCGCCCAAACGATAATTACATATACCGGTGGTGGAGGACTCCCTCCCGGGGGAATGGAGGCATTTCTATTGAGTGGCTCTATAAATAGGCAACCTATGGGCGAGGGAGCGATTATCTACGGGCCTCCCCTGCGACTCCACTTGCGAGCTGAGCCACCATATGCAGAATCTGAGATCAGTGTGAGCCCTTATCCGATCCCACCCGGTGAGCCAACCGAAATCTGCGTCGAGGTACGCAACGTGACACAGCAGCCGCGCCAGGGCTTTGTCTTCTTCCGCGTGGCTCCTTTTGGAATTGGTTTGCCTTTTGAGCCAATTGCCCCACCGGTGGAAATATTCATCCCGGAACTGGGGCTGCAGCGACCTTGTATTCACTGGGTGGCACCATATGGGGGACAGTTCGCTTTTGAGGTGGCGGTCGAAGCGCTAGGATTTCCGATACCAGTGAGTAGCCAGCGGGTCATGGACGTAAATGAGCTGCTGATTCCAGGAACGACATCCACGCTGTATTTCCCCGTGCGCAATCCCAATAATCAACCAATGACAATCACGCTTGGCCTCCTGCCTTTTATGCCAGATTGGTTCTTCACCCTCACACCGGATGTGTTGTATAACTTGGCACCAGGTGAGATGCGCTTGGTTCGTCTGGATGCCACAGTACCACTTGACAGCCAGTTGCCCCCCGATGGAGCTCCGGTAGTAGACATCGCGGCCTTCGCTGGGCCAGATATGATCGGCGGTTTCCGCAAGATTTATCGACCGCCGGTACCCATCCACCAGCCAGGTGACCCAATCTACGCTGAGAGTGAAATCTCGGTGCACCCCTATCCACCTCGGGAACGTGAACCAACCAACATATGCGTTGAGCTTCGCAATCCTACCGATCAGGAACAGTCAGTGACTATAGATTTCAATGTAGCAGCATTTGGGATCGGCTTGCCCTTTCACACGATAGCCAGTCCATTAATGGTTACTCTCCCTGCCTATAGCATTTCGAATAGTTGCGTCACCTGGGTTCCCCCCTTCGGAGGGCGCTTCGGTGTTGAAGTTGGAGTCAGGATGGCTGGTTACGACAGGATTTTTAGCCAGCGGGTGGTTGATGTAGGCGAGATCCTGTTGCCAAATCAGTTGGCATCCTTCGAATTCCCGGTCGGTAATCCGTATTCGTTCCCTATCACGGTTACTATGGGTGCGAACCGCTATCTACCTCAATGGGAGGTAACTTTCGATCCACCGATGTTCGAGCTTTTACCGGGTGCAATATCGCCAGTTGTTATGCATGTCCTGCCAGTGCAGGGACCTGGCGATCCAGAACCGCAGGAAGGAGAACCGGTAATCGATGTGGAGGCGTATTGGAGTGGGAATGGTGAGAATGGGTTCCTGGGAGGTTTCCGCAAGCTGTTTTTCCCACCAGTACCAATCCATCTGGCTGAAGATCCACCTTTCGCGGAACGGGAAATCAATATTTTTCCCTATCCACCTCAGGCAGGCGAGCCCACCCGGCTGGAATTCGAAGTACGTAATCCCACCACTGTCACCCAGCAAATCACAGTCACCTTCGAAATGAGTAGCCTTGGCATAGGATTGCCATTCATCCCAATTTATGGCAGATCTATCACCTTACCTCCATTGCAAGTCGGCGTTGTCGGAATAACCTGGGTACCACCAGTGGCGGGGGAATTTTGCCTGCGCGTCAAGGTGGAAGCTCCATTTTTTGCCGAGCCGTTCTATAGCTCGCGCAACATCTCGATCGTACGCTTGCCCGAACCTTATGGAGCCCCAGAAATATTCAACTTTGTGATTGGGGACAGCAGTAATGCGACGCGTACCGTGACGGTTACGCTGGGGCTCAAAGAATTCCTACCCAATTGGCACGTAACGTTGAAAACAAACCAAGTCGTGTTGGAATCTGGTCAATTCGTAACCTCAGTGATGACGATTACCCCACCTATAACCCCAGGAGGATTACCAATCGATGGTGCGCCGATTGTGGATGTTTCCGCCTTCGTGGACGGAAATTTGATCGGAGGAATTCGTAAAGTTTGGCGACCACCAGTCCCACTGGGGCAGTTAGGGGAACCGAGTTACGCCGAGTCTGAAATCGTCATCAATCCAGACCCGCCCGTGGTTGGCCAACCGACAACATTTGCTGCTCAGGTTCGGAATAACAGCGACTATACACAAACCATCAGCCTGCAATTCGGTTGGGCAGATTTCGGATTTGGTATCCCCTTCACTACCACCAACGTTGTTCCGACACAGACGGTCATTATGCTGGGTCCACACCTTTCTACCACAGTTAGCGCAAATTGGACGCCACCTTACAGTGGTAATTTCTGCGTACAGATTTTGTTGATGAACAAACAGACGGGCGAATCCCTGCGCAGCCAGCGCAATATATATGCCATTGAGGTGCCAGAAAATGAATGCGAGTCATTTATTAAACAGTTTTTGCTACAGAACCCAACACCTGAGACCGTCACCGTAACGATTGGAGTGGGCACGTTCAATTTCCCGCCCGATTGGGATTATTCAGTCAGCCCCACTGAGGCGGTGCTTGGCCCATACGAAAGTATCACCGTCACAGTGGTTATCACACCACCATGTGAGGTAAACGCTCAAGGGCTCTCGCAGCCGTTGGCAGCATTAAACGCGGTCAACACAAGTAATCCTACAAAAATCCAGGTCGAGGGGTATAACCAGAATGGCGAGCTGGTCGGGGGCGTTGAGCTGCAACTGATCGCACCAGTGCAACAACCAATTTACTTACCATTCGTGTCACGTGGCAGCAGCATGGGGACCGAAGAGCGTATCTCACCAATGGGTGCACTGAACAGCTTTCCACGGCTGCCTGACCATCAGAGAGGAAATCCTTTGTGGCTGATAATCCTATCTATGGGAGGGGTAGGTTTATATATAAGATATAGATTCGTTTGATAATATCTACCAATTTGCTTGATTTGACCGTCACCATCCAATGACCTATTTGGATGGTGACGGTGATTTAAACAATACGATGCTCTACGCTAACCCACACCACAGGGGAAAAGCAGAAATATCAGGGCAATGGATACTCTCTAAGAATTCTGGCACCCATAAGTTAGTAGATAGAGGGTATAGTATTAGGGTAGAATCCTTCATCATTGGCACATAAATGAGAACTAATACACCGATGCCTTTCTATAATCCATAACTAAATGCTACCTGAACTATTTGTCGAAAAACACCTGCAATACGTCGCCCCCGAGCTCAGGGATATCGTCCTGGAGCTCCGCAACCTCGTCGCCAGCGTCTCCCCCAATGCCACCGAGCGCCAGCATAGTCGCGGCTTCAGCTACTATGATAAAGAACGCGGCGGGCCGGTGAGCGCCGGCATCTGCCAGATCGGCATCTACCGCGACCATGTTCGCCTGGGATTCATCCACGGGGCCTTCCTGCCCGACCCGGAGGGTTTGCTGGTGGGCGAACCGAAATACAAAAAACACATCCGACTGTTCCATTACGATGAAGTACCCTGGGAGTACTTGCGCCAGCTGATCGTGGCTTCATCCAGGTTTGACCCGTACACCTTGCAGGAGAGAACGACATGATGACGAAACGCTTTTCATCTCTATTTTTGCTCGTCGCCATCCTGATCATCCCCCTTTCAGCCTGCGTGCAGGCTGGTACAGTATCGACCTCCGAAGCACCCGCTCCTACTGTAAAACCCACTATATTGCCTTATGGCCTGGCAACCCCTTATGCCCAGGAACCGGCGGCCGGCATATGCGCCACTTTCGATGGAGACGTGGTCACTATCACCTTGAATGCCGACGTGCCCGACCCGCGCTGCGCCCAGGTGCGGTCTGACCAAACCCTCAAGGTGGTCAATAATACCGTCACCCCCCTGTCGATCTCGCTCGGTCCATTCAAATCGGCTTTGCTGGCAGCTAACGCCTATTCCATAGATGTACCCTTCGGTGATTACCTCGAGCCCGGTGTCCACCAGCTCCAGGTGTCTCCCTGCTGCGGTGCCGAGATTTGGCTGGTGGAGAAATAAATGAAGCTGGTCCCCAAGATCATCTTGGAAGGCACGCGCTTGACCCACAAGACGGATATCGCCTTTGCCCTCAACGAGCACCCGCGCATCGTCGGCCCGCGTAAGTATCGCTACCATTCTCCCCTCGTCTCGGCTGAGTGGTGCGGCTTCACCAATTACCCTTGGGGGCGCGGGCTGATCAACTTCGAGCCACACGAAGAAACCCTGGCGATGGATACCTATCACACCTGGCTGCGGCTGTTTCAGCAGTTGCGCTATTACTCTTGGATCGTCGACCGCTTTCACCTTTCCACCCAGACCTACCAATATATCCAGCATGGCAGAATCTATGACTTCACCTGGCTGGAGCAGGCCTTGAATGAGCTGGGCTTTCGATTGGTCTTCTGCAACCGTTCATCGGAATCATTTGCTCAAGCCAGGGCTGAAAGGGTGAAAGTTTCAGGGAAACCCTCCCAGTACGATGACCTGCAAGTCTTCGTGCATGAGCAGCAAGTTATGGAGGGCTTTATCACGGCTTGTAGTTTAACTACCCTGCGTGTGGATATCTCGGATGATGATGTTCCCAGGGCAGTCGAGACAATCGCCGATTGGCTGGAGGCTACCGGGGGCTTGTACATGCTCGACAGATGAACAGCATGAGGAGAACTCTACCGTTTCTGTACTATCTGGCTTATTTTGGGGCTGCTGCATTCTTGCAGCCCTTCATCATCCTGTTCTTCCAGGAACGGGGTTTCACCGGGGCACAGATTGGGCTATTGGCAGGTCTCACGCCACTGGTGACCTTAATCGGAGCACCCTTGTGGACAGGCTTGGCGGATGCCAGGATGCGTCACAGGCTGATCATGAGCCTGTCGATCCTTGTGTGTATTATCACCGCCGCCATTTTTCCCTTTATCAGTACTTTTGCCTTGATGATACCGCTGGTGATCCTGTATGCACTTTTCGCTGCCTCCGTCAATTCCTTCGCTGATAGCGCCACCATGGCGATGCTGGGAGCGGAAAAGCAGCTATATGGTCGCGTCAGGCTAGGGGGCACGATTGGATGGGGCATCCTGGCACCAGTGGCAGGCCTGATCATCGATAGGTATGGCCTCCGCTGGGCTTTTTGGGGATATGCGGCCATCATGCTCATCACCTTGATCATCTGCCAGAAGTTCACCTTTGGGGCACCGGCGGAGTCGGGATCACTGCTGAGGGATGTGCGCCAGGTGCTCACCGACCGCCGCTGGGGCTTATTCCTGGCTCTGGCCTTCGTGGGCGGCATCGCCTTCACCCTGGTCAATAGCTACCTTTTCCCCTACCTAGAGGAGCTGGGTATAAGCCGCTCGACCATGGGCGTGGCGCTATTTATCGCCACGCTTTCAGAGCTGCCTGTACTATTTTTTGCTAATTACTTGCTCAAGAGGTTCACAGCGCGTGGCTTGTTCGTATTGGGTATCCTCATCACGGGCGTGAGGTTAATCCTCTATGGGGCACTCAATTTCCAAACTGGCATACTCATCTTTCAATTGCTCAACGGGCTCACTTACCCTATGGTATGGGTAGCCGGGGTGTCATACGCCAACGAACTTGCACCTGAGGGGATGAAAGCCACAGCCCAGGGACTATTAGGGGCGGTGGTACTCGGTTTCGGTGCGGCAGCTGGAGGGTTGGTGGGTGGGCTGATGCTGGGTAGTCTGCATGGCCAGGTTACATTCCTGATCATCGGGGGGTTCGTTCTTGGGGCTGTGGGTGTGATCATGCTGGTCGAACGGGTAACCTATCTCCGCCAGGCCAGGAGTTTGGGTTAATGTACCTGTTCCTGGCACCGTTGCTGATTGGATTCACCCTTAACTCCGCCAGTGCCTTCACTACTTTTTATTCCCATCATTTCGGAGATAAGGCCGGCAGGCTGCTGTGCACCATACTGAGGAATGTCCTCGGCATACCGGTCTGGGCAATTGGTTATGCCATGGCTGCCATGGCACCTTCAAGCCAGTTGGTTACATCCAGTCTCTTCTCTTCAGTCCTGGCCTGGTTGTTGATGATTTCGGGGGGGGCGGTAATTATTATCGGCCTATGGTCACTTCGAGCAAGGGCGGCTGCCCCTTCCATGCACGATATGTTGGTGTCCCACGGGCTATATGCCTACATACGGCATCCCTTATATAGTGGCATGCTTCTGGAGCTTGCCGGCCTTTTTGCCTGGGTACCCACCTTGCCGATGTTGCTCGCATGTTTGCTCGGGGTACTATGGGTTTTGCTGCAGGCCAGGTTGGAGGAGCTGGACCTTTTGCAACGCTTGCCCTCCTATAGGGAGTATATGCAGCGCGTGCCGCGCTTCGTGCCAAATTTCAAACGGTTATAGGATCAATTTATCCAGCCCACATGTCGGCAGCAAAAAGCAACGCCATCCCACCCATGATCAGGGTGCTCAATAATGTCCAGGCGCGGTCGAAGACTGGCTGCTTGCCCAGCCTGCCCAGGAAGAGGAACACTGCCGGAGCGGTCATTGTATAGCGGTGCATGCCCTGCGGATAACCGCTGGTCAGGGAGATGATAATCACCGCCAGGCTGAACAAGGTGAGCTCTGGATAACGGCGATAGGTAAAGATACAGGCGATCAACCCGAGCAGGGTGGCACCGATCTCAACCATGTAATACGCAGCTGTCTGCTGGTTTTTCCCAAATAGCGATTGGAAGGCATTCGTCCAACCCGCGATAGAAGGCCCAAGGTCGAACAACGCCCGGCCAAAATAATTTTCGTCTACCAGCTGGAACAACTGCCCCCACGCGGAGAAACTCCAGGCGAAATATGCTGCCAGGGGGGTGAGCATCAGCAACAGCCAGACCAAAGTCTTGAGTCCCGGCTTGGACAGGTTGATTTGCCTCAATTGACCCGTCCGTACAAAGGTCATGACTAATGGGATAACCAGTAAGACCCCCACAGCCCGTGTCCAGGTGGCGCAGATGGAAAGCAGCACTGCCCAGAGCCATTGCTTTCGCCTGGTGAGGGCCAGGGCACCAAAAGCTAAGCCGATGAACAGGCCTTCGGTATACACCATCGCCAGGAAGAAGCCTGCTGGAAAGATCAGCAGGTAAAATACCGTGCGCAGCGCACCCTGGTCTTCCAGCTCCTCATGTGCCAGGTCGTATAGCGCCAGCATGCCTGCCAGCGTCCCCAGGGCTGAAACGATCACCCCGGCTAATGTCGAAGTAGCGATGGGGCTGAGGCTGAGCAGTCGTAATGGGAAGGCAACTGCTTTCATCACGTATGGATAGAAAGGCATGAAGGCGTAATTGAGTGGTACCATCTCGCCATGGATGTTCCCGGCGGTCACTTTTGGGTCGGCATAGCCCACCGTGGCGATCGACAGGTAGTACTCCGAGTCGAACGCCACCTGCTGGTTCATAAAAGGCTCTTTCAGGTACGGCTTGTTCTGCTTATAGGTTAAAGATGTATCGATCGGGGTCCATTCCAGGGCGTAATCCGGGTGTTTCACCTGGAAACGCATCCCCGTCCAGGCCTGGAATCCGAGCAGGATGACTAGCCAGGCTAGCCAGAGGAGGGTCAGTTTGCGTAGGACGGATGCTGACATGAGCCACTGTTTACCATAGATTGGGCATCAAAAAATGTGAAAAGTTACCCATTCTCTGGTATTGAAATGGTAATATCTTTCCTTATTTGCACTGGGTTCACCTGGGCTAACCGTTTGGCGATTAACTTGAGTGGTTCACCCGTTTCGGAATGGTAGTCAGGGAAAATTTCGGAAACTGGCATAGCGCGAAATGCAAACTGCAGCAGGGTGGCGTCCACCAGGGTACCATCAAACAGGATGATGTCGAAATCGATCGGGCGCGATGCGTTCTTATCCTCTGTGCGCACACGTCCCATCCTGGCTTCGAGTGGTCGGAGCACTTGTTCTTTGAGCAGGGCTGGGTCCAGTGGTGTCGAAACCTGGACTGCCATGTTGAGATAATCGGGGTAGCAGCATTCTGCCGAGGCTGATTCCCAAACCGAGGAAACCTGCAAGATGCTCGTTTGCTCCCCCAGCAATTCTACGGCGCGAGGGATATTTCGTTCAGGCTCAATATTAGAACCCAGAAGCAGGCAGGCTTGATGCAATCCTCCTATCCTCCTTGGCAGCTTTAGACCAGGTGCCGTCCGCCATCGATGTGGATAATCTCCCCCGTGATATATGCCGGACCATTCAACAGGAAAAGTGCAGCCTCACCCACCTCGTGCAGCTCGGCCCACCTTTTAGCTGGTACGTTATTTAAGATGTTTTGAGGTGCCTTGCCTTTCTCAGGCGGTAACACCGCACCTAGAGCCAGCCCATTCACCGTGATGCGCGGTGCCAGGGCAATTGCCAGTGAGCGGGTGAGGGCAGCCAGGGCAGCTTTGCTGGTCGTGTAAGCTATGTGGTCGGCCCCAGGACGTAACGCCCGCCAGTCCAGCAGATTGATGATCCTTCCGCTCACTCCGCCTGGCAGCTGCCGTGCAAAGGCCTGGCTGAGCAGGAAAGGTACGGTCAGGTTGATCAGCAAGTGCCGGTTCCACGCTTCCGCGGTTGTGCTTTCCCAATTGAGCGATTCAAATATGGCAGCATTGTTGATCAAGGCGGATAAGTCGCCATGCCTGGCAGCTTGTGTGATCAGGTCGCCCACCTGGGTTGGCTCCGCCAGGTCAGCCCGGAGCAGGTATGCTTTTCTACCCAGCCGCTCGATCTCGGCCTGCAAGCTATCGGCCTCGGATTGAGAGTTTTGGTAATGAATGACCACGTCGCCGCCGGCTTGGGCTACCGTCAGGGCAAGCTCGCGGCCCACTCGGCGGGCTGCCCCGGTGATGAGCACCAGTTTACCCATTAGTGACATTGAGCCACCCTTCCTGCCTGCTACGACAACCCGCTGGCTGCCATGAACTCAGCCCGCAGCGGGGGGTCATTCGCATAGTTCCCTCTCCACACCGTGGTCCGGGTAAGGGGTGCAGTCTCCCGCACACCGCGCATCTCCACGCACAGGTGGTGTGCTTCCAGGTAAACTGCCACCCCGTGGGGATGGAGCATGGTTTCAAGTGCATCAGCAATTTGCTGTCCAATCCTTTCCTGCACGGTGAAGCGCTTGGCGAACAGCCTTACCATGCGGGTGAGCTTGGAGATGCCGATGATGTTCTCGTGGGCAATGTAACCCACGTAAGCCATCCCGTGGAAAGGAAAAGCATGGTGCTCGCATAGAGAGAAGAAGTTAATCGGCCCTTCCACCACCTGGGCTATGCGGCAATCTGGATCGCCATGGCATTCGGTGTGGAATACCCGCAACAGTTTTGGATCTCCATCATAGCCTTCGGTGGCATCGAACAAGGCTTTCACGAACCGGCGAGGCGTGTCACGCGTGGCGGGTAAATTCAGGTCCAGGCCAAAAGCCGAGAAAATCTCGGCAATATAACCTTCGTACTTGGTGAAGGTCTCTTCGGAAATTTGACGTGTTTGTAGTTTTAGCGCGGCACTGATATCATAATCGTCAGGATCACTATGGATATGCATCATATACTCCCGTTGTTTCCCATCACCACGCAAGAGATTTATGAATACATAAATCACCCCAACAAATCCTAAAATCCATGCGGGTGGCCAATATCTGGCTTATTATAATGGTTTAGCCCTTATAGGTTAAGACTCTACCCCACAAGCTCTTGGTGCCCCAAATCCCAGCGCGCAAGGTCTCCAGCTGGACAATCTGGCTGTGGTCTACAAATAAGTTGACCTCCGCCCCGTAATTCTTGATGTACCAGGCAAAGACCTCGGGGTCAGCAGCTTCAAACATCGGTTTTTCCAGCCCGATGGCATTGATGATCTTGGCCACCACGTCCGTGCGCCAGGTGGTGACGTTTTCGGTGATGCCCTCCGATTCGATCATGATCATATAAGCTCCGGCATCCACGAAACGTTTGGCTTGCTGGATCGCCCACTCGGGGTCACGCGTCCCCTCAGCTGCCAGCTCAGAAGTGGCAGTTGCCCCACCTGCTCCGAATTGGATACCAACCTCAGGTTTGGCTTTCAAGCCGGCCTTTTGCACTTTCTCAATCAGACGCAGCCAATCGTCGGTTGGGATGGAGATGAAACCGCTTGAGATCTCGATGATATCAAACCCAAGCTGCTTGCATTCCTGGATGTACTGGTCGACTGCCTCAGGGCCTAAGGTGAGCACGTGCTCGATGAACCCCCCGGTGGAAACGAGCACATTGTAGCGATGGCACAGCTCGAGCAGTTCTTTAACTGCATTGCGCGGCATCAGGCTGAATGAGCCACCGGCGAATTTCAGCACATCCACGTAAGCTCCCATGGTCTCCATGATATCTTCCAGATAGCGCTTCCCCATGGGTGTATAGTATGGGCCACGGATTTCGGTTACGCCTCGCTTGCGCGGCTTATCCTGGCGTTGATTGATCCTCAAGAAAGGGAATGCCCTATCTTCCGGTGGCGTGATTTTCGGTTCCATCTTCCATTCCTCCTAATTATTCCTCTAAACTTTATCCAGGAGTGAGACGAGCTCACTGACATGGATGTTTTCCAGGTTCTGAACTGCTCCCTCGATCTCATTTTGGAGAGAAGCAGGAATTTTGTCTTTGGTCAGCTGTTCAAACTTCTTCACCGCAGTCTCCCACTGCATGGGACGGGTGCGGAAACCCTCATAATCCCGCTTTTCTTTACTGTGTAAGCTTCCGCCTTCAAGGGTGAATGTAACCCTGCAAGGCATCTCGGTTGGGAAACGCTGGCTGAATTCAGCTAGTGGCTTTATATGTACTTTACGTAATAATGCCTGCACATCAGGCTGCTGGATCCGCTCGGGCAGGTATTGGGCTGGCAGAACCTGGTCATCCAGCAGAGCCACTGCCACAATGTAGGGCAGGCTGTGGTCAGCTTCTTCCTTGGTGCGGACGGTGAATTTCTCTCCCTCTTCACCCCCTCCGATGATGTTATAAGCTACATCAAAAGTCTCAATATCGATCTGGCTGATATCCTTGGCCATGATCTCTTGCTCGTGTTTTAACTCCAAGGCAGCTTCAATGGTAGCTTGCGAATGGATCTCCGCGTTGTAACGCTTCACCACAGTCTCCGTGATCTTTTCCAGGTCTTCTTTCGCCCAGTCGATGGTGAATGGCCCTGATATGGCTTCCATAAACCCCTTATTCCCCTCGAAAACCTCACCAGGTCCGGTAATACCGCGCATCGCTAGGAATGCTGCATGGGTGGCATCAAATGCCGTGTTAGGGTATGCCAGTCCCTTCCAGTTTGAAAGAGCACCCGTGCGTGTCACCCGCAAGGTGTTATTGGCTGTGCCTGCCATGGCAATGGCATTGGCAGTTTTTATCCCGTCTAGCCGCAGGGCTTTCGCTACCCCGGCTGCCACGGCATAAGCTCCCTGTGTTGTATGGTCGAATCCCCTGGCGCGCACCGGGGCAATATCACTCAAGCGGCATTGCACCTGGTAAGCAACGGTTAATGCCGTTAACAGCTCCTTCCCATCGCCTCCGGCATACTCACAAGCTGCCAGCACCGCTCCGAGGTTGTCACTGGGGTGGCAGGTTTCTCCTTTTGCCAGGTAACTATCATTGAAATCCAGGAATCGCACCAGGGCACTGTTATAAAATGCTGCCCGGTCGGGTGCAGTAAGGCCACCCCCAATCAAGGTGCAGCGCGGGTTACCACCAAAATCATCATTTTGCAGCCGCAAGGTGCGTATCACATCCGCATCAAGAGCACCGATGGCACAGCCCAGGGCATCCAAAATCCGCACTTTGGCATGCGCCCGTGCTACACCAGAGAGCTTTTCGTAGCTGGCTGCAACCACGAACGAGGCTAATTCATCCACCATCGACATGTTGAGTGGCTCCTGGTTATAACCGGCCTTTGAGGTCAGCAGCTTTGAATGGGCCCGCTTCCGCGATCAGCTGGCGCGCCTTAGGGACGGTGTCCCAAACGTTCCATAACAATACCCCTCGCACCCGCCCACCGTCCAGGTAATAAATCACGCCCTTTTTATATGGGTCTTTCCAATCAACGAAGGTCTGCAGGCTTGAATCGAGCTCGCCGACGGCTTCATATCCGAGCTCGAACAGGTCGGAGTAGAAATAGGATAGGTGGTTGTAGGGTTCATTCGCTCCAGCCATGTTTCGCCCGACTTGCTTACCCATGGTATTGGCGTTATCCTCGTGCTCGATGCGCAGTCGTTTGCCCAGGGCAGGATTTGA
>Ga0316620_10000199_pt1 | contig 23419 bp, 23 predicted proteins | sample OWC_Aug_M1_C1_D5_FD_207651 | JGI IMG/M metagenome (GOLD analysis project Ga0316620, IMG submission 207651) | Wetland soil microbial communities from Old Woman Creek delta, Ohio, United States - OWC_Aug_M1_C1_D5_B | ecosystem: Environmental > Terrestrial > Soil > Wetlands | place: USA: Ohio...
GCCGCGTACGCGCCTTCCTCGTCGTGCGCGTAGCGGTAGTCCCTGCCGTAGCCGAGGTCCTTCATGAGCCGCGTCGGCGCGTTGCGGATGTGCAGCGGCACCGGCCGCGTGCCGTCCCGGGCGACGAAATCGCGGGCGGCATTATAGGCCGCGTACACGGCGTTGGACTTCGCTGCGCACGCAAGATAGATCACGGTCTCGGCGAGCGCGAGCTCGCCTTCGGGAGTGCCCAGACGCTCGTAAGTCTCGCAGGCATCGAGCGCGAGTCGCAGCGCGCGCGGGTCGGCCAGGCCGACGTCCTCGGTCGCCATGCGCACGATCCGGCGCCCGAGATAGAGCGGGTCGGCGCCGCCATCGAGCATGCGCACCAGCCAGTAGAGCGCGGCGTCGGGGTCCGAGCCGCGCACCGCCTTGTGCAGGGCCGAGATCTGGTCGTAGAACTGCTCGCCGCCCTTGTCGAAGCGCCGCAGGTTCCGGGCGAGCGTCTGCTCGACGAAGGCCCCGTCGATCTGCGGCGCGGCCGCGGCCTTCGCCGCCGTGGCGAGGATCTCCAGCGCGTTCAGCAAGCGACGCGCATCGCCGTCGGCGAATCCGACGAGCCGTTCGCGCGCCGCCGCGTCGATCGTGATGCCCGGTAGCGCCCTGGCCGCCGCGCGCTCGAGCAGTTGGCCGAGCTCTTCGGGCGACAGGCTCTCGAGCACGTAGACCGTGGCGCGCGACAGCAGGGCGCTGTTTACCTCGAACGAGGGATTCTCCGTGGTCGCCCCGATGAACGTCACCAAACCCCGTTCCACGAAAGGCAGAAACGCGTCCTGCTGCGCCTTGTTGAAGCGGTGCACCTCGTCCACGAACAGGATGGTGTGGCGGCCCGAGCGCGCGAGCTCGGCTTCCGCGGCCTGGACCGCTTCGCGGATCTCCTTGACGCCGGAGAACACGGCCGAAAGCGCGATGAACTCGGCGTCAAACGCTTTCGCCATGAGACGCGCCAGCGTCGTCTTGCCGACCCCGGGCGGCCCCCAGAGGATCATCGAATGGGGCTTGCGCGATTCGAACGCGAGGCGCAGCGGCTTGCCGGGGCCGAGGAGATGACGCTGCCCGATCACCTCGTCGATCGATTGCGGGCGCAGCGCCTCGGCGAGCGGTGCCGCGGGCGCCGGACTGCCGAACAGGTCGCTCATGGGCGGGGCGTTACGGCTCGCCCAGGACGTCGGCGCCCTTGGGCGGCGTGAAACGGAAGTCGCGCGGGTCGATCTTCGGGTTGCGCACGAGGTTCGAGAATTGCAGCACGGTGGTCTGCCCGAAATGATCGAACATTTCCATCGCCTCGATGCCCGTAGGTCCGAATCCCAGCTGGATTCGGTCGAAGCCGGCTTCGCGCTCGTTCGGCTTTGCTTCGAGCCAAACCAGACCGCCGCGCTCTCCGGCCTCGCTCAGGCGGAACGCGTGTTCCACTTCCGTGCTGCCGGCGAGCAGCGCCGCAGGCGTCGATCCGAGCGCGTGCGCGATCCGCCGCACAGTGACCTGGTTGAGGTCCTCGTCATAGATCCAGACCCGTTCGCCGTCACCTACGATCAGCTGCGGCGCAGGCGCGGTGTAGGTCCAGCGGAAGCGCCCGGGGCGCTGGAAGACGAAGCTGCCCTTCGACTGCTGAACCAGCCGGTGGTCCCGATCGTAAACCTTCTGCACGAAGTCCGCGCTCGCCGCGGGAGTGCTGCGCAAGAACGCACGAAAGCGCTCGAGAGCGGTCGCGTGGGCGACCAGCGCCGAAAGCGACAAGGCTCCCGCGAGAAGCATGCGGCCGGCCAGGACGCGCATCTACTCCGCCCTTGCCGGCACCAGCACCTCGCGATTGCCGTTGGATTGCATGGGCGATACCAGCCCGGCGCGCTCCATGTCCTCGATCAGGCGCGCCGCGCGGTTGTAGCCGATGCGAAGGTGCCGCTGCACCAGCGAGATGGACGGGCGGCGCGTGCGCAGCACGATCTCCACGGCCTGGTCGTAGAGCGGATCCTTCTCGCCACCGGCCTCGCCTTCGCCTCCGTTCAGCGCATCCGGCCCCTCCGCGGGCTCGAGCACGCTGCCCAGATATTCGGGCGGAGCGAGGCCCTTGAGATATTCCACCACCTTGTGGACCTCGTGGTCCGCCACGAACGCGCCGTGTACCCTCTGCGGCAGCCCGGTGCCGGAGGGCTGGTAAAGCATGTCGCCCGCACCCAGCAGCGTCTCTGCCCCGGAGTGGTCGAGGATGGTGCGCGAATCGACCCGGCTCGCGACCTGGAACGCGATACGCGTGGGGATGTTGGCCTTGATCAGGCCGGTGATGACATCGACCGACGGCCGTTGGGTGGCGAGAATCAGGTGAATGCCGGCAGCGCGCGCCTTCTGCGCAAGCCTCGCGATCAGCTCTTCCACCTTCTTGCCAACCACCATCATGAGATCGGCGAGCTCGTCGATCACGACGACGATGTGCGGCAGGCTGCCGAGCGGCTGCGGATTGCCGGACTCGATCGTCGCGGGATCCTCGAGCGGCTTGCCCGCTTTCTCCGCGTCGGCGACCTTGTGGTTGTAGCCCGACAGATTGCGCACGCCGACCCACGACATCAGCTTGTAGCGCCGCTCCATCTCGGCCACGCACCACTGAAGCGCATTAGCCGCCTGTTTCATGTCCGTGACCACCGGCGCCAGCAAGTGCGGGATGTCCTGGTAGACGGAGAGCTCCAGCATCTTCGGATCGACCAGGATCAGCCGCACCGTGCGCGGCTCCGATTTGTAGAGCAGCGACAGGATCATCGCGTTGATGGCGACGGACTTGCCCGAGCCGGTCGTGCCCGCCACCAGGAGGTGCGGCATCCTGGCCAGGTCGGCGACCACCGGATTGCCGGCAATATCCTTTCCAAGAGCGAGCGCGAGCGGCGAATGCGCGCTGTGGTAGACCTCCGAACTGAGAATCTCCGTCAGGCGCACCGTCTGGCGGTGCGGGTTCGGTATCTCGAGGCCCATGCAGGACTTGCCGGGAATCGTCTCCACCACGCGGATCGAGACGACCGATAGCGCCCGCGCGAGATCCTTCACGAGGTTCACGATCTGGCTGCCCTTGACGCCCACCGCGGGCTCCACCTCGTAGCGGGTAATCACCGGCCCCGGATACGCTGCGAGCACCTTTACCGACACGCCGAAGTCGGAGAGCTTCTTCTCGATGAGGCGCGAGGTGAACTCGAGGGTCTCTTCCGTGATCTGCTCGCCCTCGTGCCTGGGCTCGTCCAGGAGTTTCAGCGGTGGCAGCGGCGTATCCGGAAGATGCTCGAACAACGGCGCCTGCTTCTCCTTTTGCACGCGCTCCGACTTCTTGATCTCCACGATGGCCGGCTCGATGCGCAGCGGCGGATGTTCCTCCTCGCGCTTGCGCTCGGTCTCGACGACGAACTCGCGCTCCTCGCGCGCAATCTCACCGAGCTTGCGATCCCTGCGTTTGTCCCATGCGCGCAGCGCGAGCGCATACAGGGCTTCGATCAGAAAGCCGGTGAACTCGGAGACCGCGAGCCAGGATATGCCGGTGAAAAGGCTCAGTCCCACGGCCGCGAGCGTGACCAGGACGAGCGTTGCGCCCGTGAAGCCGAACACTCCCGCCACGAGCCTGCCGGTCGCTCTTCCGATCAACCCGCCGGGAGCGAGGGGCAGCTCCGCGCCCAGCGTATGCAGGCGCAAGGCTTCCAGCGAGGCGCTGGCCAGCAGCAGCAGCGCGAAGCCGGCGAATGCGATCGCGAGCGGCCGGTGATCGATGAGCGATGTTCCGTCGAGCCTGCGATAGCCCCAGACGACGACATAGGCGCAAAGGGCGGCCCACCAATAGGCGGAAGCGCCGAACAGGTAGAGCAGGACGTCGGCAAGCCAGGCACCCAGCCGCCCTCCGGCATTCTGCGTCACCGCCTGCGTGGCGCTGTGGGACCACGCGGGATCGCTACGGTGATACGTCGCCAGAATCAGAAGCAGGTAGGCCGCCAGCGCGACCAGGAGCAGCCACTTCGCCTCGCGCAGCAGGTTCGCGAGCCTTGCCGGAAGGGGGGCGACGGTGGATTTCTGTGCTGCTGCCATTGCGGCCCGCTGGGGAGTGCGCAATTGTACCCCAGCCCGGACTCCCGAGACCCGTCCGCAAAACGAAAACCCCCGCCGAGGCGCGGCGTTAGCGACGGATCATGAGATCTGTTCTAGCGCCGCGCGGTCGAGCCGGCCGGTCAGTCGGGCAGCGTGATGCTCTCGTGCAGAACGATGTTGGACCCGCGCATCTCGATGTACCCGCCCATCTGCAGATCCTTCATGACCCGGCTGACCATTTCGCGGGACGCGCCGATCATCTTCGCGATGTCCTGCTTCGGCAGGCGCTTGGTGACGATCTTCTGGCCGTCCACGTTTTCCGCCATGTCGAGCAGCAGCCGCGCCACGCGCCCGTACACATCGAGCAGCGCGAGGCTGCCGATCTTGCGATCGGCTTCGCGCAAGCGTGCGACCAGTCCGCGCATCACCGCCATGGACATCTCGAAGCTGTCCGCGAGAGATTTGCTGAAGTCGCGCTTCGCGATCGACAGGAGCTCGCAGGGCTCGATCGCGACTACGCTTGCCGATCGCGGGCTGTCATCGATCAGGCCCATCTCGCCGAAGAACTCGCCCGGCCCGAGTATGCTGAGGATCACTTCCTTGCCATCTGCGTCGCTCATCATGACCTTCAGGCGACCCGACAGGATGATGTACAAGGAATCCGTTGGATCGCCCGCGGCCATGATCATGGCGCCCCGAGGCACGCTCTTGCGATTGACCATGGTCGCGAGCGCGCGCAATTGCTCCTCCGGGAATCCGGAAAAGAGTGGCACGGCTCTCAGCACCGTCGTCGAGACCGTCGCAGATATCCCCGCCATAGTTCTCCCCGCCATCGTAATTTTGGTTCCGACACAGCATGTTAGCAGAATCCCCAGCATGGGCGGCGCACAAGGCGGAGGTCGCCTAATTTATAATCCGGCGCCAACTCAGAACACATTCCGTAGCTAAGCCGCCAAAGCCATGACTTCACGCCACGCTCGCCTGCTGATCCTGGGCTCCGGGCCCGCCGGTTATACGGCCGCGGTCTACGCCGCGCGCGCCAACCTGCGCCCCGTTCTTGTCACCGGACTTGCACAGGGGGGTCAGCTGATGACCACCACCGACGTGGACAACTGGCCCGCCGACGCCGACGGCGTGCAGGGTCCGGATTTGATGGAGCGGTTCCGAAAGCATGCCGAGCGCTTCGAAACCGAGCTCGTGAGCGATCAGATCCATACCGCTCGTCTCGGTGAGCGGCCATTTGTGCTGGAAGGGGATGCGGCCACCTACACCTGCGACGCGCTCATCATCGCCACCGGGGCCTCGGCGAAATACCTCGGTATCGAATCGGAGCAGAAATTCATGGGTCGCGGCGTCTCGGCCTGCGCAACCTGCGACGGCTTCTTCTTCAAGGGCCAGGACGTCGCCGTGATCGGCGGCGGGAACACCGCGGTCGAGGAGGCGCTCTACCTGTCGAACATCGCGCGGCGCGTCGTGCTGGTGCACAGGCGCGACAAGCTGCGCGCCGAGAAGATCATGATCGACAAGCTGATGCGGAAGGCCAGGGAAGGAAACGTGTCGATCGAATGGGGCCACGTTCTCGACCAGGTGCTGGGCGACAGCAGCGGCGTCACCGGCATCCGCATTCGCGACGTCGCCAGCAACGCGCCGAAGGACTTGCAGGTCAAGGGATTGTTCGTGGCCATCGGCCACACGCCGAACACGGCCATATTTGCCGGGCAGGTCGAGATGGAGAACGGGTACATCGTCACCGGTGGCGGGCGCAACGGTAATGCCACCGCGACGAGCGTGCCCGGCGTGTTCGCCGCCGGCGACGTGCAGGACCACGTCTACCGGCAAGCCGTTACCAGCGCCGGCAGCGGCTGCATGGCGGCGCTGGATGCGGAGCGGTATCTCGACGGACTCGCCGCCCGCGGCTGAGCGCGCCATGTCGCGGGACAAGCTTCCCTCCGATAGCGACGCCGATTTCCGGCGGGCGATGGCTGACGTCAAACCGCTGCCCACGGTACGCCGCGCCACTCTCGTTCCTCCGGCGCCCGAGCCGATTCCGTATCAGACGCGCAAGGACGAACGCGAGGCCCTGGCCGAATCGCTCTGCGGCCCGCTGTCCGTGGACGACGCGCTCGAAACCGGCGAGGAGCTCAGTTTTCTGCGCGCCGGGCTGTCACACCAGGTGCTGCGACGGCTGCGCCGCGGGCACTGGATCGTGCAGGATGAACTGGACCTTCACGGCATGAACCGCAGCCAGGCCGCTCTCGGCGTGGCCGAATTTCTGCGTCACTGCTGCACCCATGGCCTGCGTTGCGTGCGCATCGTGCACGGCAAGGGCCTGGGCTCGCCCGGGCGCGAGCCGGTGCTCAAGAACAAGCTGAGAAGGTGGCTGATGCTGCGCGAGGAGGTGCTCGCGTATTGTCAGGCGCCCTCTGCACACGGCGGCAGCGGCGCCGTCCTGGTCCTGCTCAATCCCCGGCGTTAGCGCGCACGCCTAGACCGCGGCCTCGTTGGTTTCGCCGGTGCGGATGCGAACCACGTGCTCCACGCCCGTGACGAAGATCTTCCCGTCGCCGATCTTGCCGGTACGCGCGGCCCGAACGATCGCGTCGATTGCGGGTTCAACCTGCTTGTCGGCGACAACGACCTCGATTTTCACCTTGGGCAGGAAGTCGACGACGTATTCGGCACCACGGTAGAGCTCCGTGTGACCCTTCTGCCGTCCGAAACCCTTCACTTCCGTGACGGTCAATCCGCTGACGCCGACTTCCGACAGCGCTTCGCGCACCTCGTCGAGTTTGAATGGTTTGACGATGGCTTCAATCTTCTTCATTCGCGCCTCCCAGCGGACAGTGCGTCGACCGTGCCGATTATAATGGACGGATGGCAGTCGATGTCCTGGGCTGGCCACACGCCCACCCGGCCCTCAGGCCGGGCTACGCCGTCCACCACTGAGCCGCGGCCGCGCATTGGACGGATTGCGCATCGTTGACTCGCTCAACGGAATCGACGCGGGCGAATGGAATGCGCTCGCCGGCACCAATCCGTTCGTGCAGCATGAATTTTTCTCCGCGCTGCTCGACACCGGCTGCGCCAGCAGGCGCACCGGCTGGCGGCCGCAGTTCCTCGTGTTGTACCGGCGGGGCGCACTCGCCGGAGCGATGCCGCTGTTCGCCAAGACCCACTCCTATGGCGAATACGTCTTCGACTGGGCGTGGGCCGATGCGTACGCGAGGCACGGCCTGGACTATTACCCGAAACTCCTCGGTGCGGTGCCGTTCACGCCCGTCACCGGTCCACGCCTTCTCGCCGCATCCGACGACGTGCGCGAGGCGCTGCTCGCCGCCGCGCTCGAACTGGCCAGGAATTCCTCTTCGCTGCACATTCTCTTTCCCACGGAGCAGGAAGCGAGCCTCATGCAACGGCACGGCATGATGCTGAGGCGCACGGTGCAATTTCACTGGCGCAATGCCGGCTATGCCGATTTCGACGCGTTCCTCGCCCGCATGTCGCACGCCAAGCGCAAGAACATCAAGCAGGAGCGCCGGCGCGTGCGCGACGCGGGCGTGACGTTCCGCTGGCTGCGCGGGGCGGCCATCGAGCGCCATCACTGGGAGTTCTTCGACCGCTGTTACCGGGGGACCTACGCGGCCCACGGCTCCAGCCCGTATCTCGGCCTTGCCTTCTTCCTGCGTCTTGGCGCGAGCCTGCCGCAGCACACCCTCATCATTCTCGCGCAGCGCAACGACCGCCCGATTGCTGCGTCGCTTTGCCTGGTGGACCGGAACGCGATCTACGGACGCTACTGGGGTGCCGTGGAGCACGTGCCGCTGCTTCACTTCGAATGCTGCTACTACCAGGCGATCGAATACGCCATCGCCCACCGGCTGGAGACCTTCGAAGGGGGCGCGCAGGGCGAGCACAAGCTGTTTCGCGGCCTGATGCCGGTCGAGACCTTCTCCGCGCATTGGCTGGCCCACGCCGGCTTCGCGCGGGCGGTCGAGGATTACCTGGCGCGCGAAACGCGCGGCATTGCCCGCTACGTCAACGAGCTCGCCGAGCATTCGCCGTTTCGCGATAATTGAAGCCCGAGGGAGGACACCAGCGTATGCGACTGAAAGACAAGGTAGCGATCGTGACGGGCGCCGGGAGCGGTTTCGGCGAGGGCATCGCCAGGCGCTTCGCGCAGGAAGGCGCAAGAGTGATCGTCAACGACATCAGCCGGCAAGGCGGCGAGCGCGTCGCGGCAGATATTCGCGAGGCGGGCGGATCGGCCGAGTTCGTGCAGGCCGACGTGACGCGGGACGCAGATTGGGCCCGCATGGTCCAGGCCGCCGCGTCCGCCTTCGGCGCCCTCGACGTGGTGGTGAACAACGCCGGCTGGACCCACCGCAGAAAACCCTATCTCGACGTGACCGAGGAGGAGTTCGACCGCGTCTATGCCGTGAACGTGAAGAGCGTATACCTGTCCGCGCGCCACGCGTTGCCGGTCTTCCGCAAGAGGGGCGGGGGATGCTTCGTAAACATCGCCTCAACCGCGGGCTTGCGCCCGCGACCCGGTCTGACCGTGTACAACAGCTCGAAGGGAGCGGTCATCCTGCTGAGCAAGTCGATGGCCGCGGAATTCGGCCCGGACAAGGTTCGGGTGAATTGCGTCAACCCGGTGTTCAGCCCGGACACCGCCCTGTCGGCCGATTTTGCCGGTGGCGCGCTCACGCCCGAGGCCAAGGCGGCTTTCCTCGCCACGATTCCGCTGGGTCGGTTTTCCACTCCCCTCGACGTCGCGAACGCTTGCCTGTACCTCGCCTCCGACGAAGCCGCGATGATCAGCGGAACCTGTATCGAGGTCGACGGAGCGCGCTGCGTCTAGCCGCGCGCCCGCTTCAGGCCGCCGAGCAACGCAGCGACCTGCGGCTGCTTGCGCCGCGATGAACCCGTGAGCGGCCGCTCCGGTTCAGCAGTCTGCGGGTAGGCGGTCGGCTCCTTCGGTAACTGCGCGGGCTCGTACGGCTTGGAGAAGATGGGATCCGCAGGTGGCCCTTCGCGCCGCGCTGCACTATCGCGCCGCGGCTCGCGTTCCCGCTGTTCTTTCGCGTCCCTGCGCCCGCCACGGCCGCTTTCGCGCCCCATCAGCGCCGCCACCGTGCCGCCGTCCGGTGCGAAGCCGGGAACCAGCACGCGCTCGAGTTTGCGCTTGATCAGCTTCTCGATCGCCGCGAGCTTCTCATGGTCATCGGGCGCCACGAGCGATATTGCCTCGCCGGTCATGCCGGCCCGCCCGGTGCGGCCGATGCGGTGCACGTAGTCTTCGGGCGAGTGGGGCACGTCGAAGTTGATCACCTGCGGCAAGCCCTCGATGTCGAGCCCTCTCGACGCGACGTCGGTCGCCACCAGCACCGCAACTTTCCCTGCCTTGAAGTCTTCCAGCGCCGCCAGTCGCTCCGCCTGCGATTTGTCGCCGTGGATCGCATCGGCATGGATGTGCTCCCGGCGCAGCTGGTGGGCGAGCCGGTTGGCGCCGATCCGCGTCCCGGTAAAGACCAGCACCTGGCTCAGGTTGCGCGAGCGGATCAGGTGGCACAGCAGCTCGCGCTTTTTCTCCCGCGCCACGGGATGCACGATGTGCGTCACGAGATCGGCGACCGCGTTTCGCGCCGCGACCTGAACTTCGGCGGGGTTCCTGAGGATCGTTGCCGCGAGCTTGCGTATTTCCTCCGGAAACGTCGCCGAGAACATCAGGTTCTGCCGCACCGGCGGCAGCAGCGCGATGATGCGCCGGATGTCCGGCATGAATCCCATGTCGAGCATGCGGTCCGCCTCGTCCAGGGTGAGGACCGACACTTGGCTGAACATCACGGTCTTGTTCTGCACGTGATCGAGCAGCCTGCCGGGCGTCGCGACAAGAACCTCCACCCCGAGGCGCAACTGCGCGATCTGCGCGTTCATATCCACACCGCCGTAAACCACCGCCGTGCGCAGCGGAAGGTACTTGGCGTACTCGCGGAAGCTCTCTTCCACCTGGATCGCGAGCTCGCGCGTGGGCGCAAGGATCAGCGCTCGCACGGGGTGCCGCGCCGGAGACGCGCTGGGGCTGGCGAACGACGCCAGCCGCTGAAGGATCGGGAGCGCGAAGGCCGCCGTCTTGCCGGTTCCGGTCTGGGCCCCTGCCATGAGGTCGCGCCCCTCGAGCACCAGCGGGATCGCTTGCTCCTGAACCGGGGTGGGCTTGTCGTAGCCGAGTTCTGCCACCGCGGTGACGAGCGGCGGGATGAGGCCGAGTTGTTCGAATGCCGTGCTGATAGTCGAGGGCCTTGCGATGCAAGGCATCGCGAAAGCACGAATTATACTCCGATCCGTCTCGCGGCCATCGCATGATCCTGCTTCGCAACCTGACCCTCGCGCGCGGCGCCCAGATCCTGATTGCCGGCGCCTCGCTGACGCTGGAGCGCGGCTGGAAGGTCGGCCTCGTCGGCGCGAATGGCAGCGGAAAGTCGAGCCTGCTCGCCCTGATCTCCGGAGAGCTTGCGCCCGATGCGGGGGATTGCGAAGTCCAGCCGGGTACGCGGCTGGCGCGCATCGAACAGGAGGCTCCCGCGCTCGAGCAGCGGGCCCTCGACTACCTGCTCGACGCCGACGCCGGATTGCGCACGGCCGAACGCGAGATCCTCACCGCGGAAGCATCAGGCGACGGCGAACGGCTGGCGTTGGCGCACGACCATTACGCCCACGCGGATGGCTACACGGCGCAGGGGCGTGCGCTCGCGCTGCTCGCCGGGCTCGGATTCTCGCAGGAGGATGCCTCGCGCCCGGTGCGTGAGTTCTCCGGGGGCTATCGCATGCGACTCAATCTCGGTCGCGCGCTGATGCGCCCGTCGGACCTGCTCCTGCTCGACGAGCCCACCAACCACCTCGACCTGGACACCATCCTGTGGCTCGAGAGCTGGATGCGCGGCTACGCCGGCACGCTGATCGTGGTTTCCCACGACCGGGACTTTCTCGACCGGGTCACCGACCGCACGCTCGCCATCTCGGGCGAGACGCTGCGCCTGTACAGCGGAAACTACTCGGCCTACGAACGGCAACACGCAATGGAGCTGGAGCAGCAGTCCGCGCTGGTCGCGAAGCAGGAGAGGGATATCCGGCGCATCACCTCGTTCGTAGAACGCTTTCGCGCCAAGGCCACTAAGGCGCGCCAGGCCCAGAGCCGGCTCAAGCAGCTCGAGCGCATGGTCCGCGTCGCGCCCGTGTATGCCGCCGAGACGTTCCGCTTCCGCTTCGAGGAGCCGGAACGCCTGCCCGAGCGCATCATCAGTCTCGAGGACGTCTCGGCGGGATACGGCGATCGCCCGGTCCTGTCGGGAGTGTCCCTCACTATCGCGGGCGGTGACCGACTCGCCGTGATCGGCGCCAACGGCGCAGGTAAGACGACCCTGGTGCGATTGCTCGCCGGCGAGCTTGCGCCGCTCGCGGGACGCCGCAGCGAGTCACGCGGCATCGTGATCGGCTACTTTGCGCAGCACCAGGTCGAGCTGCTCCGTCCGGAGGAGACACCCCTCGGCATGATGGTCCGCGTCTTCCGCCACGAGCGCGAGCAGCAGTTGCGCGACTTTCTCGGGGGCTTCGGCTTCGCCGGCGAACGTGCCCAGCGTCCGATCGGACCGCTCTCCGGCGGCGAGAAATCGCGCCTCGCGCTGGCGATGCTCGTCAGGCAGCGGCCCAACCTGCTGCTGCTGGACGAGCCGACCAACCACCTCGACCTGGAAATGAGGCGCTCGCTTGCGCTGGCGCTGCAAAGCTACTCCGGCGCGCTCATCATCGTGTCGCACGACCGCCACCTGCTCGCCACCTGCGCGGACCGCATCCTGGTCGTATCGGGCGGAAGGGTCTCCGAGTTCGACGGCGACCTGGAGGACTACCGCCAGCTGCGGCTCAAGGAGGAACGCGGCACACGGCGGGAAACGCAGACCGTGAGTCGGCGCGACGAGCGGCGGGCAGAGGCCGAAGCGCGCTCGAGCATGCGCGGCCGCCTGCGGCCGCTGGAGAAGCAGCTCGCTGCGCTCGAAGCACGGGTTGACGCGCTCTCCCGCGAAGCGGATGCCGTTCGGACCGCGCTTGCCGAGCCCGCCGCATATTCCGACGACGCACGCGAGCGGCTGCGCGAGCTCATGCAAAGCGAGGCGCGGCTGAGCGCGGACCTCGCCGAGGCCGAGGAGGCATGGCTTCATGCCGCCGCCCGGCTCGACAGCCTGCGCCGGGACGGCGCCTGAGCGGCCGGCTCGGCCCTCGTTAATTGAGCGTGCGCGGTGCCCGTTCCGCGGGCTCGCGCGGCTCGGTCCCCGGCAGCTTTAGGTCGACGTCCCAGTCGCTCTTCTTCACCGCCGCCTGCAGCAGGCGGCATACCGAATGCAGGAGCACCGAATCAAAGGTCAGCGTCACGCCCTGGCCTTCAGCCGGATGCAGCGCAACGACCGGTTGACCCTGGCGGTCGTGTCCGGTCTGGATCCGCGCCAGCAGCAGGGGGGCTTCGCCAAGGGGCGTGGCGCGCGGCTGCGTTTCGTAGGGTTTCGCGAAATTTGCGCGCGATACGGCCTGCTCATGCTCCAGACCGAGCAGCGCCTTGCGCGCCTCAGGGTTGGCCTGCGTGCGTATGCGTGGGCTCGCTTCTTCCGCGAGCTTCACGAGCAAGGGCCAGAGCAGCTTGACGAAACGCCGCGTCAGCCACAGCCGCACCTCGACGCCATCGCTGGTCGAGACCAGCATCAGCAGGCGGTCCTGCTCCGCTTCGTAGTCGATCTTGAGCTGATGCAAGCGCATGCAAATAGTATCGCGACTGCGGCTGGACCGCGCAATGCCGCCCGCGCAGAATGTGCCCGATGGCGACGATCGTGCAGGCTGGATCCGATGCGGACATCGCCCGCGCGCGGGAGCTGTTCGAGGACTACGTACGCATGGTCGACGCGCCCGAGTGTTTCGCCGGCTTCGAGGATGAGCTTGCGGGGCTACCGGGCGCCTATGCGCCGCCCGGCGGGCGACTCTATATCGCGCTCGAAAGCGGCATCGCGACAGGATGCGTCGCGCTGCGCGGCCTCGACACAACCACGGCCGAAATGAAGCGTCTCTACGTGCGCGCCGGCGCGCGGGGCGAGGGCCTGGGACGCCGGCTGGCGATCAAAGCGATCAACGCGGCCAGGAAAATCGGCTATGCGCGCCTTGTGCTCGACACGCTGCCGAAGATGGGCGAAGCAGCCCTCTTGTACCGCTCGCTGGGCTTCCGGGAGATCGCGCCCTATCTCGCGCGCCCGACGCCAGGCGCAATTTGCTATGAGCTGCGGCTGTAACGCGCGTCAGCCTGGCCCGCCGCGAATCTTCTCGAGCAAGCGCGTCGTGGAGCGTTCATGCTCGAAAGGGATGGAGAATACCTTGCCGCCGCGCGCGAGCACGCCGGCCGCGCCGGCCATGCGCTCGACCGGCCAGTCCCCGCCCTTGACGAGCACATCCGGGCGACACGCCTCGATCAGGACGGCCGGGGTGTCCTCGTCGAACCAGGTCACCGCGTCGACCGCTTCCAGCGCCGCGACCACGGCCATCCGATCCTGCAGGAGATTGATCGGCCTGTCCCCGCCTTTTCCCAGGCGTCGCGCCGACGCATCGCTGTTGATCGCGACGAGCAGCGCCGCGCCGTGGGCGCGGGCACGGGCGAGATAGGTGACGTGGCCGCGGTGCAACAGGTCGAAAACGCCGTTGGTGAATACCAGCGGCCGGGCAAGCGTGCCGACACGCCGCGCGAGATCCGCGGGCGGGCACAACTTGCGCTCGAACGAGGGGGGCGCAAGCGCCATGAGCGAAGGCCGTGCCTGCGCTACTTCTTCGGCTGCTCCTCCTTCGGCTTCTCCGAAGGACGGCAAATTGGGTCAGTCGGCTGGCAGTACTCGAAGACTTTCACCACCTTGAGAACGCCGCCGGTGGTGCGGGCGATCTCGACCGCGTCCGCCGCCTCCTTCTCGGTCACGATCCCGAGCAGGTACACGGCGCCGGCCTCGGTGACCACCTTGACGTGGACCGGATTGAAGCGCCCCGCGTCCAGAAAGCGCGTCTTCACCTTGCTCGTGATGTACGAGTCGTTGGTGCGCGCGGGCATGGACGAGAGCCCGGCGATTTGCAGCTCGTTCGTCACGCCGTGCACGTTCGGCACGGCGAGCACGATTTTCTCGATGCCGTCCTTGACGGCCTGATCGGGCACTTCCCCGGTGAGCAGCACCGACCGGTTGTACGAAGTGACGTTGACGTGCACCTTGTCGCCGTAACGGTCGCCGATCTGGTTTGACGCGCGCAGTTCGATGCCCTCGTCATCGACTTGGGTGCCCGTGGTGCGTCTATCCTGCGCGGACATCACCGCCGCGCCTGCGCCAACAGCGACCGCTCCCACGCAGCCTTGCAGCGATACCGCTGCCACCGGAATCAGGATCGCAAGCAAAAGGTCGTTTCTCTTCATTCCTTCGCTCCAAAAAGCAGTTCGTCAATACCGTCACACAGGCAGTGAAGCACCAGGAGGTGGACCTCCTGGATGCGTACCGTCCGCTCGTGCGGCACGCAGACGTGCACGTCGTCGGCTCCGAGCAGCGGCGCGATCTTGCCGCCGCGCCGCCCGGTCAACGCGACCACGCGCACGCCGATCTGGCGTGCGAGCCGGACCGCCTCGATCACGCTGGTTGAATTGCCGCTGGTCGAGATCGCGAGCAGCACATCCCCGGGGCGTCCCAGCGCGCGCAGCTGCTTGGAAAACACCTGGTCATAGCTGTAATCGTTGGCAATGGAGGTGAGCGTCGAGGAGTCCGTGGTAAGCGCAACCGCCGCGAGCGGCGGCCGCTCCGCTTCGAACCGGTTGACGAGCTCGGCCGCGAAATGTTGCGCGTCCGCCGCCGAGCCACCATTGCCACAGGCGAGGATCTTTCCTCCGGCACGCAGTGCCGCGGACATTTGGACCACCGCGCGTGCGATCGGCTCCGCCAGCGATTGCGCACAAGCCAGCTTCAGCTGAGCGCTGTCGGCGAAATGCGCAACGACTCGTGCCGTCATTCCCGCATTCTGATCAGCGTGACCCATGGCACATATTACACCGGGCACAGGGGCGAACTCCCTGTCGGGCCGGCACAACAGCCTTCCCTAGCCGTCGAACGCGTCGCGCAGCCACTCTATGCGCGCCCCGTCGGCCCGGTCGAGCAGCAGCACGTCGAATCGGCAGGCGACCTCGCGCCGCCCGGCCAGATACAGGCGCGCAGCCGCCTGCAACCTTCCGCGCTTGGCAGCCGTAATGCTTTCGGCCGCGCCGCCATACGCCGCATTGCTCCGCAGGCGCACTTCAGCAAACACCAGAGTGCCGTGATCGTCGGCGATCAGGTCGATTTCCCCATGGCGGCAGCGCCAGTTGCGCGCAAGGATGCGCAGGCCCGCGCTGCGCAGCAGCGCCGCGCAGAGATCCTCGGCTCGCGCGCCGGCCCGGTTCATGGCAGGCTTAACGTGCGGCCCGACGCCGCGTTGACCCGCTGTGAGCCCAGGAACCCTCTATGTCGTCGCGACTCCGATCGGCAATCTCGCCGACGCGAGCCCGCGCGCGCTCGAAGTGCTCTCGCAGGCGGACCTGGTCGCCTGCGAGGACACGCGAACGTCGCGCACGCTCCTTGCGCGGCATGGCATTGCGGCAAGCACCGTATCGCTGCATGCGCACAACGAGCGCGCAGCCACCGCCCGGCTTCTGGCGGCGCTCCAGGAAGGAAAGAATGTCGCGCTGGTGAGCGACGCGGGCACGCCCGGAATTTCCGATCCGGGGGCGCTGCTGGTGGCATCCGCCCACCGGTCCGGCGTTCGCGTAGTGCCCGTGCCGGGCCCGAGTGCAGCGCTCGCGGCTTTCAGCGCCTCCGGATTTTCCTCCGACCGCTTCCTGTTCGTAGGCTTCCTCCCGGCAGCGCGTGCCCCGCGGCGCAAGGCGCTGCAGGCGCTGGAGGCCGCCTGCCCGATCATCCTCTACGAAGCACCGCACCGCGTAGCCGACACCGTGGAGGATCTGGCCGACCGCTATGGCGGCGAGCGGGAACTGCTGATCGCGCGCGAGCTGACCAAGATGTTCGAGGAGATCGTGCGCCTGCCGCTGGCGGACGCCGGCGCCTGGCTGAGCGCGGGCCCGCATCGCCAGCAGGGTGAGTTCGTGCTGGTGCTGGGGCCTGGAACCTCGCCCCGCGCGCCGGACGAGGCGGATGCCGATCGCGTGCTCGGAATCCTCCTCGAGGCGCTGCCGGCAAGCGAGGCCGCCAAGCTCGCGGCACGCATCACGGGGGTGGCGCGCAAGATTCTCTACACGCGTGCCCTTCAGCTCGGTGGCAGGTCGCGCGGCGGTGCAAGCTAGAATCCCGCCGTGGATCGAATCACGCTCATCCAGCCCGACGACTGGCACCTTCATCTGCGCGACGGTGCGTCGCTTTCCGCCGTGCTGGCCGACAGCGCGCGGCGCTTCGCGCGCGCGATCGTGATGCCGAACCTGAAGCCGGCGGTGCGCACCACGCAGCAGGCGCTCGGATACCGGGAGCGCATCCTTGCGGCGCTTCCCGCCGGCTCGAAGTTCGAGCCGCTGATGACACTCTATCTCACCGACGACACGCCGCCCGAGGAGATCACCCGCGCCACAGTCTCGGGGCACGTGCACGCCGTGAAGCTCTACCCGGCCGGAGCGACCACGCATTCGGACGAAGGCGTGACGCGCCTTTCGCGCTGTTTTCATACGCTGGAGAAGATGCAGGAGCTCGGAATGCCTCTGCTGGTACACGGCGAGTCGACGGACCCGTCGATCGACGTGTTCGATCGGGAGAAAGTCTTCATCGACGAGGTGCTTAGCCCCTTGGTGGCCCGCTTTCCCGGGCTCCGGGTGGTGCTCGAGCACGTCACGACGCGCGACGCGGTTCAGTTCGTCGAGGTGACAGGCCCGAACGTCGCGGCGACCATCACTTCGCACCACCTGCTCATGAACCGCAATGCACTGTTCATGGGCGGCATCCGCCCGCACTACTATTGCCTGCCGGTGCTCAAGCGCGAGGAGCATCGCGAGGCGCTGGTCGAGGCAGCGGTTTCAGGCAACCCGAAATTCTTCCTCGGGACCGACAGCGCGCCCCACGGTCGCCGCAGCAAGGAAGCCGCTTGCGGCTGCGCAGGAATCTACACCGCGCACGCAGGCATCGAGCTGTACGCGACCGCGTTCGAGGAGGCGGGTGCGCTCGATCGACTGGAAGGCTTTGCCAGCCGCTTCGGGGCGCAGTTCTACGGCTTGCCGCCCAATACGGGCACGGTGACGCTGCTGCGCGAGCCGTGGACCGTGCCCGCGTCGTTGCCTTTCGGCGACGACGAGCTGGTGCCGCTGCGGGCCGGCGAGACGATTCCGTGGAAGCTCGGGTGAGCGTGATCGATTGCCCGGCCCGCGCCGACCTGTCGCATCCGATCTACGATCCCGTCAGGCCAGCGCTGGAGCGCCTCGCGCACGATCCGGACTGGCCCGACGCCGGACGCCTCAACGCCCTGGCGCGGGAGCTCGGCGCCGCGCCGCGCACCACGAGCGGCAAGCCGGTGCGATTCGCGGCGCCGCGGGCGCACCAAGACGTGAGCTATGAGCTATGGGCACATGCGAGCGGCGAGGTCGCCACGCGGCCGAAGAATTGGCACGACCTGTTCAACGCGCTCGCCTGGATTGCCTTTCCGCGCACCAAGGCGACACTCAATGCACGGCACGCGGCACAAATCCCTCGCGAGCATGGCCGGCGGGGACCGCTGCGCGACCTGCTGACGATCTTCGACGAGGGCGGCGCGATCGTCGCGTACAGCGACGCCTCGCTGGTCGAGCTGATCCGCGGCTTTCGCTGGCGCGAGCTCTACTGGCAGCGACGCGCCAGCGTCCTCGAGGCGCTACGCTTCGTCGTCGTCGGTCATGCCGTGCTCGAGCAAGCGCGCCGGCCGTGGCCGGGAATCACTTGCAAGGCGCTTTTCGTCCCGGTGGGCCAGGAGCATCTGCGTTTGCCGCCCGCGCAGCTGGCCGAGCACCTGGACGACTGCGCGGCAGCCTGGTTCGGCACCGCCTCCGGCGAGCTGAGCCCGCGCGCGCTCGCCCCGTTGCCCGTGTTCGGCTACCCGGGCTGGTTTGCCGGAAACGAGCGCGAGGCCTTCTATGCGGACACGCGCTTCTTTCGTCCATTCAGGCGCGTCGCCGGTGAGTTAAAATTGAACTGGGAGTCGGCCAGGCAGCCGCTGCGCGCAAGCGCAGAGGAAAGTCCGGGCTCCACAGGGCGGGATGCGGGGTAACACCCCGGCGCGTATAAGCGCCGCGAAGGCGGCGCCAAGGCGACGAACAGGGCCACAGAGACGAGTCCCCGGGTCAAACCGGGGGGTGAAACGCGGCAACCTCCATCCGGAGCAACACCAAATAGGCAAGCGCTTGAGGTCGGCTCGGCCAAGCTTGCGGGTAGGTGGCTTGAGCTCTGGGGTAACCCAGGGCCTAGAGGAATGGCTGCCATGGCGTGATCCGGGAATCCGGGCTACGCCAACAGAACCCGGCTTATCGGCCGTCTCCCTTTTTTACGCACCGCAATGAGCGGGTAGTGCAAGGTTCCTTGCGCCGCTGCATGGAGCGGGCAATAATTTGAAATCATGCAGGATCGACTGAACCAGTGTGACGTGGCAAATCGCGTCGACGTCGAAGATGCCGACCGCGTGCGCGACTTCGTGCTGTCGATGTTCACGGCGCGCTACCCCGGCGCGGACCTGAGGGCTCTCGGCCGCGCGTTCGAGGACGTCAAGGCGCTGTTCGAGGGAACCTTCCCGGGTTATCTCGCCTGCGACACTCTGTATCACGACCTGCGCCACACGCTGGACATTTCGCTCGCTACGGCGCGGCTGATCGATGGCCACGACCGCGTGCAGAGCACGCCTGACCAGCTCGGCCCACGCCGCGCGATCCTCGGGGTGATCATCGCCTTGCTGCACGACTCGGGCTACGTCCGTCGCGACACGGAGGCGCACATCGAGAACGGCGCCGTATTTACCAAGATCCACGTCAGCCGCAGCGGCGAATTCCTCGCCGATTACCTGCCGCGCCTCGGCTTTGGCGCGGAAGCTCCGGTCGCGGCGCAGCTGGTTCATTTCACTGGCTACGAGAAGGATATCGACGATATCCGGGTGGATGACCCTGCGGACCGGTTGCTCGGCCAGATGGTCGGCACCGCCGACCTGCTCGGCCAGATGTCCGACCGCATGTACCTCGAGAAGTGCCGGGAATTCCTGTACGAGGAATTCGTCTGGGGCAACATCGCACGGGACCGAACGCCCGACGGCCGCGAAATCGTGCGCTACAGCTCGGGCGACGACCTGATGTACAAGACCCCCGGTTTCTACGAGTTTGTGGCTCGCGACCGTCTGGGTAACAAGCTCGGGGCCGTCGAACGCTTCGCCGGCGCGCACTTCGACGGGCCGAATCTTTACCAGTCCGAAATCGACCGCAACATGAAGTTCCTGCGCGAGGCGATCGAGACGGCCGATCTCGGCCGTCTGCGCCGTTTGTGCTACTCGCTGTCGACTCGGTCGCGCCGCAGCCCCGCCTGAGCGTCCGCACCGTTTCGATGCACGCGCGCTCGCGCGTGCACTGCAATCTCACCTGAATCCTGCCTGACGCGCTGTATTCGGCGCCTCTCCTGCTGGCACGACGATTGCAATCGCCATAGGCGAACGTCCAGCCACCACGAAGCAACAACCGGAGATGCAATGATCGTCGCGCGCGCGTTGAAGATACTTGCCGGCGCGCGCGCGGACGCGCAGGAACTCACCGAGGTCGATGCCTTTGACCTCTTTTCCGCCATGCTCGACGGCGGCATCGGCGAGCTCGAGCTCGGGGCCGTGCTCGCGACGCTCGCCATGAAGCGCCCGGCGGCCGACGAAATTTCCGGGTTCCGGCGCGCGCTTCAAGCGCGCGTCAACCGCCTCGACCCGCCCGCCGGCGCACGCACCGTCGTGATTCCGAGCTACGGCGGTGCGCACGCACAGGCCAACCTGATGCCTTTGCTCGCGGTCATGCTCGCGCGCTTCGGGATTCCGGTCCTGGTGCACGGCGCGCTCGAAGCTCAGGGCCGCGTCGCCAGCGCGGCAGTGTTCCGGGAACTCGGCATTCTCCCCAGCGCATCGCTGAGGGAGGCGCAAAGCGCTCTCGAAACGTCGCGGATCGCCTTCGTGCCCGTGGCTGTGCTCTCGCCGGCACTTGCGCAGATGCTCGCCCTGCGCGCGCGCCTCGGCGTGCGCAATTGCGCGTTTCAGATCGCCCGGCTGGTGGATCCCTTCGGCGGCGAGGGCCTGAAGCTCGTGCCCGTCAACGACGCTTTCGAGCGGGATGCATTCGGCGCCGCGCTCGCCCTACACCGGGAGCACGCCCTCCTCTTTCTGGGCACAGAGGGCGAGGCCTACGCCAATCCCCAGCAGCGCCCGGCCATCGTTCACTTTCTCTCCGGGGAGCCGTCCCTGCTGTTCGACGCCGAGGCGGCGAGTACGGCGATGCACGGCTCCCAGCCCATTCCCGTCGACGGGCAACCCGAGGCGAAAGGCACCGCGCGCTGGATCGAGCTCGCGCTCGCCGGCAAGGTGCCCGTCCCGCCGCCGATGTCCAATCTGCTCGCGTGCTGCCTCTATGCCACCGGATTGAGCCAGGACCTGCATCAAGCGAAGGCGCTGGTGGCAGTGCGTGCCCGGGGACAGGTCGCGGCCTGATGACGGTTTTCCCGGACGGAGCGTGTTCTAATTCACACTCCATTGAAAATTATCCGGTTTTTACTCTCGTAGGCGCTTGCTGGACCGTGTAAACCGTGGCAAAAACAAGCCATGGGGATTATCGACAGATCGGGGCGCTTGCGGATGCCGGATCGCCCGCGCCGTCCAGGGGCCCCGCTGCCCCCGAACGCACGAGTCGAGGCCGCCCCTGCGCTGTTCCGGTTGCTGTCCGACAGCGCCCTCGCGCGTGCCGCGCTTTCCGCGTGCGGTTTCCCGGTTGCGCTGGTCGACGCCGCCTCGCCCGGGCGGCCGGTGACCTACGTCAACGCGGCATTCGAGGACTTCTTCGGCTATCGGGAAGCCGAGGCACGCGGGCGCGGCGTCGTCGACCTGCTTTTTCGCGGAGAAGATATCGTCGCCCAGCGCCTGTTCGCTGAGCCGCCATCGCGCTCGAGATTATCCGCCTGGGGAAAGGAAGGCACCGCTCTCCAGGTTGAAGTGGCGGTAAGTGCGCTTCGCGGGGCTGAAGGTGGCCTGACCCACTGGGTTCTTGCCTTCACCGACCGAAGCGAGCTCGAACGCGCGCGCGAAGAACTCGCGTCCCTGAAGTCGCCTTCCGCCGTCCGCTAAACGCCAGCGCCGACGCGGCCCACGAGCCAGCGCGCGGTGCGTAACAGCCGGCCGTCGAAATTGCGTCGCCCGACGAGCTGGGCGCCTAGCGGCAAACCGTTCGATCCGCGCATCAGCGGCAGTGACAGCGACGGCAGGCCGCACAGTGTCCATAGCGTGCAGAACGACGGATCGCCCGTCGAATCGAGGCCCTTGGGTGCCGTGCCCGGCGCGCACGGGGTGAGAATGGCATCGTAGTGCATCACCAGCAGCTCCTCGAACCCATCCTGCAGCAGCGGTATGCGGGCGAGCGCCTGCTGGTAATCGACTGCACGCACCTCGCGGCCGCGTTCGATCTGTGCACGCAGCGATTTGGATAGCCCGTCACGCCCGCGCCGCCACTCGGCGTCGAGATTGAAGGCCATCTCGGCTTCCATGATCGTCTTGTGCCAGTCCCAGGCTTCGGTCGCGGAAGGAAACAGCTCCACCTCCTGAACGCGCTCGCCGAGCGCGTCGACGAGCTCCGCGAACGCTTCTTTCGTCTCCGCATCGGCGCGCTGCCATTGCGGAGTCTTCACGAAGGCGATCAGCGGTTCAACCGGGGGCTCCTCGGCCGCAATTGCGCAGAACGGGATGCGCGCACGCGGTTTGGTATCCGGGTCTTTCTCGTCGTAGCCCACGAGCTGCTCGGCGAGCAAGGCGACGTCTTCGAGTGTGCGGGCGAACACACCGACCTGGTCGAGCGTGCGCGACAGCGGCAATACCCCGCTGCGCGGGATGAGTCCATGGGTCGGCTTGAATCCATAGACGCCGCAGAACGATGCGGGGCGGATGACCGAGCCGTTGGTCTGGCTGCCGAGCGCGAGGGGCACCATGCCCGCGGCGACTGCCGCGGCCGAGCCGCTGGAGGACCCTCCCGGGGTGTGCTCGGGATCGTGCGGATTGCGCGTCTTGCCGGGCGAATAAGTCGCGAATTCGGTGGTTACCGTCTTCCCCAGGATCACGGCGCCAGCCGCGCGCAGCATGCTCACGACCGAAGCATCGGCGCGCGGCGTCCGGCCGGCGTGAAGCACGCTGCCGTTTTCCGTCGGCATATCGGCGGTATCGATGATGTCCTTGACGCCGACCGGCACACCATGGAGCGGGCCGATGGATCGACCGCTGCGCTTGTACTCGTCGGCAGCCCGGGCTTGGGCGAGGGCGTGTGCCTCGTCCATGAAACTCCAGGCTTGGACGCGCGGCTCGGCGGCGCGCACGCGCGCGAGGCAGGCCTCGATCAGCTCTTCCGAGGTGAGCGCGCCTTCCCTGATCGCGCGCGCCGCCTCGCACGCCCCAAGTGATGCGTCTGGTCTGTTCATGCCAAAACGTCTATGGACGACCTGTCGGGTGGGCCGTTTAGGGACGCTTCGCGCCTAACCACCGTAGAGATAGTTAGGCAACCACAACGTCATGCCCGGCCACACATACATGATGATCATGCACACGATGACGATCAGCATGTACGGCATCATGCCCGCGAAGATCTGGTTGAGCGTGACGTGCTTGGGCGCGACACCCTTCAGGTAAAACGCCGACATCGCCACCGGCGGCGACAGGAACGCCGCCTGCAGATTGACGAACACCAGGGTGCCCCAGAGGATGGGATCGATATTGAAGTGCTTGAGCAGCGGCAGGAAGATCGGCACGAAGATGACGATGATCTCGGTCCACTCCAGCGGCCAGCCGAGCACGAAAATGATCGCCTGCGACAGGAGCATGAACTGTATCGGCGACATGTGGAAACTCAGAACCCACGTCTCGACCAGCTGCTGGCCTCCGAGTAACGCGAATACCGCCGAGAAGAGCGCCGAACCGACGAACAGCCAGCAGACCATCGCCGTGGTCTTGGCGGTCAGGAACACCGATTCCTTCACCCGCTGCCAGTTGAGCGTCTTTGCCTGGA